>Ga0208856_1000294_pt1 | contig 20545 bp, 21 predicted proteins | sample LakMenEpi13Jul12_FD_150690 | JGI IMG/M metagenome (GOLD analysis project Ga0208856, IMG submission 150690) | Freshwater microbial communities from Lake Mendota, WI - 13JUL2012 deep hole epilimnion (SPAdes) | ecosystem: Environmental > Aquatic > Freshwater > Lentic | place: Lake Mendota, Madison...
GTTGTTTCCGCTCATCGCGGCTGAGGACGATTGGCGTGGCTGGGCGTGACATGCCCTCCCCTTACGTTAGGTCGCGAACTTATGCAAGTAAGTACTAGGTGAATATTTTGTTACGACACCTCAGGCGAACTCCGCTCTGAAACTTCGGAAGTCGCACTTCTTAGGTCGCAAAGGTGCTGGCAAATCAGCTCTATTTTCCCAACTGGATTCGCTGTTCAAAAAAGAAAGACACTTCAAAAGCCGAGTTGTTCCAATCACGCCAGATCAATACGCTTGGAGCGCTTTGCGCCAATACAAGGAAACTGGCCTTCTTTCAGAACAGGCGCACGCTAATGCGTGGAAGTTCACGATTGCAGTCGAGGTCGCAGCAGTTCTTACCAATGAACTAGACGCGCTCTTTCACCTCGACTCCCAAGTTAGCTTGAATCGTCTTCGCAAATTCATCAAGGCGAACTACGGAGGCAAGCTCCCAGATGCGGTGACAACCGCCACTCAGCTACTAAAGGGATTGGAGACGTTCGATCTAGAGGCTTTCGGTTTCAAAATCGGCTTCAAAAGAGAAACCGGGGGGCAACCGCTCACGCCACAAGTCGTCGAGCTAATCTATAAGGACCTGCATCGGCTTAGCCGAGATGTTGGAATCATCGTCGCCCTCGATAAGCTCGATGACTCATGGGATGGATCCGCAGAGGCAAAATCACTTCTCGTCGGCCTACTAAAGGCCACCAAGGAGATCAACGACCGCTCCGCGGATAAGGGGAATATCCGCGGAATTTCCTGTTTAGTTTTCTTGCGCGCGGACATCTACGACAGCCTTCAATTTGACGATAAGGACAAACACCGCCCTCTCGAGGAAAGCATTACTTGGACGTCCGAACTCCTTCGGGAGATGGTCAACGAGCGTCTCCCCGATAAGGTGACCGTCGACGAGTTATTTGAAGCCGGCGAGATGCGAGGCTCAATTGCTCCTTTTAACTACATCGTGAAGCGGACGTTTTTGCGCCCTCGCGAGGTCATTCAATTCCTGCAAGAGTGTGTTCGCCGGTCGCCGGAAAATTCGACTGAAATCAGGAAGGACACGATTCGTGAGGCGGAAGAGAAATACAGCGTCTGGAAGGTCGAAGACGTGAAACAAGAGTATCGGCGGGTTCATCCATCGTTCGAAAATCTTCTCGAAGCCCTGCGGCAAGGATTTCATCGATATGACTCGATTGAAGAATTTGAAGCCCACCTTAGGGAGCGAGTTCCAAACGTCGTCAATGAACTCGGGCTCCGTGAAGCCATGAAATTACTATTCGACGCCTCAGTTATCGGAGTGAGGCTCGGCAATGCGGGCACCGCACGATTCAAATGCGAAGACAGCGACTTAGCATTACCAGCCAGTGGTGGCGTCTATGTCCATCAAAGTCTTTATAAGGGCCTTAACCTTCGTGAAAAGCGGGCTGGGGAGTCTGAAGACTGAAGCCAAATAATTTCCCGCGATTGAGCAATCACGGGGCGATATTCTCGATTCAACCCTTTCAGGGTTGACGGTTTGGTTGGGTGGGATGGACCCAGGGTAGTTTCGTTGGAACGAAACAACCCTGGGCTGGATGATGGAACGCCGCTGGCGTTCACGGCGTGCGCTTCGCGCCGCGCCATGCCACAATGTAGCCGCGCCACAATCCCGACGACGCCACGGCCCAATCCCAACGGGATTGAATCAACCAGCCCAGGGTTGCGAGGAACGAGCTACCCTGGGAACCCGCCCCCGAACACGCATCAACCCTGAAAGGGTTGCATCACCCGACCAACAATCTCCCGCCGCCGCATTCCGATGCGCCTTGCTCCAACCCTTTCAGGGTTGGCGGTTCGGTTGGGTGGGATGGACCCAGGGTAGGTTCGTTGGGACGAAACAACCCTGGGCTGAATGATGGAACGCCGTTGGCGTTCATGGAGTGCGTTGCGCGTTACGCCATTGCACAGCGCTCCGGCATTCACGTCCTGCGCCATTGCACACCGCTGCAGCTGTCCACAATCCCAACGGGATTGAATCAACCAGCCCAGGGTTGCGAGGAACGAGCTACACTGGGAACGGCCAGCACAACGCGTATCAACCCTGAAAGGGTTGAATCATCCGACGATGAACGTCCCGCCGCCGCGATCCGGTCCGCCGTCCGTTCAACCCTTTCCGGGTTGGCGGTTTGGTTGGGTGGGATGGACCCAGGGTAGTTTCGTTGGAACGAAACAACCCTGGGCTGGATGATGGAACGCCGTTGGCGTTCACGGCGTGCGCTTCGCTTCGCGCCATTTCACGACGGTGCATGACAAAATCCCGATCATGAATTGTCGGCGGGAATCCGCGTGGACCGGTCCGCGAACCAATCCCAACGGGATTGAATCATCCAGCCCAGGGTTGCCCGCTGCGGGCTACCCTGGGAGCCCGCCCACAAACACGCCCCAACTCTGAAAGGGTTGAATCAATCGGCCAACTAACGACCGGAACACGCGCAACCGCCGGGTTGAATCAATCCCACACGTACCGCTCATCGAACGCGATCTCGTAACGCTGCAACAACCGGCGGAATTCCTCCTGAAACGAAATCTTGCGATGATGTTCCTCCTGCCCGGCGATGTAGGCGCGCACATCATCCACCTGCGACTGGCCAATGGAAAAAATGCCGTAGCCATTCTGCCATGCAAAGTCCGCCAACGCCGGGGAGTTTGCTTTCAACCAAACGGATGAACTGCGTTTCAATTCCTTCACCACATCCGCCACCGTGGCCGTGCGGGAATGGGTGAAGAGCAGATGCACATGATCCTCCACACCGCCGATGATGAGGGGCTGGCAATCGAGATTCGCGAGGATGCCGCCAAGGTAGCGGTGGAGTTCGTCGCGGAGCGGTTTGTCCCGCATGAATGGCCGCCGTTCCTTGGTCGAGAAGACCGTGTGCAGAAGGATCTTTGCGAGCGATTGCGGCATGACGGGAGAATGGGAGTTCGTGCGGCGTGATTCAACCCTTTCAGGGTTGATGGCTGTTGGTGGCCGGGTTCCCAGGGTAGCCCGAAGCGGGCAACCCTGGGCTGGATGATGGAGTCCCGTTGGGATTCTTTGCTGCCGACGAGCGCGATCGGGGAGCGCGAATATGCTCCACAAATCTGCCGTGAGTCCGCTTAACTTTCCTACTCACCGATTGCCTGCCAACCTACTCTCTTCCTCCCGATGATCTTCCGTTTCCTTGCCTTCCTCATCCTTGTCGGAACCACCTTCGCGCAGACGGCGACTCCGCCGACGGCGGCGACGGTGGAGGTGTGGCCGGAGGGGAAGATGCCGGGCAACGGGGCGAAGGAACCCGAGGCGGAGGTGCCGCGGAACGACGGCTTTCACCGCATCACCAATGTCAGCCGCCCCACGTTGACGCTCTTTCCGGCGGCGCGGAAAGCGGGCGCGGCGGCGGCGCCGGCGATGATCGTGTGTCCCGGCGGCGGGTATGGCTACACGGTCATTGACAAGGAGGGCACGGAGATCGCGGCTTGGCTGAACTCCGCCGGGATCAGCGCGCTGGTGCTGAAATATCGCACGGCGGACAACCGCGACGGTGCGCTTCACGATGCCTGGCGCGCCCTGAGCCTGGCCCAGGCGTGTCGTTCCAGTCTGTCACTTTGTTTTAACTAACTTTGTTTTGCTTTGTTTCTGAGAGTTGCAGGACGTCGGGTTCGCCAAAGGCGCTGACACGGATCGCTTTCATCCCGGGAGTTTCTGACGACGCGCTGCGGCACGTCCACTCCTTTGACCGCCCGCCAGTTCCAGGCAGAACGCGGCCTACTGGGCTGCCGTCTTCTTTGCCCCTGCTCTTTCCTTGTCGGACAGGGTATTCAGGAACGTGACGATGGACTTCACCTCGTCATCCGAGAGCTTCTTGCCGAGTTGCAGCCAGGCCATCTTAGTCACTGCTTCTTCGAGCGTGGCCGCCTTGCCGTCATGGAAGTATGGGCCGGTCAGCGCGATGTTTCGCAGGGACGGGACTTTGAAAAAGTACTTCTCGGCTTCGTTTTTCGTGACCGCGAAGCGCCCGAGATCGTCCTTATTCTCGTATGGATTCACCAAGCCCATCTTCTGATACATCTGGCCGCCAAATGTCGCACCGATGTGGCAGGCGATGCAGCCTGTGTTGATGAATGTCTCGAGCCCTTTGAGTTCCGCCGCATTCAGCGCAGCGTCGTCGCCCTTCACGAAGTCGTCGTAACGGTCCTTCGTGACGAGTGTCCGCTCAAAAGCGGCGACCGCTGTCGCGAACGTGTCGTAGGTCATCGTCTCTTTTTCGCCTGGAAATGCATCCTTGAATAGGCGCACGTAATCCGGATTTGCGCTCAGGCGCTGGATGACGGCTGCGGGATCCGGCATCGCCATTTCCCCCGGATTCAGCACCGGCCCCTTTGCTTGCGCTTCGAGGGTCGGAGCCCGCCCATCCCAAAACTGCGCGATGTGGAATCCTGCATTCAGCGTCGTGGGCGAATTTCGTCCACCGAGCTTCCCAAATGCGCCGGGCGAAGTCGGCAGATTGTCCACGCCGGCCTTGCCGGGATCCACCATATGGCACGAATTGCATGACTGCGTCCGATTGGCCGAAATGTCCTTTTCAAAGTAGAGCTTTTTTCCGAGCGTCACCTGCGCTGGGGTGTCCTTTTCGGCACCGGGCATTTTATCCGGCAAGGGTGGGAAGATTGCTTTTGCCTTGGCCCGGATGGCCGGGATGTCCGGAGCATCTGCGGCGTGAAGCGAGACGGTGGCGCTGGAGATTCCGATGGCGGCGGCGAGAATTGATTGAAGTTTGATCATGGGACTTTTTGGAGTGCTGAAGTTGGCGTCAGGCGATTTTTTCTCAACCGAAAAATCACAATGATGAACCGCCGCACGGTAGAACCGGAAGCCGTGTTCGGCTTTTGACACGGGGCCACCACCAGTCCATTCCTAGACTCCGTGAGCGACTCCTGTTCCCAGCACCCAGTCCCGGCAATTGCTGGCTGCTGGGAAATTGCTTTCGCGCCCGCCGCATCGGGGACGTTCAGACTTGGGAACGGCGTCGCGGAGTGAGGGGGGTATGTTCAGGGTTCAGCCCGCCGCAGGCGTGGTGGCCGCGCCTGGCCGGACGACATGCTGAAGTGGCTGCAGAAAGTCGTGCCGGGCTTTGGAAAGTGAACACGGGGTTGGGATGCCGATTGACCGTCGGAATTATCCGACTGCATCCTCGGAAAAGCCCGCTTCCGTGATACCACTCGGTTTTGGCCATCCGCCGGACGATCTTCAACGGAAGACGGTCCTCGATGTGCATCTGCATCTGGATTTTCCGGATGGGCCGTTTTCTATCGGCGAGCATTGGGGTTCGGCTCCGGGCGTGGGGACGCAGACGACGCTTCATGAGATCGTGAAGCGATTTCTCGCGCATGTGCAGGCTTGCGGATGCGAATGGCTGGTGCCGCTCGCCGCCGAGGAGACGCTGCGCGGAAAAATATTCACGCCGCACGAAATCCTCGCCCGCAAACCGGTGCCGACGCCGCGTGTGGAAACGCAGGAGCCGCCAAAGTCCGTGCGTCGTGGCAAACCGGCCACCGAGGTGATGCCGCGGATTCGCGATGCGATTGGCGCGGGTGATTTTGAAAAGCTGGAAGGTCTGCGGGATGAAGTGACCGACGAGATTGCCGGTGAAGTGATCAATGAATGGCACGCCGGTCTGCCTTGGGACATCAAGGACGCCTATGCTTCGCTGCTGCAGGATCAGTTGGCGGCCAGCGTGCATCCGCTCTTCCGCGATGCCTTGAACTCGCCGACCGTCGAGACGCGGGCCTACGCGCTGTGTGTGCTGACGGGCGACTTCACGCAGTTCACATCCATGATGACCAGGGGCTGCGTGGATGCTGCGAAGGTGGATGCGGCAATCGCGAAGGCAGGATTGCGCTGAAGTACATCCCGCGTCGCGCACGGGCATCGCGTTTGCACCGCGGTGGCGACGCCTCTTGAGTCCGCGCGGGTTTGCCATTAGCAAGCCCGCCATGAAATCCGCCCCTTCGCTGATGAGATGTTGCATGGCTGCGTTCCTAGCGGCCGGCGTCGCGGGATTCTCGGGGTGCGCGCAGAACAGCCGGAGTGCCGCGGTCCGGGATGGCTCGCCGAGGGAATCTTCGGAAAGCGGACGTCCGCTCACCGGATACCCTGGGCAGCAGGTGGCTCTGATGAAAGGGCCGGGCACGGTGTGGGCTTCGCGGCTCGTCGGCCCGAAACAGTATTTCGCCCAACCCAACGATTGGACGTGCAGCGCCTCGTCATACATCATGGTCTATCGCTCGCTCACCGGCCGTGATCTTCCTCTCAGTGAAGTGGTGGCAAGGACCGGTGCGGTGCCGGGCGTGGGTGCGGAAAATCGCCGGGTGGTGGAGGCCATGAAAATGATTGGGCCAAAGTATGAGATCGTTTCCGCCCAGTCGTCGGCCCATCCGGCGAAGGAGAGCAGTATTCAAGCGGCGGAGAAGGCCCGGGAGCATGCCACCCTCACGCGCCTTGTGCGCGAGGGCTATCTCGTCATTTTGAATTTCCGCAACCCGGAGGATCATGGCGGGCACTACGGCGTGCTCCAGGGAATCAATGACCGGGCCATCCAGATCGCGGACCCGTATTACGGCAGGGTGTCGGTGATGCCGTGGAAGAGTTTCGATTTTCGAAGCGGCTACTCTGACCCTGTCCTGCACGGCTGGTATGTGGCCGTGCGGCCCAAGCCCTGAGTGCCGACTACGGCCAGAACATTCCCATTCCCAAATGAGCACCACGAAGAGCAAAACGAAGGAGTTGTCCCAAGCCCAACACGAGGAACTGCTCAAGACGCTGAAGGCCCGCTTTGAGAAAAACATGAACCGCCACAAGGGCCTCGACTGGTCGAAGGTGCAGGCGCGGCTGGAGGCGAGCCCGGCGAAGCTGTGGTCGCTGAATGAAATGGAGAAGACCGGCGGCGAGCCGGACGTGGTCGCGCAGGACAAGAAGACGGGCGAGGTGACATTCTTCGATTGTTCCGAGCAGACGCCCGCTGGCCGCGTGAGCCTGTGCTACGACGATGAGGCGCTCGCCGCGCGCAAGGAGAACAAGCCGAAGGGCAGCGCCGTGGGCTTGGCCTCGGCCATGGGCATCGAGCTTCTCACGGAGGAAGAATATTTCGCGCTGCAGAAGCTGGGCGACTTTGATGCGAAGCGGTCGAGCTGGATTGCGACGCCCGCGGATTTTCGCAAGCAGGGCGGTGCGCTGTGGGGCGGCCGCAGCTACGGGCGCGTCTTCATCGGGTGCAATGGCGCGGAGTCCTACTACGCCGTCCGGGCATTCCGTGGATCGCTAAGGGTCTGAGTCGGCTTTCGGGAACAGTGTCCATCAGACCGATGGTCCTTGTGGCAGCGGGAGGCTTGGCGGAAGGGTGGGGCATGGATGCATTTTTCAAGGAACTCGGACGCTCGGTTTTGGAGCGTTGGAAGCGCGAGAATTTTTCGCTCGCGAAGTTCCCCGGGATCGCGCGCGCGGTGCTGGAGGAGCGGCCTCCGGCGGAGCATGTGGAACTCGCGGCGTTCATGCGCGAGTTCCTGTTGAATGATGAGCAGCCTTTGCAGACGCATTCGGGCTTTGGGCAGCCGGAACTCGTGGCTTACGAGAACCCGCGATTTTATATCCAGATTTTGTTTTGGCTGGATGGGACAACTGCCATCCATCAGCACGAATTCTCCGGCGCGTTCCATGTGATGCACGGGTCCAGCATCCACGCGGACTTCGAGTTTGCGAATGCGCAGTCGGTCACGTCGCACTTCCGCGTGGGCGACGTGCGGATGAAGAAGATCGAGCTGCTGGAGACCGGGCGCACCGTGCCGATCGTCTCGGGCCGTCGTTCCATTCACTCGCTTTTCCATCTGGATACGCCCTCGGTCACCGTGGTCGTGCGCACGCAAAATGATCCGGGGACGGGGCCGCAGTTCAACTACCTGCCGCCGCACATCGCGATGGACCCGGTCTTTGACGACGCGCTCGCGATGCGCCGCAAGCAGCTCCTCGACGTGCTGGAGCAGACCGGAGACCCAGCGTATCCGCAGCTCGTGCTGGAGATGGTCGCGGAGCTGGACTTCGAGCGCGGGTTTTTCATTTTGCAAAACTGCATGGGCCATTTGCAGAACTTCGACGAATGGGATGCGGTGCTCGGGGCTTTTCAGAAAAAGCACGGCGCGTTGGCGGCGGGCGTGCTGGCCACGCTGGAGGAATGCGTGCGTCGTGCTTTCATCAAGGGCATGCGGAGCACCATCACGGAGCCCGAGCACCGGTTCTTCCTCGCGCTGCTGATGAATGTTCCGACGCGAGCCGATCTGCTCGCGCTCGTGGCGCAGCGGTTCCCGAAGAAGTCCCCGGTGGAAACCGTCCTGCGCTGGGCGGAGGAGCTGGCGGAGGTGTCGGAATTTGGCATCGCGATCCTGGATGCGAATTTTCCCGAGACGCTGGAGATCGCGATCAAAAGGCAGCCGGAGATTTTCATGGCGGCACTGCGGCACTTCCTGGCAGGCGGAAAGAAAGTCCCCGCCGCATTGCGCGCCTTGTCGGCTGCGGAGGTGAAGCAATTGCGCGCCGTCTTCGCCGCATCGAGCCTGCGTGCGTTGGTCGTGTGAACGCCACGGGGACGAAACCGCGTGGAGTGAGGCAGCACCGACTGATTCCGTCTCATACCATCTTCCGAAAAGGTAGTGTCCTGAGAGTTCTGCAAAAATCGCGGTGGTGGTGACGAGGGAGAGCGCGACTGCGAGGAGGAGTTGCATGCGAGGTCGAGGTGGGAGTTTGGGCTGCGGCGGCGTCCGCCGCACACCGCACAATCCGTGGTGCATCGAGAGCTTGGCGGTGAACTTCGCGAGGTGCGGATGACGGGTGGCGAAGGACGAAAGTTTTTCTCCGGTCGTCATTCCCAATCCACCTCCCGGCACCGCGCGTGCTTTCCATCACCGGATGTTCATCCGTCTATTGCCAAAAATTATCCCGCTCGCGCTGCTTGCATTCGGCGTGTGGTGGTTTGTGTCGAGCCGTCCTGTGCATCATGCGCCCGGCGTGCTCGTTTCGAAGAATCCGGTGCAGAAGGAAATGGCACCGCGGCCGCTCGTGAAGGTGGACAAGTGGCAATTGACGGCGATGGCCGAGTATCACCTGCGCGGCGTGGTGCTCGGCAGGAAGCGCTACTACGGCGGCCAGCAGTCGGAACTCGTGCCCGTGGATGTCGCGGTGGGGTGGGGGAGGATGAGCGACCAGTCGGTAGTGGACCGGCTTGGGATTTCGATGGGCAACCGGTTCTATTTTTACGAGTGGGAAAATGAGCCGCCGATCCCGCAGGACGAGATCCGGGTGTCATCTGCGAACAATCACGTCATCGCGGCAAATTCCGACGTGCGGAAAGTGATCGGCAACCTGCGCGCGGGGCAGATCGTGACGATGCACGGCTACCTCGTGAACGCCGAGGGCCCCGATGGACGCTCGTGGCATTCCTCACTCACGCGCAGCGACTCCGGCAACGGCGCGTGCGAACTTTTCTATGTAGAGAGCGCGCGTGCGGTGAATGAGCTTGCAGACGAGATGTAGCCGGGCTTGTGAAAGCGCGGGCACTCTTTGCCCGGAGGAGTGGAAGATCAGCCTGCGCTTTCACTGGTCCGGCTATCCATTCATCGAAAATGCCCCGGCCTGCCTCAGCGCGAGAGATCGTCCTGGCTCAGGATGGTGAAGCCGCTGCCGTTCAGCACGGAGACCGCGCATTCGTTGTCCTCGACGTGCAGCGCGAGCGCGGCGTTGTCGTTCGGGCGCGTGAGCAGCGCGTAGGCGCCGTAGATGTTCACCTCCGCGGCGAGGAGCGCGGTGAGCACTTCGCCGAAGTGTGCGGCCTCCTTCAGTTCGACGACGATGAGGTGCCAGGTGGAGTAGGGGATCGAGTGAAGGTGGAAGATTCCCTCGACGGCATCGGGATCGCTCACGATGACGCGCACGATCGCGGTGTCCGCGCTCGGCTCGATCGTGGTGCCGAGCACGTTCACCTGGTGCTCCTGCAGGAGCCGCACGACATCGAGGAAGGCCCCGACTTTGTTGCGGAGAAAAATGCTGAACTGCACGACGCGGTCGCGTGCGGCGCGGGTGGCGGCGGAGGAGGGCGGGGGAGTCTTGGGTGGCATGGGTTATTTGTAGGAATGGACGAGGCAGAAGGGCACCGGCGTGCCGCTGGATTCGCTGACGGCGAGAATGTAAATGCCGCTCTCGGCCGGCGCGAATCCGGCGGCGGCGAGCGGGCCGTTGCGATGCGTCTCAGCGGCGACGGGCATCCCGCGGGCGGTGAAAATTTCCACGGCGAGCGTGGTCGAGGCGGCGTTCGTCGCGGCGGTGAACCAGTAGCGGTTTCCGGCGAGGAGGTTCACGCGGGCGAGGGCGGGCTTGCCGGCGGGCAGCGTGCCGGTCCACACGTGCTCGCGGAGGCGGAAGCCGTCGTTTGCCCACGCGCCGGCGAGTTCGAGCGCGGCGCGGCGGCAGGTCACGGCGGCGTCGCCGCTCGCGGGGCTGGCGTCGAGCACGGTCGCCAGTGTGAGAAACAATGCGATGAGCGGGGTGCGGATCATTTTTCCGGGGCGTTGATGAGTCGGATCATGTCGGTGGCGAGATCGTGCATACCGGCCACGGCCTCGCCGGATGCGGGAGTCCCGGCAGGCAGCGAGAGCGACGCGCCGAGCGCGGGCAGGCGGCGCTGGATTTCCGCGATGGTGGGGAGCGTTTTGATTTTCGCGGGCAGCGCGTCGAGCCGTGAGGCGAAGAAATCCGCGACCGCGGGCAGGCGTAAAATTTTCGCGCCCTGAGGAGTGTATTCTGCCGCGACCTGTGCGGCTGCGACATCCACGGAGCGCAGCCAGCAGCCGAGCGACATGAGCGTGACGAGATCGGTGTCGCTCCGCGCGGTCATCGCGGCGGCGAGTTCGGCCTGCACGGCCTCGAGTTCCTCGTCGAGCGCGTCCCATCGGCGGTTGTCGGCGAAGTCCGCGATGCTGTTGCTGCGTGCGGTGAATTCCTGCTCCAGCCCGAGGCTCTTCGCGAGGAGCTTGATCTCCATCGAGATGTTTTTCACCTGCTGCCGGTCCTGCGCCTCTGCGGCGAGGTAGCCGTCGGCGATGCGCGTGCCGAGATTCAGCGCGATGAGCGGGCGGCTCGTGTGCGGTATCGGCGGCTGCTTGCGGAAAAATGCGGCCCAGTCCGGTTTGCCGATTTTTCCGAGGGCCGCGAAAAGTTCACCGGGTGCCGGGATGGAGACGCCGCCGAGGAATTCCGCGCCGCGGATCTGCTCCTCCGTGAGCGGTTGCGGTCCGTCCGCCGCCGTGGAAACACACGCCGCGAGCCCAAGCAGGGCGGACAGGCAGACGCTTCGAAACATGCGCGGACGTTAGACGCGCGTGCAGAATTGTGTCGAGCCGGGATTCGCAGCGGCGGTGCGATCATCTGCGCGATTTTTTTTGATGGAAACCACGAATGGACACGAAAAGACATGAATAGGATTTCGGAAATCTGAGTGGTGAAAGTGTGTGCTGAAGCTTCATTTTTAACGCAGAGGCGCTGAGAAAAAATGAGAGCTGCGCAGAGGAACGGTTTTCACGTCTTCCTCTGCGGGCCTCTCCATCCGCCTCTGCGCCTCTGCGTTTGATCCGATTTTCCGCACACATTTTGATCGGAGGACGGATGCCCGCTTCATTCGTGTTCCTTCGGGTCCATTCGCGGTTCACATTCGGGCATCACACGGCAATGACCCTTGTGATGAAATGCGCCCTCGCGGAGTTCTCGACACGCGCTGCACGGCACCCTAAAAGCCGCGCCTCTTATGAAAGCAAAAGTGATCGTGATGCCGAAAACCAGCATTCTCGACCCGCAGGGCGTGGCCGTGCGGGACGCGATGCGCCACCATGGACTGCCCGGCGTGAAAAGCGTGCGCATCGGCAAGATGATCGAAGTCGAGGTGGACGGTGCCGACGAGGCGAAGCTCCACGCAATCTGCCTCGACCTTCTCAGCAACCCCGTCGTCGAGGACTACCGGCTCGTGCTGGAGGAATAGCACATGCGCGCCGCCGTCATCCGCTTTCCCGGCTCGAACTGCGATCAGGACTGCCACCATGTCCTGCGCGAATTCGGCTTCGACACCGACTTTGTCTGGCACAAGGAGGCCAGTGCCGCGGGCTACGATCTAATCGTGCTGCCGGGCGGCTTCAGCTACGGCGATTACCTGCGCTGCGGGGCCATCGCGCGGTTTTCGCCGGTGATGAAATCGATCATCGAGCAGGCCGCGAAAGGCGTGCTCGTGCTCGGCATCTGCAACGGCTTCCAGATCCTCTGCGAGAGCGGGTTGCTGCCCGGCGCGCTCATCCGGAACCGGGACATGCACTTCATCTGCGAGCATGTGAACCTGCGCGTGGAAAACACCACGAACTCTTTTCTCTCCGCATCAAAAGTCGGAGCCGTGCTCCGCGTGCCGATCGCGCACGGTGAGGGGAACTACACCGCCGACGCCGAGACGCTGCGCACGCTGAACGCCGAGGGCCGCGTGCTCGCGCGCTACTGCGACGCGCAGGGCCGTGTGACGCCGGAGGCAAATCCAAACGGCGCTGCGGAATCCATCGCGGGCATCTGCAATGCGCGGCGCAATGTCTTCGGCCTCATGCCGCATCCCGAGCGCGCGTGCGACGCCGCGCTGCTGAGCACGGACGGGCGAGTGGTCTTCGAGTCGCTCGTCGCGACGCTCGGAAAATCCCGCGCGGCCTAGCCGCAGGAAATCCCGCGCATGATTTACCACGATTTTTCCTGGCTCACGCTCAAGAACACGATGTTCGGAGCCGGCGTGCTGCTCATCATCGCGCACGTTCTCGCGCTGCTGAAGGCGCGTGCGGTGCAGGACTGGCTGCGCAAATTTCCGCGGAACCGCGAGGCGGGCGTGGTGCTCTCGCTCGCCGCAGGCGGGTGGTTTTTCTTCCTCGTGCGGGTGATGGATCTCGGCGATTTCGATCCGTGGCGGAACACGGTGCTGATCGCCACGCCGATCGCCGCAGCGCTGGCAATCTACTTCATTCCGGAGTTCCTCGCCGTGCGCGCGCTCGGCGCGTGCGCGCTGCTCGTCGCCGAGCCGCTGCTGGAGTCGGCCTTTTTGCGCCCGGAAAAAATCCGCCTCGCGCTCGTCGTGCTCACCTATGCGTGGATCATTCTCGGCATGTTCTGGATCGGCATGCCCTACACTCTGCGCAATCAGATATCATGGGTGAGCGCCTCTGAAAAACGCTGGCGAGCCGCGGCTTTCGCCGGGCTCGCCTATGGAGCGTTGCTGGTGACGGGCGGACTACTTGTTCGCTGACACGATGTCGCTCAGCTTGAAGATCGGGAGGAACATCGCGATGACGATGCCGCCGACGATCACGCCGAGGACCACGATGAGGAGCGGCTCGATGAGCGAAGTCAGCGCCGAGAGCAGCGCCTCGATTTCCTCGTCCCAAAAGTCCGCAATCTTTTCGAGCATCGTGTCGATCTTGCCCGTGCTCTCGCCTGCGGCGACCATGCGGAGCATCATCGGCGGGAAGATGGCCTGGCGGTTCAGCGATGCCGTGAGGTGATCGCCTTTCTCAACGTCGAGTGAGACGGCCTTGATTGCCTTCGTCACGACGCTGTTGCCCGAGGTGTCGCCGACGATCTGCATCACTTCGAGAATCGGCACGCCGGAGCGGATGAGCTGCGCAAAGGTGCGCGCAAAGCGGCTCATGCAAATCTTGTGAATGAGCGGGCCGAACACGGGCAGCTTCAGCTTCCAGCGATCCCATGTGTCCGCGCCCTTCTCGGTCTTCATCCACGCGCGGATGCCGTAGATGATGCCGACCACGCCGCCGATCAGATAATACCAGTAGTTCCGCATGAACGCCGACAGATCGATCAGGAACTGCGTCGGTGCGGGGAGCTTCGCGCCGAAGTCGGCGAAGATGCTGCCGAAGACCGGCACGACTTTCACGATGAGGAAAATGGTGATGGCCATCGCGATGCAGATCACGATCACCGGATAGGTCATCGCGGACTTCACCTTCTTCGTCAGCCGCGCCGACGCCTCGAGGAATCCCGCGAGTCGGTCCAGCACCTCGGAGAGCATGCCGCCGGATTCGCCGGCCTTCACCATCGAGATGTAGAGGCGTGAGAAAACCTTCGGGTGCTTGCCGATCGCGTCGGTGAACGTCGAGCCCTCCTGCACGTAGGCGGTGACCTCGCCGATGATGCGGCGGAGGCCGGCCTGCTTCTTCGGGCATGCCTGTTCGAAAAGTGCGGTGAGCGCGCCCACGAGCGGCAGGCCCGCGTCCACCATCGTCGCGAGCATGCGGGTGAACATCACGAGATCCGCATCGGGCACCTTCGACTTGGCGCGGGCGATCTTGCTTGCGCCTTTCTGCTGGATGGAGAGCACGAGGAGGCCGCGCGCCATCAGCGCATTCACGGCATTGTCTTCGTTCAGTCCTTCTTGGACGCCATTCAGGGTCTTTCCGGAAGAGTCGCGGGCTTGGTAGGCAAAGGAGAGCATGGCCAATGCGAGAGCAATGCGAGTGCCAATCCTGCTGCGAAAGTCTTGGAATGGTGTCGCGCCGTTTTCTAAACCTTCACCGCGGTCGGGAAAGGCCCGAAGCCTGTCCGGCATTGCCTCCCGCTTCGCTCTGCTTGCATCCTGCACTGATGGACGTTTGTCGAATTCCGAGGGCCATCTTTGCCCTGCTGCTCATGCTGTGGACGCTCGCCGCAAACGTGTCCGCGCACAATGTGGACACGAGCTATGCGCGCATCCGCATCTTTGCTGATCACCTCGAAGTCCGGCTCACGTCCGACATCTTCACGCTCCGGCGAATCGTCCCGGATCTCGATGCGAACCGCGACGAGGGCCTGAGCCGCGAGGAACTGCGACGGGCGACACCGGCGATCCAGAAATTCTTTCGCGAGCGCGTCAAAATCGAAATCAACGAAGCCGCATCCGATCTCGGCGAGGCGAAGGATCCCTTCTGGCCGCTCGACGCGCCCGATCCGATTCCCGCCGCCGCGTGGCACACGAACGAGGCGCTCGTGTCCTTCGGCTTCGACAAGCCGCTCGCATCGCCGCTGAAGAGCGTCGCGCTGCTGTTCGACACGTTCCGCGCTTTCGGCGAGCGGCATAGCGTGCTCGGCGTCTTCGAATATCGCGGCCAGAGCACCGAGGTCTTATTCAATATCGCGGAGCCGGATTATCTTTTCGATCTCGCCTTCGCATCGCTGCGGGCTTCTGAGGCGAAAATTCCCGCGCCGTCCTTAAAAAAAACGGAGCCCGAGGCAAAGGCACGGACGGCGGCGCACCGCAGCAACGCCGACGACTCGCCCGGCTGGCGCTATTTCAAAATGGGCATCGGGCACATCCTCTCGGGCTTCGATCACATGTGCTTCCTGCTCGCGCTGCTCGTCGTCAGCAGGCTGCGTCCGATTATCGCCATCGTCACTTCTTTCACCATCGCGCACAGTATCACGCTCATCCTCGCGGTGTTTTCGATCGTGAAGGTGGACAGGCAATTCATCGAGTGCTCCATCGCAGTCACGATCATCTACGTCGCCTTGGAAAACATCTGGCGGAAGGGATACGCGCATCGCTGGGTGCTCACATTTTTCTTCGGCCTCATCCACGGATTCGGTTTTGCGAATGCGATCAACCCGCAGGAGCTGCCGCCGCAGGCGAAGGCGAAGTGTCTCTTCATGCTGAACCTCGGGATCGAGGCCGGCCAGATCGCCGTCGTGCTCGTGCTGCTCCCGCTGTCGCTCGCGCTCGCAAAATGGGAGCACGGCCCGCGTGCGAAGATCGCGATCAGCATCACCGTCGCACTGCTCGGCCTCGCGTGGTTTGTGGACCGCGCGTTCGATCTCGGCCGGATGCCGTTCTGATTTGCGCGCTACTTCAGCGTGCCCGCCTTCACGGTGATCATCTTTGCCGGATCGAGGTGCTTCTTCACCGCGGCATTCACTTCGGCGAGCGTGAGCGCGCGGACCTTGGCGGGGAACTCATCCAGCCACGTCAGTTCGAGTCCGTTCTCCGCGCAGCGGAGGAGCTGCTCGGCCAGGCCGTGTGTCGTCTCCAGTGAGACGGCCAGCCGCCCGGCGGCGGCGCTCTTGCGATATTCCAGTTCGTCCGCGGTGATGCCCTTTTCCCACCACGACTGGATCTCGCGCCGCGTGCTCGCCAGCCCCCGTTCGAGGAGCGCGGGTGCGAAGGTCGCCTTCGTCCACCATCTGCCTTCGCGGAATGAATCGCCAGCGAGCGACGCGCCGATGCCGTAGGTGAGTCCCTCGCGGTCGCGCACATTCCCCACGAGCCTGCTCGTGAAGCCAACCCCGAGGATGGACGTCCCGATTCTCACCGGGATCCAGTCGGGATCGCTCACGCGCAGCCCGCTCGGCTGGCCGATGATCACGCTCACGCTCGACTTGTCGGGAAGCTCCACGATCTTTTCCCCGGTCGTGTTTGAGTAAGCTGCGGAAGGTTTCGGAATGCCGCCGCCCTTCCAGCCCGCGAACGCCTTCATCACTTCCTCCTTGAATGCCGGGGGATCGATGTCGCCGGCCACGACGAGGTGCATCCCTTCCGGGCCGTAATTCGCCGCATGGAAGGCACTCAGTTCCGTGAGCTTTGTTTTCCCGGTGGCTGCGATCAGTTCCGGGATGTCCGCACCGCGCGACGGATGCCCCGGCGGGCAGATCGCCTGTGAAAATGCGATGGCTGCCTGTGCGTCGGTGTCTTCGAGCGACTGCCGCACCTCGGCGATGAACTGCTTCTTCGCCTTCGCCAGTTCCGTCGCTGCGAATGCCGGCGTGCGAAGCTGCTCCGCGAGCAGCGACACCACGAGCGGGATGTCCCCGCGCAGCAGCTTCGCCTCAAATTCGAGCGTGTCCGCGTTCACCGTGAACGCGATGGTCACGCCCGCCTTTTCGAGCATGTCGGCGATGGCAAACTGATCGTGCTTCTTTGTGCCGCGCTGGATCATGGACGACACGAGGTGCGCGAGCGCGGGATTCGCGGAGGCGTTTTCGCCCGCGGCGATGCTGCCGCGCATCGTCACCACATCCTTCACGCCGGTGCGGCAGAGGAGCAGGTCCATGCCGGCGACTTTCCCGCGGACAACAGTGCCCGCAAGGTTCGTCACGGCCGGCGGCGGCAGTGCTTGGTCGGGCGCTTTCGCGGGGACGACTTCCTTGAGATTCGGTTTCTCGTCGGCCTGCTTTTTTTCGGGGGCTTCCCCGCCTTCGCTCGACGGGATGAACCAGCCGGTCACGCTGTGCTTCTCGATGAAGTACGCGTTCGCGACACGCTTCACGTCCGCCGCGGTGACGGCCTTGAACTTTTCCTCCAGCGACACGTAGAGCGTCCAGTCGCCGACGGCGATGCACTCGTTGAGCTGCTCGGCCTGCGCGAAGGATCCGTCGCGTGCGTACGCGCGCTCGGCGAGCATCTTCGCTACCGCCATCCGCACCTCGGCGTCGGTCACCCCGCCCTTTTTCATCCGCTCGATTTCCGCGATGAGCCTGCGCTCCGCATCTTCGTGCTTCGTGTCGGGCGTGAGGTCGGCGGTGGTGATGTGCAGCGAGGGATCGTGGGTGAAGCCGAGATGTCCGCTGACTTCGACGGCGACGTTTTTGTCCGTGAGCGCGCGGTAGCAGCGGCACGTCTTGCCCGTCGAGAGGATGGCGCTGAAGACCTGGACTGCGGGCCAGTCCGCGTGTGTCGCGGCTGGCGTCTTGTGCGCGATGGCGACGACGCCGAGTTCGCCGCCGCGCTTTACCATCACGCGGCGCGGGCCGGTCTGCGCGGGTTCCTCGGTGTAGATTTGCGGGATCGCGTGCGGGGCCTTCGGGATCGCGCCGTAGTGCTTCGCGATTTCCGCGAGCGCAGCGGCGGGATCGAAGTCGCCGATGACGGTCGCGGTCGCATTGTCCGGCCAGTAAAAGGTGTCGTAGAATTCGCGGAGCTTCGCGATCGGCACCTTCTCGATGTCGCTGCGCCAGCCGATCGTGTCGTGATGGTACGGGTGCGCCTGGAACGCCGCGCTCCACAGTTCCTTGTCGAGTGCGGCGCGCGGATCGTTTTCGCCGCGCTCGAATTCATTTCGCACGACGACCATCTCGGGGCGGCGGTCGTCTTCCCGCAGCGCGAGGTTGCGCATGCGGTCGGCCTCTGTCTCCACGAGCAGCGGCAGCGCGTTCGCGGGCACGGTCGCGAAGTAATTCGTGCGATCCAGCCACGTCGTGGCGTTCGTCTCCGCGCCCACGCGCTCCAGCACCTGGTCGAGGCCCGTGCCCTTGCTGCGGTCGAATTTTTCCGTGCCCTTGAACATGAGGTGCTCGAGCAGGTGCGTCGCGCCCGTGGTGCCGGTGACTTCGTTCCGCGAGCCGACGTGATACGTCACCATGAATGTGACGACCGGCGCGGATTTTTCCGGCACGAGCAGGATGCGGAGGCCGTTCGATTCGAGGCGGTATTCGGAGATCGGCCCGGCCTTGCGGACGAACGGGACGCCGGGAACTTGCACGGGTTTTTCTTCGGCGGAAAATGCGGTGGCTGCCATGACGAGTGCGAGTGCCGGGGTGAGAAGTTTCATGCGTGGGAGCGCGCATGTGAGCGCGTGGCGTCAGGCGATGCACGCGGAATGTCAGGGCGATTCCAGCGACTGCACACCGCGGCATCCTGTCCGCGTGGATGCGAAATATTTCCGCCGCTGCCGTTCAGCGGAAGAGACGATGCGGGCCGGGCGGCAGAAAACTCATGGCGCCGCGGCGGTGGTGCTGCGGATAGTACTGGTAGGGCCGGTAGGGATTGCAGCGCTGCAGGGGCTGCGCGTAGCCGTAGAAAAACGGATCGTAAAAAGGGAAGGGGGACGGATAGGGGCTCCACCATTGGTTGTACGAAGCGGAGACGTACGGCCGGAGGAATTGATCCGCATACCTTTCGCTCGCGGTCTTGGCGGCGGTGATGATGTCCTCGCTCACGCCGGCCTTGCGGAGCTGGCGGACGATGTCCTTGTCCACGATGTAATTAACGCCCGTGCGGTCGAGCTGGCGCAGCGCGACGGCGTCATTCACATGGCGTCGCTTCAGCTCGATGATGTCGCCGGGGGTGAGGCGTCCGCCGCGCTCAAGCTTCCGGACGAGTGCGGGGGAGACTCCGGCGGAGCGGATGGCGGCGAGCTGCTCCTTCGTCTGCGTGGCGCAGCCGGAGAAAAGGAGGACGGCGGCGAAAAGTGCAATGAGCGGGGATTTCATGGGCGGAGGATGGCACCGGGTTTTGGGATGCGCAAATCACAGACGCGTGTTTGCGTGGCGTATTCATGAAAATTGCCGGCGTTCGCAGCGCCGAGCCCTGCGCAAATCAGAATGGCCTCCGCTTCACTGCCGCTCGTATTCGCCCTTGCCGGTGCGCTTGTAGATCGTGAAGCCGGCCTTTTTTGCATCGGTGACGGAGACGGGCTTCGTGAGTTTCGGGGAGTTCACGCCGGTGATGATGCGGCGCACGGGCTTGCGGCAGAGCGGGCATGTCTTGCACGGCTCGCGGTCGAGCGGCTGGCGCAGCTCGAAGCTGCCGCCGCAGATTTTGCATTCCCCTTCGCAAAGTTCGTAAACGTAGATCGGCACGCGGCGAGTCTTGCACATCCGCGGCCCGGCGTCATCCGTGCGGAAGGGCGGGAAACTTTTCCCGTCGGCGCGGGTTGCATGGCGCACTGTTCCGCTGTCGCTTCACTCACCGCCCTATGAAATCCACATCATCCCGTCTTCCTCTCGTCGTCGGCATCGGCTGGCTCGCCACCGCAGCCATCGCATTTTGCATCGGGAGGATCGGCACGGCACCGGCGCCCGTCGCGACGGGCGATGAGGCGGGGCGTCCTGCCGCGGGGAAATCCGGCGGCACTGCGGCGGGGAGCGCGGCGGAGTTTTCGCGCGCGCCGGGGGGAGAGCGCGCGCAGTTTGCGATGGGAGAGGGCGACGGCTCGATGACGGTCGCGCGCCTCACGAACGGCCAGCCGCTCGACAAGTGGGTGAAGAATCTCATGGCGCAGCAGGACGGCATTGTGCGCATGAACGGCCTTCTGCGGCTGCTCGAAGCCGTGCGCGACCCGGAGGATATGAAGACCGCGCTCGGCGCGTTCAGCCTCCGTGGCGACCGCGGCTTCGGACGCGGCGCGCGGTTCACGGAGTATTCGATGATTTTGGAAAAATGGACGCAGCTCGATGCGAAGGGTGCGGCCGCCTTCGTGAACAGCAAGGGCCGCGAGGAAAAATGGATCGGCATGAGCGCGGTGGAAAATGTGGTGCGCACCTGGGTGAAGCAGGACGCGCCGGCGGCGAAGGAATGGATCGCGCAGAGTGCGCTGACCGACGAGGTGAAGGCGCGCATCCAGTCGCCAAGCCGCGGCGGATTCACCGGGCGCGGGCGAGGGCCGGGGAACTAGGAAACGCGGAACGCGGAAG
>Ga0208856_1000297_pt1 | contig 20376 bp, 13 predicted proteins | sample LakMenEpi13Jul12_FD_150690 | JGI IMG/M metagenome (GOLD analysis project Ga0208856, IMG submission 150690) | Freshwater microbial communities from Lake Mendota, WI - 13JUL2012 deep hole epilimnion (SPAdes) | ecosystem: Environmental > Aquatic > Freshwater > Lentic | place: Lake Mendota, Madison...
CCCGCCTGCAATACGCCCGGTGGAATGTTTCGTGGTCGAGTGGCCGGCCAGATCCGTCGCCGGAGCGGATCGCCATGCTGCTCTCGCCGTGGTGTGGCGACGTGTCTCCGTCGTCTGTGCCCACGGGTGCCACGCCCTTGAACGCCGCCGCGCTCCGGCTGGCCATCCGGCTTCACAGCCGGCCGGCTCCAGAATTTGAGGAATTCGTGGCATCCGCGCCGCATGGATCGGATGCCGAGGGCTTCGGGTTCTGCTTCGTCGATCCCGTCATCGCCTCGCTCGCTGCCGAGTGGGCCGTGAAGACGGTCCACGAAGCGGCCCTTCAGGCAGCGACCGCGCCCCTCCGCCCGATCGACGACCTGGTGGGCGAGGCCCACGCCGCATTCGGCCACCTCTGGCCGAGCAAAGACTCCGCCCGGGTTCTCCTCGAAGCGGCCCGGCGTGGCATTCCGATCGCACGGATCACCGACCACGCGCCCGTTCATCGGCTCGGCGACGGGAGCCGCCAGGCCAAGGTCTTCAAGATGTTCACCCAGCGCACGCCGCACCTGGCGACCGTGCTCACGACGTCGAAGATCACCACGACGCAGATCCTTTCGAGGCTGGGGTTTCCGGTGCCCGTGAACCACCGTGTCGCCACGCTCGATGAGGCACGGCGGTTCGTGGCGCGTATCGGCTATCCCGTGGTGGTAAAGCCCAATACGGCCGACTTCGGCCAGGGCGTGACGGCAGAGATTCGAGGACAGGAGCAGCTGGCCCGCGCATTCGAACGTGCACGCACGTTCGGGGACGTGCTCGTGGAGCAGCACATCGCCGGCGAGAACTATCGGCTTCTCGTGATCGACGGCGTCTGCCGCGGAGTCAACCACCGGGTGCAGCCCGATGTGATCGGCGACGGCGTACGCACGATTGTCGAATTGATTCTCGACAAGGTGTCGGCCAACGAGAAGTTTCCCCGCCCCGATGATCCGACGGTCGTCGGCTTCCTCGCGGGCACCGGCCGCCGGCTCAGCGATGTGCCGGCCTCGGGGGAACGGGTGCGGACGAGCGCGGTGGCGAACGCCTCGGCGGGGGGCACGCGCGTGGACGTCACCGATCGGGTCCATCCAGACAACATGCGGCTCGCCGAGGCGATCGCCGCGGCCTTCGACATCGATCTGGCGGGCATCGACCTAATCACACCGGACATCACACGGTCGTGGAGGGAAGCAGGCGGTGCGATCAACGAGGTGAATGTGAATCCGGGCCTGCCGTTTCCTGGCGCACCGGGTTGGGTGCTCGACGGCCTCTTTCCGGCCGGGTCGAACGGCCGGGTCGACATCACCGTGGTCCTCGGCGACCTGTCCGCGCGGCAGGCCGCCGTCATCGCCGACTGGGTTCGGCGTGGCCAGACACCGGCGAGCCGCAGCGCGATCCTCGGCAGAGCAGCGGACGCGACCGGCCGTCGGCACCCGCTCGACCACGCCGCGGTGAGTCCAGTCGTCAATCAACTGCTGGGCCGTGCGGAACTCGACAGCCTCGTCGTGCAGGCCGCCTGGGACGGTGCGGGCCCGCTCGTGCTGCCCGTCCCGTATCAGGCCCGTCTGCTCGTCAACCTCGACCCGGCACGTCAGGCCACAGCCCTCGAACGGCTCATGATCGCCATGCGGCACGACCCGACCGTGGCGGTGGCGACGTTCGATATCCGGGCCTTCGAGCGGGAGTGACGGCCTCCCTATCGGCCGGCAGGCTGTCGCTTTGCGACCAGGCACGGGGACGGATAGGCTCGATCGACGAGAACATCATGGCATTCGCTCTCACCTGCTGGCACTGCGACTGGGAAGGCCCCGAATCCGGACCGCTCACCGCCTGCCCGGCGTGCGGCGGGGTGCTCGAATTCTCGTCGCAGAACGTGCTCGGCCGTGACGTGCCACAGCGGGTCGGTCGTGTCTCCGACTTTGACGTGCTCCTGCCCATCGTCGAACCCACGGCCAACCACCCAGAGTTCGACCTGCCCTACACGCCGCTCATTCGCGCGGCCGCGTTGTCGGAGCGGCTGGGCATCACGCTGTTCATCAAGGACGAGACGGGCCTGCCCACGGGATCGTGGAAGGACCGCGAGGCCTTCGTCTTCTTCGACCGGCTGCGCCGCCATAGCATCACCGATATCGTGCTGTTTTCCGCCGGCAACACCGGGGTCGCGCTCGCCCGTGCCGCGGGCATCCTCCGCTGGAGCCGCCTGCATCTCGTTGTGCCGGACAGCTCCCGCGATCGCATTCACAGCGCGCCCCACTTCCATCACGACTACGTCACGGTCGTCTTCCACGATGGCTCGAACGATGAGTGCATCGCCCATGCCCGCGACTACGCGGATCGCAACGGCCTCACTCGCGAGGGCGGATTCACGAACTACGTACGCCGTGAGGGGCTCAAGACGCTGGGCCTGGAAGTGATCCACCAGGCCCGCGACCTGGGCGTGTCGTTCGACTGGTATGTGCAGCCCGTCGCCGGCGGCATCGGCGTGTACAGCTTCTGGAAGGCACACATCGACAGCGGACTCGCCGCAAGTCAGCCTCGAATTCTGGGCGTGCAGGCCGACGTCTGCCGTCCGTTTGTGAGCGGCTGGCAGGAGCGCTCACCCACGCTCGAGCCCCGGCACGTGCCAGAGCATGTCGCTCCGTCTCCATTCGTGCGCGTGCTGCGGACGAGGAAGCCAAGCGACAGTTACGGGTGCCTGTTCGAGATTCAGTCGCGGACAGGCGGCGAATTCATCGGCGTGTCCGATACGGAGATCCTCGCTGGGCTGAGGCTCTTCTGCGAGGAGCCATACTTCCGCGACGCCTTCGCACGCCGCGACGTGATCGTGGGGCTGGAGCCGGCCACGGCCCTGGCCGGCCTCGTGAAGAACGTGCACCGCGGCGTGATTCCCAGGGGAGCCTCGGTCGTCCTCAACTGCTCGGGCGCCGCCAAACCCGGCGACATCGATCCGGCGTGGCTCGACGGCGTGCTCGACGTGGCACCCGCCGGCGTGGGCTGATCGTTGCAGCACATGATTGCCATCAGGCACGTCCGCTGAGTCGTGCGAAAATGTAGTCGTCGTTGCCCCGCGCGAGCCAGGGCCACGGGAGCCGTCTCGTGCCCGAGCCGTCAGCGCCGCCCGCCCCCCGCCGCAACACGGCACTCAGCTCGGCGGTGTTCCCGAACTCGACGGCGGTGACATCGAGGGCCGTGGCGACGGCTTCCCGCTCCATCCAGGTATCCCTTGTCACCGCGATCACGGCGCCCGGGCGGCCCTTGAGGAGCGCCTCCCAGAAGATTCCGGACGTCTTCCAGCGGTAGGCGCCGGGGTCGTAGGGGATGAGCAGAAAATCAGTCGATGCAATCATGCCGTCCCAATCTGGCGGGGCGATGTGTCCCTCGACAATCTTCAGATGTGGGCACTGAGCCGCCAGCTCGACGACCCGCTGCCGCAGGAGGTCGAGCCGCGGGTCGGCAAAGCGATTGTCACCGAGGTGCACGAAGAACTCGACGTCGTGATGCTGCGCGAGCAGGGTTGGCAGCGCAGCAGCCACCCAGGCGATCCCTTTATCGAGTTTGAGATCGCCCGCGAAGAGGAGCGCCCGGCGGCGCGCCGAACCGGCAACTGTGCGTGTCGCTGGCCGACGCTGCAGCCATTCCATGCGCTCAGCCTCGGCGAGCAGTGCGTAGGGATGCACGTCGACCACCCCTGCCTCGAGCCCCTCGAACACCTGCGCGAACTCTCGGCACGAGGTCGAAAGATGCACGCTCGTCCCACACTGACGCTGCGCATGCCGTAGACGCCGGAACGCGTCGGTGTACCTCGCCATCGAGGCTTCTGGATCGACCTCCCCGACCGCCAGCCCAAGCGGATGGAACATGAGTTGGATGACCGCCAAGCCCACGTGGTGGCCGCCCGCCGCGAGCGTCGCTCCGAGCGCCTGAAGGAAGGCAGCCGTCGCGGTGTGTACGACGACGGCTGTCGGCTTCGGAGTGGCCAGGATGCGTGCGAGGTCTCGTATGTGATCGTCGACGATCGCGGCAAATGCGGCCGCGTCGAGGGCGGGTGAGTCCTCGTACACGCCGCGGCGGAAGGCGGGGGTGACGGGGTAGGGAAATTCGGCCGCGATCGCCCGGCGATGGGATACGACATGGATGCCGGTCGCGAGCCCTGTGGCATACGCAGCGAGGTGTCGGTTGATGACGTGATGATGCGTGCGGCGGTCCTTGAGCCCCGGGTCGAGCACGAGCACCTGCTGCCGGCACGGTGAAGTGGACGGAGTGCTCACGCCAGCCTCTGCATGATCGTGTCGAGCATCGTCGGCCAGTCGAGGTCGGCGACGGCACGGATGGCCTGCCGTCTGAACGCATGCTCCACCTCGGCCGACCGTACAGCCAGCGCCCTCTCGACAGCCTGGCGATACGAGACCTCGTCACCGGGGTCGTAGAGAAACCCATTGAGTCCTTCGAACACGTAGGCCGGAATCCGGCAGAGTCGCGGTGCGATCAGCGGCGTGCCGGCGGCGAGGATATGGAACAGAAGGCCAACGCTCGGCGCGGAATCAGGGCCGAGCACCGCCCAGCGGGCCCCGCGAATCGTCGTGGTCGCGGCATCGTCGGCTCCCACGAGCGCGAGCCCCGATCCGTGAATCGCGACGCCGGGATCCGGACACGGACCTTGCTCGGCGAAGACGGTCCGCCCCCAGGGAAACGAGTGAAACCGGCCCCGAATCTCGGCTGCCACCACCGGATGATGCAGATGCACGAGGCTGGCATGTCCGAAGAGGAACTCCACGAGCATCGCCTCGACATCGGCATTCGCGGGCGTGCGGCCGGCGACGTCGTGGACGGTGAACACGATGCGATGCCCGCGTGCCCGTGCCATTGTCAGCGTCTGGGCGAGCGCCCGTGCATCAGCCACCGCCGCAGCCTGGGGCTGGGCCACGATCTGGTCGAGCCAGTGCACGTGCACCACGAGCGGGGTCGTCGCCTGCTGGCAGGCGGCGGCAAGATCCTGGATCGACGCGGCACCCTTGGCCTGTGCACCCGCGTAGAGGAGCGTCTGATACGGGTCGGTCGCGGTGCGATCGGGATAAAACACGATCTCGTGGGCCGGTCTGGCCGCGGGCCGGGGAAGGATGGGGGGCGAATCGGTCTCCGAGCGCACAAACCGCGCCCGCGCCCGCTCGTACTGGTAGGCGACCGCCGCCTGTGACAGTTGTCCGGCATGCCGTCGGAAGCCCCGCACGGGATAGTCGACGTAGGTCGGCGGACAGCGCCGGGCGAGTTTGACGAACAGGTCGTAATCACCGGCCAGCCGCAACCCCGGCGTGAACAGACCGCAGGCCTGTGCGACAGCAAACCGCACCGCCGTAGACTCGGCCCGCAGCCATTGGCCGCCCGTGTAGTTGAAGTCGCCGCTGCGCAGATCGGCGTCGGGGATGCGGGGGTGGGCCTTGTGCGACGTGACCGTACCGGACTCGTCGAGGTCGACCGCGGCCCCGATCACCCACTCCACGGCCTGGTTCGCGAACGTCGCCGCCAGGTTTCGGAGTGCTTGCGGCATGAGAATGTCGTCGGCGTTGAGCCAAAAGAACACGTCCGGGCTGAAGAACCTCTCCGAGGCTTCGTCGATCGCCGTCGTGATCGCGTCGTACATCCCACCGTCGGCAGCGGTCGCCCAGGTGATCACGAGCTCGGAGGAACCCGCGCCGCCGGCGTACCTCGTGGACCATGCGCGGACGGTCTCGATCGTGCCGTCGGTCGACCCGCCATCCTGCACGTGCACATGCACGCGGATGTCCGTCAGGTCCTGGGTTGCCACCGACTCGAGGGCCGCGGCGATATGGACCGCGGCGTTGCGAGCGGGAATAGCAATGAAAAAGGTCGTCGAGTCCGCCATACCAGAGAGCATAAACGCTCCGGCAACTGGCCGCCCGTACGGGCCGTGCCTCGAGCCTCGGATGCCGTGGGGCATGGTTGAATCGGGACCGTGACCGACGTCCAATGCCCCGATCGCCCGTCACGACCGCGCCGCACACGATGCCATGATCACAAACGTCGAATTCATCGTGGTGGGTGCCGGGCTGACCGGGGCCGTGATCGCGCGGGCACTCCACGACGCGGGCCGCCGCGTCCTCGTGCTCGACCGCCGCAGCCACATCGCCGGCAACGTGCACGACCACGCCCACGCCAGCGGGATTCGGGTCCATACCTATGGGCCTCATCACTTTCGCACGAACGACGAAGACCTGTGGGCCTACGTCAATCGCTTTGCACAGTTCTTCACCTATGAACCGGCTCCAAAGGCGCTCGTCGACGGCCGTCATGAGAACTGGCCGATCGCCGCGAGCTACGTCGCCCGGACGGTCGGCGCCGACTGGCAGCCGGACTTCGTCGGCCGGCCGACGAACTTCGAGGAGGCAGCGCTCGCCAAGATGCCGCGGCTCGTCTACGAGAAGTTCGTCAAAGGCTACACAGAGAAGCAATGGGGTGTTTCCGCCGCCTCACTGGGCCCGGAGTTGGCAGGCCGGTTTCAGGTGCATGCCGATGACGAGCCACGGCTGTTGCGGCATGTACACCAGGGAATACCCGTCGATGGTTACGCGAGGATGGTGGAACGGATGCTCGAGGGGATTCCGCTGCTGCTCCAGGTCGACTACCTCGCCCATCGCGAGGTCTTCAAACCCTCGCGGACGCTCGTTTTCACCGGCCCGATCGACGAGTTCTTCGGCTTCGACATGGGCAGGCTCGCCTACCGGGGGCAGCAACGCGACCATGAGTACCGGCCCGATATCGACTGGCTCCAGCCCGGCCATCAGGTCAATAACCCGGATCCGGCCAACGGTCCCCACGTTCGCACGATCGAATGGAAACACATGATGGAGCCAGACTACGCCCGGCAGATTTCGGGTACGGTGCTGACCAGGGAGATTCCATTCACGCCCAACGACCCCGGGGACTACGAGTATCCATTTCCTGATTCGGCCAATCGCCGGCTCTACGACCGCTACCGTGAGCGGGCTCGCACGCTCGGCGATGTCTTGATCTGCGGACGGCTCGGCGAGTATCGCTACTACGACATGGATCATGCCATCGCCCGGGCCCGGCTCCTTGCCCGCCGCCTGCTTCAGCCGGGGCTGCCCGCTCCGCGCTCGTGACCTCCTCCATCCAATCGACCATCGACCCATGGTGAGCATCGTCTGTGCCGTCATGAACCGCGCCCCGGCGCTTCGCGTCGCGCTCACGTCGTGGCGCTTGCAGCAAGACGTGACGGAGATCGTCATCGTCGATTGGAACTCCGACATCCCGCTCGCTCCCCTCGCGCAGGAAGACGAGCGGATTCAGGTCATCCGGGTCGACCACGAGCCGCACTTCCACCTGGCGGCCGCCTTCAATTTGGCAGCCGACTGCGCTTCCCACCCCGTGCTCCTCAAACTCGACGCCGATTACGTGCTCAATCCCTACTATCGGTTCTGCGCGAGCCATCCGCTGCCGGAACAGGGATTCTTCACCGGCCACTTTCGAAACCAGGGCCCGTTCGCCTCGTTTCTCAACGGGCTGATCTGCGTGCGGACAGCAGACTGGAGGCGCGTGCATGGATACAACGAGCACCTTGAAGGCTACGGCTGGGAAGATGACGACTTCTACCTGCGGCTGAAAGCGGCGGGCCTGAATCGCTGGATCCTCTCTCCCGATCCCGCCACGGCGTTTCACATCCCGCACGAGCAAAGCGAACGCGTGCGTCATTACGACGACAAAGACCTCCAACGAGCCCACCAGCGGAATCGAGCCCTGGCTGCCCAAACGGCCTACACGCATCGACGGTTCACCTGGGACCTGTCGCCCGTGAGCACGCGGGTGCAGAGAGCCACCAAACGCCCGGATGGCACGACCTGATGCGGGCGTTGCCGCGGGCTACTCGGCGGTGATCCGGAACACGCCCTGCCCGGTGGCCGACGACGTGAGCGCGTAGACGTTGCCCGCCTCGTCGCGGCCAAAGCCGAAGATCGGCAGGCCATTCCATGGAACCGCCTTGTTTTTGACGCGGCCGCCCGGCTCTTGCCAGAGCGTCCACATCCTCCCCGAGACGTGATCGCCATAGAGATAGCCGCCTTCGAGCGCCGGCACGGTGGAATCACGCACGACGAAGCCGCCCGTGATCGATTTCCCGACCCCGTGGTCGTACTCCCAGACCGGGTCGATCACGTCCGTCGCCGTGGCGACGCTGCCGAACGCACTCGTGCCCTCCTTCAGGCTCCAGCCGTAGTTGCCCCCCTTCTCGACCACGTCGATCTCTTCGAGGAGATGCTGGCCCACGTCGGCGGCCCACAGCCGGCCCGTCTCGTAGTCGAACGCGATCTGCCAGGGATTGCGGAATCCGAGCGCAAAAATCTCGGGCCGGGCGCCTTCCCGACCGACGAACGGATTGTCGGCAGGGACGGCGTAGGCCTTGCCCGGATCACGGCGGTCGACATCGATCCGCAAGATCTTGCCCAGCCACGTGCCGAGACTCTGCCCGGTGGCCAGCGGATCGTTCGCACCCCCGCCGTCCCCCAGGCCCACGTACAGCAACCCGTCGGCACCGAACGCGATCGACCCGCCGTTATGGTTCGGATAGGGCTGTTCGATGGAGAGGAGCACCTCTTCGCTCGCCAGATCGGCTCGGTCGCGATCGGAGGCATGCACGCGGAACCGCGATACCCGCTCGGTTCGCTGCGCATCGCCGCGAACACAGTAGCAGACAAAAAACTCGCCGGTCTCGCGAAACCGCGGATGGAATGCGAGGCCAAGGAGCCCCTCTTCGTTTTCCTTGCCCCACGGCGCCGTGCGCTCGCGCAGATCGAGAAACAGCCGCGCCGGCTTCCAGCCTGCTGTATCGGCGGGAGCGACGACGTGCATCATGCCCGCTTGATCGAGCACGAAGATTCGGCCCGAGCCATCGCCGGCATGCGTCACGAGCAATGGCCGCAGCGGCGCCGCCGGCGTGCCATCCTCCATCACCGGCGACCAGCCCTCCCACTCGATTCCGGGAAACGCGGGCACGGCCCGCACGGGCACTGCGCCGTCGTCGCGCACCGTGAACGACTCGCCGGGAGCCGGGAGCTCACGGATCTTGATCGAGCGGAATGCCACCTCGTCGCCATGATCCTGCAAACAGATATGCCCGCGCTCGGCACGGCCGAAGTCGGGGAACTGTGCGAACTTGCTCTTCGCAACTCGCTTGGCCCAGTCGGGGCTGCCTTTCTTGAACGTGATGTATCGGACGCCGTTGATGCACACCTGCCCGGAGTCCGGGGCGACGCGCAGGGAGAGCCTGTTCCACTCGCCTGCCGGCCGGGTGGCATCCGTCTTCGCCTCGTACAACTGGTAGAGCCAGCCTGTCTTCTGAGAATCTGTCCTCTGGGAATGAAGGTCCGCCGCGTTGCCGAGAATCTGCACCTCGGGCCCGCTCATCCACGGCTTCGGTTCTGACTCGGTCACGTGGAACATCACGCCGCTGTTTCCACCGGGTGCGACCCGGAACTCGAGCTCCAATTCGAAGTGATCGAATGTCTCCTTCGTGACGAGGTCCCCCGCGTTCGTCCCCCGGCGCACGAGGGTCCCTTCCTCGACCACCCAGCCCGCGCCAGGGCCGTCCTTCTGATAGCCGCGAAAGCCGTCGAGCGACTGGCCGTCGAACAGGAGCCGCCAGCCGCCGCGGCGTTCGGGCTCGGTGAGTGTATTCGGCGAGGTCGCCGCAGCGTGTGCGCTGGCCACTCCGAAGAACAGCACGGCCACGGCAGAAAGTCCACGGCGTGCTGGCGAATGGGGGGCAATCAGCATCATGGTTTCGTAGCTCCCTCGGCGCGAAACGTGCCCGTTTCGCCACTCTACCCAGATTCCGCGAGCACCGCACGACCGGCTCAAGTTCCCTGCCCGGCACTTCCGAAACAACCGGCAAGGAGCGCCGCGCTTAACAGCGGCCGACCATCATGGCTGCATCGATCACCTCCGCCCCCGCCGCCGGCTTGTCGGGCTGGTTCACCAACCAGATCGCGAATGTGGGGGCGTTTGCCATGAGCCGGGTCGCCGGGATCGGCGACGTGGCGATCTTTTCGTTCCAAACGCTCGGCTGGCTCTTCCTGCGCCGCCAGCGGCGCGACGTGCTCCTGCCAAACTTCTATCAGATCGGCGTTATGTCGCTGCCGGTGGTGGCGCTCACGGGGCTGTTCATCGGCATGGTGCTCGCCGTGCAGAGCTTCGCCCAGTTCAAGGCCCTCGGCCTCGAGACCCGGCTCGGCTCGGTGATCAACCTCTCGCTCGTCCGTGAACTCGGGCCGGTGCTCGCGGCCACGATGCTCGCCGGCCGCGTCGGCAGCGCCATGGCCGCCGAGCTTGGCACGATGCGGGTGACCGAACAGATCGACGCGCTCGAGAGCATGGGGGCCAACCCGATCTATTACCTGGTGGTGCCCCGGTTCCTCGGCTGCCTCGTGCTCATCCCCACGCTCACGATCATGGCCGACTTCATGGGGGTGCTCGGGGGCTACCTGTATTCCCATCTCGTGCTCGGCATCGACTACCACCACTACTGGGCGAATTCGCGGGAATACGTCGATGCCTTCGACTTTCTGATGGGCATCTTCAAGACCTTCTTCTTCGGGGCGGCGATCGCGCTCGTCAGCTGCCATCACGGGTTTCACTGCGACCACGGCGCCGAAGGCGTGGGCCGGGCGGCCACCAACGCCTTCGTCCACTCGTTCGTGCTGATCCTCGTGCTCGATTTGTTCCTGGGGATCTGGCTCAACAACGTCCACGATTTCTTCCGGCCCGAAGGGCCACGAAAACTGCTCTAGGACCACCCATGCCCGTCGCCGCACCCGCCAAGCCCGTTCGCCGCGAAGCCCCCGAAGAGCCCGTGCTCGCCGTCGACGCCGTCTCCGTGCGGTTCGGCCAGCAGGACGTGCTCCGCGAGATCTCGCTCGACATCCCGTGCGGCCAGACGCTCGTGGTGCTGGGGGAGAGTGGCTGCGGCAAGACCGTGCTCTTGAAGACGCTCATCGGCCTCGTGCGGCCGACCAGCGGAGAGGTGCGGTTCGAGGGCCGGTCGCTCGGCGGCCTCGCCGAGCGCGAGCTCGCACAACTCCGCACACGCTACGGCTTCGTGTTTCAAAATGCCGCCCTCTTCGACAGCCTCACGATCGCCGACAACATCGCGTTTCCGCTCCGCGAACACACCCGGATCGGCGCTGCAGAAGTGGCCACGATCGTCGACGAACTGCTCGCCGAAGTGGGCCTGCCCCGGTCGGCCGCCCGCAAGAAGCCCGTGCAGCTCTCCGGCGGCATGCGGAAGCGGGCCGGCCTGGCCCGGGCCTTGGCCCTCGACCCGCCCGTGCTCCTCTACGACGAACCGACCACCGGCCTCGACCCGATCATGAGCGACGTGATCAACGAACTGATCCTCAAGGTGCGGGCCCGCGAGGGCGTCACGAGCGTCGTCGTGACCCACGACATGCACACCGCCCGCAAAGTCGCCGACCGCATCATCATGCTTTACCCGCTGTTCCGGCTCGCCGCCGATGAACCGCAGATCGTGTTCGACGGCACACCGGCCGACCTCGAACAGAGCCGCGACCCGCGGGTGCGGCAGTTCGTGGAGGGCCGGGCCGGCGCCCGGCTCACGGAGCTGCGCGGGGAACAGGCCGCCGAAGACCATGACGCGGCCGAGGAGTCTCCATGAACGATCGCGTGATGCAGTTTCGCGTCGGTGTGATGGTGCTCGCCACCGCCATCATCGCCGGCATTCTGATCGTGCTCTTCGGCGACCTGCCATCGCTCGTGCAGGCGACGTATCCCCTGAAGATGGACTTCGCCGACGCGCGGGGCGTCTCCCAGGGCACGCCGGTCCGCAAAAATGGCATCCTCGTGGGCCGGGTCGCCACCGTCACGCTCAACGAACGCGGCGGCGTGACCGTGGTCGCCGATGTCGACTCCTACGTGCCGATCTACAAGGACGAGCAGCCCCGCATCGCCGGCACGCTGCTCGGCGATGCCGAGATCTCGCTCGTGCCGGGCCGGATCGTCCCGCCCCGCCAGCGGCTCGCTCCAGACGAGATTCTCATGGGCGCCGTCTCGCGGGATCCCTTCGAGGTGTTCGCCACGCTCGAGCCCAAGTTCGGGGCCACGCTCGACTCGCTGGCCGAGGCGAGCGCGTCGGTCACCAAACTCTCCACGAACCTCGATCGCATGTTTCTCGGCGAGGACGACAAGTTCGAGAAGATGGTCCGCAAGACCGAGGCAGCCCTCGACAACTTCAGCATCGCGATGGGCAACATCAACGACGTGATGGGCGACCCCAAGGCCCGCGAAAAAATGAAGGCCGCGATCGAAGCCCTGCCGCAGGTGCTCGCCGATCTACGGACCACCGTGCAAGGCATCGGCACCACCGTCGATACGGCCGACCGCAACCTCCGCAATCTCGAGGGCCTCACGAAGCCGCTTGGTGAACGGGGCGAACAAATGGTGGCCCAGGTCGATCGCACGATCGGCCGCCTCGACGAGACACTCAAGCAGGCCGCCATGTTCACAAAGGCCTTGAACGAATCGCAGGGCACGCTCGGCAAGCTCGTGCGTGACCCACAGGTCTACAACGACCTCGCCCAGGCGGCCCAGAACGTCAGCAAGCTCACGAAAGACCTCCGCCCGATCGTGGACGACGTGCGTGTGTTCACCGACAAGATCGCCCGCCACCCCGAGCAACTCGGCGTCCGCGGCGCCCTCGACCGCCGCCCCGGCCTGAAGTAGGCCAGGCTTCGGGCTCCCCATATCCCGTCGCCGGATGTTCACGAGAGGTAACTCGCCGGCTGCGTGCCACCCGATCCCCCTCGCCGGACGTTCGCCTTCGCCCTCCAGGCTTCGGCTCACTCGGAGCGACTGGCGCTGCGCCATCCATGGCTCCGCTGGTCGCAAACGCCGGCTCAAGGGACACGGGTAGCCCGCAGCCTCCTCATCTCGTAGGCGCCAAGAAGGTTCGGCGGAGTCGGTCGGTGGGCACGCGCAGACGCAGGGAGTCGTTGAGGACTATCGGCGTCTGATCAAAACCCACAAGTCCTGTACTCTCAACACGACCGGAGTCGAGCATGCCTACCGCCGGCTCCGAATGCGGGTGGTTAGCTGCTCCCCTGTTGTCAGGCGAGACGGTACGGGGTAACCCCGAGCCGGCGCGGCGACAGCGCTGGCAAGCGGGACGCTTGCCCCACGTGAGCATATGGGGAGCCCGAAGCCGGCTTGTGCGCGAAGAGGTGCCGCAGAGACAGCCTGCTGCCCGCCTTACTCGGCGCGTTCGAAGAACCGGCGGCTGCGGGCGTCGAGGCGGGCGATCGAGGGGATCGTGTACCGCAGGCCGAATGTGTCGATCACCACGGCGCTCCCGTCGGGAGAGCGGAGGATGTCGTCGGCGTGGCCGACGGTGAAGCGGTGCGGGCCGCGGTCGGTGACGACGCTCCACTCAGCCGGCTCCCCATCGGAGACGCTCTCGATCCGCTCGATCGTCGGCAGGAACTCCCGCCTGGCGAGCTCCTCTTCGAGGAGTCGTCGGAGGGCGGGCTCCAGGGTGGCGAGCGATTCAATCCAGGCGAGTTCGGCGTCGTTGTCGCCCACGATCGCCACGGGGCCGGCAGGATCCGACACGGGAAAGGCCCGCAGCACGTCGACGTCGGCGTGCAGGCGGCCATCCACATCGAGCAGATCGAGCCGACCGTGTGGACGGCGTTCGAGCCGCCAGCCGAGCGCGGCCGAGCTGGATCTGGAGCTATGGCTGGGGTGCGACATCATGGTGCGTCAGGCCTCCATGGCCGCCTCGGCGGCCTTCATCTGGGCGTGGTAGAGGCGGGCGTAGGCGCCGTCGGCGGCCAAGAGCTCGTCGTGCGTGCCGATCTCGACGATCCGCCCCGCGTCGAGCACCACCAGGCGGTTGGCCCGACGCAGGGTGGAGAGCCGATGGGCGATGGCGATGGTCGTGCGGCCGGCCACGAGCCGATCGATCGCGGCCTGGATGATCACCTCGGTTTCGGGATCGACACTCGACGTGGCTTCGTCGAGCACGAGGATGCGTGGATCGACGAGCAAGGCGCGGGCGATCGAGAGCCGCTGCCGCTCACCGCCCGAGAGCGAGCCACCCCGTTCGCCGACCCGCGAATCGTAGGCCGACGGCAGACGCAGAATGAACGTGTGGGCACCCGCCGCCCGGGCGGCGGCCACGATCCGATCGCGCGAGGCGTCGGGGCGGCCGTAGGCGATGTTCTCGGCGACGGTGCCGAAAAACAGAAATGGCTCCTGCAGCACGCATCCCAGGTTGCGGCGATAGTCGCGGATCGAGAGCTGCCGGAGATCGACGCCGTCGACGGAGATCGACCCGCTCGAGGGATCGTAAAACCGGCACACGAGATTGGCGAGCGTCGACTTGCCGGAGCCGCTCGCGCCCACGAGTCCGATCATCTCTCCCGGCTCGATCGTGAGGTCGATGCCGTGGAGGATCTCACGGGAGCCGTAGCGGAAGTGCACGCCCGAGATCACGATCCGCCCACGCACGCGGCCCGGATCGACCGGCCGCGCCGCCTCGGCGACCGTCGGCTGGCAGTCGAGAATTTCGAAGATGCGCTGGGCGCTGGCCGCGGCCCGCTGCGTGGCCGGCACCATGTGGATCATCGACTCGACCCGGCCGTAGAAGCGGGAGATGTAGGCCAGGAAGGCCGTCAGCGTGCCGACGGTCACCGCGCCGCCAAACACGAGCCAGGCCCCGGCGGCCCACACCACGAGAATGCCCGCCTCGGAACACAGGCTCACGAGCGGTCCGAAGAACGACCAGACCACGTTGACGCGATCATTGGCATCCAGCACGCGATCATTCGCGGCTCGAAACCGGGCCACCTCGCGGTCTTCCTGGGCGAAGGCCTTTACCACCCGGGTGCCGGGGATCGTGTCGGCCAGCACGCTCGTCATGTCGGCCCAGGCGACGCTCGCCCGGGCAAACCCACGCCGCAGCCGAAACCGCACCGCATACGCGAGCCAGACGACGAAGGGAAACGGGGTGAGCGTGATCAGGGCGAGGGTGGGATTCATCCACACGAGCACGACGGCCGTGAGGAGCACCAGCATCACGTTCGAGGAAAACTCGATGAGGTTCACGGAAAGAAAGAGATTGAGGCGGTCGGTGTCGCTGCCCACGCGGGTGATCAGATCGCCGGTGCGCTTGCCGGAGAAAAAATCGAGTGAGAGGTTTTGCATGTGGGCATAGGTCCGCACCCGCAGGTCGGCGGCGATTCGTTCGCTCACCCAGGCGAGCACCCAGGACCGCGCCCACGACAACACCCAGGCGGCGACCGCAGCGATCGCGAGCCCGCCCAGATACCACCACACGAGGGAAAACGGCACGTTGACGCCCGACTGGCGCGGAATCAGCACCTGGTCGACGAGCGGCATCGTGAGGTAGGGCGGCACGAGCGCAGCGGCCGTGCCGGCCAACGAGAGCACCGCCCCCAGTACCGCCATCGAGGCATGCGGACGGGCGAAGAGCACCAGCCGCAAGAGCGATCGCCACGACTGGGTGCCCGGAGGCGGAAGGCCGCCCTCGTGATCGACAGCACGAGCCTGCGTCTCACTGGATGGCTGGTCGTCGGTGCCAGCGGGACCCGTTGCCGGAGCACGAGCGGCCTGACGCGACTCCGGCTCGGGCTCCGTCCCGCCCCGACTGCGTTCGTCAAACGCATCCTCGAGGGCATGCACACCCTTGGCACGGGTCGGGGTAAACAGCCAGCGGGCAATGACGGCGTCGCCCTGGAGCAGTTCGATTCGGCCGACGGCGTTCCGCAGCCTGACATCGAGCCGGGTGGCCGAGTCGATCGGCCACGAAGTGACGCCGTCCCCGGACGCCGATGCCGGGGCGTCGGCCGATGCGGGTGGATCTGCCAGCAGCCTGCGATCGGTCAGCACGATCCAGCCGTCGGTGAACCGTAGTTCGGCATCCAGGTCGAACCGGCAGGCGGCGACGACCGTCTCCCCACGCTCCAAGCGGAAGCGGTCAGGGGGGTAGGCACCGGTGCCCGGCGAGGCGGCGTCGAAATCGGAGTTCAAAGTCTGCGACAAGAGCGGAAAAACCGTTATGAAGTGCGGGTTTTAGCAGGAAAAGCCGGGTTGCAGGGCTGTTTGTGGGGGAACCACAGAAATTTGCGTGGCTTTCCGAAGACCCCTAGATTACCGCGAGCGGGCTGGCAAAATTTACCGTCAGAACAACATTCCCGCCCCGAAATTGCATTCCGGATTGTCATCGCTTCCATGAACCCGTTTCGAGGTCGGCTCGCGTCGGCCTGTCTTCCGGCGGTTCCGGACGCATCCTTCGATTCTGCTTCGACCCGGCATGCGATGTGCTTCAGTTCGAATCGTGAGAAAAATTTCTCGCGTCCCGTGCGGCGAAGCGTAGACTTTTTCTCACCGACTGCGAAGCCGGATCCGTGGCGACACGGACGACCGGTGAGCAGAGATGATTCGTTCGGTTCTTTCCTTCAGGAAAACAACTCGACCCATGGCCACTCTGGCCGGCCCGTCGTTCCCGCGGCAGTGCCTCGTCGGCATGCCGCCCCCTCCGTCGTCATCAGGCCCTTCTGCGAAGCAGTGCTTCCCCAGAGGCCCATCTTCTTCGGCCCCGGTGTGCGCGCCGCCCTGACGCAGCACCCCTCCACCGCCGATCGGATTCCTGCACATGCAAACCGGATCATGCGGGCGACGCGCCCATGTGGTCCTGCGATGAGACGTGCAGCCTCCTGCCCAACAGTGCTCGCCGGAATGTCCGGCGGCCGGGAGAGGCGCACACAACCCTGGCCCTCGCACGCGTCTGCGAACGGGCACGAGAGCATGCCTTTCTTCCATGGAGATTACTTCGCTCAAGGTTCTGCGTGGTCCGAACCAGTGGGCTTCGTTTCCCGTTCTTGAGGCCTGGGTCGATCTCGGCCATCTCGAAGACTATCCGTCGAACACGCTTCCTGGCTTCAACGACCGGCTGATGCACTGGCTCCCGACGATGGTCGAGCACCGCTGCACGATCGGCGAGCGCGGCGGCTTCTTCGAGCGGCTGCGAACCGGCACGTGGCTGGGGCACATCCTCGAGCACGTCACGCTCGAACTGCAGTCGCTCGCCGGCACCACGGTCGGCTTCGGCCGGGCCCGGGAGACGAAGACTCGCGGCGTCTACAAGGTGGCGATCGAATACAAGGAAGAGAAGTTCGCAATCGCCTGCCTCCATGCCGCCCACCGCCTCATCAAGGCGGCCATCGCCGGCGAAGCATTCGACGTACCCGGCGAGATCAAACGGCTGCGAAAGGTGCTCCTTGAAGAGCAACTCGGCCCCAGCACCCGATCGATCGTCGAAGCGGCTGCGGCCCGCGGCATCCCCGCCCGGCGGCTCAACGAAGGCTCGCTCGTGCGGCTCGGCTTGGGAGCCAAGCAGCGGCGAATCGTGGCGGCTGAGACCGACCGCACCGGTGCCGTCGCGGAATCGATCGCGCAGGACAAGGAACTCACGCGCACGCTCCTCGCCGAAGCCGGGATTCCGGTGCCCGAGGGGCGTCCAGTGAGCGATCCCGGCGACGCCTGGGTCGTCGCCGAGGAGATCGGTGCACCCGTCGTCGTGAAGCCGCGGTATGGCAACCAGGGCCGCGGCGTGTCGGTGAACCTGTCGACCCGGAGCGAGCTCGAGAAGGCCTGGCACGTGGCCCACGAGCAAGACACGTCCGTCGTCGTGGAACGCTTCGTGACCGGGGGCGACTACCGTCTGCTCGTCGTCGGCGGCAAAGTGGTGGCCGCCACCCGCCGCCGTCCGCCCACGGTGACGGGCGATGGCGTGTTGACGGTCGGTCAGCTTGTGGCCCGTGTGAACGAAGACCCGCGCCGCACCGGCGATCATGCGACGTCGCTGAGCCCGATGGTGATCGACGAAGTGGCCAGGGCGGTGCTGGCCGACCAAGGTCTCACGGCCGACAGTGTGCCCGAGGCGGGCCGCGTGGTGCTTCTGCGGCAGAATGCGAACCTCAGCACTGGCGGCTCTTCCGAAGACGTGACCGACCTCGTCCATCCGGACGTTGCAGCCCGCGCCGTCGAGGCCGCGCGGATCGTGGGTCTCGACGTGGCCGGCATCGACATCGTCACGGCCGACATTACGCGGTCGCTCGAGTCGCAGCGTGGCGTGGTGATCGAAGTGAATGCCGGGCCAGGCCTACGCATGCACCTGGAGCCGACGGTCGGCACCCCGCGCGACGTGGGCGCCGCGATCGTCGACACGCTCTTCGCCTCCGACGACGACGGCCGGATTCCGGTGGCGGCCGTCACCGGCACCAACGGCAAGACCACGGTCGTCAGGCTGATCGGCCATCTCGCCGCCACGGGCGGAGCCACGGTCGGCATGACGTGCACGGAGGGCGTGTGGGTTGCAAACCGGCAGATCGATGCCGGCGACTGCAGCGGCCCGGCGAGCGCCCGCCGCGTGCTCGCGAATCCGTCCGTGACGACGGCCGTGCTCGAAACGGCCCGTGGCGGGATCCTCCGCGAAGGCTGCGGCTTCGACTTCTGCGACGTGGCCGTGGTGACCAACATCGCCTCGGGCGATCACCTCGGCATCGGCGAAATCGACACCCCCGAACAGATCGCCTGGGTGAAGGGGGCCATCGTGTCAGCCGTCAGCCGCAAGGGCACCGCGGTGCTCAATGCCGCAGATCCGCTCGTCGTCGACATGAAGCGGTGGTGCAAAGGGCAGATCGTGTACTTCGCACTCGACCCGGCCAACCCCGTGATCACGGCCCACCTCGCCGCCGGCGGCCGGGCGGCCACCGTCCGCGACGGCTGGATCGTGCTCTGTGACGGCCCCCGCGAGACCCGGCTCGCCCACCTCGAGCGGGTGCCGCTCGTCCACAAGGGGCTCGTCGATTTCCAGGTGGAAAACGTCCTGGCGGGCGCCGCTGCGGCCTGGTGCCTGGGCGTGCCGCTGGAGCTCGTGCGGCTCGGGCTCGAGAGTTTTTCCTGCGGCACGAGCGGCTCTCCCGGCCGGTTCAATCTCCTCGATCTCGAGGGGGCGTCGATCGTCGTCGACTATGGCCACAACGTGCCGTCGCTCGAGCAGATCTGTGCGACCGTCCGCAAACTGCCCCACGAGCGGCGCACCGCGGTCTATTCGGCCGCGGGCGATCGGCGTGACGACGACCTGCTCGCCCAGGGCCGTCTCCTCGGTGCGACGTTCGACCGCGTCGTGATCTACGAAGACGCCTACCTCCGGGGCCGCACACCGGGCGAAATCACGCGCGTGATCTCCCAGGGCATCGCCGAGGCGGTCGCCCGAGGCTGTGTGTGCACGGTCGAGTCGGGTGGCGACTGGGCACAGGCGGCTGCGCTCGTTCTCGATGCCGTCCGCCCGGGTGAGCTCGTGCTGCTCCAGCCCGACACGATCGAGCAGACGATGCCCTGGCTCAAGGATCGCTACGGCGCCCGTCTTCGTGATACGCAGTTCGACGAAGTCGCGGGCATCGCGGCTCACGACGACTCGCACCGCGCCCCGGCCCCGCACGAGCCGGTCGACGTCACGAGCGGCCGGCTCGGCCGCACCGTTTGTGCCGCCCGTGACATCGCCCAAGGGGAGACGATCCTCAAGACCTGGGGCCCGCAGCAGCCGAAGCGGTCGCGGTACACGATGCAGGTCGAGACCGACGCCCACGTGCTGCCCGACGGCGTGGCGGTGCTGCTCAACCACTCGTGCGCGCCGAACTGTGGCGTGATCATCCGCACGGGCGTGAAGCAGATCGAAGTCAGAGCCCTGCGGCCGATCGTGGCCGGCGAGGAACTGCTCATCGACTACGACACGTTCGAGTACGAAGTGGAGCACATGAAGGGCCCGTGCCTGTGTGGCGCCGCGACCTGCCGCGGTCGCGTGGCTGGCTACAAGCACCTCGCCCCCGACGTGAAGATTCGGTACGGCGAATTCATCGCCGACTACCTGCGCATCCTCGACGCCGAAGTGCCTGCACCGGTTGGCGCGTAGCGCGAAAAAACGATAAGCCGGCTCGGGGCTACCCCGTACCGTCTCGCCGGACGTTCGGAATGTTGATCGCGCCGGCTCGTGACTGCCCAGACCCTCTCGCTTGACGTTCGCCTCAGCCCTCCAGGCTTCGGCTCTCTGCGTGTCCGCTTCGCTTTCGCCATCCATGGCTGCGCTCGCTCCCACAGCCCGCTCGAGGGCATGGGCAGCCCCGAGCCTCCTCAACTGGAGAGGGGAGGCGAGGGGTTACCCCTGCCGTTGAGCCGGCGTATTTGACCAGCGGAGCCATGGATGGCGCAGCGCAGGCAAATCCGAGTGAGCCG
>Ga0208856_1000304_pt1 | contig 20139 bp, 18 predicted proteins | sample LakMenEpi13Jul12_FD_150690 | JGI IMG/M metagenome (GOLD analysis project Ga0208856, IMG submission 150690) | Freshwater microbial communities from Lake Mendota, WI - 13JUL2012 deep hole epilimnion (SPAdes) | ecosystem: Environmental > Aquatic > Freshwater > Lentic | place: Lake Mendota, Madison...
GCAGCATGGCTTCGAGTTGTTTCCGCTCATCGCGGCTGAGGACGATTGGCGTGGCTGGGCGTGACATGCCCTCCCCTTACGTTAGGTCGCGAACTTATACAAGTAAGTACTAGCACTCACACCGCACCGAGCAAGGCACGAGTGATTCATCGCCGGCTCGGAAAAAGTCCGCGCCGAACTCGGCTGGAAGCCGCAATTCCAGGACGTGGAAAAAATCATCGCCAGCGCCTGGGCGTGGCATGTGAGCCATCCGAATGGGTACGGGGATTAGCGCTTCTGGATCGCTTTCATGAGCCGCCGCATTGCGGCTACGGGATCGGCGTTCAGAATCCGAAGGTAGTCAACGAACTGGCAGACATCCAATTTTCTCTCTCCCGCTTCGATCTTGGACACCGTTGACTGCGGCCTTCCCAATTTTTTGGCGAGTTGTTCCTGCGTCCATCCCTGCGCTTCACGCAAATCCCTCAGAAGCTCCAAAAGAACTTCCCACTCTTTCGTGTAGAGCGATTTTGTGAGGCGCTTGTTCAACAACTCGCGTTTAGCCCGAAAACCGGATTATCCGATTTTGTGGATGTTTTGCTTTGCGCGAGAGGTATCGCCTCTCCTACATCTCGCGTTCACTGAACGTCGCTTTCCCCAAGAATATGCAAATCTTCATTCATCGAAACGGCCAGCAGGCCGGGCCTTTTAGCGTTGAGGAGATTCGCGATATGCTCGCGGCCCGTTCCATCGCTCCCACAGACCCCGGCTGGCACGAAGGACTGACTGACTGGCAGCCATTGAATAAGATTCTCCCAATTCCTGCACAGACGCCTGCCACTGTTCCACCACCGCTAAAAATCCCCGCGCAATCAACTCGAACGAACGCAAAGCAGGGAGCGAACACCGTGAGAGGTTCCATCCTCGATTTCAGCATCCAAAAGAACGAAGGACACATCAGCGGCGACGACAATAAACGCTACACGTTTATCGGAGAAGAATGGCGAATGTCAGAACCGCCCGTGCGAGGCATGAGGGTTGATTTCACCGAAAACGGCACGGTTGCTACGGCTATTTTTCGCGAGATTTCCAAGACTGCTTTTCCGAGCAATCAAGTCGCCGTTGGCGAACTGAATTTAGCGGGGCTTGCTCCGTATTACCGAGATGAATTTAAGAAAATTCAGGCATCAGGAGAGTCCTACACGGGAAAGTGGAACTGGGCCGCATTCTTGTTCGGCCCATTTTGGGCATTCACAAAAGGCGCATGGCACTCGGCAGTCGCGGCTCTCATCGTTACCTTGGTCACCGGAGGTATTGGCGGCATCGTGTATTGGTTCGTTTTCGGGATGCGCGGGAATTACGTCTACTACACCCTTCACGTTAAACAGAAGCAGCTCATGTTCTGAGGAACGAATCGAACAAGACGCATCACGTCAGCGTGGGACGGAAGCGTTCTTGTCTCGCGCGTGCGTTGTTGATTGCGCCTGCATCGGACGCCGGAGGCGTCACGGAAATTTGCCGGTAGCGCGAGCCACCGGATCCGATTCCAAATGAAATCTGCCCCGGAGGTGGCGGCGGAAATGCCCCGGTTTCCCGCGCCCTTGGCGGGGCGCATCGCGATTTGTTGCGGATCCGGTGGCTCGCGCCAGCGGCTTATTTCTGTTCACCCCCGGGTGTGCAGACGGGTTCGGCATTCACGCGAGAATCAATCACTGATCTGTGCGACCAGATACTCAGCTATCGCCTTTGCGACAGCCGGGAAGGTCACCCGGCGATTTTTAAGCAATGTGTTTTCCACATCGGCGCGATCCATGAACTCGACTTCCAGAAAGCACTTCGGCACACGATCCAGTTTCCTGTGCTGCGCGAGTTGATGGAGAAAATTGGAGCCTAAACCGCCATGCAGGTTCTCAGCGGTAATCGGCTTGCGGGCGTTTGAGCCGGGGACGTATCGCGACACCGCACTGCCCGCCGCCTTTGCCAGCCCCATCGCGAAATCCGAGTCCTCCGCAAAACGCGGATTTCTCCCCTTCTGGCGGATCAGACAGAGCGACCCCAGCGCGTCATGCCCTGTTGATGCATTGAAATGAATGCTGACGATCGCCGAAGGCGTGACCGGAAGGGCGGCACAAAATGCGGCTCTCTCGGCAAAGTCCGGATTCGCATCCTTCGTCCGTGTCAGGACGCATCGCACCTTCGCGTTCCCGTCGCGCATTTTTGCCAACTCCTCCACTTTCCTGCTGATTTCGAGAGACAGTTCCAACGTCAGATCCTTCTCCAGCAATCCCGAAGGCGACTTCGCATTATTGGATGCGGACAGCGTGAACTCTTTTTGGTTGCCGGAGTCGGCCCTGCCGCCGTGCCCCGGATCTATGACGATGATTCTGTCTTCCGCCAACAGCAGGCAGGAACTCACGAGGAACAGCAATGCCCCTGTGCAAGCGTTCGTTACTCGACGGATTAGTTGCAAATATTGAGAGGTTAACCGGGCACTGCGGACAGGATTGTCCGCGTTACGTTCCGAGATTCGCCGAGCGGTAGAGCTGCGCGTAGCGCCCGCCGCGCGTGACAAGTTCGGGGCCTTTGCCCTCCTCAAGCACGGTGCCGTCGCCGAGCACGACGATCTTGTCCACGCGGTGCACCGTCGCGATGCGGTGCGTGATGATGAGGGTGGTGCGGCCGCGCATGAGTTCCTCCAGCGTGGTCATGATCGCGGCCTCGGTCGTCGGATCGAGCGCGCTCGTCGGCTCGTCGAGGATCAAGATTGGCGCGTTTTTTAGAAATGCCCGCGCGATGCCGAGGCGCTGCCGCTGGCCCACGCTGAGGTGCCCGCCGCGCTCCCCGACCTGCGAAAGGTAGCCCTCGGGCATCGCCAGGATGAACTCATGCGCCTGCGCGCGCTTTGCGGCCTCGATGATTTCCTCCTCGGTCGCGTCGGGCCGGCCATACGCAATGTTCTCGCGCACGGTCGTGGAAAAAAGCAGCGTGTCCTGCAGCACGATGCTGATCTGGTTGCGCAGCGATTTCTTCGTGAGTTCGCGCACGTCGTGTCCGTCGAGCAGCACGCGGCCTGCGGTCGGGTCGTAGAAACGCGGCACCAGCGAGAGCATCGTGCTTTTTCCCGCGCCCGTGCCGCCGACGAATGCGACCGTCTGCCCAGGCTCGATGTGGACGTTCACCTTCTGCAAAATGGGACGGTCCGCCGAGTAGCCGAACGCGATATTTTCAAAGACGAGATCGCCGCGAGTCCCGGTGAGTTCATACGCGTCGGGCGCGTCGGGCACGTCGTTCGCGCGATCCAACACCTCGAAGCAGCGCTGCACTCCGGAAGCCGCCCCTTGCAGGCCCCACGCGATGTGCGTGAGCGCCTCGAGGGGCTGGTAAAGCATGAGCAGCAGCGTGCTGAGATACCATATCTGCCCGATGGTGAGCGTGCCCTGCATGACGTGCCGCGCGCCGACGTAAAACATCGCCGCGCTGCTCGCCGCGATGAGCGTGCCGACGAGCAGGGAGCTTTTCATCGAGGTCGCGTTTTGCCGCAAGTTCGCCTCGAGGCTGCCGTGCGCGCGCACCCTGAACTGCCCGACCTCGTGATCCTCGCGGCCAAACGCCTGCACCATCTTCACCGAGCTGAGGCCCTCCTGCGCGGCAGTGAGCACGGCGCTCTCCTGCTCGGCGATTTGGGTGGACTGTTCGCGGATGCGTTTCGCGTAGAGGTAGATCGCGAGCACCATGAATGGCACGACCAGCAGCGAGAGCAGCGCGATCTGATAGTCAAAGGCCCACATCGTCGCAAATGTCGCGCCGAGCGTGATCGTGCTCTGGAAGACGAAGAACCACCTGCTGTAAATGGACTGGATGCTCTGCGAGTCGTATGCCACGCGGAAGCTGCTGTCCGAACTGCGCCGCTCATCGTGAAATTTCAGCGGCAGCGAATGCAGGTATGCATACAGTTCTGTGCGCATCCTCAGGATCGCGTGCAGCCCCACGCGCAGCGTGATGATGCTGGTGACATAGCCGATGCCGCCCGCGAGGATGTGCAGCACGACCATGAGCGAGCAGACGATCATGAGGATCGTAGGCAGGCTCCATCCGCCGAGATCGTGGCCCCAGATCGAGAGGCCGTGCGTGCCGTTTGCGGACGCGGGCAGCAATTTGTCCACGATGAAGGCAAGCGGCCACGGGCGCAGCAGATTGAAGGCATTGCCCACAAGCGTCAGCACCATCGCCACGACAGTCGCGGCGAGATTGGGTCGGAAATAGGCGAGCGCTCGACGATGGACGGACATTAGCGTGAGTGGATCACAAGGGGGGCATACTATGCAATCGCGCGTACCCCTGCGGACGACCGTATTTCTCCACAGCCCCATTTTGTTCCTCGCCGTGCGCGACCAAATCCGGAATTCTCCCTGCCCCGGCGCTCGCCTGAAAATGGCGCGCAAATTTCCATCCAAACCCCAAATCTTCTTCCCGATGAAAACCTCCCGTATCCTCCTCGCCGCCGCCATTTCGCTCTGCGCATCCGCATGGGCCGCCGCGGACACTGCCACGCTCACACTCGCCGATTTCACGAGTGCGAACGGCGAGAAGCCGAGCGCGGGCTGGGTCACGGAGGAGGGCGGTGTGATTCATCTCGCGGGCAAGGGCGCGGGCATTCTGATTTCGCAAAAGGAGTACTCGGAATTCACGCTCGAGTGGGAGTGGAAGCTCGCCGAGGGCGGCAACAACGGCATCAAATTCTGGGTCACAAAAGTCGGCGGCAAGGAATGGCTCGGCATCGAGTATCAGATGATTGACGACCACAAACATGCCGACGGACTCCGCGGCGGCAGCCACAACACGGGGAGCATCTACGACCTCGTGGACTCCGCGAAGGACAAGATCCTCAAGCCCGTCGGCGAATGGAACACCAGCCGCATCGTGGTGAAGGACGGCAAGATCGAGCACTACCTGAATGGAAAGCTGTGCTCCTCCGCCGACACGAAATCCGACGACTGGAAGGCCTGCGTCGCGAAGAGCAAGTTCAAGAACAAGGAAGGCTTTGCGCCGGGCCACGGGAAGCTCATGCTCACCGAGCACGGCGATCCGACATGGTTCCGGAACATCCGCGTGACGACGCCGTAACGCGCCGCTCCATCCAAAGCGTGTCGTGCGCTTTTCTGGTGGACGATGCGCAGAGGGCCAACGACCCGCCTCCATACCAACCCAAGGCAACGCCTTGGGTCGCTGACCTTGAAAATGCAGAGGGCTGAAAGCCCGCGCCATCCGGTCGCGCAACCACACATGGATCGGGCTTTCAGCCCTCTTTCTTTTTTCATCACACGCCTTGGGGCGCTGCCCCAGGCTGGTATGGAGGCGGGCCTTTGGCCCTCAGTCCGTCTCGCCTTCAAAGTGCGTGACACGCGCTACCCGAGCCGGAGCACGCGCGCGTCGCCGGCGTCCGGCATCCAGTCGAGGTGCGTCGTCGTGATGATGCGCTGCGAATCCGCGGGCAACGCGGCGAGCAACGCATTGCGGCGCTGCGGATCGAGTTCGCCGAAGATGTCGTCCAGCAGCAGCAACGGCGGAGTACCGAAATGCCGCGTGAGCAGCCGTGCCGCGCCGAGCTTCAGGGCCAGCACGAGCGTGCGCTGCTGGCCCTCGCTTGCGTCGTCCGCGCTGAGATCGTTCAGGAAAAAATGCACATCATCGCGGTGCGGCCCGGTGGTCGTCTGCCGCAGGCGCGCATCCTCCCGCTGCGCGGCTGAGAGCGTCGCGGCGAAGTCTCCGCCGTCGCCCGGTGCGTATTCGGGACGCAGCGATTCGCGTGCGCCGCTGATCGCGTGGTGCGCCGCGGCGGACTCGGTCTGCAACTCCGTGATCAATTTTCCCCGCGCCGCGCTCACGTAGTTGCCATGCTCGATCAGCGGCCGGTCGAACGCCGCGATCTCCCTCCACCGCTGCGACGGCTGCTTGAGCAGATGATTCCGCGAACGCAGCGCATGCTCGAATGCGCGCAGTTCCGAGCGGTAGCCCGCGTCGCGCTGCATGGCTGTGAAATCGAGGAAGCGCCGCCTTTTCTCTGCCGAACCGCGCACGAGCTCGATGTCATCATTTCCGAACCACACGACGCGCGCGATTTGCAGCCACTCCTTCGCATTCGTCTGCTCCACGCTGTCGAGCGCGAGCTTCTTGCGCGCCGCGCCGAAGTAAAACTGCAGATGCCGCGCGCCGTGAAATCCATCCGTCACAAAGCCGCGCCGCGCGTGCTGCACCACGCGCGCGAGCTGCGTGATGCGCGGCGATTGCAGGCGGAGCAGGATGCACGCGGCCTCGAGCAGCGAAGTCTTCCCGCGCGCATTCGGCCCCACGATGAAATTCGTCCCCGGTGCAAACTCCGCCTCAAACTGCTCGAAGCAGCGAAAGTGGCGGAGGGTGAGGCGACCGAGCATGACCCTTTCCACTGCACGAATGTCGCCGCGCAGTGGAGAGGAATCTTTCCGTCGGTAGCCGGGTCTTTCCAGACCCGGCAGTTGTTTGCCGGGGGAATTCCGGGACTGGCAAGACCCGGCTACCGACGGCGCAGCGCGTAAAGTACTCCGACGCTTCAGCGTGCGCTATCGCACGAGCACTGCTTGCGAACGATTCCACATTCGGACGCCCATCCTGAATCATCGAGGTGCTGCACGCCGCCCGTTCGGCGTGTAGCTCATCGAGCGGATCATCGAGAACTTGTCGTTCAGCTTTGCCAGCTCCGGCAGCACCTTGGTGAAATGCACGCCCGGGATGCGCGTCGGGGTGCTCTTGAACGGGCTGCGGATTTTGTCCGGCAGATTTTCCTTCGAGTCCCACATGTCGAGATACGACGGCCCGCCCTGCAGGTAGATCATCACGATGTGCTTCGCCTTGCCGAAGCCCTTGCCGAAATTCGTGGGCGTGACCGCAGCCGCGGCCTTCGCCTTTGCTTGCAGCGAAAAGACGGAGCCGAGCGTGAGGCCCATCAGCGCACTGCCGCCGACGCGCAGCAAGTCGCGCCGCGTGATGCCGAGGTGGGGATCGCAGAGGTCGCGGCCGGGTTGTCCAGGGATTCGGATCATGGGAACGGGATCGTTGAGGTTGCGGAGGAGAAGCCGTGATGGCACGGCGAACTGAGCGGCGTCTCTTCGGAATGCACACCGCCGGTTCCCGCACCGGCGGGCTCCCGCCCTTAGCATCCATGTTTATCCGCGCTCAGATTCTCGCGCGCAGCGCCGCGAGATCCTCGCTGGAAACCGGGCCGGGGGTGCGGCTCTCGCGCAACGGGGCGCCGCGCGTGGAGCGCGCGACGCGGCCGAGCCATTCCGCGCCGAGCGGATGCGCGAGGAGATCGCGGTGCGTCGCAGCCACCGTGGTCTGATCCTTTTCCCCGGTCGCACCGCCGAGGCCGACGTGAAAGCCCGCGAGCATGAGCGTGACGCGGATGGAGGTGGAACGGCTGTAGTTCGTGAGCGTGCACGGCCTCGCAGGATCGAGGCGCTCACGCAGCCGTGTGAAGTGCTCCAGCGTCCACATGCTGCGGTTCGATTCCGGCGAATAGGGATCGTAGAGGATCGCATCCGGCAGCGGCACACCGGCGCGCGGAGCGCAGACGAATTCGCGGAAGTCGCAGCGGTGAAAATGCCAGTCCACATTGCCTGCGGCCGCGCGGCCCGAGGCGAGAAGTTGCACGACTGCTTCGCGCCATGGCGCGAGGTAGCCAAGCTCATCGGCATGGCCCAGTGCGAAGGTGAGCGGCGCGGCGGTGCAGTCGAAGCTGTGAAGTTCGACATGCGCAGGGCAGCGCGCTTCGGACAGCGCCTCGATCACGGCGACGGCATTTGCCGCTGCGCCGAGGCCGACATCCCAGATCACAAAAGGGCGCGCACATTCCCCTGCCCGCTCCACGATGCGCGACCCGGCGACGTGCAATGCGCGCGCCTCGGCCATCGGGCCGACGACGGGATGAAACGTCTCGCCGTGCTCCAGCGAACGCAGGCTGACTGCGCCGGATGCGACGGTGACGAGGGAGAAATTGCGTGGCATGCGGGGCCCGGTTCGCGCGCAGAGTCCGCGGACAGGATTGTCCGCGTTATGTCATTCGCCGGCGAAGAATCCCATGCGGCGGAATTTTTCGTAGCGCTGTTCGAGGAGCTGATCCATCGGGATTTCCACCAGCTCGCCGAGGTGCCGGATGATGGCGTCGCGGAGGTTCGTGATCGCGGCCTCCTGATTCTGGTGCGCTCCGCCGAGCGGCTCGGGGATCACGTCGTCCACGAGCTTGAGTTCCTTCAGATCCTTCGCGGTGAGCTTCAGCGCCTCGGCGGCCTCGGGTGCGTGCTTGCGGTGCTTCCACAAAATGGCGGCGCAGCCCTCGGGGCTGATCACGGAGTAGTACGCATTTTCCAACATGAGCACGCGGTCGCTCACGCCGATGCCGAGCGCGCCGCCACTGCCGCCTTCGCCGATGACGACGGCGACGGTGGGCGTGCGCAGGGTCATCATGTCACGGATGTTCGCGGCGATGGCCTCCGCGATGTGCCGCTCCTCGGCGCCGATCCCGGGATACGCGCCGGGAGTGTCAATGAGCGACACGAAGGGCATCCTGAATTTTTCCGCCATGCGCATGAGGCGCATCGCCTTGCGGTAGCCCTCGGGGTTTGCGCAGCCGAAATTGCGGTGGATGTTCTCCTTCGTGTCGCGGCCCTTCTGCTGGCCGGCGACGGCGCAGCGATGCTTGCCGATCGTGGCGAGGCCGCCGGGCATCGAGGCGTCATCGGCGAAGCGGCGGTCGCCGTGCAGCTCGACGAAGTCGGAGAACGAAAGCTGGAAGTAGTCGAGCGTGTACGGGCGTGCCGTGTGCCGCGCGATCTGCACGCGCTGCCACGCGGTGAGGTTCGAATAGACGCTCTTTTTCATCTCCTCAATCTTCGACTCCATGCGCCGCACCTCGGGGTCGAGGTTCACGTTATTCTCGCGGCTGTGGCCGCGGAGTTCGCCGAGCTTCTGCTCCAGCTCCACGATGGGCTTTTCAAAATCAAGCGGCTGCGAGTTCATTTGGAGTTGAGAGTTGAGGGTTGAGAGTTGAGAGAAAAAATCGTCCAGCGTGCTGGCGCGGCTTGCGCGAGGTCGGAGGACTGAAGTTGAAATTGGGGGGCGGCGGACGGCCATTCAACTCCGCAGGCGAGGAATGCTGTCGCTTTGGCCTCTCAACTCTCAACCTTCAACTCTCAACTGCTGATTCATGCGTCACTCCATGCTCACGGGCGCGCCGGATGGAAGCAAGATCGCGATTTCATCCATGTGCTGAGGCGCGAGGCCGATGCCGCCGCCGGGCGGGCGCACCACCTCGGCCTTCGGATCCGCGGGCTGCGTGTGCAACGAATGGCCGGGGATGCTGATCAGGATCATGTGATACGCGCCAAAGTAGCGGAACTGGGCAGGCGCGATGCTGCCGGTGCTGTCGAACGCGCGCTTCTCCGTGACCTTGCCGGCGTGCTTCGGGCGGACGGGCGCGCGCGGTCCGCCGGGCCATTCCGCGACGGGATACTGGCGGAAAAATTTGTCCCCATTGTAGAGCACGACGCGCTGCTTGCGCTGCTGGATGACGAGCCGGAACGCCGTCTGCGGCGCGATGAGGCGCTGGTTCGGGTGGAGGTATTTCGCGTCAATCTTGTTCAGGTAAGTGAGCAGCTCGACGGAGACTTTCGTCCGCCGCGCGACGGTGCCGAGCGCGTCGCCGCTGCGGACGATGTAGGTGTTATCCGCGTCCGGCTTCACGGCGAAAAACTCCGCGGAATTGATCTCGCCGAGCATGTCGAGGACGGCATCGTGCTTCGTGGACATGGGGAACTCGCGCAGGAAGATCTCGATGCCCGAGCGGCTTGCAGCCCGGTCGCCGCTGAGGTGCGTCTGCACGCACTTTTCAAAATCCGCGAGGCTCGGATCCGGCGGGGGGGTGGGCGGCGGCAGCGCCTTGTCCGTGCGGAGCTGCTGTCCGGGCTTCACGTACATCTCGTGAACCGCAAACCAGCACGCGCCGAAAACGGCGGACGCGAGGACGAGGACGACGAAGATGCGGAGGATCATGCGCGGCCGTCGTGCCCGGGTTCTTCCGATGCAATTCGTTCAACGCAGAGACGCAGAGACGCAGAGATGAAAATCACGTTCTTGCCCGCTGAAATAAACCTTCTCACGCACAGCTTCGCCAGCACCACATCCTCATTGCCTTCGTCACCGCATGCTCTGCTCCGCGTCTCTGCGTCTCTGCGTTTCATTCCGGCTTTCTGCGCTCCCAGTCACAGCAGCCCGCGCTTGCGCCATTCGTTCACATTGCCCGCGGCGGAGCGCTGGATCATGTCCGTGGCAAATTTCAGCAGGCACACCTCCCAGCCCTCGTCCACGCCGTGGATCACCGTGCTCAGCGGATCCTCCGCGTGATCCACCTTGATCCGCAGCCTATCCAGCACCGCCTCCACGGAATCATGCACGATGGACTCCTGCATGTCCGTCTTGCGAAACTGAAACCCGTAGCGCAGCACGGCCATCTCGGCGGCGTTCTCGCGCATCCACTCCACGAACTTTCCCGCCTTCTCGCCGAAGCCCTCGTCGAGCATCCGGTGAAAATGGTCCGGCGTGATGATCGCCGGGCGCTCCGCATGGAGCCGCCCGTCGCGCACGCGCACCTGGCCCGCGGTGTCCATGAGTTCGGTGACGAGAAAAAAGCGGAACACCGTCGTCCCAAACGTCTCAATGCGGCTCTGGGGAGCCACGGTCACGTGCGTGTTCTCGATGGCGTATTGGATGCTGTCCTCGTTGAGCATTTGAAGTTCGCGAAGCTAATCCGCAAAGCCAGTGCCGCAATGAAACTTTTGCCGCCGCACTTTCACAATCGCGGCTATGTGTCCAGCCGGTAGCCGAGGCCGTGGACGGTGAGCAGGTGCTCCGGCTCGCCGGGCTCTTCCTCGATTTTCTGCCGCAGCTTCACGACGAGCTGATCGAGCGTGCGCGTCGTGCCGTAGTATTCGATGCCCCAGACTTCGTTCAGGATTTTGTCGCGCGAGACGGCATTTCCGCGCTCGCGGAACAGCAGCGCGAGCACGCTCAGCTCGCGCGGCGTCAGCTCGAATTTTTCCTTCCCCCGCACACCGCGCAGAGCCTTCGTCTCGATGCGCACTTTGCCAAATTTGATCTCATCCGGCATGTCGCCCGCAGGCTCTGCCGCGAAGTCCGAGCGCCGCAGCAGCGCCTGCACGCGCGCGAGGAGTTCGCGGAGTGAAAAGGGTTTCGTCACGTAGTCATCCGCGCCGAGTTCGAGGCCGACGACCTTGTCCACCTCCTGCCCTTTCGCGCTGAGCATGAGGATGGGCACGCGGCTCTTCGTCGCGCGGATCTCGCGGCAGATGTCGTAGCCGCTTTTGCCTGGCAGCATGATGTCCAGCACGACGAGGTCGGGCTTGCGCTGCTTGAAAAGCGGCAGCGCCTCGGTGCCCGAGCTGGAGTCCGTGACCTCGTAGCCCTCCGCGCGCAACGCCTCGCACAGCCCGAGCCGGATGTGTGCGTCGTCCTCGACGATCAGGATGTGTTTTTTCATGTGGCGTGTTCTTTCAGCTCTTCATCCTAATCATAATCTTAATCCCGGAGCGAAGAGCGGAACGGAGTGAGCACGAGGAGAGTAAGATTAGGGTTAAAATTAGGATTAAGACTCGGCCGGTTTCGAGAGCGGAATGCGCAGCGTGAACCTGCTCCCGCCGCCCTCGCGGTGCTCGTGCCGGATCTCGCCGCCGTGCTCGCGCGCGATGCGCTGTGCGAGCGTAAGGCCGAGCCCGCTGCCCTGGATGCCGCTGGCGAGCGAGTCGTGTGCGCGGTAAAATGCCTCGAAGATTTTCTTCTCGTCGCCGTCGGGGACGCCCATGCCGCGGTCGAGGACGGAAATATTCACCCAGCCGTCGTCGAGCCAGGTGTGAAGCTCCACCTCCTTGTTTCCATTCGAATATTTTTCCGCGTTCGAGAGCAGGTTCACGAGCACCTGCGCGAGCGAATCGTCGTCGCCGAGCACGGGATACGGCCCCGGCGCGGCCTCCCATCGCGTGGTGAAGCCCGCGTCCCGCAGGTGCATCTCCTGGCTCTCCCACACGCGCGCGGCGAGCTCGTGCAGATCGATCGGCTTCAGATCGAGCCGCTTTTGCTTGCGGCCCATCTTTGCAAAATCGAGCACGTTGTTGATCAGCCGCGTGAGGCGTTCCGCCTCGACGGTGATGATGCGCAAATACTGGTTCTGCTTTTCCGCGGGCTGCGGGCGGTCGTGCATCAGCTCCGCGAACATGCGGATGCTCGTGAGCGGCGTCTTCAGCTCGTGCGACACGTTCGAGACGAAGTCCGTCTTCTGCTGCGCGAGCGCGAGCTGCCTGCGCGCATCCGCGACGACGAGCCATCCGCCGAATGCGATGAGCGCCACCGCGCCCGCGATGGTGAATGCGAGCGTGCGCCACAGGCCGCGCGCACTTTCCGCCAGCGCCGTCGGGCTCGCGAGGTAGAGCGCAGCTTCCCAATGCGGCAACGCCTCGCCGATTTCACTCGCGACGAAGGGCCTCTTCCAGTCGCGCGCGGGTGCATCCGCGGGCTGGGTCGCGACGGGCCTGCCGCGGTCGTCGAGCAGCGCGAGGACAAATTCCGGCTTGGGCTCGAGCGTCCCGCGCGACGATGCGGAATGCCGCTCGAGCACGTCTTTCCAAAGGTCGGGAACATGCGCGGCTTCGACGAGGCATCCGAAGACCATCTCCGGCGCTTCGGGCGGGCGCACCCAATAGATCAGGTTCAGCTTGTCCTGCACGAAACGCGCGACCAGCCCTTCGTCGCCCTCCTCGGTGAGGCTGCGAAATTCCGCCGTCTCCGGGATGATCGAGGACACCGCGGCGCTCTGCTGCCCGAGCATCTGCTGCGGCTCCACCTGGCGCGTCATGTTGTTCGCGAGGTTGAGCGCGCTGGCGTTTTTCTTCACCTGCGAGGATTCGGAAGGCATGTCGTCCGCGAACCGCGCGCCTTGCGCTGCGTCGGCATTGCGGAGCGAACGCGATGCCGCGGGCTTGGCTGCGGCAGCCTGCGATTCTGCCGCGGGAAAAATTTGCGCCTGCGTTTCGACAAGGCGACGGGCGGGAGCCGTCGCGGACTGTGCAGACATCGAAGGTGGTGCTTCAGCGCCGGCAGTCGCGGCTGCGGGCGCGGGCACACCGGGCTTCTTGTCCGCGCCCGGCGGCTCCGGCTGCGGGCGTGAAAGTCCGGTCTTCGGCGGGCTCTGACGATCCTCGCGTTCGCGGGTTTTCGCGGAGGCTGCGGGAGCCGTAGCGGTCGGCTCAGGCGCGTCTTGGAGTGGATGTTCGTTCTTTGACGGCGCAGATTTTTTCGCCACCTCATCGCCCACGCCCGGCTGAACCCACTTCATCTTCAGCGCCGCGGTATCGCGCGCAAAGTCGCCGGCTTTCCCGCCCGAAGCCGCGCCGGCGCCCGTCGTGTCCTTCTCCGCGAGTTTCGCTTCGGGCGCACCCGTCGGCGCACGGACTGCGGTGGGCGCTCCGCGCGGAGCCGGTGCCGAAGCGCGCGGAGCCTGCGCGAGAATTTCCGGATTCACCGCGGGCATCGGTGCGGCGGCCGGAGGCGCGATTTCCTTCCGTTGAAGCTCATCGGATTTTTGCGAAGGAAAATTCAGCGCCGTCGTGCTGTTCGGAGCAGTGCCCGCCGGGAGGATTCCGTTCAGGGTGCCGGTCACAGTCTGCGATGCCGGTGCGGACATCAGGCCGCTGAAATCAAATGTGCTCCCGTTTGCAGAAACCTGGCCCATGTTTTGCGCCGCGCCGTTGAGCACGAGCGTCTGGCTGCCTGTCAGCACGGGTGTCGGAGCGATGTTCAGCGGAGCCTGCGACTTGATCTGCTCCAGTCCCGCTAGTCCGCTGAGATCGTTCGGTGCGCCCGGAAAATTCAGCGTGCTGTTGCCGAATCCGGCGCCCTGCTTGGCGAGGATGACGACATCGTTTCCTCCCGCCTTGCCGTCCGCATTCTGCACGGCGTCCTTCGCCGCGTAGCCGCCCGCGGGCGCGGCGTTCGATGCGTTCGCGTACGCATTTCCGGCGCCTTGGTTCGCGAGCGCGCGGTTTTTTCCGTAGTCATTTTTTGCGACCCGCGACGTGTTGTTATCGCCGGCCCAGTTGTAAACAATCGCCGGCTCTGTGCTCGTGAGGAAGCCGCCGTTCCTGAGGAGAAACCGCTGAAGTTCCGGCTGCTTCGATGCCGATGCGACCGACGGCGACGCAAGCTTGCCGTCGCGGTTGATCGCAAAGCCCACCGCCTTCACCTCCCACGCATCCGCGAGCGTGTTGGTGAAATCACGCGCAAGCGCCTCCGCGTCGCCCTTCGCAAGAAGCCGGTGCACCGTCTCACCGAACGCGCGCCGCTCCGCGTCCACCGTGTCGCGCACAGTCACCGCGAGCGAGTCGGTCTCCTTCTGGTAAAGTTCCGCCGTCCTGCGCTCGAAGACGATCTGCTGCTCCTCCGCGCTGCGCAAAGCGAGCCAGCCGAGCACCACGCTCGGGAGCAGCACTGCGAACAGGAATATCCAGACGTTTTTCTTCATCGTTGCACCTCACACTATGCGCGGCAGGGCGCGCCGTGTCAGGCCGCGGTGCGGAGTTTGTAAAAAATTTGTCGCGTGTCGCGGGAGGCGGGAGGCTCGCGTAACGCGGACACTCCTGTCCCCAGAACAGCCGCCCCGCTCCACGCAAACACAACGAACAACAAGCTGCGGGCAGAATTGCCCGCGCTACGCCTTCACCGCCGCGGTGACCTTCGGTGACTTGCGGCGCAGCGAGTGCTTCACGAGCTGCGAGCCGAAATCCCAGATCGGGCCGGGGAACTTGCGGCACTCCGCAAGCACCGAGTCGAGCGCGGTCACGAAACGCGCGATTTCCTTTTCGCCCGTGATGAGCGGCGGGAGGATTTTCAGCACGTCCATGCCGTGCCCGGCGATCTGCGTGAGGATACGGTGCTTCCGGAAAAGCGTGGTGACGATCATCTGCGCGAACAGCTCGGATTCCACCATGTGCAGGAGCTTCCAGCCCATCTTCGCGGTGAACTCTTTCGGCTGGTGGAATTCGATCGCGATCATCATGCCGAGGCCGCGCACTTCCTTGATTAGCGAATGCTTTTCCTTCAGCGCGTCGAGACGACGGCGCAGCTCCTCACCATTCACGCGCGCCTGCTCCACGAGATTTTCGTCCTCGATGACTTGCAGCGTCGCGAGGCCACATGCCATCGCGAGGTTATTGCGACCAAAGGTGGACGAATGCACCACGCAGCGATCCAGCCGGCTGAAAGTTTTCTGATACACCTCGCGCCGCGCGACGATCGCCGCGCACGGCACGTAGCCGCCGCTCAGCGATTTCGCGACGGTGATGATGTCCGGCTCGAGGTTCCAATTTTCAAACCCCCACCAGCGCCCCGTGCGACCGAGGCCCGTCTGCACTTCGTCGCAGATGAAAAGCGTGCCCGTGTCGCGGCAGAGTTTCTGCGCCTTCAGGTAAAAGTCGTCCTTCGGAAATTGCACGCCCTTGCCCTGCACGGGCTCGATGATGAACGCGGCAATGTCGCGCTTTTCGAGCTTCGCCTTCAGCGCGGCGAAGTCGCCCATCGCGATGCGCGAGCAGTTCTCCAGCAGCGGGCCGAAGCCTTCCTGAAAATGCACGTCGCCCATCACCGAAAGCGAGCCGTTCGTCAGGCCGTGGAATGCCTTCTGGATGGACACGAGCCCCGTGCGGCCCGTCGCGGCGCGCGCAAATTTGATCGCGCCCTCCATCGCCTCGGTGCCCGAGTTGCAGAAGAAGATCGCGTTCAGGTGCGACGGCAATTTTTTCAGCAGCGCCTCGGCGAGCAGGCCGCTGAGCAGCGAGCAATCCATCTGCACCATGTTCGGCAAGTCCATCTCCAGCACGTCGCGCACGGCCTGCTGCACGGCGGGGTGGTTGCGCCCGATATTGAAGACGCTGTAGCCGCTGAGAAAATCGAGGTAGTCGTGCCCGTCGAGGTCGTAGAGGTAGCAGCCGCGCGCCTGCGCATAGACGTGGTCAAAGCCGATGATGCGCTGCACCGAGACCAGCGTGGAATTCAGGTGCTGCTCGTGGAGCTGATAGTTTTCGCCGAGGCGTGTGGTGATGAGGTTCTTGAGATCGAGCGGCATCGGGCGCGGACTCTACGCACGAAGAGGGATAATGCGAGCGGGTTTTCCGCGCGGCGGATTTCGCGGAAAGGTTCAGATGCGGAAGCCGGGTGCGCCCTATTTTTTCTTCGGCGATTTCTTCGGCGGCACCTTCTTTTTCTCCGCGGGCTGCTGCGACAGGCCCGGGGTGCTCTCGCCGACGACCTTCTTGTAGCTCTGCTCGCTGTATTGCTCCGCTTCCAGCTTGTTCCCGATGAACGCCTGCACTGCGTATCCGAGGACTTTCGTCACCTTGGTTCCGCCTCTTAAGTTGCTCCTCGATCCGCCCTTTGATTTCGACACTTCCGAGTGCGCTTCGGTGTAAGTGTTTACAGCGTCCTCGCTTTCTACGGCCTCCGTCTTCCGCGGAGCGAGCGAAGCCGTCCGCTCCCCGTGCTGGAGCACCTTCAGCTTCTGGTCCTTCATGTCGCGTCCGATGAAGAAATACTTCACCACAACGCCGTCGATCGAATCGTTCGAGGTGTTCGTGAGTTTGATCGTCAGCGAGCGGTGCTGCGCGATGTTGCTCTGCGACGACTGGCCGGGCTTTGTCTTCGGCAGCTTTGTCGAGGAATGTTGAAGGTCGTCGAGGGCTTGAAGTAGCCGGACGACGCACGGGCGGAGCACCGAAAACGGACATCGTTTTTTGAACCGCAGATGGTCGCGGATTGACGCAGATGAATGTTCAAAGTCTGCGTTCATCGGCGGTTCCCTCTCGTGAAGAACGCCAGTTGTCACCGCGCGTGAAAACGGCTAGCCGCATCGCCCGATGAACCGCACCGCCGCAGATTTTCGCCGCTGGGAGATCCCCGGCATCGCCACTTTTCCCGACACGCCCGGCGGGTTGATCCGCGTCGCTCTCACGCCCGCACTGTGCAGCGCGCAGGTCTTTCTGCAAGGCGCGCACGTCGCCGCATTCCAGCCCGCGGGCGCGCAGCCCGTACTCTTCATGAGCCCGCGGAGCCACTTTGAAATTGGCAAACCCATCCGCGGCGGCGTGCCCGTGATTTTTCCATGGTTCGGCCCGCGCGCCGGGCACCCGGATGCGCCCGCGCACGGCTTCGCCCGCACGATGCCGTGGGAGATCGAGTCGCTCACGAGCGACGGCAAATCGGCCACCCTCGTCCTCGTCGTGGAATCGAACGAGGCCACTCGCGCGCAGTGGCCGCACGATTTCACGCTGCGCCACCGCATCACCGCCGGCGCGGAACTTTCCATGACGCTCGAGATCACGAACCGCTCCGATGCGCCGTTTTCATTCGAGGAGGCGCTGCACAGCTACTTCGCGATCTCGGACATCAACGCCGTGACCGCGACCGGCTTCGAAGGCGCGGAATACCTCGACAAGACCGATGGCGAGCGGCGGAAGACGCAGGATCGCGCACCTATCCGCATCACCGCAGAAGCCGACCGCGTCTATCTCAACACGCGCGCAACCTGCGCCATCGCGGACCCGGGAATGTCGCGCACGATCGTGATCGAAAAATCCGGCTCCGACGCCACCGTGCTCTGGAACCCGTGGATCTCGAAAGCCGCGCGCCTCACCGATCTCGGCGACGGCTGGCCCGGAATGCTCTGCATCGAGACCGCCAACGCCGCAGAAAACGCCGTGACCCTCGCCCCCGGCGCGACCCACGCGATGAATGCCACCGTGCGCCTGCGCTGAGACTGGATCGGAAAGGCACGACCGAGGCTCCGCTGCAGCCCGGCAGAAACCCCGCATTTTCCGCCGGCCCGAAACCCGGGAGCGAAGTCCCTTGTGTTTCAAAATTGCGGGGCTATGAGTGCCCGCGTCAATCGGGGCGTAGCTTAGCTTGGTAGAGCGCTTGGTTTGGGACCAAGAGGTCGCAGGTTCAAATCCTGTCGCCCCGACCACTCCGCACATGCGTGCGTGGAGTGGCTTCGAATTCAGTGAAACCACGAATGCACACGAAGCGCAGGATGTGCTGACCGCCGAGCAGACCAAGCATCTCGAAACAGCCTACGACGACCTCGCGAAGTCGGGAGCGGAGCCGGAAGAACTCCCGAAAAAGCTGAACGACGCCGTGAATAATCTTCTCACCTCCGAGCAGAAGGAGACGATGAAAGGCGGCGGCAACACCGGTCTCCCCGGCGGCGCAGCACCAGGGGCGGCACTGGGAGCACCGCAGATCCTGCGCAAGTTCGAGAATCCCGCGCCGCGCAAGTAGCGCGGGGCGAGGCGAAGAACGCCGCGGCCGGCAAACGAGGCCGCGCCTTTGATCCATCGTGGTTCAGTGCCGTGCTTGACACCACGCAGCACCGCCCGGAATTTCGCGAGGTGAACAATGCCCATCCAATTGATTGACACATTTGCATCCGTAATTGGGAACGCGCCGGAGTGCCGTGGGACAGCCCCACTCCCGCGCCGCACCGGACGCGCTGGCGAATGAAACGGATCTCGCGTCGGGATTTTGCGCGGCTGGGCACGGCGGGAATCGGCACGGTGGCGCTGCGTTCGTTTGCCGCGGAGGAGATGCGGATGCCGCCGAAACCGACGGGCATCCCGACGATGTGGATCGGCGCGGTGACACACGACAGCGGGACGGTGAAGGCCAAGCTCCCTTCGCAGGCTGAGGCGCGGTTGCTCGTGCGCGCGCCCGATGCGGAGCCGGTCACTTTTTTGCCGGAGCCGCCTGTGGAAAAATCCGGCACGGTACGCACATTCCGCCTGCACGGGCTCGCGGCGCTGACACGGCACACATGCACGCTCGAGGTGAACGGAAAGCCGTCGAGTTACCCGCCCGCGATGCTGCGCACATTTCCGACGCCGGGGAATGCCACGTCGTTCGGGTTTGCATTCGGATCGTGCGCGCGCACGGGCTCGGAACATCCGGTCTTTGAGACGATCCGGAAGCAGGATCCCGCGTTTTTTCTGCACCTCGGCGACCTGCACTACACGAACATCTCGCGCGACGATCCGCAGTATTTCCGCGCGGCGTGGGACACCGTGCTCGCGTCCGTGACGCAGGGCGCGCTCTACCGCACGGTGCCGCTCGCTTACATCTGGGACGACCACGATTTCGGCCCGAACGACTCCGACGCGCGCACGCCGTCGCGTGCTGCGGCGAGGCTTGTGTATCGCGAATATGCGCCGCATTATCCGCTGCCCTCGGGCGACGGGGACACGGCGATCCACCAGGCCTTCAGCATCGGGCGCGCGCGCTTCATCCTCACGGATCTGCGCAGCGAGCGTTCGCCGAAAAATATGCGCGATGGCGCTGCGAAGACGATGCTCGGTGCGGCGCAGAAGGAATGGTTCAAGCGCGAGCTTGCGGCGGCGGCGCGCTCGCACGCGGTCGTCTTCTGGGCGAGCAGCGTGCCGTGGATCGGCGCACCGGATCACGGCGACGGATGGCCGGGCTACGCCGACGAGCGGCGCGAGATCGCGGGCTTCATCGCGCAAAATGGAATCCGCAATCTCGTCATCCTCTGCGGCGATGCGCACATGCTCGCCGCGGACGACGGGCGGAACAGCGATTACACGGGGATCCGCGGGCTGCGCATCCCGGTGCTGCACGGCTCGCCGCTCGACCAGGGCGCGAGCATGAAAGGTGGGCCGTACAGCCACGGCGTCCACCTGCCGGAGCCGGGCGAAGGCTGTTTCGGCTGGGTGAATGTGCTCGACGATGGCGGCGACGTGCGGATCGAGTTCACGGGCAGCGATGAATTCGGCGACGTGAAAGTGCGGATGGCTTTCGCGGTGTGATGCGGGCGTTTTTCTTAATCTTAATCCCCGGCGCGCTGCGTTGCGTGCGACGGAGAGATTGAGATTAAGACGCGGAGACGAAGCGCATGCTTGCGGTTTCGCGCGCGCTCACGTTTGTTCGGCGGTACCGATGCTCCGCTCATTCCTTCTCTCGCTCATCGTGCTCAGTCTCCCCGCGTGCGCCGCGGACAAGCCA
>Ga0208856_1000305_pt1 | contig 20119 bp, 18 predicted proteins | sample LakMenEpi13Jul12_FD_150690 | JGI IMG/M metagenome (GOLD analysis project Ga0208856, IMG submission 150690) | Freshwater microbial communities from Lake Mendota, WI - 13JUL2012 deep hole epilimnion (SPAdes) | ecosystem: Environmental > Aquatic > Freshwater > Lentic | place: Lake Mendota, Madison...
CGTTTACCAACAAAAGAGGAGTTGATGACATTGGTGTTTTGTTCCGACGAGAAATATGAATTAGATGGTTCTTGTAAAAATGGGATAGGTATTACTCCCCCAACTATCATTACAACGTATTTTCCTAATACGCAAAATTATATGTATTGGTCTTCGTCGCCCTATGCTGACAGTAGTAGCTATGTGTGGGTCGTCTACTTCGGCGGCGGCTATTCTGGCAACGGCGATAAGTACCGCAATCATTTTGTTCGGTTGGTGCGTTAGCGACAGTGTTTTTTCTTTAGCTTCAATCACCATTCAGCACGCTGTTCTAACGCTTTAATTTTACGTGAACGTAGACAATACATGGCTTGTGGCTGTTTAATTGAACATTAGGCTATCAAAATAGTGTTTGAGTTTGGTTGGACTGGTGTGAGTAGCTTTGATTCAAATAATTGTTTTATATGCTAATTTTTTACACTATCGCTGGTCACCAGTTATAGCAATAGTTTTTGTTGCACTTGGAATTTTTAGGTTTTGTGGGGAAGGCTTGACAGCGAACGCTGGGGTTTAATTTTTGCCGTAATCTACTGTTTAATTCTAAATATATCATCGTTATTTCAATTGCATTTAACGCAGCTAATGCCCATAATTTTTGTCTGTCTGTCTGTCTGTCTGTCTGTCTGTCTGTCTGTCTAATTTAAAAATTGACAAAGAATATTTTTTTAGCAGAATATGTAAAAAACTTACAAATAAAAATGTTTTAAATGAAAAATCACGAATATATTTTAAGTGAGCATGACCTTATTGTTACCAAAACAGATTTACAAGGCGTTATAACGTATGTAAATGATGATTTGCTACGCATAACAGGTTTTACGCGTGAAGAGGTTATTGGTCAAAAGCATACTTTATTTAGGCATCCTGATATGCCTGCTGAGGTGTTTTCAGATTTATGGCGCACAATTTTAAATAAATCTACATGGCGTGGCATTATCAAAAATAAAACGAAGGACGGTGGATTTTATTGGGTGCAGGCTGATGTTACCCCATTTTATGAAAATGATTCATTAAATGGTTACATGTCTGTTCGGCGTAAAGCAACTATTGAAGACATTGAAACAGCCAAAATAGCCTATTCTCAAATGAAAGCAGGCACATTTACAGGAAAGTTAAGTTATGGGCAAATTCAAGGAGAATATGTCGTTCCGACCATAAAACGTAAATTGAATAATTTAAGAATAGGAACAAAGTTAGGGATTTTACTCGGTTTAAATATTTTTGTAATTGTTTTGCTTGAGGCAGTCAATTTTGTCAATTTAAATACACTCAATGAAGGCCATCTTAAAATCCTTTCACAAATTCAAAGTTATTCAACCGATGTGAATGAAGCTCACGCTAAACAGCATGCATTTGATCTTCAAAATGTGCCACCTAATTCAACATTGAAGAAAATGAAAGAAGAGGTAAAATTAAATGACTTTTTTTATAAAGCTAAAACCAGCTCAAATCAGGATTTACTCGATATACAGAATAAGAGTGTTTTATTCGTTATTATTGTAATCGCAATTCTTCTTATATTATGTGAATTAATCATTCGTAGCATTGTCATTCCTTTAACAGAAGCGACACGCACCTTAATGAAAATTTCTTCCGGTAATTATTATGTTCCTGTTGAATATCGCTCTAAAAGTGAAGTTGGGCGATTAGTTGATGCATTGAGAGCCACTTCAGTGCGATTAGGGTTTGATATTGCAAATGAGAAAAAAGTAGCGGATGAATTAACACGTTTGAAAGTAGGGTTAGATAATTTGAGCATAGGCATTGCCATTGCTAATAATGAGCGTGAAATCATTTACATTAATCCAGCAGCCTATAATTTGTTTCAGCGTGTTGAAAATGAATTAAAGCAATCCATTCCAAATTTTAATATGAATCAAGTGATAGGAAGAAAGATTGAATCACTTCATAAAGATCCTATCTATCAAGCTAATTTGCTTAATCATTTAGAAAAAACAACACGTTTCGAAATGCGTGTTGCGGAGCAAATCATTACCGTAAACGCAACGTCAGTTGTAAACGATTTAAAACATCGAGTGGGTCTTGTTGCTGAATTTGAAAATATTACTGAACGAGAAAATAATAAGTTAAAGCTGCTAAGTACAATAGAAAAAAATCAAGAGTTAAACCATCAAGTCAATCAGATGCAAAAGATTGAAAGTATAAGTCGTTTAACATCAGGTATTGCACATGATTTTAATAATATTTTGGCGGCTATTATTGGCTACAATCAATTAAATAAATTTGTTGCAGAGGATTGTCTTGATGAACAGTTAAAAGAGGAAATTTTCTTTAATACAGATCAAGTAGCTAAAGCAAGTGAACGTGCTACTGAACTCATTAAGAAAATGATGGCGTATTCGCGTCAAAATCCAACAAACAAAGAAATTGAAATAAGACCGACATGCGATGTAATTAACGATGTGCTTGATATGATGCGCCCAGCGCTAACAAGCATATTTCAACTTTATGCTGAAGTAGATAGCGATTTAACTATTCAAATTGACTCTACCAGTTTACATCAAATTTTAACCAATTTAATTGTTAATGCACGTGATGCGATGAAACAGGGTGGTAGTGTTACTATTTCGTTAAAGCAAGTGACGAAGCAGCAACTTGTTTGTAATGCCTGTGTTCAAAAGCTTGAAGGCGACTTTATTGAATTGAGTATATCAGATATGGGAACAGGTATAGACCAAAAAGTGATTGATCATATTTTTGATCCTTTCTTTACTACTAAACCGGTTGGCGAGGGAACAGGACTGGGATTGTCAACCGTAAGTGGAATGGTACATGAAGCACATGGACACATCCTTGTTGAATCAAAAACGACTGCGCCAAACACTGGTACGACGTTTAGATTACTATTTCACCTAAATTAAATATTGTATCAAGTGAGTTTACGGCATAGTAAAAATTTTATGAATCTAACAATCTAATATTAGTTAATTAGCAAGGTGATTTTAATGGCGAAGATACTGGTGATTGATGATGAAGGGCTATTACGCGATTTAATAAAAAAAATGTTGTTGCGTGATGGCCATCAAGTTTTCATAGCAAATGATGGCGTAGAGGGTATAAAAAGCTTTCATCAGTTTAAACCCGATTTAATCATTACTGACATTATTATGCCTGAAAAAGATGGGATAGAGGTGATTATGGAAGTACTTAAAGAAAATCCCAATTTGCCCATAATAGCCATTTCAGGTGGTCGACGAGCAATCACAGCAGACTTTAATTTAGATTCGGCAGAAATGTTAGGCGTAAAGGGTATTTTGCAAAAACCGTTTACACATGAACAACTACAGGAAGTGATTAGTTCAGTTTTAATGTAATGCAAAGTAAAACGTGCCTAAAAAGTCTTTACCACACTATCAATTTTAAATGTTAAGCACCGTTTAAAGCATTCAAACCGAGCCAGCAATATCAAAGCAGCTGGGCAAGGGCAGATTAAGTATGTTTGACTAATTAAGCATAAAAATTTCAAATTATTGATTTTAGTAGGAAATAGGTCTGCTGCTTTAAAAAAATAGTGCTGCGGATTTTTTATATAGAGTACTTTTCTACTTTCGGAGGTGAAATTGTACCTATAGTGGTGAATTGTAGAGGGGGGGATTTCTAGGCGTTATCACATTCAACCTCTAAATAGGTGATGAATATAAACTAGATTTCGTGTTAAATTATCATCATTGAGCTGTATTTTTTAGGTTTACATGCGTTATTATTGAAATAAAATGATGCGTTCAATTTAATATAGTGTAAATAATATTAGTTCTATATAAAAATAAATCATAGCTAATGAATACATCCATAAGCACAGTTAAATCAAATTTAAGAAATTCAGGTACTTGTGAAAACTGTAATCTGGATGATATTTGTTTACCTAAAGGATTTGATCAATTTGAAATTGGTGAACTTTCATTATTAGTAAGTCGAAATAATATTCGCCAGAAAGGAGAAGTAATTTATCATGCAGGAAGTCCCTATAGAGGGATGATTGCAATTCGCTCAGGAAGTGCTAAATTAATAAGTTTTGGACTTCAAGGTCAAGAATTAATTGTCGATTTTACATTGCCTGGTGAAGTGTTGGGATTTGATGGTTTAGAAACGAAAATTTATAATTGCACAGCTATAGCTCTCGAAACGGTTAATTATTGTTATTTGGAGGATAAAAAAATTGATCATTTTGATGCTCAAAATTCGCATATAAATGAACTGCTTTTACAACGGTCATGCGCCCAATTTAATGCTCAAGTTAATCGCATGATTTTAAATCGCAGTACTGCTGAAGAACGTGTCGCATACTTTTTATTACAAATATCAGAGCGATTGAAAAAGAGGGGGTATTCTGAATTGGAATTTCGTTTGAGTATGACACGAGAAGAAATAGGAAATCACTTAGGACTTGCGCATGAAACTGTTAGCCGACTATTTAATTCGTTTCAGGTGAAAAATATGATTGAAGTTCAATTAAGGTTAGTTAAGATAATTGACAAAAAAAAATTGCTTAACGTAATAAATAAAAAAATTGCTTAACGTAATAAATCAAGAAACTGTATAAAATTATTTCCACCCTCAATAATTTTTTTAATTGTAGTGACATATCCCGTGCTCATTATCTTTAATAAGTACCTCAATAAATGCCTCAAATTTACCGTAGCTGCAACGGTACCTCCAAAAAATAACTAACAGTTTTTTTCTTTATTCCGACTTTATTGGTTGGTATATCAATTTTCAACTAACGATTATATCAAGAATCTATAACTGCTGAGTTTTATCAACAGATTGTTTTTAAAACAAATTAAAGGTATTTTCTTATCCTTGATCCTAAGTCTCTTGGCTGGGTTCAGTCAATAAATCACTTTATATCTTTCAATTGTATCGAGCCATACTTGAGCTATCTGCAACGCTAAACCATGTGCCCACCCCACTTTATACCTAATGCAAGTTAAAAATAATTTGTATCTAAATATTTCGCTAGATCATAAGCGTTTGTTTATATACGTAAAAATTTTAATAAATCTATGATTTAAAGAAAGAATTCAAATTTTATTGATCTAGATCAACTTTTCTTTATTTTTTTTTTTTAAACTATGCATGTGTTGTTAATTTCGATCAATCTTAGAGCCTGATTTTCATTAAGGAAACGTGATATGAATTTATATATTGAAAATACTATAGAAGGTAAAGACTATATTTGGTTAATTGTTGCTGGATTTTTTTATTTTGGAGTTGTGATATTAGTAGCTGATGTTACAAATATTCTTGTATCAGCAGTTCGTAATTTAAGCAGCTCTTGATAGGGTTTTTAGTTAGATGCGATGTCAATCTTAATGTAATTTGATATCGAGAGATAAATTTAAAATTTTTTAGTTTATAAGATCTATGGTGAAAGATATGACTGATGCAGATAGAATTTTATTGAAAAATGCAGAAAAATTTTTGATTGACTTGGAATCTTTGCGCAGTGAAATTGCTGCTCGTGAAGAACTATATAAAAAAATACAAAATAGTAAAGATCGAAATTCAAAAGAACTTTATCACACTATATCGGAAGATATTTCGCTAAAGTGTCTGTATTTTGCGCGGGATCTAATTGAAATGCCTACTCCGGGATGGATAGATCGCATTCCAAGGGAATATTCAGCTGTAGCAGAGCAATTTTTTTCAGTGGTATGTGAACAAATGTGTGCGTCATTAAAAGTATTTGATCTTGTTGTTTTGCCCAATGCGAAAGTCTTAGTTGATTTGGCCATTGAAGAGATTTACTAATTTCTAAGTAATTGTTTTGAAACATAAATCGACCTAATTATGAGCCAACACCTAAATAACATTCAGGCTACTAGCACAATAGAACAACAGACATCTTATCTGAGGGTTCCTGCAGATAAAGTTACTCGTTTGATGGATATGGTAGGTGAGTTGGGATTGAGTGTGTCAGAAACTGTTAATAGTAATGATTTACATGGTTTGGAACTTGAGGAGTTCGAGAAATCAGCTCATCGATTAAAAATGATTGTACGGGAAATTCAAGATATTTCTACTGAATTACGTCAAGTGGAAATTGGTGAGGTTTTTCGTCGAATGCGTCGCATGATTCGTGAATTGGAGCGTCAAACCAATAAAAAAATCAACCTTGTCTTAGAAGGCGAAGAGGTTGAAATTGATAAAGTAGTGGCTGATAGTCTTTATGAACCGCTTGTGCATATTGTTAGAAATTCCGCAGATCATGGTCTCGAAGCCACTTTAGATCGTATTGCGATGGGGAAATCTGATACGGGGACAATTACCTTATCTGCTGTGCAAGTCGGTGGTGATATTAATATTATCATTGCAGATGATGGACGGGGACTTAACCGTGAACTTATTTTAGCGCGGTCACGTGAGAGGGGGCTGTTTGGTGAAAGCGAAGAACCGAGTGACGAAGTCTTATGGAAGGTTATTTTTCAACCTGGATTTTCGACCGCAGAAGCTGTTACGAATTTATCGGGGCGTGGCGTTGGGATGGATGTTTTAAATAACACAATTAAAGAATTGCGTGGTCGAATTGCCATTTATAGTGTCTTTGGCGAAGGAGCACGTGTAACGCTTTCTATCCCATTAACGCTCGCGTTTTTAGATTGCTTAGTGGTTCGCGTTGGACGTTGCTTATACGCCACCCCAATTGATGTAGTGAGTGAAATTTTTCAACCACTTGATACTCAAATTACACATATCTCCGCTGAATATCACTCAGAGGTAGTGAAAGTGAGAGAGCGTTTTATTCCAATTTGTCGATTAAATCAATTTTATGGCGAAATAGTTCACGAAGCGCCTTTATTAACTGAGCAAATAATTGTTATTTTCAACACGAGTCAAGGACAAGTGGGATTGCCTGTGGATGAAATTTTTGATCAACAACAAGTAGTGATGAAACCATTACCAAGTTCTTTAGGGAGAATAAGGGCTGGACTTGGTGTTGCGTTGCTGGGAACGGGTGAGGTTGCGACCGTGTTGGATTGTGAACAATTGATCAGTGCTAAAATATGACTCTATACATGGATAACTTAAGCCAAGAATCAGTCTCTTTTAACCGTATACGTATTTGGTTAAATGATCAATGTGGTATGCACTATCCCGAGTCAAAACAAGAGCTTTTATTACAACGCTTAAAACGTGTTTGTGAAACTTGTCATTTTAAAAATCTCACAGAATTAGCAGATTGCCTAGATAAAAATTATTTACATAACGATTTAGATATACGTTCCATTGTTATTACTGCTGCATCCATAAATCATACGTATTTTTATCGCGAACCCCAAGTTTTAGATTATTTTCAGACTACTATTTTACCGACATTAAACGCTAATTCTGTTCGTATTTGGAGCGCTGCTGCTTCAACTGGAGATGAAGCCTACACAATTGCAATGATTATTGCTGAAGCGAAAGGAATTGCATGGGCAAAACAAAATTTAGCTATTTTAGGGACCGATATTGATAGAAAAGTTATTGCTTCCGCTGAAATTGGGGTTTACAGCAAAAGTGCGTTAGAACACACCAATATTGAAATTATAAAACGGTACTTCGAATTAGTCGACGAGCCTAATCAACTTTATAGAATCAATAAAAATATTCACGATTTATGTATTTTTCGGTATTTAAACCTAAAAACAAAACCTTACCCTTTTACGCAATTATTTGACGTGGTTTTTTGTCGCAATGTTTTGTATTACTTCGATAATGTACATCAAGAGCGAGTCATTGAAAGTATTTACGATGTGACTAAAGTGGGGGGGTGGATGATAACGAGTGTCACGGTTTCGCTACGCCATTTAAATACGCGCTGGGTCAACGTAATGAGCGGCGTTTATCGAAAAATCTAGATTAATAAACACGAGACTAAAATTAATGAGTTTTAAAAAAAAACCTATTCGCGTTTTAATCGTTGATGATTCAGCCTTGATACGCACGATTTTATCCAAAAATCTTTCCAAAGATTCAGATATTGTTGTTGTAGGTGAAGCTGCCGATCCTTACGCCGCTCGGGATTTGATTGTTGAACTTCGCCCTGATGTCATTACGCTAGATATTGAAATGCCACGCATGGATGGGATTACATTTTTAAAGCATTTTATGGCGGTTATGCCCACGCCAACAATTATAGTGAGTTCATTTACTCAAAAAGGAAATCAATTATCTTTAAGTGCATTAGAAGCGGGCGCGGTAGATGTAATTGAAAAACCGAGTATGAGTCTTATTGATGATTTGTTTATGTCACCTAATAGTATCAATGAACGAATAAAAAGAGTGGCGGGACTGACGTTAAAGAAAATCGATCATGCCCCACCTCTTTATCATCAAGAGCATCACACGCATCTTCATCATCACGAACATCAAACGGTACTTTCTGAAAATGTGTCTTCTCATGGCAACAGTGACCCAATTATCGCTATTGGCTCTTCAACTGGCGGTGTTGAAGCATTAAATTTTATTTTACCGGTTTTTTCCGAAAATTCACCCGGAATTGTGTTGGTTCAACATATGCCTATAGGCGTTACTGAGGCATTTTCTAAACGCTTAGATGGGTTATGCAAAATACATGTCAAAGAAGCTAAAGATGGAGATTTGGTTGAAGCGGGACTTGCTCTCATTGCGCCAGGTGGAGCACAACACATGCGAGTTAAACGTACTGGTAATAAATACAGAGTTATTTTAGAGGAAGGTGAAATGGTTAATTTCAGTCGGCCGTCGGTTGATGTACTTTTTAATTCATTGGCAAGTGAAGCCTCCTACAATGTCGCTGCTGCAATTTTGACAGGTATGGGAAAAGATGGCGCAGCGGGAATGCTAGCTATTCGTAAAGCAGGAGGACGCACATACGCACAAGATGAAGCGACCTCTGTTGTGTTTGGGATGCCAAAAATGGCAATCGATTTAGGTGGCGCTGAAAAAATATTGCCTTTAAATCAAATTCCCAATGCGTTACTTAATGCATTTAAACGTTGATTAATAGAATAACTTTAGGAGGGGAAATGTCAAGTAATGCAAATCCATCTACATATAGACATGTAGATGAAAATGAAGAGCTTAATTTAGTATTCAATGACGAAAATGATATTAACGATATGTATCTCACCTTTGGTTTAGGTGAGGAAGAATATGGTATTGGTATCAATTTTGTCACTGAAATAGTTGGAATGCAACGCGTTATGGAAGTACCTGATGTGCCGCCTTTCATAAAGGGTGTTATCAATTTACGTGGAAAAGTAATTCCTGTGATGGATGTACGCAAACGTTTTCATATGCCAGAGGAAGTCTATAACGAACGTACCGTCATTATAGTACTTGATATCAATGGCGTATTAATTGGTTTGATTGTTGATAACGTGAGTGAGGTGATGGAAATATCTTCCGATCAAATTGATCAACCACCCCAAATAGGCAGCAATCAGGAAGGGGTTATCTTAGGTTTAGGCAAACAAGGTCATAAAGTCGCTATTTTGCTAAATGTTCAGCGTCTGGTTTCAGAGCAAGTTATCGATTTGCAGAGCTCATTCTCCACTAAAGCTGAATAAAAATAGTACGTATGAACATTCTTATCTTCAATCAAAAAGGTGGCGTAGGAAAAACAACAACGGCACTGAATTTAGGAGTGGGATTATCGCGTTTAGGTAAAAATAGGGTCACTTTAGTTGATTTAGATCCACAGACGCATCTTACCGTTGCATTAGGATTTCAAACAGACAGGTTTACTTGGAATGTGACTGATTGGTTAACTGGGCGTGTTGGTAAACCTCAAATTATTGACGAGCGCTTATCGCTAATAGCCGGTCATTATGACTTTTCTGATGCCGTTGAATTTACAACTGTACCCAATCGAGATGGGGTTGTCATTATTGATTCTCCACCTGTATGGAACAAAACAGTTGCACGTTTAATGGAACAAGTAGATTGGATTATTACACCATTAGAGCCAGAATTTATGAGTACACAAGGTGTTAGTTGTCTTATTAAATCGATGGAAAAAAATCATATTTCACGTGAAAAATTACGCTTGCTGTTATGTCGATATGATACGAGGTTAATTACACATCGAGAAATTCGTGAAAAACTGCAGCAACGTTTTGGTGATAATTTGTTGGGTTGCGTTATTCGTAAATCTGTGCGGCTCGCTGAATCGCCTAGTTATGGCTGGAGTATTTTTGATTATGCTCCTGATAGTGCAGGTGCTAGTGATTACACAGCATTAACCCAGTATTGGCTAAAAAAGTTTAATAAAAAAATAAGTTAGGAGCGATTTTTAATGGCTGATAAAAGAAGAAGGATATCCACTCCTCCCACTAATGACCCACTGGCATGGGTGGATAACGAAAAAGACAGTGATTCAATAAGTACTAAAGCAGAAATTACTACCACACCCTTTATAAATGAGGAACCTACCATGTCTGAAAATGTAAAAACACTGTTAGCAGAATTGACTCGCGTTACCGATCATATTCAAAAAGGTGACCTAAAATATAGTTTAGATGTTGGAAATGTGAATGAAGATTACAAAGAAATTGTTTCAAAAATTAACGTATTGATTAGCAAAATACAACAACAAGATGCCATTTTCAATTCGGTTTCAACATGTATGCAACTGGCAGATGCTGATTGTAATATTAGTTATATGAATGAAGCTATTAAAGAGATGTTTGCTAAAGCAGAAACAGATATACGTAAAGAGTTACCTCATTTCGATAAAGATAAATTGATGGGGGCTAATATGGATATGTTCCATAAAAATCCCGGCCATCAACGTAGACTGATGGATAGTTTAAACTCTCAAATTAAATCAGAAATGAGTGTTGGTGGACGAACATTTGCACTAGCAGCAACACCTATATTTGATGCTAGTGGGAAACGTATCAATATCTTGGTGGAGTGGAATGATATTACCGCTTGGGCGTCAATGACTAAAACACTCCAAGATATGGCAAATGGCGATTTGGATTCTCATCTCATTGATAAATCAATCACGATAGGTTCAAGTCGATTACTTCATGATTCGGTTTCTGAATTACGTGAAAGTCTTAAAGGCATTATGCGTAATGTTAGTGGGTTAGCAATTGGTATTTCTGAGGGTGATTTGAGCATGAATATTGATGCTGCAAATTTTAAAGGAGAATATCGCAGAATTGTTGAAATTTTAGGAAGTTCATTTTTAGTATTGAAAGCGGTCATAAAAGATATTAATCAAGTATCTGCTGGTATTGCAGAAGGTGATTTAAGTATCAATGTTGATTCATCTCGTTTTCAAGGGGAATATCGTAAAATTATTGAAACTTTGGGCGGAGCATTTTTAACCTTAAAAGCGGTTATTGATGATGTTAACCGAGTTTCAACGGGTATTGCTGAAGGCGATTTGAGTGTGCGAGTTGATGCTAACCAATTTAGAGGAGAGTATCGCTCAATTATTGATACCCTCGGCGCTGCAATGCTTAACTTGAATACGTCATTGCATCAAATTGTTGATGCGATTGAGCAAGTTGGGGTATCTGCAGGGCAATTAAATTACGCATCTCAAAATATGGCTTCAACAGCTGAACAGCAATCTTCAGCAGTAGAAGAAGTGACTTCCGCCCTCGAGCAAACTGATAGCCAAGTTAAAGCGAATACTGAAAATGCAAATGCAGCTAATCAATTGGTTGAAGTCACGTCGGATGCTGCAAATGATGGTCAACTTAAAATGCAAGCGATGTCTGATGCTATGAGTGCAATCAATGATTCGGCACAAAGTATTGCTAAAATTATTAAGGTCATTGATGAAATCGCTTTTCAGACCAATTTGCTTGCCTTAAATGCGGCAGTTGAAGCTGCAAGAGCAGGGCAGCATGGAAGGGGATTTGCAGTAGTTGCGCAAGAAGTACGTAACTTAGCGGGACGGAGTGCAAAAGCGGCACGTGAAACAGCCGGTTTAATTGAAGATTCAACTAAACGTGTGAATGACGGCGTCAATATAGCAATTGATACTCGCAAAGCTTTAGATCAAATCGTTACAAATGTGATAAAAGTAAAGGATTTGGTTTCAGAAATATCTACAGCGAGTGTCGAGCAATCTAGAGGTGTTTCACAAATTAACATTGCTATGGGGCAAGTAGCTTTAGCTTCACGCCAAGTGAGTCAACAAGCAGATGAGTTAGCATCGTCATCCAATAAATTAACGAGCGTTGCATCAAACACACAAAGCGAGTTAAAACAGTTTAAATTAAGTGAACGTTCATCTTCACCTAATTCATTGAGTTTAGAAAGCATAACACCCGAATTACTTCAACAGTTGCAACTTCTTCTTGCGCAACAAAGTAAAAGTGGAGCTTCAGCTGTCGGCTTTGAAAAAAAATCATCAAAACAAATTATGCCACTTGATATGGATGAACGTGGTTTCGGTAATTTCTAATTTATATTTAAAGAATGGACTATGGGCTGGTCGAAAATCAGCCCTTTTATGTTAATTAATCAAAATTGAATAGGAAGAAATATTATGGTTCATACTGTAATGGTCGTTGATGATGCAATTCTCATGCGTAATTTAGTGAAGGGGATTATCAATAAATGGGAGGGATTTGAAGTTGTTACTACGGCCGCAAATGGAATTATTGCATTGGAAGAATTAGGGAAACATCCAAATTTATCTCTTATAACATTAGATATTAATATGCCTGAAATGGATGGAATTGAGTTTTTACGTCTAGCACGCTCAAAAACACAGGCTAAAATTGTTGTTTTGTCATCCGCAACGCTAGACGGTTCACCCATGGAAACTAAAGCACGTTTGTTTGGTGCTGACGCTATTATTACAAAACCATCAGGCGCTGTATCAATGGATCTAGAAAGTGTTCGTGGTGCAGAAATGGAGCGAACGATTAAAAAAATACTAAGATCTTAAGTTTTGATGGATACCTGTCATTTTTTTATTTGCGGCTACGCATGCGCAAGATGATTGTTACTATTAATTATTAATATTGATTCAATAGGCCGTTATAAATAGCGTGTTTATCACTAAATAAGCATATTTTCGCTGTTCAAGCTTGTTTAATGGGATATATAAATTGTAAAGCGAGGAGTATAGAAACATGTCGAGTGAATTTGAGGAAGTTTGGGGGCTTTATGCTGACGAAGGCGAGCAATCACTAGGTGCTATGGAAAAAGCATTGCTACTTTTGAAAAATACACCGACAGATACAGAAAATATTGGTAGTTTGTTTCGTTCTATGCATACGTTTAAAGGGAATTCTCGTGTAATGGGATTGTCAGTTGTTGAATCCCGTGCACATATTGCTGAAGATTTAATTGGGTTAGTTCGTGACCAAGGCGTTTTATTGGATTCAGAATTAATTGATTTATTATTGGAAATGGTAGATGTATTGCACACGATGTTATCGCATACTTGCGAAACACAAAATGATGCCGATCCAAGTAGCTCTAATGACCTTGTTGATCGAATGAAAAATAAATTCGATCGTTGTAATGATGACTTGTCTAATAAAAATATATCTCAAATTCAAAGAAATAAAATTGAAGAAAATGCGGACGACGATTTAGCGGATGCCATCATTTTTGATAGTAATGAAATACTCATCAATGATCCGGTTTATCGAGAAATATTTTTGGAAATTGCGAACGATATTTTTCGAGATATGCGAATTGCTTTAGAAACAATCAAAATGGATGATAGTAAGGCAAAAGTTGATTTTTTAAGTTCATGTCATGTCCTCAGTCATGCGGTTAAACAAATGAAGTTAACTGAGTGGGAATTAGTAATCAACTTCTATTTAGAACAGACCACACCAAATGAAGATCAAGCAAAAAATCTATATGACTATTTGTGGAGTTTGTTTGAACAAGAATTTGGTAAGCAAGAAACGCATACAAGTAAAGCGGAAGATATTTCAACTAGTAATCTTAGTAGTATAGGAAATCCTGTTTTAACATTTCTTGAGAATATGAAAAAACCGCTTGAATTTCTTCAAAATTTTGAAAATAATGGAGATATAGATCAAAAAAACCTAATTGACGCAGTTACGGAGATTGAATTATTGGCAAAACAGGGAGGATTTTTTAATATTAAAGAACTCACGGATAAATTTCTCATTGTTTTGCAAAATAAGGTATCAATTGACGTTGTCTTAAATGATTTCGAGTTTTCGTTATACGAAGCATTGATTGAGATTGAAGAAACTGTTTTAGGTGAAGATAGTTCATCAGTAATTAATTATGTTAAACAATTATTAGAAAATCAATGTGCAAAGCAAGTCATAAATCATATACAAAACATTAAGGATTCGCTGAATTCACTTAATCATAATGTTGATGTTAATGCAACTTGCACTACGATCACAAAAAGTATTCGTAAAATTCATTATGCTTGTTGCTATTATAAACTTGATAGCGCAGCAGATTTATGTACTGCACTAAATGCGTTATTTTTCAGAGTAATTGATCAATCAATACGGCATGAAGATATGCTGTATATCGCCGAATTATTTGTTAATGATTTGCAATTGGTGATTGAAAATTTAGAATCCGATATAGCACCGGATATGACATTAATTGAAAAATTATTAAATGAAGCAACATCATCAACGACTTTGACAGATGATGCAATTTCCTCAAGAAATATTGAATATCGATTGGGTTTGCCTCAATCACTTCATCAAATGCTCTCACCAGAGAGCATTAATATGACCATTGAGGCATTTAAAAAAGGGGACAATTTTTATATTGTTCGTGCAGATTTAGAAAATGATGAAGAGCTCGCATGTCTTTTTTTAAATTGGTTAGAGTCGGGTGAAGTGAAAGCTATAACTAATGTATCTGTTCCAGAAAAAAATCATAGTGTATTTGATTTTTTACTTGCTTCTCCACTGAATGCAGAACAGATTAATGAAGTGCTCATAAATATGGATTCTACTGGTGGATTTCTCATACTTGAACGAGTTTTAACGGATCGCCAAGCAAATGATATCGGACATAATCAAAAAGAGGATTTATTCGCATACGACATCGATATATTTTTAGGTACGCCGCAAGGTCAGCAATTATCCAAGAATATGCTTGAATCAATTGGTGAACTTGTCACTCATCAAACGATGGTTCAACATTTACTTAATGAATTAGTGAAAAATGATTTAATTTTAGCAGTTGAATCCACCATGAATCGGCATCAAGGTAAATGGGTCAATGCACATGAAGATATTCGTCATGCGTTATTTGTCTGGCAAGAAAAAATTGAAAAAATTGTACAAATAGGAATGCAAACTGATGTACTGCTAACCAAATTACAAGAAGAAGCCATTTCGGGTCGAATGCATTCGGTAGGAAAACTATTAGCACCTTTAGTTCCCTTTGTAGATTCCTTGGCTAACAAACATGATCGCCTTGTGAATTTTTCGACTAAAGGTAATGAAATTGCTCTTGATGTAACCCTATTAGAAAATTTAAAAACACCTTTATTTTCCTTGGTAAGTTTTTGCGCATTACAAAGTATTCAATCCCCTGAGAATCGGGTGAAGAATGGAAAAGAGAAGCTGGGCAATATAAGTGTAGTATTGATTGAATGTGAAGGACACGTTCAAATAACTATTGAAGACGATGGTATCGGTATTGATTTAGATCGTATTACCCAGCGAGCTAAAAATTTGAGTTGGGCGGATCAAAATCCTTCGTTAGACATGTTGTTCCATAAGGATTTTGGAATTTTTTCTAATGATGACATTAATAGTGCTGGTTTGTCATTTTTAGATATAAAAAATTATTTAAATCCACTTGGTGGGAATTTAGAAGTTGCAAATTTGCCATTAGGTGGACTTCGTTTCACGCTTACCATGTCGCTCACTATGTTGTTGCTTGATGGCATGGTTGTGCGAGTAGATTCGGTGCAATATGTCATCCCAATTGATAGAATTCAACGAATTGTCCGCACGGAAAATAACGCATTGATGCAAATATCAGCTGATGAAGGGCTATATATGCTGACTTTAGAGAATGATGATATTTTTCCGGTACAATTTTTAAAAGGTAGTCATAAAGAAGAAATATGCCTTAGAAACGGGTCTATTCATGATGATAAACATTTATTTGTAATTGTTATTGGCAAGCAACAACAATGTATTGCAATTAAAGTTAATGAATTAATTGGGCAATATAATGTACTTTCTCGACCTTTACTTGGTTATTTATCTCATATTCATGGCGTCAGTGGTTGTACATTATTGGGGAATGGAGAAGTGGGATTGGTTTTAGATATAAATAGTCTATTCGATGAGAGGGAGGTTTAATTATTAGTCTAATCATTCATTATATGATGGATGATTTCAGTATTATTTGTTAAACCATCTCCCTACCCATTTTATCCAAACGTTAAACACCGTTTAAAGCATTCAAGCCCCGTCAGCAATATCAGAGTAGCTGGACGACGGCTGCTTAAGCGTGTTGAGCTGGTTACGCATAAAAATACTCAACATATTGTTTTTAATAAGAAATGGGGTTGCGGCTTTAAAAAAATAGTGCTGCGGATTTTTTATATAGAGTACTTATCTATTTTCGGTGGTGATTTTGCACCTATAGTGGTGAAATTGTGGGGTTGCTTGCTGTGTTTGTTTTGCGGATTGGGTAGCCTTGTGAATTTAGTCTATTGAAATTTTATAGCCAGCGCCATACACCGATTGAATAATGTCTTTGTTGGGTGAGATTTTATTAAGTTTGTGGCGTAAATTTTTAATGTGTGAATCCACGGTACGATTTAATATTTCACGCTCATCCTCATGTAGAACATCAATGAGTTCTGTACGAGAATAAACTTTACCACTGCGTTGCCTGTGGCTTTTTGTTGACATTTTGATGGGCTTGATTGATAGTAATTACATTATATTTATCGTTGTTTGAAGTGAGTGCGAAGGTGTAATTGGTTAAGATTGGCAATTCTCAAGGTATTCGTATCCCTAAAGCCTTTATTGAAAAGGCAAAACTCGAAGATTGTGAGTTAGATTTAACTTTGGTGGAACAAGGACTGCTCATTAGTCCTACTCTAAACCGCGTACTGATTGAAAAGCTCAAATTGAAACATTGGGTGTTTAACCGTTAGATTCAGATTGGTTAAATGCAGATCTAAATTCATTATTGTGATGATTGATAAAGCCATGCTCGTCAAGCTTCTGGTTGTCTTAAATTACTATTGAGATTGTTTTATATTAAGCGCTCCTAATTTGCGAATTGATAACCTCTGAAATTTCCAATACTGCTGTTTTATTTTGGTCTAAATGAATACCGCTCAATCCATCAATGTCGTGCTGTCTGATTTCAAAAACAATGTGAGGCAGGAGCAAATATCAATCTTTCATGTCGTCTGCACACGTTTACCTAAAGAGCAAGCCATTGAGTTACTCAAACAGTGCCATCAAGGCAATTCAGTTGTCCTAAAATCGTTTAGCACTTTCGCTGAAGCTCAGTCTTTTGCCGATGACCTAATAGCTGTCGGTGCGAACGTTGAAATTCTGTTTGATTATGCTGCGTTTAAAAAGCAAATGACGAAAGTTCAATTGAGTATTGGTGTTGGTGTGCTTTTCATATCAATGGTAACCAAAAGTATTTTTTTGTTTGTTTTGTGCTTACTATTCATTATTTACTTGTCAATTGAATTAAGAACGGGTGACGAGGCTAAGCATATGCAAACGATACGTTAGTTATGAATCAGTGAAATAGTTACAAATGTTAAAAGATGTGGACGACGCACCGGCCTTTGGGCCAGTGCGTCGATTGCTTGTTTGTCATTGTTTTGGAATTGTTCGCAATAATGATAGAATTTTTCCAAACCTTGTCTTACATTCCCCATGAAGCAATGACCTTATCAAATCAGCTTTTCCTCTCTAATCATCACACAAAGGCGATTATCATCCCCGTTGATGCACTGCCTTCTGACCTTTTAGCGCGTTATAGCGATAAATTGTCACTACCCTCTAAATCACCCACTTCATGCCATCTACCGCTGTTTATGGGCAAAGTATCCGCAGGATTTCCATCGCCTGCTGATGATTACATTGAAAAGACGCTAGATTTAAACGAATTACTTGTTCAAAAGCCTGCCGCAACTTTTTTTGCGCGTGCGCAGGGGAATTCCATGACGGGTGCTGGAATTTTTCCGAATGACATTTTGGTCGTTGATCGTTCCATTGAGCCAGTATCAGGCAAAGTCGTTATTTGCGCTATTGATGGTGAACTGACCGTAAAGCGACTCATCATGGACAACGGGCAGTGGAAATTACAATCTGAAAACACCGACTATCCCGATATTATGATTTATGAAGAAATTGATATGGTCATTTGGGGCGTTGTCACTAATGTGATTCATTCGCTCTAATGAAAGCGAAAACGTGTTTTGCTTTGGTTGATTGCAACAACTTTTATGTGAGTTGTGAGCGTGTATTTCGCCCCGATTTACAAGATAAGCCTGTTGGGGTTCTGAGTAATAACGATGGCTGTTTTGTCGCACGTTCAAGTGAAGTAAAGGAATTGGGCATCAAAATGGGGACGCCACTCTTTAAAGTGCAAGACTTGGTGGATTCTCATGGAATTACGTTGTTTTCGTCTAACTATGCGCTCTATGCCGATATGTCATCGCGCGTCATGTCAACACTTGAGAGTTTTGCGCCACGCATGGAAGTGTATTCCATTGATGAAGCCTTCTTAGATTTTTCAGGGATGCGTGAAGACCTTGTAAGCTATAGCCAAGGCATCAGAAAAACAGTTCAACGTTCAACAGGCATTCCCGTCAGTGTCGGCATTGCACCAACAAAGACGCTGGCAAAACTCGCTAATTACGCAGCAAAAAAATGGAAGAAAACACAGGGCGTCGTTGATTTATCGGATCCCGTGCGTCGTGATAAGTTAATGCAACTCACGCCCGTGGGTGAGATTTGGGGAATTGGTTCACGAACACAGCAAAAGCTCAATGCGTTAGGCATTCATACCGCTTACGATTTAGCGATTCAATCACCACAGACGATTCAACAGCAATTCAATATAACGGTGAGTAAAACCGTCATGGAACTCAATGGCGTGTCTTGTATTGAGCTTGAGCCGATTTCATCCGATAAACAACAAATTGTCTGTTCACGTAGCTTCGGCAAACCCTTAACGAGTGTGGTGGATATGTCAGCGGCGCTGAGTGAATACTGTACCCGTGCTGCTGAGAAACTGCGAGGGCAACACTCAAAAGTGTATTGCATCAGTGTGTTTGTGCGAACGAATCCGTTTAGTCGTTGTGATAAGCAATACAGTCGCAGTGCGACTTTAAAACTCGATGTTGCCACGCAAGATACACGCGTCATTGTCACTGCCGCAAATGAATTATTGCACCATATTTACAAAGCGGGTTATCGCTACCAAAAGTGTGGTGTGCAATTCAGTCATCTTGTGCCTGTGAGTACACCTGAGCAACTGATATTGCTCGATAACCAACGTGCCGTGCTACCCAAAGAAAATCCTACGCTCATGGCTGCCATTGATAAAATCAATCGCAAGTTTCCAAAAAGTATCAGCCTCGGCTCTGCACTGTCTAAGGGCGTATGGCAATCTAAAGCGGATCAATTATCGCCGCATTACACGACCCGTTGGAACGAGTTGATGGTGGTCAAATAATGTTTTCTTTCATACGTTACTAGCCTATGTTCACAACAGACATTACCTATCTCAACACGCCTTTTCATCAAAAGGATGAAGTGAAGCGTCTGGGGGCAAGATGGGACACGGTGGCTAAAAAATGGTTTGTGCCAGCGGGGATGGATACGACGCCCTTTAGTGAATGGCTTGTTGAAGTGATCGGTCTTCCTCATTCTCCCACCAAAATATATGATGGCGTCATGGTTGCCACGCAAGGCATGGGGCTGGGTGAGTTACTCCTTAAAATTACGCATGCCATTCACATTGCCGTGCCGACAGCTATTTGGATTAAAGCTGAAATCAGTCAAGTGCGCGTCATTGGTGTTGGACATCTTGCTATTGAGTTAGTCGAGCATGATAGTCAAGGCAATCTGACCGCGCGAGTATCCTAACTATGAACATGACC
>Ga0208856_1000306_pt1 | contig 20022 bp, 22 predicted proteins | sample LakMenEpi13Jul12_FD_150690 | JGI IMG/M metagenome (GOLD analysis project Ga0208856, IMG submission 150690) | Freshwater microbial communities from Lake Mendota, WI - 13JUL2012 deep hole epilimnion (SPAdes) | ecosystem: Environmental > Aquatic > Freshwater > Lentic | place: Lake Mendota, Madison...
GCGTTAACGAGGTGCGCATTATACAGACCTTTTAAGACCCGTCAATGATAAATTTGATTTGATTCGCGTTTATTATTGATTTAATGCGGCTACCGATTTTTGCCGGCTTGCTTCGCTGTTTTTTAGCGAAGCCGCGCATTTTACATTAGCGATGCGTTTGGTCAAGGCATAAACGCCAGAGTTACAAAATTGTTACATTTGCGAATTTACGCTTGCCCACTTGAGCGACTACGCTTTGGCCTTTAACTAATTGTAACTGCCTGTCGCTGACTTTTTCACTGTCGATTTTGACGCCGCCCTGCTCCATGGCGCGATAGGCTTCCGAGGTGCTTTCTACTAGACCGGCCATTTTAAGTAGCTGGGCTATGCCTATGCTGTCGCCTTCAATGGTCAAGCTGATCTTGGGCACGTCATCGGGGATGCCGCCTTTAGCCCTGGTCTGAAAATCGGTCAGGGCTTTTTCTGCATCGGCAGCGCTATGAAAACGGGCAACAATTTCTTGGGCAAACTGCACTTTAATGTCACGTGGATTTTGACCAGCCGCCACGTCCGCCTTCCATTTGGCGATGGCTTCCAATGAAGCAAAAGACAGCAGCTCGATATAACGCCACATCAACTCATCTGAAATGGACATGATTTTGGCGAATATCACTTCCGGCGCTTCGGCTATGCCTATGTAATTGCCTAATGATTTAGACATTTTATTCACGCCATCCAAGCCTTCTAGCAAGGGCATGGTCAACACACATTGCTGGGCCATGCCAGCTTGTTTTTGCAATTCACGGCCCATCAATAGGTTGAATTTTTGATCGGTGCCGCCCAATTCGACATCGGCTTTTAAGGCCACCGAATCATAGCCTTGCAACAAGGGATACAAGAATTCGTGTATGGCGATCGGTTGATTGGATTTGTAGCGCTTGGAAAAATCATCGCGTTCCAGCATGCGCGCCACGGTATGACTGGCGGCCAACTTGAGCATACCGGCCGCGCCCAACTCGCTCAGCCATTTGGAGTTGAACACCACTTCGGTTTGTTCCGGCTTGAGGATTTTAAACACTTGCGCGGTATACGACTTGGCATTTTCTGCAACTTGCTCGGCGGTTAAGGGAGGACGCGTTGCGCTCTTGCCGGTCGGGTCGCCTATCATGCCGGTGAAGTCACCGATTAGAAATAAGACCTGATGCCCCAAATCTTGGAATTGGCGTAATTTATTAATGAGCACGGTGTGACCGAGGTGCAGATCCGGCGCGGTTGGATCAAAGCCAGCCTTAATTCTCAAGGGCTGACCTTTTTTTAACTTTTCTAACAATTCCGCTTCTATCAGCAGCTCGTCTGCACCACGCTTGATGATGGCCAATTGTTGTTTGATGTCGGTATTCACGTATTCTTATCCTTAATGAGGAAGGAAAACAGGCCTGCTTAGGGTGCATTTAGTTGTTCTAATTGCGTTTTCTGTTACCATCCAATAGCGCACTGTATTAAGCATTCAGGCTGACCGCCCAGTGCTTAAGAAGCCGCTATTTTAACGCAAATTGAGGACGTATTGCCTCATTAGATTAACTTCCAGTCGAACGCAGCACCTAAAACACATGACGCGCAAACTTTTCATAGGACTCATGTCTGGCACCAGCCTAGACGGCGTCGACGTTGCATTGGTAGGGTTTGAAGATGAGAAACCGCAGCCACTGCTAACGCATTTTTTAGCCTACCCAGCGACACTGCGCAGCGCTATTTTAGCCTTGCAGCACCCCACCGCCAACGAGCTGGAAGAGACCGCGCTAATTAGTAATGCGCTGGCCAAATTGTATGCGCTGGCCATTCAAGAATTGTTAATTAAAGCCCAGCTAAAGCCCAGCGACATATCGGCTGTGGGTTGCCATGGCCAAACCATACGGCATAGGCCGGGTTTTAGCGATGGCATAGGCTTCACCATGCAAATAGGCAACGCCGCTTTATTAACGGAACTGTGCCAAATTACCGTGGTGTCGGATTTTAGAAGTCGCGACGTGGCGGCCGGTGGACAAGGCGCACCCTTAGTGCCTGCGTTTCACCAAGCCGTGTTTGCCGACCAAGGCCTGAATCGGGCCATCATCAATTTAGGCGGCATCGCCAACATCACTTACCTTAGCCGCACGGAAAATTCACTGGGTGCCAAGCAAGATAGCGTGGTGGGTTTCGACTCCGGGCCAGGCAATATGCTATTGGATGCTTGGATCAAACAGCAGCTTGGGCAAGATTACGACGCGAATGGGGATTGGGCGAGCTCTGGGCAAACCATACCCAGCCTGCTGGCGCGCTTATTGCAAGAGGATTTTTTCGCGGCGCCGCCACCCAAGAGCACCGGCCGCGACCTGTTTAACCTGACTTGGTTAGAGGAAAATATGCAAAGCGTGGCCTCCTTCAACCCCGCCATGCCAGCGCAAGACGTGGCGCACACCTTGGTGGATTTAAGTGCAGAATCGGTCTACGCGGCTCTAAAAACACACTGCCCAGCAGTGGATGAAGTCTACCTATGCGGCGGCGGTGCGCATAATCATCTGTTAGTCAAAAAATTGCAAACTCTGCTTGGCCCTATCCCATGCAAACTAACTGACAGCTTGGGCATAGGCGTGGACTGGGTGGAAGCGATTGCCTTTGCCTGGCTAGCCAAACAATGTTTGGATAGAAAAACCGCGAATCTAGCGCCCGTCACTGGTGCAAGCGGTGCGCGAATTTTGGGCGCGATTTATCAGCATTAATCGGGCAAAAGCCAACTAAATCAAGCTTGGGCCGTTTTCCCTATGCAAGTAAGCCTGCGATTACAGTATAATTATTTTGACCAAATAACCTGCAAGAATCCATCTCATGACCAAACCGACTAAAGCCACGATTACTTTCGACAACGGTGCTGCGCCCATTGAATTGCCTATGCTGTCGGGCAGCTTGGGCAACGACGTGATAGACATACGCAGCTTAGGTAAACACGGCGTGTTCACCTATGACCCAGGCTTTATGTCAACGGCGGCCTGCAACTCGGACATCACCTTTATTGATGGAGAAAAAGGCCTGCTTTACTACCGCGGCTACCCCATTGAACAACTGGCCGAACATTGCAACTTCATGGAAGTGTCTTATTTGCTGTTGCACGGGGAACTGCCCAATGCCGAGCAAAAACAGCAATTCACCAACACCATCAATGGCAGCACCATGCTGCACGATCAGCTTAGCAATATTTTTCGCGGCTTTAGGCGCGATGCCCACCCCATGGCGGTTATGGTTGGGGTGGTGGGTTCCTTGTCGGCGTTTTACTTTGATGCCATGGATATCCGCGATGCTAAACACCGTGAAATTTCCGCGCATCGCCTGCTAGCTAAAGTGCCCACCATAGCCGCGTGGAGCTTTAAATACAATTTGGGTCAGCCGTTTATGTACCCACAAAATCATTTGAATTACGCCGAAAACTTCATGCACATGATGTTTGCTACGCCCTGCGAAAAATACGTGCCTAACCCGGTTTTGGCCAAAGCATTTGAGCGCATTCTGATTTTGCATGCCGACCACGAACAAAACGCCTCGACCAGTACCGTGCGTTTAGTGGGTTCCAGTGGCGCCAATCCTTATGCCTGCATCTCAGCCGGTATCGCCTCACTTTGGGGGCCCGCGCACGGCGGCGCCAATGAGGCAACGCTAACCATGCTAGAAGAAATAGGCGATGTGTCACGCATAGGCGAATTCATCAAACGGGCAAAAGATAAGAACGACACCTTCCGCCTCATGGGCTTTGGCCATCGCGTTTACCGTAACATGGACCCGCGCGCCAAAATCATGCGCACTACCTGCCACGAGGTGCTCGATGAGTTAGGCTTGCATGACGACCCCATGTTTAAACTGGCCATGGAGCTGGAAAAAATCGCGCTGGAAGACGATTACTTTGTTTCACGTAAACTCTATCCAAACGTGGATTTCTACAGCGGCATTGTCATGCGCGCCATGGGCATCCCCAACTCTATGTTTACTGCTATTTTTGCCCTGGCCAGAACCGCCGGTTGGATAGCCCAATGGTCAGAAATGATTTCCGACGAAGAGCATAAAATTGGTCGGCCTCGGCAGTTGTATAAAGGCTCAAGTCGACGCGACCTGCTGCCTATAGAACAACGCTAGATCGACAGACAATAAAAAAGCCAAGCATTGCTTGGCTTTTTTATTGATGCGCTGTTTAAACTGAAAAGGAAGAACCGCAACCGCAAGTCGTGGTGGCTTGTGGGTTACGAATGACAAATTGCGACCCTTGCAAACTGTCTTGGTAATCAATTTCCGCACCCATTAAATATTGCAAACTCATGGGATCAATTAATAAAGTCACGCTGTCTTTTTGCACTTGCGTATCGTCGTCGTTCACTTCTTCTTCAAAGGTGAAACCGTATTGAAAGCCTGAGCATCCGCCGCCGCTAACAAAGACGCGTAATTTAAGATCAGGCGAACCTTCTTCTTCTATCAACTCTTTTACTTTTTTGGCCGCGTTGTCAGTAAAAACCAATGGCGCGGGCATTTGTGCCATGTCAACTTCTTGCATATCCGTTACTGTGTTCATCTCGTACTCCTAAATTTCTCAATAAGCTAAATTCTAAATCAATCGAGGCCTCAAGCACTAGCCTACTCTTTTGCCACGACTAGTGGCCAACGTCTTCCAATACTGGCAGGTGCTCGCCCAAATACACCAACTTACCTTCTATCACTGCACCGGTGTGCATTTCCAAGGACTTATAAATCACGTCCCCTTTGATGCTGGCCTTGGCTTGCAGTTCAATAAACTGCGCGGCTTTAACATTGCCTATGACTTTACCATTGATGACAATTTTTGAGGCGGTCACCGATCCCTCTATGCTGCCGTGTTCACTTAAAATAAGTGTGCTGGCTTGATCGGCCGGCTCGGTCACATTGCCTTTAATCTGACCGTCTACGCGCAAGCCGCCGGAAAAATGAATGTCGCCCTCAACCCGGGTATCGGCACCAATTAGGGTATCAATGCTATTTTGTACCCGATTACTTTTCTTAAAAAACATAGTCTATTCCTATTTTAATCACTTAAGCTTAGTTTAATGGCATGCTCAACACACGGCTACCTAAAGCGCTTTTTATTTCCCAGCATGTTTTTATAAAACAATAAGTCTTCTTTAACCTTCATGTTTTCATCTTGCACAAGATTTAACTCTTTATCAAGGTTACGTTGGGCCGCTTGTTCAATTTGCAACTGCCGCTCCAATTGGATGACTTTAGTTTGCAAACTTTGGTTGTCAAAATTAGTCTGCTTTAACTTCTCGGCTAAATTTTCACCCGCGGTAAATTGCCGGTAGGCCACAAAATAACCCAATCCAATGAACAGAGCCGCCAAAGCCCACTGAAAATACCATGGGCGCTGTGAGCGAACCGCCACTTGTTTGGCGGTTAAGCCAAAATGCCTACGAATTTTTCTTCTAACCGGTTTCATGGATGAGACGACCAAACTACGGTAACAGCGGCACAACGGCCAAGCCGGTGTGCTCAGGCAAGTCAAACATGATATTCATGTTTTGTATGGCTTGCCCCGCCGCCCCTTTAACCAAGTTATCTTGTACCACAACCAGCGTCAAATAACCCGCATCCGACTGTTTATGCAGTGCAATGCGAATTTGATTGGAGCCCCTGACCGACCGCGTTTCCGGTAACACCCCAGCTGGCAACACATCGACAAAACGCTCGTGTTGATAGCGTTTTTCAAACAGCGCTTGCAAATCCAAAGACTGTGCTGAGTTAGACAGTTTAACGTAAAGGGTGGTGAGCATGCCCCGTATCATGGGAATTAAATGCGGCACGAATATAAATTGCGGCGCTTGGCCAGCCAAGTGAGTGAGTTGCGCGTGAATTTCCGGATGATGCCTATGGCCACTTAAGCCATAAGCCTTCATGTTATCACTGGATTCTGCGAACAAGGTGGCCACTTCGGCTTTTCTTCCGGCACCGGAGACGCCGGATTTGGCATCGGCGATGATGGGCGCGTTAAGATCAAGCAAGCCTTGCTCCAATAAAGGCGCTAAACCCAGCAAGACCGTAGTTGGGTAACAGCCTGGGTTGCCTATGATGTTGGCTGACTTAATTTTTTCCCGGTACAACTCCGGCAGGCCATACACCGCTTCTTTAAGTAGGGTTGGGCAGCCGTGTGGCATCTTGTACCAGTGTTCAAACACCGCCGTGTCTTGCAAACGGAAATCGGCCGCCAGGTCGATGACTTTAACCTTGGCATCCAATAAGGCCTGCGCTTGACTCATGGCCACGCCGTGAGGAGTGGCAAAGAACACCACATCGCACTGATCTAAATTGGCTTGCGCTGGGTCAGAAAAACACAAATCCACGTAACCGCGCAAACTAGGAAACATATCGGCAACCGCAAGCCCAGCGTCACCCCTGGAGGTGATGGCGGTGAGGCTGACATTGGGGTGCACGCTTAATAGCCTTAGCAATTCAACACCGGTATAACCGGTGCCACCAACGATGCCTATTTTTAATTTTTTATTGCTCACTTTTATCTCGCTCATAGCGCCATGATAACAAATCTTGTTGTCAAACAAACCGCTCCAGTAAAAATTGTCCGTAAAATAAAAAAGGCCGCTAACGCGGCCTTTTTTATTCTTAAGCGCTGAATATAAATATTAGCGTTTAGAGAATTGTTTACGACGACGCGCTTTGCGGAAGCCGACTTTTTTACGCTCAACTTCACGGGCATCGCGTGTTACGAAACCAGCGTTTGATAAGGCGCTTTTTAAGTTAGCATCAAAATCGATTAGAGCGCGAGTGATGCCATGACGCACTGCACCGGCTTGGCCAGACTCACCACCGCCAATTACGTTTACCATAATATCGAAGCTGCTTAGATTGTTAGTCAACTCCAAAGGTTGACGTAAAATCATACGTGCAGTCACGCGAGAGAAATACTCATCAACAGGTTTATCGTTAACAACGATGTTGCCTTTGCCTGTTTTCAAAAACACGCGCGCCACTGAACTTTTGCGGCGGCCTGTACCATAATTATATTTACCGATCATCTTTATACCCTTAGATTTTCAATTCTTGCGGTTGTTGTGCCGCGTGGTCATGCGTGCTGCCTGCATAAACCTTCATTTTTTTGATCATTGCATAACCTAAAGGACCCTTAGGTAACATGCCTTTTACTGCTTTCTCTAAAGCACGGCCTGGGAAACGGTCTTGCATTTTTGCAAAAGTAGTGGTGCTGATGCCGCCTGGGTAACCAGAGTGGCTGTGGTAAAGCTTACCGTCTGCTTTGTTACCCGTCACTTTTAATTTGTCGGCATTAATCACAACAATGTAATCACCGGTATCAACGTGAGGCGTATAAATAGTTTTATGTTTACCGCGTAAACGGTGCGCAACTGCGCTGGCTAAACGGCCTAGCACTAGATCCGTGGCATCAACCACAAACCAATCGCGCTTCACTTCATGAGATTTTGCTGAGAAGGTTTTCATTGTCTTATCAATACTATGGCTAAAAAAATTAAGAGGCGGATTTTATGCTGAAGCAAAGCAGTTTGTCAAACATTATGTGCAGCACAAACACGAATAATTGCAATTAGCTTGAATACGGGCTGGATTGAGCCGGCATTTTACCCTAAAGCAGGTCGCCAAGAAGGAATTTAAGCGCTCTTTAGCCAAACAAAAGGCATAAATTACAGGCTTTTAATGGCTTATGCTAGGATGGTCGTGTCTCTTTTGTATTGCAGTCTATAACCGGCACGCATCGCCCGCCTAAACTGAGCCTTTAACCATTGCGATTTTTTTTACTGTTACTGTTAGCTAGCTATGCCCAACTCAGTACGGCCATCGGTCTAGCTGATCTTGAGCTTAAATCCCACTTAGGCGAAACGCTCAAGGCGCAATTATTAGTGGTCGACCTGCCGCCCAATGCCGATGTCAGTTGCTTTAGCGTCGACGACTTAAGCGAAACAGGCCAAGCGCAAAAAATCACCCTTAGCTTGCAAACCAAGCTTAACGGCCAGCAACTTTTATTAAGCAGTGCCGAGGTGCTGCTCGAACCCATCGTCAACATACGCTTAAGTTATAGCTGCGAACCAAAATTGGAGCGGGACTACACCTTATTATTGGACCCCGCCCCCAAGCAAGCACTGAGCAGCCAACAGGAGGCAATGGATACCATGCCTATGGCCGCCTATGAAGCCCAGCCATCCCTTGCTGCTGTGAGCAAAAAGCGCAAGCCTAAGCGCGCGGCATCGGCACCCGCAAAAAGCCGCGCAGTTCGCGACCCAACATGGGAAAGCACGATAGATGAAAAATTGCTCGCCGCTTACACCGGCAAACCCAGCCAGGTCGACGCTAACAAAAACCTGCCTAAGCCTGCAGCCGCCTCAAGCAGCCAAGCCAGCAAACCAGCGGCATTGATCATTTCTGGTGCCACGGCCAATGAAAGCGTTCAGCCGGCAGGTCTGAGCTTGCGTTTAAGTAAAAGCATTGATAGCAATCGCCCGCCTGCCTTGCCGGCAGACAGCGCAGAAATGGACGAAAGCACGGTCATGGCAAATCGCTTAGCCCACTTGGATAAACAAATTGCCGCCTTGCAAGAACGCAACCGCTTGCTGCAAGCAGAAGCCGAAATAAGGCAAAACAAAAACTCTTACCTTGCTTGGCCTGGCATGCTAGCGGCCGCTTTTGTCTTGGTGGTTTTAGGGCTGGCGTGGTGGCTACGCCGACGCATGCTTTCGCGCCCAGTTCGCCCTGAGCCAGATTGGTTTGCCCAGCCGGCTGCCACCGCGCCCATAGTAGCCAACACAGCTAGTCAAACGAACGCGGATTTTAGTCTTGCCGCGGATGCAAGTTTGAGCCCCGATACAGCTGCGGCTTTTAACATAGAAGAAATCACCATGCCGGTAGCTTTGGGAACGGAAGCCGATCTAATTAAAGAGGCGCCGCTGGACGACGATGCAGGCTGGGATTTTTCAGAGACGGCCAATTCTAAGACCGCCGATTCTAAGGCGGCCGATAAGATGGACGGAAAATAAGTCGCTAAGTGTGCCGCGGCGTTAACTTAAGGCATAGTGGGCGACCAGCCCAGCAAACACGGCCAAACCAAACCAATTGTTGTGTAAAAAAGCTTGGAAACACCGCGCTTTATCACGCTGCCGTATTAAAAAATAATGGCGCAAGGCTACGCCACTAGCCACCAGCAAACCCAAATAATACAAATAGCCTAAGTGCGCCATCAGCCCTGCGCTAGCCAACAGCAGCAAGCTCAATGCGTAACAAATCATGACGGCCAAGACATCGAAGCGGCCAAACGTGATGGCCGATGAGCGTAAGCCAATTTTCAAATCGTCATCACGGTCCACCATGGCGTACTCGGTGTCGTAAGCAATCGCCCAACAGACATTGGCCAGCAACAATACCCAAGCCAGGTCAGGGATGCTGTTGCTGCTAGCGGCAAAGGCCATGGGAATGCCCCAGGCGAAAGCGATGCCTAAATACGCTTGCGGGATGGCAAAAAAGCGTTTGGTCAAAGGGTAAGTCATGGCCAAAAACAAGGCGACCAAAGACAAAGCAATGGTGTAACGATTTAACGCGCAAACCAAGGCAAACGCCACTAGGCTTAAGGCCGCCGCCAACAACATGGCTTCTTTCTTGCTCACTTCTTGTTTGGCTAGGGGCCGGTTTTGCGTGCGTTCAACCAAGCCATCGTATTGGCTGTCCGCCACGTCGTTCATCACGCAACCGGCACTGCGCATCAACACCGTGCCAGCCACAAAAACTATGAGCAATCGCCAATCTGGCTGACCTTGGCCGGCTATCCACAAAGCCCATAAAGTTGGCCACAACAACAGCAATATGCCTATGGGTTTATCCAAGCGCATTAGCCGTTCGTAGGCATCCAGTTTTTTTACTAATGCATCGCTAATTAGCTTCATTTGGCCGCCACCAGTTCGGGTAAAAACACCTCGGTCACCATAATGTTTGCCTTATGCAAATGAAACACCGAACGGCGCGCCCATAAGTAACAAGGCTTAGGATCGATATCCGCCAGCGCTTGCTGGTATAAGGCATGCTGCGCATGCAGTTTTTGGAAACGTAAGGCCGTGCGTTTAACTTGGGGATTGGCAAACAAGGCCTCACCCAAGGGCTGGCTGCCTAATTGACGCAAGCCTAACCAAGGCCCGCGCAAACTGGTTAAGGGCAGCACGCTGTGCGCAAACACCACGGCTTGCCGGTTACCCAACAACAACACATTGCGTATCAATGCCGCTTGGCGAAAAGTCAGGCCCAAGGCCGGCATTTCATCTAAGTAGGCCCGGCCATGGTTGACCGATAAGGGTTGCACGGCAAAATCGGCAAAGCGCGCTTTCAAACGCGTGGTCAATGAACCGCGGTCGCTTAATGCCGGACGGTAGGGGCCACTTAATAGCGGTTTTTTAAGCCAACGGGCGCGCTTATTCTGCATGGTGGGGTTGGAAAGTTAGACGGTGCACGGTAAAAATTATGACACAGAATCGCCGCAATGCCGCGACACCAGCAAGCAAACAGCCGGCATGAGATTAGACTTTAACCAATTCATCGGCATGGCCTAACCAGCGATCAAGGTGCTGTTCCACGGCACTGGGGTAGTCGCTTAACAAGGCCTCGGCCTGGGACTTGGCGTATTCTAATAAATCGGCATCGCGATTCAAATCGGCTATTTTCAGCATGGGCACGCCGCTTTGGCGTAACCCTAAAAATTCACCCGGGCCGCGCAAATTCAGGTCAGCCTGGGCGATGGCAAAGCCATCGTTGCTCTCGTAAATGACTTTTAATCGGGCACTGGCCATTTCTGATAGCTTGTTTTGATAAAGCAATATGCAGGTGCTTTTAGCCGCCCCTCGGCCGACACGGCCACGCAGTTGATGCAGTTGACTCAAGCCCATGCGTTCGGCGTGCTCTATGACCATTAAATTGGCGTTGGGCACGTCCACGCCGACCTCCACCACGGTAGTGGCCACCAGCAACTGTATGCGACCGGCACTAAACTCGGTCATTACCGCCTGTTTTTCTGCCGATTTCAGTCGGCCGTGCACCAAGCCTATGGCCAGTTCCGGAAAAATACTTTGCATCAAGGCGAAGGTGTCGTTGGCGGTCACCAATTGCAAGGCTTCCGATTCTTCAATTAATGGGCAGACCCAATAGGCTTGGTGGCCTTGCGCGCAAGATTCCCGAACGCGCTGCAAAATTTCATCGCGGCGCGCCTCGGATACCAATTTGGTGACGATGGGCGTGCGCCCAGGCGGCAATTCGTCTATCACCGACACGTCCAAATCCGCGTAATAACTCATGGATAAGGTTCGCGGAATGGGCGTGGCGGTCATCATCAATTGATGCGGTTCAGGCTGGCCTTTTTGCCGCAAAGCCAAGCGTTGCTGCACGCCAAAACGGTGTTGCTCATCAATAATCGCTAAGCCTAATTGCTTAAATTGCACCGCCTCTTGAAATAAAGCATGGGTGCCCACCGCCAATTGCGCGCTGCCATTGGCGATAGCCTGCATGGCCAGCTCGCGGTCTTTTTTTGATTGGCTGCCGGTTAACCAGGCAGTTTGTATGCCAAGTGGCTTAAGCCAACCCAGCATTTTTTGATAATGTTGTTCCGCCAAAATTTCCGTGGGCGCCATCAGCGCCACTTGCCAACCATTTTCTATGGCTTGCAAGGCGGCCATGCAGGCCACTATGGTTTTACCGCTACCCACGTCGCCCTGTAAAAGCCGTTGCATAGGGTGGGCCTGCGTTAAGTCACGCTCAATTTCCAAGGCGACTTTTTGTTGGGCTGACGTCAGGGCAAAGGGCAAACTTTTGAGTAAAGCCGAGACCCATTTTTTGGATGGCATAAACCTAGGCGCATCGACACTGCGGCGCCGCGCATAATGTTTGCGCATGGACAGCTGTTGCGCTAACAATTCGTCCAAGGCTAAACGCCGACTGTGCGGCGTGATTTTATCCGACAAAGCCGCCACATCGGCATCGGCGGCCGGGTTATGCAAGGCCTGCAAACTGTCAGCAAAACTGGGTAAATTTAAGGCTTGATAAAGACTGGCTGGCAGCGTCTCAGCCCATGCCTGTTGCTTTAAGGCGAGGCCTATGGCTTTACGCAAACTGGCTTGACTTAAGCCGGCGACGCTCGGGTAAACCGGCGTGAGGGTTTGTGCGACAACGCTGGTTTCGCCCACTGCCTTGCAGCTTGGGTGCACCATTTCGTAACCAAAGAAACCGCTGCGCACTTCACCGTACACCCGCAGTTTTTTTCCCACTTTTAAGGCGGCTATTTGACTGGGGTAAAAATGCAAAAAACGCAACGTGAGTTGACCGCTAGCGTCTTCCAATCTGGCCATCAAGGCTTTTCTTGGTTTGTAACTGACCTCAGCATGCACAATCTCGCCTTCCACTTGCACCGATTCCCCCACGCGTAAATCGCGCACGGCTGTAATGTGGGTTTCGTCTATATAGCGCAGCGGCAAATGCAGCAACAAACCCTGCACAGACTGAATGCCAAGTTTACTTAAGTTGCTAATAAGAGGCTTGCTGAAGGCGGAGATGGCGCTAAGCGGGGTCATAAAAAACGGCGTCTAAAACAAGTGGCCAAAGCCAATTAGCTGACGGATTTACCATCGTGCGTCGCTGGGTTGCCCTTGCTTCGATTGATGCGCACCACATCGGGAATTTTTCGTAAACCGCGCATGAGTTCAGCCAAATGGATCCGATTTTTTACTTGCACGGTAAAGTAAAGGTTAGCGTAACTGCTGCCATCCGGCTCTTCCACGCTGACGTTGTCAATATTGGAGCCGGCGTCGGCTATGCCGCTGGCAATTTTAGCCAACATACCCGGTTGGTTAGCCACGGTTAAATTCAGGTTGGCTTTATACAAATGTTCGCTGTCCGGCTCCCACTCCACGTCCAGCCATTTTTCTGGATCCAAACGGAATTTACGTATGGCCGGGCAATCGTGAGTGTGCACCACCAAGCCCTTGTCCTTATTAATAAAGCCCAATATTGGATCACCCGGTATGGGGCGGCAACACGGGGCAAACTGCACCGCCATGCCTTCTGATCCGCGTATGGTGATGGTGTCCAAAGGCTTGCTGGGTTTACGGAAAATTTTGCCTAAGAACTTACCTATGCCGCCCTCAGGGCTTTCTTCCAACATCTCGCCCATGGCTAACAATTGATGCGCCACCATGACATTTTGTCGTTTTCCTAAACCTATGTCGGTCAGTATTTCCGATTTCTTCTTCAGGCCATAATCGCGTATCAGTTTTTGCCAATGCGCTTCCGTCACTTGATCCGGCTCTATGTGCATGGCCCGCAGCGCTTGATTTAGCATGCGCTCGCCAAGGTGCGCGGATTCGGTGGAGTGTTGCGATTTTAGGTAATGCCGTATGTGCGCTCTGGCGCGGCCGGTCACCACGTAATTGAGCCAAGCCGGATTCGGTTTGGCCAAGGAACCGGTGATGATTTCCACGTGATCGCCGTTATGCAATTCGGTGCGCAATGGCGCTAAATCTTGATTAATCCTCACCGCCACGCAACTGTTGCCTATATCGGAATGCACTGCGTAAGCGAAATCAACTGAGGTGGCCCCTTTAGGCAAGGCTAAAATTTTTCCTTTAGGGGTAAACACGTAGACTTCATCTGGGAAAAGATCGATCTTCAAATGCTCGAGGAAATCCAGCGAATCGGCACTGTCACTTTGTATTTCCAACAGACGCTGCAACCATTGGTGGGTCTTTTGCTGCAAGGCCGTCAACTGGGCGTCACTGGATTTATACAACCAATGGGCGGCCACACCAGCGGCAGCAATATTGTGCATCTCGTTACTGCGTATTTGCACTTCTATGGGCGTGCCAAACGGGCCAAATAAAGTGGTGTGCAAAGATTGGTAGCCGTTGGCCTTGGGGATAGCGATGTAGTCTTTGAATTTACTGGTAATGGGTTTATACAAACCATGCAGCGCGCCCAAAGCTGAGTAACAACTGGCCAAATCTTTGACCACCACACGAAAACCGTAAATGTCGTAAATTTGCGAAAAAGAGGTCGTTTTGCCACTCATCTTCTTGTAAATGCTGTAAAGATGCTTTTCTCGTCCCGATACTTCGGCCTCAATTTTCATGCCAGCAAGTTGATGTTTAATCGATTCCAGTATCTTGCTGACCACTTCTTTACGGTTGCCACGGGCCGCCTTCACCGCGTTGGCGATAGCGTTGTAACGCATGGGGTGGAGGTATTTAAAACTTAGGTCTTCCAGTTCTTGGTAAATCTCGTTTAGGCCCAAGCGATTGGCTATCGGCGCGTAGATGTCCAAGGTTTCTTTGGCGATGAGCTTTTGCTTTTCTGGGCGCATGCCTTCCAGCGTTTGCATGTTATGCAATCTATCGGCCAATTTAACTAAAATCACGCGCACGTCTTGCGACATGGCCAAGAGCATTTTGCGGAAGTTTTCCGCTTGCGCCACGCTGGCACTTTGAAATTCAATTTTGTCCAACTTGGTCACGCCATCAACCAATTCGGCCACTTGCTGGCCAAACTTTTCTTTGATGTCGTCGGTGCTGATGTCGGTGTCTTCCACCACATCGTGCAACAAGGCTGCCATGATGGTGGGCAAATCCATGTGCATATCGGCCAAAATGCAGGCCACCGAAACCGGGTGGCTGATGTAAGGCTCGCCGGTTTTACGCACCACGCCCTGATGGGCTTGGTCGGCATAGCGGTATGCCTCCCAAACCTGGGTGATGTCTTCGGATTTAAGGTAGTGTTTTAAGCGTAAGCTTAAGACTGAATCGTCGCGGTCTGCCGGCAATAACAATTCGGCAACGAGTGGATTGGCATGCGTACTAGACGATGCGGTTTTGTGTGCAGTAGCCGATTTAGGCATGAGGGGGTCACCGCCTAGGCAGGGAAATTAAACGCGAGTTAAAATTTCCACGCCCACTTTACCGGCTGCAATTTCACGCAAGGCCAACACGGTTGGTTTGTCACGCAAACCTTGCACATTGATCAATGGCTCAGAACCATTGTGCAATTGGCGGGCACGGTAGGCTGCCACTAAAGTTAATTGAAAACGGTTAGGGATTTGATCTAAACAATCGTCTACAGTAATACGAGCCATGGTGGTGTTTCCTATTGAGCGCCCGGCTAATGCCAGGCAGATATTTAAGATATTAAGTGAGCGTTTTAATCAAACCAGCATGCCGCTGCATTTGAATTGAACCGACCAAGCGTTCTGCTCGAAATATGGCCGCTATGTCTTGCAAGGCCACATCGAAATTATCGTTAATTGTAACATAATCGAACTCGCCCACGTGCGCCATTTCCGAGCGGGCTGCCGCCACGCGCTTAGCGATGACTGCCGCAGCATCTTGGCCACGGCCATTGAGTCTTTGCTCTAAGGTCTCTATCGATGGTGGCAAGATAAATATGCTGATGGCTTGCGGGTACAAACGCCGCACTTGTGCCGCGCCTTGCCAATCGATTTCTAAAATCACATCGAAACCCGCGGCCAACTGTTGGTCCACCCCAGCTTGCGAGGTGCCATAGCGCGCTTCGTGCACCAATGCACTTTCTAAAAACTTAGCTTCGCCCAGCATCTTTACAAATGTAGGCTCATCAACAAAATGGTAATCCGCCCCATCGACCTCGCTGGGCCTAGGCTTGCGCGTGGTGTGGGAAATGGACAGCTTTAATTGCGAGTCATTAGCCAGCAAGGCTTTAATTAAACTGGTTTTGCCTGCGCCAGAAGCCGCGGTAATGATAAATAAGTTAGCCATGGTCATGCTTTATCCTGTCCTGTTTGGCTAATTATGACATATTTAGGTACGAGAATTTAAGCGAAACGAACCATCACCAGGAATACTGATGGTTATTCTATATTTTGAATTTGCTCGCGCATCTGCTCGATGAGCACTTTTAATTCCATGGAGACTTTTGTGGTTTCCACCGCCACGGATTTGGAGCCCAAGGTATTGGCCTCGCGGTTTAATTCTTGCATTAAAAAATCCAAGCGTTTGCCGGCCGGAGCATCGCTATTGAGGATGCGTTTCACCTCGCTTATGTGAGCGGTCAATCTGCTTAGCTCTTCGTCCACATCAATGCGCTGGGCGAACAACACCAACTCTTGTGCCAGCCTTTCCGGGTCTAAGGTTTTTAAGCTGTCGTTTAATTTGGCCTCTAACTTGGCTTGGTATTCTTGCGTTAAAGTTGGCAGCAAAGGTTTAACGGTTTCCACTAGCTGCTCAATTTGCGCTAAGCGCTCTAAGATCAAGGCTTTGAGTTTTTCTCCTTCGCGCGCGCGTGAGGCATTGAGTGCTTGCAAGCCTACTTGCAACAAAGCTTTAACCTCCTCCACTAACTTGCTTTCACCACCCCCTTCACTGATAAGCACGCCGGGCCAACGCAAAATGTCGGCCACGCTTAGCTCGCGACTTTGCGGAAAATGCTGTTGCGCGGTGCCTTGCATGGCCGCTAATTGTTGCAACATGGCTGGGTCGATTTGCGCTGCTTGGTGTGCAGAAGTGCGCGCCTATCAGCTCACGAATGAGCGGTTCTAGGCTACGCAAATTGTCATCGAGCTTAAAATGCAAATCCAAATAGCGGCTATTTACTGCGCGCAGTTCCAATATCAAGGTAGCGTTATCCACGCTTTTTTCTTGGGCGGCGTAGCCTGTCATGCTAAAAATCATAGGGGTGCTTTCTAGTGTGATGCGATTAAAATTAGTGCCATGTTATCAAATACGGCTGATTTCATGCCAAAATAAAGCCCTTAATTAGGAATACAACTATGCAAACCCATCAACGGCCTAGTGGCCGACTCCACAATCAATTACGCGATGTGGCCATTATTCGCCATTACACCAAGCACGCCGAAGGCTCGGTGTTGGTTAAATTTGGTGACACCCATGTGCTGTGCACGGCCAGCGTGGAAGAGCGCGTGCCTGGCTTCCTCAAGGGCAAAGGCCAGGGTTGGGTCACGGCCGAATACGGCATGCTGCCCCGCTCTACCGGTAGCCGCATGGACAGGGAAGCCGCCAAAGGCAAACAGTCTGGTCGCACCCAAGAGATACAACGCTTAATTGGCCGTTCACTCCGAGCCATTATTGATTTAGAAAAATTGGGCGAACGCAGCATACAAATTGATTGCGACGTCATCCAAGCCGACGGCGGCACCCGCACGGCCAGCATCACTGGCGCCTACGTGGCTTTGCACGATGCAATTGCCACCTTATTAAAAAGTGGCGCCATCAGCGAGAGCCCGCTCATCCAAGGCATGGCCGCCATTTCGGTGGGCGTCTACCAAGGCCAACCGGTATTGGATTTAGACTACCTAGAAGATTCCGATTGCGACACCGACATGAACGTGGTGATGACTGCCGACGGTGGCTTTGTCGAAGTGCAAGGCACGGCAGAAGGCCAACCGTTTAGCCGCGATGCCATGAACGCCATGCTGGACTTAGCCTCACACGGCATCAAGCAATTGCTGGCCAAGCAAAAAGAGGCACTCGGTGTTTAACAAACTGGTCATCGCATCGGGCAACAAAGGCAAGTTACGCGAAATTGCCCACTTGCTAGCGCCGCTCAACATAGACATCGTCGCGCAAGCCGAACTCAATGTGAGCGAGTGCGAGGAACCGCATTGCACCTTCATTGAAAATGCCTTGGCCAAAGCGCGCCATGCCAGCCAGCAAACCGGCCTACCGGCCTTGGCGGACGATTCTGGCTTGTGCGTGGATGCGCTGCAAGGCGCACCCGGCGTGCTCTCCGCGCGCTATGCCGGCGAGCCAAAATCCGATCAAGCGAATAACGAAAAACTGCTGAGCGTGCTGGGTGCTGAAAAAAATCGGCAGGCACATTTTTACTGCGTCATCGTCTTGGTGCGCCATGCGGATGACCCCGAACCCTTGATTGCGGAAGGCCGCTGGGCTGGCGAAATATTGAGCGAATTTCGTGGGCAAGATGGCTTTGGCTACGACCCGCTTTTCTTGGATGCCAAAACCGGTAAAACCGTGGCCGAATTGCCATTGGAAATCAAAAGTCGCATCAGTCACCGCGGCCATGCCATGGCCAAACTGCTGTTGCAGTTAGAAAGGCTTAACCATGTCTAAGAGCACTTGGCCTAAGTGGTTGCGCGACGACGACAGCATCGTGGCCTGCACAGAAAAAATAAAAGTCATGAACGAAAATTTTGATGAGATCAAACAAATCGCTCAAGATGCCTTGGAGGACGGCTTACTCATGGAAGTCAGTGAAACACAAATGCGCACCGCCCTGCACGCGCTGGTTGATGGCTTAATCAATCCGTATAAAAGGTAAGCCAGATTAAAAAAGTCATCCCCATAAAAGCCGACACGGCTTACTCCAACAAGCCCATCAACACGATCGCGCCGCTTGCCGGCGAAGCCACCTTATCCGGCTTAAGCAACCCTCCGCCCTTATCCTTATACATACACATTCCCTGGTGCGTTAAAAAATGCCCTTATTGCGATTTTAATTCGCATGAACATCGCGATAAAAATGACGGCATACCTGAGAGTGCTTACATCGATGCCTTGATAGCTGACTTGGAACTAGCGACTCCCAAAGTGTGGGGTCGCAAAGTGGGCTCGGTGTTTTTTGGCGGCGGCACGCCCAGCTTATTTTCTGCTGAGGGCATAGACCGAATTTTAAGCCAAGTGCGCATGCTCACGCCCTTGGAATACGATGCCGAAATCACCCTAGAGGCCAACCCTGGCACGGTCGATGCCGCCAATTTTATAGGGTATAAACAAGCCGGCGTGACACGCTTATCGCTGGGCATACAAAGTTTTAACGATGCCCACCTGCAAGCCTTAGGCCGCATACACGATAGTGAGCAAGCACAAGCGGCTATCGCCTTAGCCATGCAAACTTTTGAGCAGGTGAATTTGGATTTGATGTACGGCTTGCCCGAGCAAAGTTTCGCCCAAGCCATGCAAGATGCGCAAAAAGCCGTGCAATGCCAGACCAGCCATTTGTCTTTTTACCATTTAAGCCTGGAACCCAATACGCCTTTCTACCGCACGCCGCCCAGTTTGCCAGACGACGACAGCAGCGCGGAAATGCAAATTGCCATCGAGGCTTTGTTAGCCGAGCACGGCTACGACCATTACGAAACCTCGGCCTTTGCCAAACCCGGCAAGCAGGCTAGGCACAATTTAAATTATTGGCAATTTGGCGATTACTTAGGCATAGGTGCCGGCGCCCACAGCAAGCTGAGTTACCACGATAAAATTTGTCGGGAAGTCCGTACTAAGCACCCTAAAGCCTACATGGAAAAATCCTTGGCTTGCCAGGCGATCGAACGGGAATGGGTGATTGAAAAAGACGAATTGGGCTTTGAATTCATGATGAACGCACTGCGCTTAATAGACGGCGTGCCACTCAATTTATTTCAAGCACGCAGCGGCTTAAGCTTAGACACGTTGCGTGTTGCCATCAAAAAAGCCCAAGACAAAGGCCTGTTGCTGGTGGAAAACCAAACCTTAAAACCGACCTTGTTGGGCCAACGCTTTTTGAACGACTTGCTGGAACTGTTCTTAAATTAGGCGGTTTATTTTAGCGTAGCGCGCATTCTGGCGATGGCGGCTTTTACTTGCACCGGCGCCGTGCCACCGATGTGATTGCGGCTATTGAGCGAGCCTTCTAAGGTTAATACCGCATAAACGTCATCGGCTATGCTGCTGGAGAATTGCTGCAAGGTGGCCAGCGGCAAATCGCTTAAATCGACTTTTTTATCCACGGCGTAACGCACCGCCAAAGCCACCACTTCATGGGCGTCCCTAAACGGCATGCCTTTTTTTACCAAGTAATCGGCTAAATCGGTGGCGGTGGCAAAGCCTTCGCTGGCGGCTTGGCGCATGTTGTCTTTATTCACGGTGATGCCACGCATCATGTCGGCGTAAATTTCTAGCGTCACCAATAGCGTGTCCACGGTATCAAATAAAGGCTCTTTGTCTTCTTGGT
>Ga0208856_1000308_pt1 | contig 19955 bp, 14 predicted proteins | sample LakMenEpi13Jul12_FD_150690 | JGI IMG/M metagenome (GOLD analysis project Ga0208856, IMG submission 150690) | Freshwater microbial communities from Lake Mendota, WI - 13JUL2012 deep hole epilimnion (SPAdes) | ecosystem: Environmental > Aquatic > Freshwater > Lentic | place: Lake Mendota, Madison...
ATTGACCAAATGTCCCGCAGTGACCCCAGCAAAACAGTCTCCGAACTTGCCACTTATTACTTAAGATCAAACAAACTCAAGCCTGTTAATTACGAGACTCTTGGTAACTCAGGCAATAAGTGACTATTTTGACAAAACTTTAATATTTTTTATTAAATTTGTTGACGAACCCCCCTTGCCTGTTACTATGACATTGGCGAGATAGATGCGGCAACTAGCAGTCACACCTCAGCGCGGTTGACAGCTAAACACCTGAAATCGCTGCCAAGAAGTATCACCAGGCATTGTTTATTACTATTTGTCTGGGTTTTTCTGCATGATTCCCTCGCTTTTTGCAGAAACCTAAGAATACTTGTGCAGTCGTTTCACTTGGACCAAAGGAAGGACAGACCTATGTTAGTCCTGTCCAGAAAAAAGAACGAAAGCATCGTCATCAACAACGACATCATCATTACGGTGGTGGAAATTCGTGGTGATAAGGTACGATTAGGGATAATCGCGCCGAAGGATGTTCCTGTTCATCGTCAGGAAATTTTTGATGCGATCCATGGCAAGGAAGAATCTCCCGAAAGCAAGCCTGTTGATACAGAAAACAGCCTGCCTAAGGTTTAATCTCCCTTCCATTTTTAACATTACAAATGCTCTAAAAACTCTTCATTAAGTGGTTTTTGGTATTTTCTTTTCAATTTTATATTTTTTTATCTTATCCATGAGGGTTTCCCTATGAATCCCCAAAACCTTGCTGGCTTGGGTTTGGTTCCATCCATTCCTTGCCAACGCAATTTTTATCGCCCAAGCTTCAACTTCTGCTAATTTTATTGTCTTGGGCAATTCACCTCCAGATGTATCATTCGTCGGAATATCTATATCTTCCGCCATCAATGTTTCAGATTCAGCCCTGTTCACTCCCGATTCCAACACCGATTTCAACTGCCTGATATTTCCAGGCCAGTGATATTTTTTCAACTTCTCAAGAACTTCCACGCTGGGCAAAAACCGTTTGCGATACTCCACCGAAAAACGATTTAAGAAAAAATCGACCAACTCCGGAAGGTCTTCTAACCGCTCTCTTAATGAAGGAACTTTTATGACGCAAGCATTCAATCGGTAAAATAGATCTTCGCGAAATCGCCCCTCGTCTACTTCTTTTTGCAAGTCCCGGTTGGTTGCGGATATCACCCGAACATTCACATTTATTTCCTTACCTCGCAATGGGCGGATTTTCCCCGTTTCCAGCGTTCTCAACAATTTCGCCTGACAATCCAACGACAACTCACCCACTTCATCCAAAAAAAGTATCCCATCATCTGCCTGCTGAAAATACCCCGTATTAGCCCGATCAGCGCCAGTATATGCCCCTTTTTCATTCCCAAAAAGTTCTGCATCCGCAAGCCCAGGCGATATCGTTGCGCAATTTACCGAAACCATCGGCTCCGCCTTCCTCGGCCCCTTATTGTGCAACTCCAGCGCAACTAACTCTTTCCCAACGCCGCTATCTCCAGTGATCAACACCGGGGCGTTTCGTAAAGCAACCCGTTGTATTTCCTGCTTCATTTTCACCACAAGACGACTTGAACCAATTATTAATTCCTTGCCTTTTTCTTCTATCAATTTAAATCTGTTATTATCAGCTTCCAAAGCCCTGCGCAGCCTCAGCACATGCAGACTGTTTGCAAGGCAATCCACCAGAAATTCTGCAAATCTCACATCCTTAAAATTAAAAAACTTCCGCGAATTATACAAATGAACCGCACCCAGAATATTTTCATCATCACTTCCAGGCGGCTTGCATTTAACTAACAAACAAACCGCATCCTTCATTGATCTCAGGCTATCTGCCTCGATTCCAACTTGCTCCTGAAGAAGCCATACTGTTTTTTTTCTTGCTACCGCTTCATTGGTGAGAGTTTTACTTAACACCAAATCAAGGCTGGTATCTGCTGGAAGCACCTGCTTAAGCAAAAATTCCGCAGTATCTAAACTAAGAAAACCAACTTTCTCTGCCTGAGTCCTTTTTAAAAGAATTCTAAGCGCCTTCTCAACCAAATCCCTCGGATTATTTTCCAGTACCGAATCCGTAACATACGAAAACAAAAGGCTCAACTCATCATGCAGAAATTGAGTAATGAAGGGATCCGACTTCGGCACTTTTTCTTCTTCTTGTAACCCTAAATCAGGTATGGTCTTACTACTATCATCATTGACAATTAATAAGGTTTCGAAGCGAATTTGGGCACTTCCGATATTTATTTTGCATTGATTTATAAGAGCAACATCTTCGCTGATTCTGATGCCATTTAGCCTAGTTCCGTTATTTTTACTGTGGTTTTTTAAAAAGAATGTGCCTGATTCAAAATACACCTCCGCATGAAAGCGAGAAGCATGTTCATCGTGTATTATAAGGTCATTATCGGGATTACGGCCTATTTTAACAGACTGTTCCTGAGACAATAAAACCGTTAATGGGGCACCAATACCTAATTCCAGGACCAGCCGGGCTGTCATGATCCACTCCACTAAAAAACTAATTATGTTACTAAATTAAGCTTATTTCCCGCATAAGGCAACAAAAAGCCATATTTTATCCTAAGTTGTTTCTAACACTAAGGTTGACCTCGATGGCCAACCCCGTTAAGATACCCCAATTAATAAGGCCCCTTCGCCAAGTGGTAAGGCCGCGGATTGCAAATCCGCTATCCCCGGTTCGAATCCGGGAGGGGCCTCTTAAGACTCTCTCAGACTTCTTCGGACAAATCGTCCCAACCCCTTGATCTATATAACCTTATGATGCAACAATGCATCCTAGTCCACTCTGTGTGTTTGGACAAGAATACCCAGCAAATCCCTCCTTGGACGCATAGTTAGGGGTAAACTGGGGGTAAACAAAAATTCGCCGTAACCCCTTGTGGTTCCTAGGCAAACGGGAGTAATCATGGGATATATTAAGAAGCAAACCACCACTTTTTGGGTCGATGCAACGGGCAAGCGCGTTCCTAAGGGGACCCCCAAAGCAAAGAAAAAACAAACCAAATCGCCAAAGTGGTATGGGTACCTCAATTCAAAAGGTAAAAAGCTGTCCTTCCCGCTTCACCGGGATAAACGAGTTGCTGAAAAAATGCTCAAGGATCTGGAAGCCGCTCAATACAAAAACGATTTAGGCCACATCAGCCCTTTTGCAAAACACCTAAATCGCCCCATCTGCGACCACCTTGAAATGTACATCCTATTTCAAAAAGAGAAAGAACGAAGCGAGCGATACCTAAAAGATTGCAAGCGGCTAATCACCACCACACTCATCCACTTCAAATTAATAACTACCGAAGACAACACCTGGCAATCAAAAATCACCTCGTGCAAAACCCTGCAAGATTTAGTTAGCATCGATATTGAAGATTTTGATCTCTACCTTGCAAGGATGAAACTCAGTGGCAGGACAAAAAACACCTACCGAGGTGCGATCTCCAGTTTTATAACTTGGCTGGTAAAAAAACGTAGGTTGGAAACCAATCCTTTCCTTTTGGTAACCAAATCCGATGAATCTAAAAAAACATTCGTTCGAAGATCGGAATCAGAACCTAACATCATAAAACTATTGCAATCAGCCAAGGATCGGCCCTTGGCTAAATTCGAGGAAAAGTGCATGAAGAGAAAAGCAGCTCTAAGTGGAAAAATTAATTACGAAACGAAAAAGCGCCTTGAATTAAAAGGCTACGGCAGGGCCCTGCTCTACAAAATGGCTGTGCTTACAGGATTACGAGCAAGAGAACTCCGAAAGATCAAAGTTCATTTTCTCGAAACAGAAACAGATCAACCAAAAATATTTGCCCCCAAGACAATCACCAAAAACAAAAAAGATGCGGTATTCCATCTACGAAAAGAATTTGCAGAAGAACTTGCTTCTTGGGTGAAACAAACAGGCCGTAAGCCTACCGACCCACTATTTTCCGTACCCGGAAAATATCTAGAAAACTTCAAGAAAGACTTGCTGTTCGCAGGCATACCCTTCTTGGATTCCCAAGGAAGGAAATTTGATTTCCATGCGCTTCGAAAAACCTGCAATGTCCTGATGGGCAAGGCAAAAATCAGCCCTGCCCTCAGGCAGAAGCACATGCGCCATAGCGATATTCGCCTTACCTTGGAAACTTACGATGATGCAGATGCTTACGATCAAACAATAATAGTAAGCGGCTTACCCGAATTCAGATTAAACAGTAGTGAGGATGCAAAATTGTAAGCGGTATAAAAAAGTGATAGGATGTTAGCCAATTGCACCTTAAGGCCCTAGTGGCCTTAAGGTTATTAAGAACCCATTAGCCAAAAATTATGATTTGGTGCTGGTTAGCTTAACGGAAGTCTTGCTAACCAGCACCAAATCATTGTAGATAACTTAAAGAATGAGCAAGTTAAAGGTACACCAGATTATATCTGGCAAACCCTAGTGCTTATGCTTATTAATAAAATCATTAACATCTTTACGTTCAAATCGCACGGTACCATTAACCTTCAAACATTTAAGCTTGTTGGGTTTATGATTCCTAAAGCGGTCAACAGTTTTTTCTGAGACCCCAATAATTTTTGCAACATCCTTCTTAGTTAATAGTTCTTCCATGATTATTCTCCTTGGGCTTATTTTCGGTTGCTAAGGCAACATAATTTGCCAAATATTTAAGTACCAATTCCTCGAGAACGTCTCGAGGATCTTTCTGCTTTACAGCGGCTTCGATTTTCAAAGCAGCAATTATTTCATGCTTTAAATCAAACTTGATTGTTGACCGGTCTTTAGACTTAACCATAAATCCTCCTTTCACATGAACTTTAAAGGCCTCAAGGCATCTGAAGTGTATAAAGTACCATACTTCTTAAAAGGGTACAATAATCATTATTGGTTTTTTTTAGAAATATTGAATAACTCCAATAATATCATCAATTTCTAAGGGTTTCCCTAATTAAGGACAACTTTGGACCCTCGGCTGGATCTACCAACACTTATTTTCATCTTCGGCAATAATCGAAATATGGGGATCAAATTAAAAACTTTTTCAACCCAATAGATCCCTAACATGGAGGTTTAGCAATGACAGCAAATTTACAGCCATCACTTTTGGCTAGAAACGGACACACCCTAAAAGTGCTTGGCATCGCCCGCATTTCCACGGTTCATCAAGACGCCAAGAGCCTTGAAGACCAAGAGCAACTCTACCGCAAATGGCTTAACGAAAACGCTGGTCTGCCTTATAAGCTCACCATGATTGCTAGCAGGGGCAGTGGCGAGGTTTTAGATCGAAAGGAATACTTGCTTGCTCTCGAATACATAGAAGCCAACAACTACGATCTAGCACTAACCGAAGACCTTGCCCGCATTTCTCGCAGAATCCACTCCCAAATATTTTGTGAACTATGCGAAGATTTTGAAACCCGCTTCATTGCAATTAATGACCATATCGACACCGGCACTGATAATTGGCGGCTTAATGCCGGCTTCGCTTCCATGCGCCACGAAATGTACAATGCAGACACAGCAAAGCGCATAAGAAGATCACTAAGAAATCGCTTTGAAAATGGCGGAGTTCTGGGAGTTCAAGTTTTTGGAATAATTAAACCTTTAGGAGCAAAAAAAGATTCCGAATTATCAAAGGATCCTGAGGCCCAACCTATCTACGATGAAATGTTCCGTCTTCTGGAAAATGGGGCCAGTTACTCTGAAGTTGCTGATTGGCTTAATGATACCAAGGTGGAACTTCCGCCCCACGCCCGATCAAAAAAGTGGACATGCAGTTTGGTCACGCAACTAATCCATAACCCCATTCTCAAAGGTTTACGGGTTCGCAATCGAAAAATAAGCAAGCGAATCAATAAAACTGGGCGACATAAATCAGTAACTGCACCACCCGAAGAATTGCTGGAACGCTATTGCCCCCATCTCGCTTTTGTTGAACCCGCAAGATACGACTTACTCATCAAAATGTTGGATGAAAAAAATGCAAAGTATCGCCGTAAAGGCACCGGGGGGATTGATACGAGAAAAAATGTTTCCAAAAAAAGAACCATTTGGCCTGGGCAACATATCGACTGCGGAGTCTGTGGAAGGCTTTTAGTTTATGGCGCCCATGGCCAGAAAAACAGTCTAGCTTGCAGTGGCGCACTTAAATACCAGTGCTGGAATGGAACCTCAATTAATTCCGAAAAGGCAGGAAAAAAAATCATCATTGCCATTGAAAAAGAACTCTCATCACTCAAGGATTTCGATAAAGTTCTTTTAAAGGAAATCGAGAAGGAGCTCAAAAATTCCAAAAGTACAGTTTCACAACGGCAAGAAAAACTGCAAACCCAGCAGGATGCTAACACCAAGCAGATGAAAAACATCATAGCTGCTATTGGGGATTCGGGCCATAGCGCAAGTTTGTTAGCTGAATTAAAAACTCTTGAAGCCACAAAAACTCAACTAGCAAACGAATTGAGTTCGATGCTAACAACTTCCACCTCGATTCCAAAAATGCCTTCCATGGAAGAAATCAAAGCCATGGTTTTGAAGAATATGCAATCTCTGGCAAAAAATTCTCAGGAGTTTGGCAGGCTTTTAAGACAACTGATTGACCGAATAGTTGTTCTTCCTTTCCAGCATTGTGATGGTGGTTCACCCGTCCTGAGGGCTTACTTCGAACTTAACCTAGCAAGCCTTTACCCCCATATCCCTGGAATGGAGGTTCTTTCAGCCGCACTTAGGAAAAGCATGGTTGTAGATCTATTTGATCTGCCGCAAAGGGAGGCTTTCCGCAAAGAAGCAACCGCCCTGATTGCATCTGGGAAGAATCAACGCGAGGCTGCCAAAATCCTTGGCATCACTTCAACTGCTGTTCAACGGGCCCAGGCATTGGATAAAAAGATGAAGGAATTAGAAATTACTGATCCATACACCCAACTCAGTGAACCGCCTCCAGAAAACAGCAAGATCAAAAGACACAAGCACCCAAGATACAAGTTCAATCCTATTGAACGCCCAGACCAACCAAACCCAGAATCGTAAATCAGCAGATGATTTAAAACCAAAAGGCCCCCGCCACTTATCAATGGCGGGGGCCTTTTTTTATTGACCCTTGCAATTTCAAATAACCTTTAACAAAGGAGCCTCATGAATACCGAAAATTCAGACAATAGCCCAAACCAAAGCCCTGAAACCACTCAAGCCAAACAAACTGAAATCCAAACTGTTTTGCACCAATTAATCCGAATGATTGCAATTGAAATTGCAACCAAGATCAAGGCCACCAAAACTTAAAACCAATTAGAAAGACAAAGATTTATTTCCTTATAAATGAAAATCCTGAGAAGGCGGCCATCAAACCGATGGCTGCCTTCTCTAACAACTCAAACATTTTTTTAGCTATCAGCCATAAAAATACCACCAAGGTTTTCTTCAAGTCCGCAGATGGGAACCGAACAAATACCTTGATTACGAATTCACTATAAAACCCGAGTAATATAGAGTTATTTAAAATACTGCTAGATTAGTAGCATCCAAAAAGAGAGGTGATTTAAAATCTGGAGTGGCGAGAACTACCTCTTTTTTAGTTCTTGGCTTTTCGAAAATATCCGAATGCAAACATGGCTTGGGGTTATGCCAAGGCAGATTCTAGCAAACCAAGGTCCCGAATACCGCTAGCGCCAGAAACGCCATAGAAAGCAGTTCAACCTGCATTAAATTTGTTTAAAGTTCTGTATGACATAATAACGATTATTAAAGAACCCTATAAAATACACCAACCATAAAAATCATCTCCTATAAAACCTCTTCCCAGGTATAACATGCCATTATAAAAAGCCGTATATGACCCGCGGGTTTCCCTACATATCCACTTCTTCTGGGAATAAAATGAACATGACAATTCATTACAGCCTGATAAATATGAGACAAGTGCATTTTGTTTTGAACAAAATCAGGCAGGAATAAAGATAGTAAACCCCTGAATGATTGAAGGCTCAACAAAAAATGCAGCGCAATCTCTTGTTAAGCAATTAACTAAAAGCCAATTATTTAGCACTAATTTGGGTGAGCAGTTCAAAAAAATCTTTATCAGGATTTGTGTTTTTAATAGGGGCTGAAGATGCAATACTCCCCAAAGTTCCAACGGGTGTTTCGCTGTCTAAGTCTATTTTGATTTTTTTAGAACTTTTTGAACCACTTGCGGTGGAATTGTTAGCAAGCGAGGTTGTAAAATTACCAAGATTTTTAGTTAAAAGAGGAGTTTTTTCAGTTCTTGATTCTAATAGCTCCAAGAAATATTTTGCAAAAAAATGTGATTCGTGATTGTCAGGAACCAATGCCTTTAATCTCATTTGTTTTTCAAGAAAACGTGTTTTTGTTGATTCGATTGGTTCAGAGGACCAAAGATCGTCACGAAAAGCCAATAACCAATGGTCTGTAAGATTTCGCTCAGCGCAAATGCGAAAAGCAGGCTTAGCCTCCATAATATCAAAATCGCTGGTATATTTTAGGGGCGTAATTTCAGTAAAATCACTTCCCCCCAATTTGGGGCCTCCCCACAAACTAAATTTATTGAGTTGGCCTAATTTAGTAGACGAAGGACTATAAGAATCTCCTAAAGTTGGCCCAGCTAATATTAAATTCAGTGAATCAATTTTACTTGGAGCACTTTTCCAAAAACTTAATCTTTCATCCTGAGTTGATTTTATTGTCCATTCTGAGCCATTATCGTGGATTCCTCTTATTCCCCAAATATTTTTAGGCGACTTCAAGGCTAGCCTTAAGTTGTCATTAACCCAATCATCGCCATTAATTTGTTCTAGACTCCATTTTAAAAATCTTTTCACATTCAGTTCTTCCTTGAAAGCTTCTGGGTGACGAACGATTTTCATAATCTGGTTTTGTTTAAAAAGTAATTCCCCATCACCATTTATTTTACTCCATAGATTTTTCAAGTCAGCCTTGTCCGCTTCACTGATTTTATCATTGTCTATCCATTGAAAAAAGTGTGGCCGATTTTTTACCTCTTCCACAGTTGTTGTTCCTCGGGCCGCATACACCCATTGATCATGAGTGGGTATGTAAAAACCAATATTTTCAATATCAATTTTTCCTTTAATTATTTGTCCTTCATATTGCCTTTGTAATTCTAAACAAAAATCAATTGCTTGTTTTGGAGTAACATAAAGTAATGGAAACTTTGAGTCTTTTGCAAAATAGGCTTTATAAGATTCGCGTAGTTCTGAATTAAGTTGGCTTAATACTTTGATGTTCTCTTCTGTAAATTCGATTCCCATTAAGCTGGTTAATTGAGATGTTGTAATCTCGGTTTCAGCTAAATAAAATGATTTCATATCAATCATTTCTTTGCTTATTTCCGGATCCCCTTTCAATAATTTTCCTTCCGGGCAAAAAACAAGTTTTATCTGAAAATCTCCATCCTTACCTTTTAATTTAATATCCATGGCAGGTTTTAATTCTTGCGCATAAGTAAATGTGGCTATACTTAGAAAAAAAATTATACTAATTGTTTTCATTTTTAAACCCTTATTATCTAAAACGGCCTTCCACGATTGCATCAAACGGATCCAATTTACTTGCTTTCCATGCAGGCGCTATCGATCCACCTAGGCAACATAGCATCGTTCCTCCAGCCACCAAGATCATATCTAACCAATGTATTTCCACCCGCATGATTGGTTTCCATTGAAGCCATTCCCAAGTTGCTGGTGGGTTCCAACCGAGAAACCATTCCATTCCCAAGCCAACTGCAACTCCCAATAAAGCAGCTAAAAAACCAATGGCAGTAGCCCGAAAAAACACAGTTAAGAAAACACCAAAAGGTGAAACACCCATTACTCTTAAAATTCCAATGGTTCCTCTTTTCCTATCCGTCGAATCTTGCAATACGCTGACAATCGTGATTATTCCAAAGAGAAATACACCCATCGCGGTAATTAGTACTAACAGTTTTAGATTGGAATCCTGCTCATGAATTTCATTGATTCGTGCTGATTCCGATTGAACGGCAAATCCTTTAGTTTTTAATGCATCTACCGTTTGTGGTACATCATCAATTGTTTCTGAATAGATTCTTATTTTGTCGTAAACTGGATCTTCTGCCACAGCAACAAATAAGTTAATACTGGGATCATAGTCCACCCATTTTTCTTCATAACCATGCAGATAGGCAAGTAAATCTGCAGGCACCACAATTTTTTTGGGCTTAGCCCATGGTAAAAGTATTCCACTAAATAGCGACTTTATTGGGTTTGGAGGAAATTGAAATAGTTCTAATTGGTGAGTGAATGATTTAAATGCAGGAAAATCATCTGGGTCTGGATTTAACCAAGATAATTGGATGGTTTTTCCTGCGGTTAGATTTATTTTTTGCGTTTCCCCGGCAAAGATTGAAGACCGATAAGAAAAGCAAGGGTTTTCATAATGAAACGCCAGGGCAGGGTTTTGAAAATAACTTCTTAACCAGGTTCGTTTTGGTAAAGTCATCCCAATTAATTGAATACCAAAACCGTTATCTTTGGTAGGGTTCCATGGTATACAGACATCATCGGCTTCGGTGTTCACTGAAATTTCAGAGGGCGAAAAGTGAAAGCGGTCACGTCCTTTTTTCCATCCTGTAGCACTGGTTAAGGTGTAAAATTTCAATTTCTCTGAAGCCTCTGGCTTTAACCAAGAGTCAAATAATTCAAGGTATTCATTGGTTGCTTCCGTTAATTGAAACCCGCGTTCTTCTAATTGCTTTTTATCTGAAGGGGTGAGATTTGAATTATTTTCACAACAGAGAAGATAACCTGCATAACCATCCCTTGCCGCTGCTTTAATTGCAGGCCATTGGTATTCTGGTACTCTGAACCCCCTGATGTATTTTTCAAAACGGTCTAATGCTGTAGCATGAACAAACCCAATTCTAGAATCATCCCCACCTGTATTTACCAACCCTTGAACCTTAAGAGTGGTTTCAGCAGTTTCTTTTACGCCACTTCTTTCCCGAATCAAAATAACCCGAACCGTATCACCTAAAATAACCCCTAAACTTTTCCCTAAGGAATGTCCAAGAATAACCCCCTCTTCCTCATTGCCTTGCAATCGTGCGCCCAATTGTTTTAATAGCGGATCGCCGGGAAGGGTAGAATAAAGGGTGATGCCCTCCGCTTGGTCTTTTGAATTACCCTTCAGATTACAAACTCGCTGGGTATCAGGAATTGCAATATCAATTTTGGGTAGTTCTTTAGTTAATCTTTCCAATGAATTTGGGGAAAGTAGCTCCCCTCGTTGGGCCGACCAGAAAATGATTTGCCTGCCCGTTGGGCTTTTAAGCAGTTCCTTTTGTAGTTCCGCTACGTGGCCCCGTTTCAAACCCAATAAGAGCAAGATGGGCAGGCATATACCTGTTACAATAAGAATATGCTGTCGAGTGGCTGGCCACAGCCTGATCAAATCAAGCCACCCTAATTGCAGGTAAAATAATAAACGATTCAACATGATGGTAATTGAAAATCCATTGTTCTAAGGGGCTGATGGGTTTGAGTAATTTCAATGACTTCGCCGGCAGCCATCCCTTTAACTGGTGCCATCCGTACAATCGTAGTGGCAAATGCATCTGCAAGTTGCTCATCATGAGTAATCATGATTGTAGCTCCGTGTGATCCATGGGAGGATTGCATGTTTCGAAGTTGGTTTAAGGCTTCCCATGCAAGATCACGGTTCAGAGCAGAGGTTGGTTCGTCAACAAAAACTAGGGTGGGTCTATGAGCTATAGCCCGGGCAAGAGCAACGCGTTGATATTCTCCACCAGAAAGTTTATTGATTCGCGAATTTTCTAGACGGGTCGATTTACCTGATTTTATTTCACCTGGAGTAGAAAGGCCAAAGGAAGAAAGTAATTCTTGAACTCTGGATTTACAAAGCGATTTAGAAAAACCATTCAAATGCATGGGGGCTTTTATATTTTCGCTTACCGTCAGGGAAGGTAGTAATTCGCCTGATTGCAAAGCAAAGCCTATGTATTTTCTTCTTAAGTGTTCAATTTGAGAGCGTTTTTTGTCAAACCAAAGTTTTTTCAAATCATGTTTTTCGATTACTCCCTCATTATTCCTAGTCCATATGCAAAAAGATTTCAGGGCACTTGGTTGGGATGGTGCACGCAATAAACCAAGAACAGTAAGCAGTGTGGTTTTTCCACAACCGGAAGGACCAAGAAGAGCAATTACGCCCCTTCTTGGAACAACTAATTTTTGTGGAACCCGGACCAAAAACTCTTCGCCCCTTTCGGGGTCGGTGAGTTTTTGTTCCAAGCCTTCGAGTTCAAGAACTGGCTCTTCGATTATGTTTGAAAGCATATTGAAATTCTTTTTTAGGGGAGTTCGTTAAGTTTTAGAAAAGTGAATTTTTCGTAAGCTGCTTTTTCGGATAGGTATGACCAGTCTTTCTGACTTTCTAGCAAATCTTTGCATCGAGCCTGTGCAATATCAAGTTTTTCAAGCCAATTCGTAAATGCATCGGAAGTCATGGCTGCAATATCTTTTGGGGTCATTTTTAAAACTGGTGAACGCAGGGGTAAATCAGTAATAACATCATTGAGGTTAGTTTCCGCATCAAATTTTTGGCCAGCCCCAGTTTCAGCAACGATTTGCTTTAATTCATCGAGAATGGCTTTTACATCCTGGCGATCTGCAGTTTTGGTTTTATTTTTAAAGGTATTGTGTAGCTTATCAAAAGTACTTTGCAGTCTTCGTATTTCACTTTCAGAGACAAGAACTCGTTTTATAGCTACTTCTCTACCTTCAGAATCTCGCGTTGTTGAAATGCCGTCAAAAGAATCCTGATCTTTAATTTCATTACCTGCTGCATCAACAATTAAATAAATACTGTTGGTGATTGCATTATTTTGATTTAAATCTCCGCTACTCTTAATTCTTCCTGATCGTGCAAGAACAAAGGCGTTGAAAGCTTCTGCCAAGGTCTTTTTTAAATTTTCGCGTGTTTCATTAATTGATCCTAAAGAAGGCTCCATTATTTTTAATATGCCTTGAATATCACCATTGTTTTTGGCCAATTGAGTGAATTGGGGTATTGCTCGTTCCCGGTCGAGTTTATTAAGCAATTCTTTTGTTAGAATTCGTAATGAAAATTTTAAAAAGACTTCAACTGCTGCTTCCTCTCCGTTTTTAATATTTTCAACAAAAGATTTAATCTGCTCGGCAGTCATCACTTCTTTTTTTTCCAAGGTTTTGTTGTTTTCGTTTATTAAAAATTCAAAATGATTAGTAGTTAAATTTTTTAAATTGCGCAGTATAATATCTAAAGCATCCTGTTTTGAAAGTTTATAGAGTTGCTCTGGATCTATTGGATATTGGGGAGGTGCTTTTATTGAATCCCTTCCTGCTAGAATGCAATGAAAGGTGATGGCGTTTCTCGCCTTTTCAACAGCCCCGCCCTCTTGAGGCCTAGCTTTGTTTAGTATTTGATCAATACTTAATTTGCAGGTGTTCCATCCACAATCAGATTTTACATCAACCCTAGGCGATTTAAATAGTTTGTCAATTTGCCCTTCAGGATTATTAAAATGATCCGGCCCTTTTCCTTTTGGATGAATTTGCAAGCTAGATGCGCTAATAAAAATAAGGTGTTTTGAGGAATTCTCAGACCATCCCATGGTTTTATCTAAGGCTAAGTTTATTCCTGCAAGTCCATCTTCTGGCCAATCGCCCGAATTAAAGTTTGCGTTGGTTAGCGAATTAATTTTACTAATAACTGCATCACTATCATTGGTAAGAGTAAACCTCTGTTCTGCTACATTCTTAAAAGTTTTATCTTTAACATCATCTTGGAACTCTACTAATCCATAACGAACAGCTTTTTTTATTTCCGGATCTTTAGCTAATTGGCCGACGGTGTCACGAATAAGGTTTTTTGTAGATTCCCATGCGTCCATGTTTTCTGCTTTAAACATTACCATGCCTGGAGTGTTTTCGATGACAAATACAATCTCGAGTTTAAGGTCATCTAGTTTTTTTCTCTCCATTTGTAAGGCGCCTTTTTGAGTGCCTATTTTTCCTGTGTAAACCATTACCGGAAATTTTGTATCTTCCCCTTGCTCTTTGTCAGGAGGTGTAGTTACTAACGCCAAGCGTCTTCTTCCTTCCGGAATAGACTGCAATGTAGCTTTTCCGCCATCTTTGCCTGAAACTATGAATTTTCTATTAGGGTCTTGTACCGGTTCCAAAACAAACCGTGTGTTCCAACTTGATAATGTATTTCGATCATTTCGATCTTTTTTACGGATCCAACCTAACGACTTGCCTTCACCGTCTCCAACTCGAATCCAACTAGGCAGTTCTTCTTGTCCTTCATCTGTTTTTAATTTGAAAAAAATTGAATATGGTTCAATGGGATCGCCAGTATTATTTTGATTGTCATCTGGCTTATTGTAGATTGATGCTAATGAACTTGTGACAACCACTTTTTCAAAAAGTGCAGTGGGATTACCGTTTTTGTCCTTGGCTTTGATTAGTAGTTCCTTGCCTGCCCATACGGTGGATGCAAAAAAACAAAAAGCCACTGCACCTGCGAATAAATTTTTCATTTTCATGATCTACTCCTTGATTGAGAAGCTTTACTTTTTAAGAGCTAAAACCCTTAACACTGCAATTCGAGAATCCACTTGGACTGCAACATCCTTGGTTGGTTGTTGTTGTTTTGCTTTTTCATAAAAGCCAACAGCTTGAGAAAAATCCCCTGTTTTTTCAGATAGTTTCCCTAAAAGCATTGCTGTTTTGGAAGTTTTTGGACTCCCTGCCTCTTTTATGGTTTTTTCCCAATCTGCAATTTTTGTGTCACCTAACTCCGCCCTGTCTAATTCAACACTTAATAATTCTTCGTTTAAAGCAGGTGCTAAAGGATGTAGGGCCAATCCCGCATACAAAACCTTTGAAGCATCTTTAAAATTATTTCCATTACGGTAAATTTCTGCCTGAGTTAAAAAATAATCAGGGCCGGAAAGCCGATTGACTGCATCAGAAATCAATATTGGCAGTTCAGGATAGCGTTGAACAAAACCAGGAGAACGCAACAAGAATGATTGTGACTGTTTTTGGGCTCTTAAGGCCATACCTACCCATTTTGATTTATTTTCATCTTGGAGAGAGGCATAACCTTCAAAAGCTCTGCCTAACGCAAAAACCATCATAGGGTTTTCTTCTATACCAATAATTTTCTCTGCCGTTTCAAAAGATGGTGATTGTGAAGTTAACGCATAGAATAAAGCTCGCTCCATTTCATTTGCTGACACCGCAGTTAATATTGCAAAAATTTTTGCTAAATCAGCAACTTCTTTAGAGGCGTCTTGAGTGGCGGCCAAATCTAGATTTGCTTCTGGTGGAATTGCTGCATTTCCTTTTTCAACCATAGAAGCAAAGTCGCTTCCTTTCATGGCATTTTCAGCATGAAAAAAAGCTGCTTTACTATTACCTAAAGATAGAGAAGTGCTAGATTGGGTTAATTTTGCCATAGCTAACCGAAGCATTCGCTCTTGAATGGCTAACCGATTGGCACCGGCATCGGGTCGTCTTAAAATTCCAGAGGATATTGCATTTCCTGAGAGTCTGACACCAGGAACTGCACCGGGTAACCTAGCTTGAACATCGGCCGCGGCTTGCAAGGCCCTTTGGGATTCATCCCGGTAATCCTTAAGAACTACAGGCGCCAGCATTCCCTGCGCCAGATAACATGCGAATAAAGCTTCTGTTGCATCGAGTTTAGTAGAAAGATTGGTTTTATCATCCGCCAATTGTTTTAATTGATTTGCTGCTTGGAGTGCTTGTTTATAAAATTGTTCTGATTGAGAAATTGACTGATTTGGAATGACTGCAATTTTATAGGCTTGGGAAAGTGCAAGATAAGCATCCGCAATGGTGTTTTTAAAACCACCATTGGATGAAATTGTTTTCTTAAATAACTCTTGGGATTTTTCTAATAGTTCCATGGCTTTGGGCGATTCAAAACCTGGTCCACCTGATTGAAAAATGATATCAGATGCTGCTGCCAGATTTAGTCTTCCCAGAATCAATGATGTTTCGCTTGAATCCTTTGCTAATAATCCTGCTTGAATTGATTTTTCGACATCTATGATTGCATCTGTTGGACGAGTTCCAATTCGCATTTGGGTATTTGCCATCAATACTGCCAGCTTTGGGTCCCGATGATATTTCTGACCTTCTAAAATTATGCCAATTGCATTCACTGGCCGCCCCGAAAAATTTTCCTGATTGGCTTTATCTAAGAACCATTTAGAACTTTCAATTTTTAGAATACTTTCATCAAAATCTTTATTTAATAAATAGCGAGATGATTCTGTTTGAGAAGATTTTTTTGCATCAACTAGTAGCTTTAAGGCATTGTCGAAATAGATTTTTGCCTTTAAATGGGCCGCTTCATTGAGGGGATCTATCGATGTTTCTATTATTCCAAATGTTTTTGCAACATTCCCTAAAGTATAAAGCGCAATACTGTTTGGCGCAGCCGATTTAATTTCTTTTGCTGCTGTTTCGGCTTCTTTTAATAATTCAAGATTTGGTTTGTTGGAGTCGACCACGGCCAATCTGTAAGCAGAAATGGAAATTAAAGCATTCAAATGATCAATAATATCGGCGCCAAGGGGAAGAATATCGGGGGAGTCAATATCTACTAATTTTAATTCTTTTGTTTTTCCATCTAATCTTGGCTCATCAAAAAGAAGGTACCAATCCCGTTGGTCTTTACCTTCTGCTAAAAGGCGAATACTTAAAATCATTTCACGTACTTGAAGTGATTTTTCCCGAACTGTTTTAAAATCTCCCGTTTGAAATGCAGTGTTAACAACAGTCATTGCGTTGTTGGCATCTCGGTAAGTTTTTACCATAGCACGAAGTGTTTCAAGTCGGGATCTCTCACCTTGCCTAGCGGTTTCTTTTTTCTTCTCTGTTTCTTCTTTCCTTACTAAATAAGTGTCAAGCCTAGCTAGAACGGCAGGGTTTTTAGCAAGGGGAAGCCATTTATCACGATCTTTTCCTAGTTCTTTAAGGATATCTTCAATTTCTTTATTGCCGTCTTCGAAGAGGTCAATCGCTCCAGTAAAAAGCATTGATTTTTTTGGGTCAGATGCAAATTCACCTAGAAGAATTTTCCAGGTAGCAACTCGAACCTTTTCTTCCAAGGAAGTAGGTGCATTAAGAGAAGTGTTTAGGCCAGCATTTGCTTTTTTGATTTCTTCGGAGGGAGGTTCTTTAGAATTAACTGCCATTGGTAAGATGAAAATGTTTATCCCAATAACAAGTATTAAAATAATTCTAATCGCAGTGTAATTTAAGTTTTTGATAAACATGGTCGTATCACTTTCAAGTTAATTATTTGTTAAAAGTTATTGGTTGAGTTTTGATGGTCTCACATAACCAAATCCTGCTGGTTCCCTGAAAATGTTCCATTTCATTTAGAATCAGAGTTCTTTCAGTATCGCTGGTGTTTCTTTGAAGGAATGCACCAACTAAAGCGTCCCTATGTGCGTCTTGAACATTCCCCAGAGTATGTTCTGATAAAGCTCGAAAATAAAAGAAAAGAGCTTCTTTGGGATTTAAAGAAATTGAATTACTGAAGTATTCTGAGGCTTTTAAGTAATTTTTCGCTCTTAACGCAATTTTTCCTTGGTTGTAATAGTCCCAAGATGTAGAAATAAAGATATCTTTAGGATTCGTTTCACTTTTTTTTATAAATTCTGAAAGTTTGCTTAAGAATTTAATTTTTGCTGCAGGCGTGGGATTTTTTGCCAATAATAATTTGTACGCTTGTAGGCAATCTTTGATTGCAGTTTCATTATTCCCAATCGAAGCATAAATCTCAGCCCGTGCCATTAATGGTTCAGGATCTTCGAGGTTTTCTTTTATTGTTTTTTCAACAATTATGAATGACTGTTGTAGGCTTTTTGGCCCTAATTTAATTAATGCGGGAAGATCCAAACTCGGGTCTTGCGCAAAAAGTTGTATCAATAAAAAAACAGGTAAAGCAATCATAAGTTCCTCTGGGCAAGGATTTTAAAATAATGCAAAAATCTTTTCAGTTAACCATTTAAATTAATAGTAATTAAATCAAAAATAATAGCAAAGTAAATTTTATTTAAAAAAAAAATCTTGAGTCTTCGAATATGGCAAATCGTTATTATCGGATAATTAGGACTAATTTTTTAAACGCCTGATTTTAAAATTAAATATAAGTTAATTAACATCAAATAGAAATAAAAATGATATGGCGCAGGATGCTAAAAACTTAGTTTCGAGTTATTTGAAAAAAAAACTCCATTATTTAATTTTTTTTGACCGATGTTGGAAAAAACTTCCGCTTAATTATTAAGGGATACTTACTTTACAGCTTAAGTATGTTTTAAATAGAGGATGTTATGGTTCGCATTTTTACTTTTTCTTTGTTCTTTACTTTTAGTTGCGCCTTACTTTTAGCCCAATCGGATCCTGCAATTAAAAACTTAAAAATGGACCGCCTAGTTATGAAAACAGGTGATGTTTTTAATGGCTTATTTATAGAACAAAATCTCAGAGAACTTGTATTTAAAATTGTCGAAAAGAAAATCGATAGCCCTTTGAGGACTTTTGAGCTAACGGTAGAACGAAAAGAAGTTGAGGCCGTGATCCGAATTTCCCCCAAGGATCGGGCTTTGTTGGAGACTCAGTTAAAAGAATTGGCCAATCCTAACGCAATGCCTGTGAAAGAAGCAGTTGTAGGGAAATTTCCTAACATTCTTAACGATAGTTTTGATGTTGAACTTGTTCCACAGGTTGGATTATTTGAACCAACCCGGGTAAGGGAATGCATCAATCCGGAAACAAAAAAGAAAATGACTTTTTTAATCTCCCCCAATACCAACAAAGTTTATGTAAGCCCAAGTGAAGAAAAACACTATTTAGCTTTAAGAAAAGGCGTTTTAATACAGGGAAATGAACAAACTGGAAATATAACAGATGCTGTTTATTATAGAAATGGCCTTTTGACCGCTAGCGATACTGGACATTTAACCACATGGAAAGAAAATGGGTTTCCGGATGTAAATAAGAAAGTCTTGGGAAAACCAATACGCCAAATTACTCCCTTCGGCGACAGTCGTTTGATCGATGGATCTAGCCTTTTAATTATTGATTTTGATTGGCAATTTCACCTTTGGAATAACTTAGGAATTCAATCCTTTGAAACATATGAATTACCACTAATTAACTTAATGGAAACGTCAGGCTTAATTGTTGCAAAACATGGCCAGAACCGGTTAACAGTTTGGTCAAAAAAAACAGGAAAAATTTTCTTTTCACAGCAGCAAATTGAACCTTTTGATTACTTAATCAATAACAATGAAACACATTTGTTGGCAAGATCCGATTCTAAGCTAAAAGTTTTTCAAATTAAAACAAACAAATTAATTAGTAGTTATCCAATTGACTTAGACTCTTATACTTCTTTTGTCGATATTTCTACCAGGTATTCAATTGATGATAGAAGTAGTTCACCTGCTAGCGCAGTCCTTTTCCAGAAGGATAATGTAAGATGGTATTTAAATCTTGAGGATAGCTTAAACACTAAGCCTATTAACAACGAGTTTAAAACATTCGAAAAAACGGACGAAAACGGCAATCGTTATATTTCGCTTCGGGCAGAAATTCCTCTTATTGAAGAAAGCCTTTGTTATCCGGGGATCAGGAAAATTAATGATAAAGTTTTGGATGTAAATAAAAAACCTCATTTGTATATGGGATCTTCTGAAATAAGGGTAGTGACTCTTACAAGAAGTGGCGAGCAAAAAGTCGCTCTGTTAGGCAGTATTGACCGCAGAGTTGATGCTTTTATTCAAAACTTTAAAAGGCCATTAGCACAATGGAGTCATGTGCATGTCGGTGTGTTGCCTCCAGGTAACAAATTAGAT
>Ga0208856_1000311_pt1 | contig 19865 bp, 20 predicted proteins | sample LakMenEpi13Jul12_FD_150690 | JGI IMG/M metagenome (GOLD analysis project Ga0208856, IMG submission 150690) | Freshwater microbial communities from Lake Mendota, WI - 13JUL2012 deep hole epilimnion (SPAdes) | ecosystem: Environmental > Aquatic > Freshwater > Lentic | place: Lake Mendota, Madison...
TCATCAAATGTATTTTAATGAAAATAATGGTATGATGGTAAAAAATAAAGATTTGGAAGCTGATTCTCTAATTGTAAAACAATTAATTAAAGATATAAATGACCTAAAATGGCCCATTACAAAAGTTACAAAGGCAGATATTGAAGATTTACATTTTAAACAATGTAGAGAAGAAGCCCTTAATAGAGACAAATTATTAGAAATAACAGAAAGAATACAAATTAATGGTGGGCAGACCAACAATTGTCAACCTTTAATTGTTCTGGAAGATAGAAATGGTAGTGATTTGGGTGTAAATGGATTTCATACTTTTAATGCATTTATGAATGCAAAAAACGCAACACAAATTGATGTTATTTATGTTCCAAAAAAATACCATAAAAATATTCCTGATAGTTTCTTAAATGAAATAGGAAATACTTTTAATAAAAAAGATACATTTGTATCAACAAAAATTTCTCAAAAAGACGCATTAAAAGAAATGTTGGATAAACATTATTCTGGTTATAAATTAAATGATGATTATGTTAGACAACAATGTATTTTAGAATATAATTTTACACCAAGAGAGGCTGGGTTAATAGTTTCAAAATTTAATAAACAAAAAAAGATTGATGTAAAAAACAAGCAAATGAATCAAACTTATGTTACACCAAGTCAATCTTCAAAAAATAAAGAAAAAGAAAAATATAAAAAATTATATCCAAATAAAACAATTACCGTTCAATCATCCGATACATATGGTTTGGATAGAGCTTTAAAACCTGCCAAAACACAAAATAGTAGAGATATATTAGTTATTGTTCATCATAAAAATTCTATTGACGAAGAAAAATGGAATAAAACGGAACACCAAGAATGGATTGATTTATTGGATTATACCAATTCTGACATCAAAATTGAGTACAAATCAATATCAGGTTGGAGTACCGATATATTATCAAAATAGATTTGGTAATGTGAAAAAAAAGTCGTATATTTATAGTAATAAAAGATGAAAAAGTTATATTTAGATATAGGAATATCGCGATATAAACCTCAACTTTAAAAACAAATTTTAAACCTTAAAAACAAAAAAACAATGGACATTTCATTGGCTCTAAAGAGATTTAGCTCTTTACAAAACAACACTAAAAAGTCGGATTCAATTTTCAAACCGGCAAACGGAAAATCTCAAGTGAGAATCGTTCCTTACAAGTTCAACAAAGACATTCCTTTCATTGAACTTTACTTTCATTACAACATTAACAACAAGACTTATTTAAGTCCAATGTCATTTGGTAGACCTGACCCTATCGTTGAGTTTGCAGAAAAACTTAAGAGAACAGGTGATACCGATGATTGGAAAGCAGGTAAGAAAATGGAACCAAAGTTAAGAACTTTCGTACCAGTTATCGTAAGAGGTAAAGAATCAGAAGGAGTAAAATTCTGGGGATTCGGTAAGACAGTTTATCAAGATATCTTAGGATATATTGCTGACCCTGATTACGGAGATATTACAGACCCAAACACAGGTAGAGATATCGTATTGGAAGTAATGTCAGCAGAGGAATCTAACGCATCTTATCCAACAACAACAATCAGAGTTAAACCTGCAGTTTCTAAATTAGCAGATTCTCCGGAAACTATCCAACAATTGTTAGATGGTCAAAAAGAAATTACTGAATTATATCAGGAATTATCTTACGCAGAATTAAAGTCAGTTTTAGAAAATTGGTTAAATCCATCAGCAGCAGTTGGAAGTGATGATATCATTGAGGAATTAGAAGCACCAAAACCAAAAGCAGTAACACCAAAACAATCCGATATTTCGGTTGACTTAGGTGGAACATCTGACATTAGTGGTGACTTACCTTGGGAAAAGGAAGAAGCTCCTAAACAAAAGGATGATGTAGCATCAGCATTTGATGATTTATTTAACAATTAATAAAAGGTTACAATGGCCAAAAGAGAAGAGGATTTAGCAAGTATTCTTGCTGATTCATTAAACAAACAAAATAAGGATGGTAAGATTGCCTACTTTCTAAATGATGAAGGTGGTGATGCTCCTACCAATGTTAAAGATTGGATTTCAACTGGTAATGCTATGTTGGATGTTGCAATCTCTAATAGACCTTATGGTGGCTTCCCTGTTGGACGTATTAGTGAGATTACGGGTTTAGAGCAAAGTGGAAAATCTTTGCTCTCCGCCCATCTCCTTGCTGAAACACAACGTAAAGGTGGAGTGGCCGTATTGATTGATACCGAAACTGCCGTAAGTAGAGAATACTTAGAAGCAATCGGAGTAGATATTTCAAAGTTATTATATGTTTCAGTTGATACTGTTGAAGGTATTTTTGAAGCATGTGAAACAATTATTGAAAAGGTTAGAACAGGAGACAAAGATAGATTAGTTACAATCGTAGTCGATTCAGTAGCAGCTGCATCATCTAAGAAAGAGATGGAAGCCGATTACGACAAAGATGGTTACGCAACTGACAAAGCTATTATTATTTCCAAAGCAATGAGAAAGATTACTAATATGATTGGTCGTCAGTCAATTGCACTCGTATTCACAAACCAATTAAGACAAAAGATGAACGCAATGTTTGGTGACCCGTGGACAACATCGGGTGGTAAGGCATTAGCATTTCATAGTTCAGTTAGATTGAGATTGAAGAATATGGGACAATTGAAACAAGGTGACAGAATCGTAGGTATCAAAGTTCGTTGTCAGGTTATTAAAAATAGAATGGGCCCACCATTGAGACATGCAGATTTTGATATTTTCTTTGACAGAGGTATTGATAATTTCGGTGGTTGGTTAGCAGTTATGAAAGATGCTAAAATCCTTAAGCAAGCAGGAGCTTGGTACGAATATGTTGATATTGATTCGGGAGAAGTTATGAAGTTTCAATCTAAAGATTTTGCAAAACTCTTACAAGATGAGAAACTTAAAGACCAAATCTATATTAGGATTTGTGAGGCAACAATATTATTATATAAGAACAATTCCAATTCGGATGAAGTTGAAGTAACAACGGACGAAGCAAATGAGTCAGATTAGTAAAAAGTATTTAGATATACTAAAAGAAATAGATGAAGAACATAAAGGATTTGGAGATTTGCAACGCAACTCTAAAACTTTAGTAATTGATGGTCTTAATACCTTCATTCGTTCTTGGTCAACCGCTCCGAATCTTAATGATAACGGAGACCATATTGGAGGCATAGTCGGTACTTTAAAAAGTATCGGCTTTGCAATCCGTACAATTAACCCCACAAGAGTTGTCGTTGTATTTGACGGCAAAGGTGGTTCACAAAGTAGAAAAGACATATATTCTGGTTACAAATCGGAAAGAGGTAAGAACAAAATCAAAATGAGATTAAATCGTGCCGCATCCGTAGAAATGAACCCAGAGGAAGAAGGTGTATCAATGAGACGCCAAATGACTGCATTGGGTGAATTACTTTCATCATTACCTGTTTCCATTATGATTTATGATGGTATTGAGGCAGACGATGTTATGGCTTACATTGCCACAACCCTACGACAAGAAAACGAAAAGGTTGTGATAATGAGTACGGATAAGGATTTCCTTCAATTGGTAAATAAAGATGTGAGTGTATATTCTCCATCTAAAAAGAAAGTTTACAATGTTCCAGAAGTAGTAGAGGAATTTGGTATTCATCCACATAATTTTATTAATTTCAGAATGATTGACGGAGATAAATCCGACAATGTAGAAGGTATTAGTGGATTGGGTGTTAAATCAATTATGAAAGCATTTCCAATGTTATCGGAACACCAATTAGTTGATACTACCGATATGGTTAATTATGTAAACACATTAACAAAAAAATCAAAAGCACACGAATTATTCTTAGATAATTTGGAAATTTGCGAAAGAAATCGTAAATTGATGCAGTTAGCAGAACCAACATTTAGTGGTAATCTCCGTATGAAAATTATGGATAGATACAACGAACCTACTACCAAATTTGACAAACAAACTTTCTTAAAGTATGGTTTGAAAAATAGAGTATTAGAAGGTTTCCCAAATGTGTTGGACTGGTTACAATCAACATTTTCACATATAGCAAAATTTTAAAAACAAAAAGTTATGGCAACAGACAAATTAGCAAAACCATTAGGAGATAGAGTTCTTTTAACGGAATTAGAAGGAGAAGCTTCACAAACCGCCGGTGGTATCATTATCCCAGATAGTGCAAAATCGGAAGATGTAAAAAGAGCAAGAGTAGATGCGGTTGGTGATGGTTTATTCACACAATCAGGTATCGCAATTCCAATGAGTGTAAAAGTAGGTGACGAAGTAATCCTTCCACCATATCATCAAGGAGTAGAAATTAAAGTAGGTGGCAACAAATACATCTTACTTAGAGAATCAGAATTATTAATGGTTATTAGATAACATAAAAACATGGAGGTCAACAATGAAGTGTCTTAAAAGTAGTAAAACAGGAAACATTATTAGAGTAAGCGATAGAGAAGCTTACAACGCAACAAGTGAATGGAAATTTATTCCAAAATCAGAGTGGAAAGCTGCAACAAGAAAAGTAAAAGTACAAACCGATAAAACCGAAGCATAATGCAAGAAGTAGATACACTAGTCAAATATGGCCAGGGTTATCAATCTAAAGTTGTAGCTGCACTTATCACGGATGTAAAATTTTTAGAACAAGTTGGTGAAATTACTAAACCTGCATTTTTTGAATCTCAAGCAAACCAATGGATTATAGGTGAAGTCCAACATTACTTTGATGAATATAGAACAGTTCCGACAATGGAAGTGTTTAAGATTAAAGTTGGTGGAATAGAGGACAAAGGATTGAAATTAACTGTAGTAGAACAATTGAAGAATGTTTACTTACAGGTTGGTGCAGAGGATATGCCTTATGTAAAAAAGGAGTATCTAACATTTTGTAAAAATCAAAAAGTTAAAGAAGCTCTATTCAAATCAGTAGACTTACTCAAAAACGGACAATACGAACAAATTATAGATACAATGATGAAGGCATCCAAGGTGGGTGTTGAATCTGATTTAGGTTTGGATTTTATTGAAGATTTTGAAACTATATTAGAGAATGTCAAAAGAGATTCTTGTCCTACGGGTTGGTCAGTAATAGATGAACTTATGGATGGTGGTTTAGGTCCCGGTGAATTGGGTGTAGTAATGGCTCCATCGGGTATCGGTAAAAGTTGGTTCTTATCTAAAATAGCATGTTCTGCTTTGGAAAAGGGTATTGATGTATTACATTATACTTTGGAATTATCAGAAAGTTATGTAGGTCAAAGATATATCACAATCTTAACAGGTATTCCAACAACCGACCAAAAGGAAAGAAAGGATGAAATTATCAGAAAGGTAAAGCAAGTTCCAGGTAGAGTTCGTATTAAGTATTATCCACCACAATTTGCATCTGCTAAAACAATTGCAGCTCACATTGAAAAGATAAAACAAACCGGATTCAAACCAAAACTTATCATTATTGACTACGCAGATTTATTAAAGAGTGGAAATGGTAACAGGGATGGTCTTTATGCTGAATTAGGTGGGATATATGAGGAGTTAAGAGGTTTGAGTGGTGAAACACTTATCCCGATTTGGACAGCAACACAGACCAATAGAGCAGCAATAGACCACGAAGTTATTGGAGCAGATTCGGTAGGTGATTCATATAAGAAAGTTCAAACCGCAGATTTCATTATGTCGGTGAGCAGAAAGACCAAAGATAAGTTATCAAACACAGGTCGTATTCACATTGTCAAAAATAGATTTGGCCCGGATGGTTTAACATTCCCTGCAAAAATCGACACCTTTACAGGTACAATGGATGTGTTTGCAGCAACATCGGTAGATGGTATGGCATCAACCAGAGATAGTAAAAGTGGTGAAGGATTAGAGAAAAAACTCCTACATAAAAAGTATGTGGAGAATATGGGATAAGTATTAAAAAATTAAAAAAAGTGTTAATAAATATTTTTGAAAAAAACCTAAAATTAACTAAAGAAAATGGAGTATAACAGTAATGTAGTCCATATATATCTTTACATTTCCCACTTTTTAGGGAAAAATATTTACTAACTAAAATTAAAAATTTACAAACAAAATGGACATTTCAAACAAAATCCTATCGGAAATTACGGTGTATATGAAGTACGCAAAGTACAGACCGGAATTACAAAGAAGAGAAACGTGGGAAGAATTGGTTACAAGAAATATGGAAATGCATATTAAAAAGTATCCACAATTAGAACAAGAGATTAGAGATAACTACAAATTCGTATATGATAAGAAGTGTTTACCTTCAATGCGTTCAATGCAGTTCGCAGGTAAACCAATTGAAATGTCACCAAATAGAATTTACAATTGTGCATTCGCACCGATTGATGATTGGAGAGTATTTTCTGAAATTATGTTTTTACTATTAGGTGGAACGGGTGTAGGTTATTCAGTTCAAAAACATCATGTTGATGCTTTACCTGAAATTAGAAAACCAAATGCAGACAAAACTCGTAGATTTCTTATTGGAGATAGTATTGAAGGATGGGCAGATAGTATTTCAGTATTAGTTAAAGCATATTTCTTTGGTGGAAGTAAACCACAATTTGACTTTAGAGATATTAGAGCAAAAGGTGCACGATTAATTACAAGTGGTGGTAAAGCACCAGGACCTCAACCACTAAAAGAGTGTCTTATCAAATTAGAAGGTATATTAGATGCTAAAAAAGATGGTGATAAATTATCTCCATTGGAAGTACATGATATGGTTTGTCATATTGCAGATGCAGTATTGGCAGGTGGTATTAGAAGAGCTGCATTAATTTCTTTGTTCTCTGCAAATGACGAACAAATGATTAGTTGTAAGAGTGGTGCATGGTGGGAAACGAATCCACAAAGAGGTCGTTCAAACAATTCAGCAGTATTAATGAGACATAAGATTACAAAGGAATATTTCTTAGACCTTTGGAAAAGAATTGAAGCAAGTGGAGCAGGTGAGCCTGGTATTTACTTATCAAATGATAAAGATTGGGGAACCAACCCATGTTGTGAGATTGCATTAAGACCTTTTCAATTCTGTAATTTATGTGAGGTGAATGTGAGTGATGTAGTAGACCAAGACGATTTGAATGCAAGAGTAAAAGCAGCATCATTCATTGGAACATTACAAGCAGGTTATACCGATTTCCATTACCTTCGTCCAATCTGGCAAAGAACAACTGAAAAGGACGCACTTATTGGTGTATCTATGACAGGTATCGGAAGTGGTGCAGTTTTGAAAATGGATATGAAAGAAGCAGCAAAGGTTGTAAAGATAGAAAATAAAAGGTTAGCAGAAGTAATGAATATTAACCCATCTGCAAGAACTACAACTGTTAAACCTGCAGGAACAACATCATTGACATTAGGAACCAGTTCAGGTATTCACGCTTGGCATAATGACTACTATATTCGTAGAGTAAGAGTAGGTAAGAACGAAGCAATTTATTCTCACTTATTAGTAAATCATCCGGAATTAGTAGAAGATGAATATTTTAGACCACATGATACGGCAGTAATTGGTATTCCACAAAAAGCCCCATCGGATGCAATCTTTAGAACTGAATCTCCAATTCAATTATTAGAGAGAGTTAAGAAAGTACATGGTGAGTGGATTAAACCAGGACATAGAACAGGAAACAATTCACACAATGTATCTGCAACAATATCTATAAGAGAACACGAATGGAAAGCAGTTGGTGAATGGATGTGGGATAATAAAGAATATTACAACGGACTTTCAGTATTACCTTACGATGGTGGAACTTACATTCAAGCACCATTCGAAGATTGTACAAAAGAGAAGTACGAAGAATTAATGAAAACACTTACTGAAGTAGACTTAAGCAAGGTTATTGAAATCGAAGATAATACAGATTTATCAGGTGAGGTAGCTTGTGCAGGAGGTGCTTGTGAAGTTAAATAAAGATGATAAGGAATTATATTATTTGGAAAATGGTAAAGTGGTGTTCACTCCTGAGTATCACCTTCAACGAGGTGATTGCTGTGGGAGTGGGTGCCGCCATTGTCCTTATATTCCAGTAGGTATAAAAGGAAATAAAAATACAAAACAAAAACAAAATGGTAACAGTTAAAAAATTCTCAGCAGTATGGTGTGGCCCTTGTAGAGCGTTAACACCGGTGATGAACGAAATCAAAGGTAATTTCTCAAATGTAAAGTTTGAAGAATATGATATTGATGAATATAGTGATATAACGGAAGAATACGGAGTTCGTTCAGTTCCAACAGTTATAATCGTAAAAGATGGTATTGAATTACAAAGATTTACAGGACTTTCTTCAAAAATGGCATATGTAAACGCAATCAATGAGGCAGTAAAGTAAATTTGGTAAAGTGGGAAAAATAGGTTATATTAGATACATGTTAAGAGGTGAAGCACATCCAATGCACAAATTGACAGAAGTGCAGATATTGGAAATTAGAGAACTATACAAAATAGGTCATAGAAATATTAATGTAATAGCTAGGAACTATAAAGTATCACCTGCAAACATTAAAAAAATAGTTACAAACGAAACGTGGAAACACATGGTTAAATGGCCATATGAAAGTACAAGATAAGTTATATTGTGATACTTCCAAATTTAGTGTAAGGTTAATAGAAAAGTCAGTTGCAAAGAATATAATAGTAAAACATCATTATTCAAAACAATGGACAAAAGTTAGTTACGCATTAGGTTTGTTCTATGAAAACGAAACCGAACATAAATTCTTTGGTGGAGTAAATCAGGAACTAATTGGAGTGATTTGTTATGGTGACCCGATTGGTAGACATTGTGGAGCATCTATAAGTGAAACATTGGATAGAACGGAAGTGATGGAGTTGGTAAGACTTTTTGTATTTGACGGATATGGTTGTAACATTGAAAGTTGGTTTGTCGGAAAGTCTTTTGAATGGTTAAAAGAAAACGCAAAACAAATAAGAGCATTGATATCATACTCCGACCCTGTACAAGGACACAAAGGACAAATATATCAGGCAACAAATTGGTTATATCAAGGAACAAGTATTAGACCCAACGACACATGGGCTTTTCGTTTTGAAGAAGGTGGTAAATGGATACATGGTAGAACTATGGCACCTTATTGGGGAACAACCTCACCTTTCAAATTACAAGAACTTATTGATAAACCATTTTGGGTAAAAAGGGAACCAAAGAAACATAGGTATATCTACATTTTGGGCAAGGATAAAAAAGATAAAAAGGAATTGTTGAAAAGAATAAAACATCCACTATATTCATATCCAAAAACATTAGAGGAATATACCGAAGAAATATTAAAATTAGAACCAATTGAAAGAGTTAAATAAGTTATATTGTGATACAAGTAGAGTATCAATTAGAGAAATCAGTTCGGCAGTTGCGAAAGAGATTATAGTTAAGAAACACTATACGCACGCATGGACGGCTTGTAGATACGCATTGGGAATATTTTATAGAACGGATGAGTCAAACGCAGTTGGTGATAATCATAAACTTATAGGATGTTTAGTTTATGGTTTTCCAGTAGGAGCTAGAGCATCAACATCAGTTTGTGAAGGTTTAACCAAAGATAACATTTTAGAATTGACAAGATTGTATTGTGATGATGGGTATGGTTCAAATATTGAGTCGTATGCATTAGGACAATCATTCAAATGGTTTAGAGAGAACGATAAAGCAATCAAAGTTTTAATATCATACGCAGATAACGGACAAGAACATTTAGGAGGAATTTATCAGGCAACCAATTGGATTTACCAAGGAATGAATACTGATATTGCATTAATGCCAAATTACGGAATATCACTATCAAACGACCCTTACAAATGGATACATAGTAGAACAGTTTTCTCAATGTGGGGTAGTGGTAATTTGGAAGCATTGAGAGCAGCAATTGGAAAGGATGGGTATAAAGAGTTTTGGAGAAGGGAAGAACCGCCAAAACATAGATACATACAAATCATAGGTGAGGACAAAAAGGAAAAGAAAGACTTAAAAAAGAGATTAAAACACGAAATTAGACCTTATCCAAAAAATACACAGGAATTTAATAAGGCAATCCAACAACACACTACAATAGAACCTGAAACTGACATTAAGACAAAGTTTTGGTAATATCAAATAATTTTCGTATCTTACATTTACAGTGGAGCCACCACCATAAAAACTGACACCGCAAATATGAACAAATTTTGGGACACAGGCAACGAACAAAAAAAAACAGACACATTTGATTTTGAAAGAAACAAAAGAGAATTACTTGAAAATTTAGACTATCTAATGGGTATGTCAGTACAAGAACAAACCCTTTATAAAAAGTGGGTAGAATGGAATCAGGACTTACATGGTAGTATGAAATTACTTCCTGCACTTCATCAACAATATGATAAGATTTGGGAACCTAATAATATTTTAGACAAAGAAGGTACTATTAAAGAAATAGAAGAATTAGAGCCATTTGTTGAGTTGGTAGAAGATGGAGAGGCAACACGTTGGACACACGTTAGAAAACTAATAAGTTCAATGGAGTTCAGTGCAAATCCAGGTCGTAATGTTAAAGCATTTGTAAAAGATAGAAAGACAAACAAAATATTGGGTGTTATTTCATTGGGTTCAGATATTACAAGTTTAGGAGTTAGAGATAATTTTATAGGTTGGAAAAAAGAAGATAAGTTTACAAATGGTAAATTAAATAACACTACCATCGGAACATCTATTATAGCAACACAACCATTAGGATATAATTTCTTAGGTGGTAAATTACTTGCAGCATTAACTACATCTCCTGTTTTTAGAAAGCAGTGGAAAGATAAATACAATAATACTTTAATAGCAGTCGGAACTACGGCCTTATATGGTGCAAGTTCTCAATATAATGCAATTCCACATTTTAAAACATTAGGTGAAAGTAAAGGTTTGATTAATATTAAACCCGATGATAAATACTATGACATTTGGCATCAGTATGTTAAAAATTTAGACCCTGTTTGGTATGATAAAGCAATCAATGCAACAGGTCCAAAACAAAATGTATTGATGAGAGTATTTAAAGAAATTGGTATTAAAGCATCTTTATACAATCACGGATTTAAGAGAGGAGTATATTTTGCTCAAATGTACGAAAATGGCAATGACTTTTTATGTTCTAAAATTACAGAAGATAAATTGATAATGAAACCTAAATTTGAACAAGGTGATGAATATACAATTAAATGGTGGAAAGAAAAGGCAATAAAAAGATATACAACATTATTTAACGATGGTAGATTAAAACCAGAAAAATTATTTTATGCAGATATTATTGGTATGACATGGGAAGAATGTAAAGAAAAATATTTAAAGGAAGTAGGTAGATAAAAAAATTAACAAACAAAAAGTGGAGCCACCACATAAAAAACTGACACTCCAAAATGGTAAATAGAACACAAGCACTTGCACACAATGACACTCTAGATAGAGAAATTGCAAAAGATTTTTTAGAACAAAACAAATGGTATGGTATTGAATTAGGAGATACATATGATTTGGATTTAGAAGTACATGAATTTAATAGAGGATGTGATGTTGAAATGATTAACTATGGTATGGATAGGTTTAAACAACACAATCATTTTAGAATACCCGTAAGGAAACAAAAGTATTGGTCTAATTTGGCTACATACAATGACAAAAATGATTTAGCAAGAATTAATAAGTATAAGGGTTGGTATATAGATTACATTCAATTTCTTAATAACGATTTAGATGAATTACTTTGGTATGATTGGAAATTAATAGTAGAATATAGAAATAATCTATATACTGATAATACTCTAAAAAACCAATGGACTGAAAGAGAACGAACATTTATAACAATACCTTATGAGATAGGATTGGAAAGAATTAAACACTACAAAAAGATGCAAGATGGTAAGTGGTGGTCTATAACACATACCAATAAACAAAAATAAAGATGTATCAAAACATTTATTACGAGAGACAAAAGAATTTAATGCATCTTTGGGATGACAAAAATGGGTATCAAACAATGCCATACCGAAAGTATGCATATAAGAAAGACCCATACGGACAACATCTTTCAATGAATGGTGATAAACTAAGTCGTATTTCAAAGTGGGAGAAGGATGAAGCAAATGACTTATTTGAAAGCGATGTTCCAGAAACGACAAGAGTATTGGTTGATATTTACAATAGTGATATACCCTCAACAGGACATAGAGTATTGACTTTTGACATTGAGGTTGAAATGATTACCGGACTACCAAACACACGAGAAGCACAAAACGAATTGACAGCAATCGCTGCACATGATGGAGCAACAAAACTTTATGATGTATTCGTATTAGATAAAGACAAAACAGTTAAAAATAATGCAAAAACATTTAGCAAAGATGGGAGAGAGGTTAGCCTTCACGTTTTCGATAACGAGAAAAATCTCTTACTTGCTTTCCTTAATTATTACGAGGAAATTGACCCAACTATTCTTACGGGATGGAACATAGATTTCTTTGATATTCCATACCTTTACAATCGTATTAAAAATGTATGTGGAGAAAGTCATGCAAAAAGACTTTCTAGAATAGGACAATGTTTCTATTCACCTTATAGAGAGAAGTGGACATTCGGTGGTGTATCTATTTTGGATTATATCAGTCTATACAAACAATATAATTTTGGTTTAGAAAGTTCATATACACTCAATCATATTGCAACAAAAGAATTGGGTAGAGGTAAGGTGGAGTATGAAGGAAGTTTGGATGATTTGTTCGTAAATGATTTGGAAAAATTCATTGAGTATAATATTGTCGATGTGGACTTAGTGGTATCAATGGATGAGAAGTTAAAGTTTATAGATTTATGTAGGGCGATATGTCACGCTGGCTATGTTCCTTACGAAGATTATATGTTTTCGTCAAAGTGGTTGGAAGGTGCTTGTTTGGCATACCTTAAAACTAAAAATATGGTTGCAACAAACAAACCCGCTGATAGGAGAGAAAGAATGCAGGCTTTGAGAGATAACGACCAAGAAAAGTTTATTGGAGCATATGTGAAAGAACCTATTGTTGGAAAATATGATTGGATATATGATTTGGATTTAACATCTCTATACCCATCAATCATTATGACATTAAATATCTCACCTGAAACAAAGATTGGTAAGATTTCAAATTGGGATGCAGAACAATATATCAAAGGTGAGGAAATCACTTATAAGTTAAAAGGTAAGGATGGTGATGAATACGAATACAACCGTCAGGAATTAGCAGATGTTATCAAAGATAGTAATTTGGGTGTAGCAGCTAATGGAGTTCTTTATATGCAAGATAAACCAGGTTTGATTGCGGATATTCTAAATACATGGTTTAACAAAAGAGTTGAATATCGTAAATTAGAAAAGAAATATGGTGAGGAAAAAAATACCGAATTATATGAGTTCTATGGTAAGAGACAACACGTTCAGAAAATCCTTTTGAACTCAATGTATGGTGTGTTAGGTTTGCCGGCATTTCGTTTCTATGATGTGGATAATGCAGAAGCAGTGACACTAACAGGACAAGTCGTAATTAAAAAGACGGCTGAAATGGCAAATAGAAAATATTGGAAAGAATTGGGAACAACGGATGACTATAATGTTTATATTGATACTGACTCAATTTATATGATGGCAGAACCTTTGGTAAAACATAGATACCCAGAATATAAGACATTTGATGAAAAGAGGATGGCAGTTGAGGTAGACAATATTGCAACCGAAACACAAACATTCTTAAACTCATTCTACGACTTATTAGCAGAGAGATTTTTCTTTATTCCAAAAGACAAACATAGATTTGAGATTAAAAAGGAATATATCAGTAAAGCAGGATTTTGGGTAGCAAAGAAAAGATATGCACAATGGATGATTTTGAAAAACGGAATACCTTGTGACAAATTGGATGTTAAAGGTTTGGATGTAGTTAGAAGTTCATTCCCCAAAGCATTTCAAAAGTTTATGTCTACAATGTTGAAGGATATTTTAATGGGTAAAGACCATGAATATATAGATGATACTCTATTGACATTTAAGAAAAGTTTACCAACCCTACCTGTAAATACAATTGCAAAAGGTGGAGCATTAAAGGAGTTAAGTAAATATGATAATGGTAGTTGGAAAACAGGAGACGCAGTAGCAAACTTTGAGAAAGGAACACCTGCACACGTTAAAGCCGGAATAACATACAATAGATTATTAAAATTCTTCAATTGCCCATATAAGCACGAACCAATTAGAGATGGTGATAAAGTAAAGTGGGTATATCTTAAAGACAACCCATTAGGATTAGAAACAGTTGCATTCAAAGATTATAATGACCCAAAGGAAATTATGGATTTTGTGGAAACCTATGTAGATAGAAACAAAATATTTGAAGCAGAATTAGAAAACAAATTGGATGACTTTTATAACGCATTAAAGTGGGATAAAGTCACCGCAGATACAAAGACTGCAAAGAAGTTTTTCGCATTTTAATATTTAGAATAGAACTATGAATAAAATTGCAATAGCATATGATAGAATAATTGGTAACTTTAGTGTACCAAATGCAATTCCATTTGATAAAATACTTAATCTATTATTAAAATATGATGAGTTTACTAATAATGATTTTATCAAAAATTATCAAGATTATTATGAAACTCCACCAATTTATGCAAATTATTTTTTAGGAACACCTGTTTATGAATATGAAATAAAATCCACATTCCAATTGTGGGAAGATATGAAAGCTAATCAAAATGAACCATTTTTATATTTGGTTGAAAGTTTTGGAAAATTTTGTTTTTCTTTGGGATATGAAAAGGAAGAAGAATTAAAAGAACTCATGCAGAAAGAAAATAGAATGGAAATTGAAAATAGTTTTTTTAAAAATATTAATGAAAAAATTTTACTATTAGTAAAAGATGCTAAAGGATATATTGTATTAAATTGTTTTCACGAAGGACATGTTACCGAATTAGATATTCAATTTTTAGAAGAATTATTAAAAAAATATAATATACCAAAAGACAAATTTATTTTAATATATAATTCATTCAAAAAATTAAATACACCATTTGCATCATATAATTATGATACACATTTATCTAAAAAATCAATAGAAACATTTGAATTAAATAAAGTTAATCTTTTAAATAAAAATAACATATATAAAAAATTAAATATATTTCATATTCCTATACGAAGATTTAGAGAGCATAGAATAAAACTCTTAGAAAAATTATATAATTATGATAATAATTTTATAAAAAATAATATTATTTCATACGATGTAAATATGGAAAATAATAATAATGCATTGAACATATATTCAAAAAATGAAAATTTTAAAAATTATATTGAACAATCTAAAAATAAAAATATAGATGAATATAATATGTCCGAATTAGGTGGATATGGTTGTGAAAATAGAGATGTATATTCAAAATCATATTTTACGGTAGTGTGTGAAGCTTATTTTAATGAAAATTGGAATTACATTAGTGAAAAAACATATAAACCAATAGCACACCAACATCCATTTATATTGTTAGGTAGACCATATACTTTAAGATATTTAAGAAAATTAGGTTTCAAAACATTTTCACCATTTATAGATGAAAGTTATGATTTTGAAATAAAGGATGATAAAAGATTAGAAATGGTATATGAAGAAATTATAAGATTAAATTCTTTACCAAAAGAAAAATTAGATGAAATGTTAAAATCTTTAAACGATATTCTTATTTTTAATCAAAATCATTTAATTGAAATGAATAAAGATAGAAAATTAGAAAAAATGTTTATTAATTTTATTAATGAAACCATATTAAAGTAATGATAAAGTTTGATTTAAAAAATAAAGCAGCAAGACCCGTACCTGATATGGAGTTTTATTCTCAAGTTAAAAATTCTATATATTCTACAATTGATAACTTATATAATTCCGAATTACAATCAATTTTTTTAAAAAAATATAAAAATTGGATACTAAATTCTAAAAATAATAAAATCATTGGATTGGATTCATTTAAAGAATTGACTTGCACATATGGAACGGCTCAATCTTTTGATGAGTGGTATTTTAAAAATAATAAAAAAAGATTAAGAATATTAAAAGGTGATTTTTTTTATCATTCAATTTGTACAAGAAATAAAATAGAATTTTGTTACTATGAAGATGCGGATTTAAATGAAAATGATTTTATGATAATATCGGTACCATTTTCAGATAGTGGTAATGAACCTGATAATTTGGATAATATTTTAAAAAAATGTGAAGAGTTAAATATTCCAGTATTGATTGATTGTGCATATATGATTATGGCGGGTAATATAAATTTAAATTTAAATTATGATTGTATAAAATGTGTTTCTTTTAGCTTTACTAAAGGATTTTATGGTTGCGAAAGATTAAGAATTGGAATTAGATTTAAAAAAGAATATGAAGATGATGGGATAGATGTTGCAAATTCTATGTGTATGATATCACCAATTGGATTAAAAGTTGCAATTGATATTATGGATAAATTTGACTTTGATTCTGTATATAACAAATATAGAAAGACACAATTAAAAATATGTAAAGAAAATAATCTAATTGCAAGCAAATCTGTTATATTCGGATTGGGTAATATTAGTGATTTAGAATTATCAATATTTAATAGAGGAACGAAATATAGAAGAATTTGTTTATCCCAATTTATGGGAGATATGGAATTAGATAATTTAAAAAATAAATAAATGTATAAATTTTTAGGAAATTACGATTTTGATTTTACGATAAATTTACAAGATTTTAAATTTAGAGACAATAAAGTAAATCATTATGATGATTCATTTGATTTGGAATCAAAGGCAGCAATTAAAGCTGGTTATGGTGAAAATACAAATGTTGAAAAATCTTATTATGAAGATTATCCAAACTATATGATTGAATACATTAAAAAATTCCCAATAGAAATGGTTAATACGAATTTTCATTATCACAAACCAGGATATTTTATATCACCTCATAGAGACCATTTTAGAGGAATAACTGATAAAAAAAATAAAACACCATATAGAATATGTGTTTTTATGAATGACTGGAGTTTTGGCCAAGTTTTAATGATAGGTGATTCCGTTTTATCAAATTGGAAAAAAGGAGATGCGTGGATGTGGGATAGTACAGAATTACACATGTCTTCAAATGGTTCGTTGGAAAATAAATTAACATTAATAATATCAGGTTTTATAAATGATTAAAATGAATAGTAGAATATCTTTAGTTTATGATAGAATTTTATATGATTCACCCATACCAAATGGTGTATCTTGGTCTGTTATAAAAAATATTTTTAAAAATTATGGTGAAATTGATTTTTTAAATGAATACGTTAATAAACACACCGAATTATATAATGTTCCACCATCGGTAAATAATTCATTTTTAAGTAGTGAAGTATTTGGTAATATAAATTTTAAAAATTCAAATCAAATAATATTCGATTATATAGCAGAACGATTGAACTATGAATTTATTTATCCAATAGAAAGTTTTAGTAGATTCTTTACTTGTTTAGGATATGAAAGTGATGTACAATTGACCGATTTATTAAATGGTATAATTGAAGATGAAAAAAGTTTTTTTAATTTTATTAATGAGGATATATTAAAAATAATAAAAGAAAAAAAAGGATACATTTTACTAAATCATGCACATGAGGGAGATGCGAATAAACTTGATATACTATTAATTAAAAAATTATTAAATAAATATGGAATACCCAAAGATAGATTTATATATGTTTATAATTCATTTGATTTAGAAGGAATAAATTTTAAAAATTATAATTTTCAATGGCATTTAGCTAGGAAATCGACAGAAACACTTAAATTATACGAATCCCAATTATTAAATGAAAATAATATATTTCAAAAACAAAATAAATTTAATTACCCAATTAGAAGGTTTAGAGGACATAGAATGGAATTATTAGAAAAACTATGGTATTATGATAAAAATTTTATTAATGAAAATTTGGTATCATATGATATTGATGTTGAAAATAACAAAGGTGCACTTAGAAATTTTACAAAAGAGTTTGTAGATTTTATAAAAGAATCCAAAAGAAAAGTTATAGATACTGAGGATATGGAATCGGTTCAAGGATATAGAACTGAAAATAAATGGGTATATGAACAATCTTATTTTTCAATAGTTGCGGAAACTATGTTTTATGAAAATTATAATTACGTTAGTGAAAAGACATATAAACCGATTGCACATCAACATCCGTTTATATTATTAGGTAGAGCAAACACATTAAAATTTTTAAAACAATTGGGTTTCAAAACATTTTCACCATTTATAGATGAAAGTTATGATTCAGAAATGGATGATAAAAAACGATTTGAAATGATATATAACGAAATCATAAGATTAAATTCTTTATCAAACGAAGAATGTGATGAAATATTAAAATCTTTAAACGATATTCTTATTTTTAATCAAACCCATTTAATTGAAATTAATAGAGATTTAAAATATGAATATAAATTCGGAAATTATATTCATAGTTTACTTTTTCCAAAAAGAAATGAATTAATATGATTGATAAATTAAAAAAATATGTTTGTAAAATTCCATTTAGACATATTGAAATATTTGAAGGAAGAACGCATTTATGTTGTGCGTCTTGGTTACCACATCCAATATTTCATACATACGACAATGGTATAGAAAACATAGATGTTTGGAATCACGATTTTACAAAAGAAATAAGAGAATCAATGTTAGATGGTTCTTATAAATTTTGCAGTAAAGAATTGTGTCCTCATTTAAATACATTATTAAATACCAATCAAGTTCCCGATGTCTTTGTTGAAAAGACAAAATTACCATTTAAAGATTGGGATGGGTATGTTATATCGGATAACCCACACGTAAATTCAACACCTGCATCTATTAATTTTACATTTGATTGGAGTTGTAATTTAAAATGCCCATCATGCAGACTTGATTTTATAATGGCAGATGGTAGCAAAGTTGATAAAATAAATACAACAATAGATTTTATAAATAAATTTTACGCAAAGGATGTTAGAAAAATATTCATAACAGGTTCTGGAGACCCATTTGCATCAAAATCATTTAGAAAGTTTTTACAAGAGTTTGACCCAAAATTATATCCAAATATAATGGACTTACATCTATCTACAAATGCAAATTTATTTAATAAAAAACAATGGGATTTAATTAAAAACGCACATCCATATATTAAAACGGTTGAAATATCAATTGATGCAGCAACAAAGGAAACATATGAAAATGTAACAAGAGTTGGTGGTAAATGGGATATGTTAATGGAAAATTTAGATTTTATTGGTGAAATAGATTCCATAAGAGATTTAAGATTATCATTTGTAGTACAGCAAACAAATTATAAAGAGATGTTTGACTTTGTTAAATTAATTCATTCTAAATTTGAAAAAAGAATTAAAAGTAGAACTCAATTAAAAGAAACAACTGTATATTTTGGAAAAATTGCACATTGGGAAGCTATGAATAAAGAAATATATGAAAGACAAGCCGTATGGATGTCTACTCATCCTGAATTTGATGAATTGGTAGAACAAATTAAAAATGTATATACTTACCAAAATAAAATAAATATTCAATCAAATATGACAGATTTAATAAATAATGAAATACATTTAATATAATTTTTGGAAATCTAAAAAATTAATCGTATATTAGTAAAACAAACATAAAACATGAACAAAAACAATTTATTAAAATTCATTCAAAAGTATTCACT
>Ga0208856_1000314_pt1 | contig 19810 bp, 27 predicted proteins | sample LakMenEpi13Jul12_FD_150690 | JGI IMG/M metagenome (GOLD analysis project Ga0208856, IMG submission 150690) | Freshwater microbial communities from Lake Mendota, WI - 13JUL2012 deep hole epilimnion (SPAdes) | ecosystem: Environmental > Aquatic > Freshwater > Lentic | place: Lake Mendota, Madison...
CAGCTGATACTTTGTACGGTTGCGCTGAGCTGCGTAACTACGGTGGCGTTGCCCTCGTGGTTCCTGTCTAAGTAGACTAACTAGGTTCCCATGCTCATTAGTAGCCACAAGCTACGGAAAGGTGTGGGAGCCTTTTTAATGTATTAAGTATAGTACATCAGAAAGGTTAACAGCAATGAAATTCAAATGTATTCAATCAGGTAACACAGTAGAGTTCTTCCAAGAGCATGAGATTCTGGAGATGAAGAAACATAGTGGTTACACTGAAGTTATTGAAGTAGTTGAAGCTCCTAAAACAACATCTAAGAAAACAGTAGTAAAGCAAGATGAAACCAGTATCGACGGGTAATGTTCTTACTGCAGCAACGCAGACTACTCTTTTCACAGTACCTACTGGTTACTATGCTAGATGGCCTCTTTGTTACGTTGTAAACCATTCAGGTAATAATAAATACATTGATGTTGTGTGGTATGACTCAAGCACAGCAACTGAGATTTTCGTATTAGATAACTATGTGTTAAGTACTACTCAGTTTATTAAATTTAACGATGGTGCTTATATTGTTCTTGAAGAGGGCGATCAAGTTCGTGCTACGTCTGAGACTGGCTCCACAATGAACATTATCAATACGTTTGAGTTATACAGAAAAGGCGAATAAGTATGGCAGTCTCAACAACACGTAATAGAGTCATTGAAGGCGATGACATTGACGCACAAATTGCTGCTTTGCCTGAATTAACATATTTAACTCGTACTAATCCAGATAACCCAGCTATCTGGGAAACATACAATCCTTTTACAGGTGAGATTGTAAATACAGGTACTTTTGCTGGTGGTGGTGATCGTGGTTTATTGGCTGCTGCAGCCCCTGTCATTGGATTGGCAGCTTCTACTATAGGTTTACCCGGTATTACAGGTCTTTTAGGAGGCTTAACAGGTGCTACAGGATCAACTTTAGCAGGCCTTACAGGTGCTACTATTTCAGGAGGTACAAGTGCCATTGCGGGCGGTAGTACACAAGATATTATTAATGCTGCTTTACTGGGTGGTGCAGGTGCTTATGGTGGTTCAGCATTAAATAACTATCTAAGTACAGGTTCCATAGCAGATCCCGGCATTACAGAACGTCAGTTTGCCATTGCAGATGCTACACAGTTAGCTAGTCAAGGTTTATCTACAACTCAGATTGCTGATACTTTAACTGCTGGTGGTTACAATGAAGCTATTGTAGATCGTGCCATAGCTTCAATTACTACACCAACAACTCCAATAGCATCAACACCTACTGCTGTTTCTGTCCCTACAGCAACAACACCAGATAACTTAGTTGTTACAGGTTCTACAACTCAGCCTCCTAGCAATACAGGAGGGGTGTTAAGTAATTTAGCATCAACACAAACTACCTTACCTACTGTTTCAATCACAGGAAACACAGGTTTAATGTCTGGTGATAATACAAACACAGCTCTTGTAAATGCTCTTTCAGGAGTATCGACAGCTGTTTCTCCTGTTACCGCACAAACAACAACAACACCAACATCACAAACTGACGATAAAACAACTTCAACAATTCCCACAGTTACAGTTACAACACCTAGTTTAGCCCCTCCTGTAATATTACCTCCAGTTATCCCTACGGTAACTCCTCCTCCAGTAGTCACTACTCCAACAGTCCCAACAGTCCCAACAGTTACAGTTACAGCCCCTAAAGAACCTCCTCCTGTAATATTACCTCCAGTTATTCCTACGGTAACTCCTACACCTATCACGCCTACTACACCACCTACTACGCCTGATAAGAAAACTAATGAGTTAGGCTTAACTGATGAACAGATAATTAATATTTTAAAAGCTAGTTTAGGTTTGTTTGGTACATCTTCCTTGATTAACAAAGGCACTCCAACACCGGTTGTAGGTGCACTGCCTACACAGACACCTCCAATGTACACAGATGATTACTTCACCAAAGTACAGCAAAACTATAACAGACTTCTTCCCGCAGTCCCTCGTGATGTCGCCTCGCCATTACGTGACTGGTACACTTCACAATACGGAGCTTAAATGGCAAGCACAATCATTACAAAGAATAGCAGTACAGCCTCAGCAATCCCAGCTGTAGGTGACTTAACTAAGGGTGAGTTAGCTGTTAACGTTACCGATAAGAAAGTCTATACCAAGGATAACAGTGCAGCTATTGTTAAAATTGTAGGCTCCTTAGGTAATCAAGAAGCTAACGCTGTAGCCATCACAGGTGGTTCTATCACTGGTATTACAGACTTAGCCATTGCTGATGGTGGTACTGGTGCTTCTACTGCGTCTGATGCTAGAACTAATTTAGGATTAGGTACTATTGCCACACAAGCAGCCTCTAGCGTAACAATTACAGGTGGTTCTGTAACAGGTATCACAGACATCACCGTAGCAGATGGTGGTACTGGAGCTTCAACGGCTGCTAATGCTCGTAGTAACTTAGGTGCTGCAGCCAGTGGTGCTAACAGTGATATTACCTCTTTATCAGGTCTCACCACAGCTTTGTCAGTAGCACAAGGTGGTACAGGTATCACTTCATTGGGTACTGGCGTAGCTACTTTCTTAGGTACACCTTCATCTGCTAACTTGGCTTCTGCCGTAACAGATGAAACAGGATCAGGTGCTTTGGTGTTCGCCAATAGCCCAACATTGGTCACTCCTGCCCTTGGCACTCCATCTGCCTTGGTAGGCACAAACATCACAGGTACTGCCTCTGGCTTAACTGCGGGTAACGTCACTACTAATGCTAACTTAACAGGTGCAGTCACTTCTGTTGGCAACGCATCATCTTTGGGTTCGTTCACTTCATCTCAATTAGCGGGTGCTTTGACAGACGAAACAGGTACTGGATCAGCAGTATTTGCTACTTCTCCTACCCTAGTAACTCCTATCCTTGGAACACCTACTAGCGCAACCTTAACAAACGCTACAGGTCTTCCTATCGCTACAGGTGTATCAGGTCTAGGAACAGGTGTAGCAACCTTTCTAGCGACTCCTAGTTCAGCTAATCTGCGTTCTGCCTTAACTGATGAGACAGGAACAGGCTCTGCTGTCTTTGCGACTTCTCCGACTTTGGTGACTCCAGTATTAGGAACACCTACAAGTGCAACATTGACTAATGCAACTGGTTTGCCTTTGACAACTGGAGTGACAGGAACACTACCTACTGCCAATGGCGGTACAAACCTAACATCATTCACATCAGGCGGTGTGGTTTACGCATCTAGTACAAGTGCATTGGCTACAGCCGCTTCTCTTACTTACAACGGAACTTATGGGTTAACTACTAATGGAGTAACACAAGCATACAACACACTTCTATACACAGTAGATGGAACATTATCTAATTACAGCGCAACAAACAATGTTTATCTAAATGGTAATGTTGCAGGTGGATTAAGTCTACGAGGCTCAGGCAATGGCGCACAGTCAATTGGCATGGATGGTGCGGCATCAGGTGTAATAAGTTTTACCACTAATAGCTCAGAAGCCATGCGCCTCACCTCAACAGGGTTGGGTATTGGTACAAGTTCGCCTACTACAAAGTTGGATGTAAAACAAAGTGGTGCTAATTGGTACGATGGTGTTGAGATTGTTCGTTCGACAACTGATAACCAACGCCTTGTTCTTGGCAATACATCTGGCGCAAGTTGGATTGGAAGTGTTGATGCAGCAGGTGGTTCAAATAACGTAATGATATTTGGCCGTTCTACCAACGGAACTACTTTTACTGAATCCGCAAGGTTTGATACGTCAGGCAATCTAGGTATAGGCACTTCGTCACCAGCAACAAAGCTAGAGCTTTATGATACATCCCCTGTTTTACGATTCAGTGGTGATGGCTCAAATGCCTCTAATACGTTAATTGGTGGTACTGAGTTTTTTAATAGGGACGCTTCTGTTGCGGGGCCAAATGTTGCCGCATCTATTAAAGCCTTGTCGTTCCAATCTGTTGGGGCAGGTGCATACCTTACGTTTGCAACATCGGATGGAAATGAAGGCGAAGGCGTAGCCGCAACTGAAAAGATGCGTCTTGACCAAGTTGGCAATCTAGGCTTGGGAGTTACTCCGAGTGCTTGGAGAACCAGCGAATACAAAGCAGTTCAAGTTGGTATTGGAGCATCGTTTTATGGCCGTGTTACAGCGGGTGATGAGGATAAAGCGGGTTTTTCGGCAAATGCTTTCTACGACCAAACGGACAACCGCTGGGAATACATTGCTACAGACTCAGCATCCAGATACGACCAGCTTGGTGGTGGTCATTTCTGGTTCACAGCCGCATCAGGCACAGCAGGAAATGCTATCACCTTTACTCAGGCGCTTACATTGGATGCCTCTGGGAATTTGTCGCTCGGCACTACGAGTGTCTATAACTCATCAAGGATGAGTATTCTTGCGGCTGGTGGTTCTGGCGGTATTGTTCTTTCTGTACAGAATAACAACGATACATATTATCCAGCTAACTTTAGAAATTCGTCTGGCACTTCTGTCGGTAATATTTCTTGTACTGTTTCTGCAACTGCTTACAACACTTCATCTGACTATCGCTTAAAAAACATCACAGGCCCAATCACAACTTCTGGTGCTTACATTGATTCTTTGAATCCTGTTGAAGGCACTTGGAAGGCAGATGGTTCAACATTTGTTGGCTTGATTGCTCACGAAGTTCAAGAAGCATCACGCACACAAGTAGCTACAGGCACTAAAGATGGTGCTGAAATGCAAGCAATGGACTATTCAAGTGCTGAATTGATTGCCAATCTGATTGCAGAAGTAAAATCGTTGCGTCAGCGTGTTGCCACATTGGAGGCTCAATGAATCAAGCATTAGTAGCAGAATACTTTGACCACAAGGATGGTCATTTGTACTGGAAGAAAGTCATGCACACTAACAAGCAATATCTTGTTGGTCAGGAAGTAGGCTCAATCCATCCTACTGGCTATCGTCATGTCACATGGATGGGTAAGCCACACAAGGTTCACCGCTTGATTTTCTTGCTTGAGCATGGCTACTTGCCAAAAGAGATTGACCATATCAATGGTGACAGACAAGACAATCGCATTGAAAACTTGCGTGAAGCCACTAGAAGCGAAAACCAATACAACAAAGGTATGTGCAAGAACAACACATCAGGATTTCGTGGTGTAAGTTGGCACAACCACAGTAAGGCATGGCTTGTCAGGTTATGCGTCAATGGTAAATCCAAGATTATTGGTTACTTCAAAGACCTAGAACTTGCGGGTTTGGTTGCTGACGAAGCAAGAGCATTACATCATGGCAAATTTGCCAAACAATTCTGAAAGGTAAATTATGACTATCTCTACAAACTGGGTTGTTACCCAAACTGATTACGAAACCTCAAACGGGTTCATTATTACGGGTCACTGGACTGCAACTGCAGTTGATGGAGACTACACAGCTTCCATCTATTCCACAGCATCTTGGCAAGCAGGAACACCAACAATCCCTTATGCCTCAGTTACTGAAGCTGAAGTATTGAATTGGGTCTGGGAATCGGTTGATAAACAAGCCACAGAAGATGCTCTTGCAGCTAATATTGCTTTGCAGAAGAATCCTGTAACGGCTACTGGCACACCTTGGACATCTGCTGAGTAATCAACATGGTAGACAAGCCAGTCACTCACGAACACATCTATGAGCGTTTACTGGCTGTAGAGGCTAAGGTAGACAACATAGAGAAGAATACACAAGATGTAATCAAAGCCTTTAACGCTGCCTCAGGTGCTTTCCTAGTACTTGAGTGGATCGCTAAAGCTGTGAAGCCTATCATTATTATAGGTGCTTTCTTCGGGGCTATTTGGTTAGCTATTGATAACAGATTTAATGGAGTAAAGTAATTATGGCATTGGCAACTCTTTTAAGTGGCGTATCTGCCACAGGTGCTTCACTTGGAATTCGTACAGACGGTGCAGTACCAGCTCATGTACAAGTTTCAGGTATTACTATTGGTACAGTGGCTGTTCAAGGCTCTGTAGACGGTACAACATGGGCTACAGTGGCTACAGCTTTGACAGCTGACGGTATTGTGACGCTTTCATCTCCCACACCTTATATACGAGCTAATGTAACAGCTTTTACATCAGGCACTATTACAGTTAAAATCTTTTATTGATAGAGGGAATAATATCATGAATATGCCTATGCGTGGTCAACGTACTGCTAAGAATAAGATGAAGAAGGTTATGGGTGAGTACAAAGAAGGTACTCTCCACAGTGGTAAGGGCGGCCCTGTGGTGAAATCCAGAACTCAAGCAGTTGCTATTGCCATGAGTGAAGCTGATAGAGCTAAGAGAAAAACTGGTAAAAATAAGAAGTAAAGGACATATAAATGGCTACGTATTTAGACGTTGTGAACAATGTGCTCAGACGCTTGCGTGAGCCTACTGTTACTGCTGTAAATGATACTGATTATTCTAGGCTTGTAGGTATCTGGATTAATGACTCTAAGCGTGAGATTGAAGATTCCCATGACTGGAATGCTTTAAGCAATACCATTGTAGTTACCACAGTAGCTAATACTCGTAACTATACTCTCACAGGTTCAGGTCAAAGATTCACCACCAGTGATGTACTTAACGACACTGATGACTTCTCAATGCGACCAGTTAATCGTGACTGGCTTAACCGTATGTACTACTTAGGTACATCAACACCAGCATCACCAACATACTATGCTTATAATGGTGTAGACAGTAATGGTGATACTAAGGTAGATTTATACCCTAATCCTGATGGTGTATATTCATTGAGGTTTGAGTTAGTTATCCCTACAGTGGATCTAGTGAATGACTCAGATACTCTCTTGATACCCTCTCACTTGCCTCCTCTGTTGGCATACTCTAAAGCTATTGCTGAGCGAGGTGAAGACTCAGGTGTAACATCATCTGAAGCTTACCTGATGTACAGATTAGCTTTAGCAGATGCTATTGCCTTGGAGAGAAATCGTTATGAAGACTCAGTAGTTTGGAGTGCTGTGTAAATGGCTGAACAACTGCTAACAACAACAGTTCAAGCTCCCGGCTTCATGGGATTGAACTTGCAAGACTCATCTGTCAATCTAGACAATGGGTTTGCAACTGTTGCTCAGAACTGTGTCATTGACAGGTTCGGACGTATTGGTGCTAGGAAGGGATGGTCAGCAGCTCACTCTTCCTTAGCAGCTTTAACAGGTTACTATGTAAAAGCTATTGGTGAGTTAATTGATAATGCTGGTAACTCTTACATTGTAGCTACAGGTAACAATAAACTATTTAAGTTAGTAGGTACAACACTATCTGAGTTAACCTACGGAGGTGGTGGTACAGCTCCTACCCTTACAGCTGACCACTGGCAGATGGCTCCGTTGAATGGATGCTTATACCTGTACCAAGCTGGACATGATCCTCTGGTGTTTGACCCTGCAACTAGCTCAACTACTTATAAGCGTATCTCTGAGAAGACTGGCTATGTAGCTACAGTATCTAGTAATAACTGTGTTATCAGTGCCTATGGTCGTACATGGAGTGCTAATAACAGTACCAATAAGAGTATTGTACAGTTCTCAGACCTCTTAGCAGGTCATGTATTAAGTACAGGTACAGCTGGTACATTAGATGTATCTCAGGTGTGGCCTGCAGGAGCTGATGAGATTACAGCACTGGCTGCACATAATGGCTTCTTAATTATCTTTGGTCGTAGACAGATTCTTATATATTCTAACGCTACAGACCCTAATAACCTTACACTATCTGATTCTATAACAGGTATTGGATGCTTTGCTAGAGACTCAGTAGTTAAGACTGGTAGTGATATTGTCTTCCTAACAGACACGGGTGTACGTTCATTGATGCGTACCATTCAAGAGAAGTCAGCTCCAATGAGGGAGTTAAGCTTGAATGTTAAGGATGCTTTGGTAGAGGATTTAAATTCTGAGACTGCAGTTAATATCAAGGCTGTATATTCAGACAAGGATGCCTTTTACTTATTGTCTCTACCTACAGTCAATACTGTCTATTGCTTTGATATGCGAGGACAGCTTCAGAATGGTGCAGCTAAGACTACAACGTGGAATAACATTACTCCTAGAGCTTTCTTCTACACTCGCAATAAAGATTTATTGTTAGGACAAGATGGTTTTATTGCAAAATATAATACAAACCTTGACAGTGCTGAGACTTATAGAGTACAATACTATACTAACTACTTTGACTTTGGTAGCCCTACATCTTTGAAGATGTTAAAGAAGATTAACTTAACATTCATTGGTGGTAACTCAGCTACAGTGTTTATTAAGTATGGGTTTGATTTCAGTGCTGCATATCAGTCTAGAACCATTGCATTAGGTAGTACATCAATAGCTGAGTATGGTATTGCTGAGTATAACATCGGTGAATACACAGCTGGTATTGTGTTTGATAATCAACAGATTCAAGCAAGTGGTTCAGGTAATGTCTTACAGATTGGCATGGAATTAGATGTTAATGGTTTTGAGATTTCATTACAAAAGCTTGACTGCTATGTCAAAGCTGGACGTATAAGATAACTAGGAGATTAATGTGAGTAATTACACCAAGAGTACAGATTTTGCAATCAAAGACTCATTGTCTACAGGAAACCCAAGTAAGCTTGTAAAGGGTACTGAGATTGATACTGAGTTTTCAGCTATTCAATCAGCAGTTAACTCTAAAGCTGATAAGGCTAACCCAACATTTACTGGAACTATTACAGCTGTTAACGTAACAGTTTCAGGAACTTTTACAGCAACCGTGGATGGAGGCATATACTAATATGGCTATTGATTGGACAAATTTACTTGGGACTATAGGTTCCAGTGCCGTAGGTGCTTTAGGCACTAACTACGCAGCTAACCAAGCCGCTTCTGATGCTACTCAGTCAGCTCAAACAGCTGCTCAGATGGCACAGTTCCGTCCTGTAGGTATCACTACTAGGTTTGGTAAGTCAGGCTTTCAGTATGACCCTACTTCAGGTCAACTCACGGGTGCTGGCTACCAAGTAGCTCCAGATGTAGCTGCAGCTCGTGAAGGCTTGATGGGATTAGCTGGTACTGGCTTAGGTCAAGCTCAGCAGATTCAAGCATTCCAGCCACAGGTTAACACTGCAGCTCAAGGCTTGTTTAACTTAGGTCAAGGCTACATAGCTCAGACACCTGAGGCACAAGCTCAGCAGTACATAACTCAGCAGCAACAACTGTTAGCTCCCGGTCGTGAACAAGCATTGGCTAACCTGACTAACCAACAGCAACAGCAAGGTCGTTTAGGTCTAGCCACTGGTGGAACTATGGCAGGCTACACTGCAGGTGCTCCCGGATTACAAGCTACTAATCCTCAGATGGCTGCATACTACAATGCTCAAGCTCAGCAGGATGCTCAGTTGGCTGCTCAGGCTCAAATGGCTGGACAGCAACAAGCTACATTTGGTCAGGGATTGATGACTGGCGGTATAAACTTGGCAGGTCAAGGCTTTGGCTTACAAAGTCAAGCTCTTGCTCCATACACTCAATATGCTCAACAAGCTATTAACTTAGAGAACCAAGGCTTGAATGCTTTGACTCAAGGTGCTTCATTGGGTTCATTAGGTGCTCAACAAGCAGCAGAAGCAGCTAGACAATACGCAGCAGGACAGTCAACTGCTAACCAAGCTCAACGTGCAGCTTTGCAGGGCACTGTAGCTGGCTTAACAGATCCTATCAGTCAGTTGATTAGAGGATTGTCTGCAACACCTCAAACAGCTATGTCATCTTTACCAACTACTTTTGGTACTGGCTCATACTATGGTAGTCAAGACTTAGGTCAGTATCTCTAAGGAATAAATAATGGCAACACAATCAATTCAAGGTTTGTTTGGAGGCATGGCTTCTCCAGAGGAAATGCAGCGTCAGATGCTAGAACAGAGGGCTGCAAAGTTTGCTGAGATGGGTCAAAACCAACAACTTAGCTCAATGGCCTACAAGGGTGGTGCTAATTTAGGACAAGGCTTAGCAAGTGCTTTTGGTGTGGACATTCAAGACCCCACTATCAAGAAAGCTACAATGCTTCGTCAACTTGCAAGTCAATACAACACTAATACAGCTCAAGGTCTTCGTGACATGGCTGCTGCTTTGCAAGCTACAGACCCTGAGTCAGCTTTTCAGTTAATTCAACGTGCTATGACTATGGATGAAGCAGCTCAAAAGTCACGTAAAGAAGAAGCTGAAATAAAAGTTAAACAAGCAGATGTTACATTAAAAGGTGCTCAAACAACTAAGGCTGGACAGGAAGTTCAAAAAATAGTTGATGAACAAGCAGCTAAAGGTTCTCGTGTTCAAATGTTGAAGGATGCTGGTTTAGGTGATTCTGAAGCTATGGGTATTGCTTCTAATGATTCAGCTTTTGCTAAATACATAGAAACCAAGAAAGTACCAATACCTTCTGAGTATGCCGTACAAGCACAGAAGCTAGGATACACAGCTAAGCCTTATCTGAGTGATTACACACCAGATCAAATCAAACAGATGGAGAAGGGTGTCTTTGCCTATAAAGCTGGTATTGCTCAAGCAGGTGCTACAGTTAATAAACCTGTTGATGTTGCAGCTATCATTAAAGAGATTGGTACAACACAAGACATTAAGGGTAAGGCAGATATTTGGAAATTAGCAGGAGAAGCTTATAAGACACAAGTACCTATGATTGAAAAGCTTAAAGAAGTTAAAGCTAATCTTCCAGCTACCTTTACAGGTTCTTTCTCTGAGACTGCACTGCAGTTTGGTAAGGCTTTGTCGGCCTTAGGTGTACCTATCGATGAGAATAAGTTGTCTAACACTGAGTACATGAACAGCGTTTCTTCACAGGTTCTTCAGACTATTGCTCGTAACTTCCCCGGTTCATTGGCTGTTAAAGAGATGGATCAGCTGGTTAAGAGTAAGTTTAGCAGCCCACAGCAGATTAAGACTATTGCACGTATCTTAGGTGATCTGCAAACTGAGATTGAAGCTGGTACTAAGAGTTATGAACAACTGGCTAAGCTACCAGAGACTGAGCGTTACTCTAAAGATCTAAACCTGTTGACAGGTCAGAATTATTCTAAACTTAAGCGTTATCGTACCCTTGAGGATAAAGCCATGACAGCTAAGAAGACAGGACAGCCTATATCTAAAGCTGAATTTGATGAGGCTCAGAAACTGCAACAAGAATTAGGGGTTCAATAATATGGATTGGAGCACTGTGCCTGTTGAAGGCGAACAAATGCAAGCAGCTAACAAGTATCTTGCAGAACGTCAGGCAGCTCAGACTGCTGCCAAGTCTGATGAATTAACTTCTAAGTCTGTACTTAGTCCTGAGTACCGTCCTCGTGGTATCTTAGGTGGTCAAGAGATTGGTGGTTTAATCGGAGGAATAGGGGGACTTATTGCAGGTGCTCCTGCTGGGCCTCTAGCTGCTGCTGGTTTAGGAACTTTAGGTGCTGGTGCTGGTGGAGCTGTGGGAGAAGCTGTTGAACAGTTTGTACGTGGTGAACCTATGTCAGGTAATCGCCTAGCTCAAGCTGGCTTTGAAGAGGCTGCTTGGGACGCTGCTGGTAACTTGGTGCTCAAAGGAGCTGCTAAGACTATCCGCTTTGGAGCTGATAAGTTAGGCTTTACTAAGAAAGACATTCCAGACGCTAATCAAGCAGCTAATGATTTCCTTACTAAGTATGGTTCTTCATTACCGTTAGCTTCACGTACAGGTAGTAACATAGACGATGCCATTGAAGGTTTTGTTTATACTCCAGCTACCTTTGACATCTTTAAGAAGAAGCAACAAGAGATCTCTGATGCCTTACAAGCAGGTCAAAAGGATGTCTTATCTAGTTTTTCCAAGACTCCTGAGTTTGAACAAGCACTTCGTAGTGGTTCATCAGCTCAGAAAGCTTCAGGTGAGGTACTACAAAACTTTATTAAGCAGGGTGAACAAAGTCTTAGTGACGCTGTCGACCCTATCTATAAAGGTATCTTTGCATCAGTTCCTAAAACTAACTTGATTGAGACTACTACTGGTGGTGCTCCTCAAGTAACTATGTTTTCTGTAAAGAATTGGGCTAATAAAGAACTTCAAAGTCCAGCAGCTTTAACAGCAGGTCAGCGATCTATTCTTAATGAAATGAATAGTTTACCTCCATCAGTAGACTTCTTTACTCTTCATAAGATGCGTTCACGTTGGCTTGCTGAGAACCGTGACAAGTATGCTTCTATGGGTTCTGAAAAAGACTCTAAAGCTGTAGACACTATTTCAAGTGTAATTAAAGAGTTTGATGCTGCACTTGATACATCGGCACGTACAACACTACCGCCTGACCTTCTTAAACAATATCGTACTGTAACTAAAACTTATCGTGAAGGTATCCAAGGATTACAGACAGATTCTATTCAAGAAGCTATGTCTAAGAACCCTGAAGAGGTAGGAGCTTTCCTGTTTGCTTCAGGTAAAGAAACACCTATTGCTCAACTTTATAAGTCTGCTGCTGCAGCTGGTAAGTTATCCGATAAGTCTTCTAAGGAAGTATTAGATTCTCTTCGTATTGGTTATCTTGATGCACTTACTCATACACCTGAGAATATGCTTAAGTTTGCTAATCAGGTAGAACAAAACAAAGCAACACAGAATACCTTTAAAGCTTTGTTTGGTGGTACACCTCAGTATAACGCTATCTTGGCTATGAATGAAGCTGCTAAGAAAGGTCTAGTATCTGTTGAAAGACAACCCGGACTTAACCTACGTACAGGTGCTGCTGTAGCTAACATTGGTGCTCCTGTCTTAGCTGTAGGTACTGGTTATGCTTTCTTGTTAAGCCCTGAGCAACAACAGAAGATTAAAGATAACTTTGTTGAAGCAACAATAGCGGGTGGTGGTCTTATCTTTAGTCAACGTAAGCTGGCTAAGATCATGGCTGATCCTAAAGGTGCTAAAGCTTTAACTTACTTAGCTCAAGCTAAAGATAAACTTGGAAGTCCTACAGCATTTACTAAGCTGGTTGTAGAGCCTCTGGCTAATTTCTTTGGCCCTTCTAATGAGTCAGGCGATACAGGAATGTTTGGTCAGTCAATGGGTGTAGATTGGTCTTCAATCCCTACTAAGTAACCCCTATGAAGAGGCTAACTCTAGCCCTTCTCATCATCTTTACGAGTTTTATAGCGACAGCTGGCTTCGACCCTAACGCAGATAGATGTGTTAAGTGGACATGGAAGTGGGCTGCTGACTATAAGACTCGTATTGTCGTGTGTCTAGAATGGAAGAAAGCATACAAGAATGATCGTTGATCCTCTAACAGCTCTAGCAGGTATACAGAATGCAATCAGCATGGTCAAGAAGGCTAGTAAAGTAGCCAATGACCTAGGTTCTCTTGCCCCTATGATAGGTAAGATGTTCGATGCTAAAGCAACTGCTACTAAAGCACTGATTGAGACTAAGAAGAGTAAGGGTTCCAACATGGGAACTGCCTTACAGATTGAGATGGCCTTGGAGCAAGCCAGAGCCTTTGAAGAAGAACTTAAGATGCTCTTCATGACTACTGGTAAGGTTGATGTCTGGAATAAGATTAAAGCTCGTCAAGACCAGATGGACATTGATGATGCCAGAGAACTCAGGTCTTTAGAGAGAGCTGAGAAGAAGGCTAAGCAGAAGGAACAAGAGATGAATGAACTAGCCATGATTATAGGTGGTAGCTTCTTTGTTCTCTTCTTAGTGTTTATTGGTATCTATGAGTTAATGGACTTCTGTAACACTACTCAAAGGTGCGGCAGGTAATGAATGAGTATCAGAAGACATTTGATATGTGCCTCAAGATATTTGTGTATGGGTGTGTAGCTCTGTACTTCTTAGGATTCCTTAAGTTTCTCCCTGATGATCTTTCTGACAAGATTGTCTCTTTATTACTATCTAAGATTGGACTTTAATGTTATCTTTATTCTCAACCCTTGGTGGTCTATTAATCTCAGGTCTACCTAAACTATTAGACTTCTTCCAGAACAAGAATGACCAGAAGCATGAGTTAGCTTTAGCGCAGATTCAAGTTGAGATGCAGCTTCAGATGATGGCTCAAGGCTTTGCAGCTCAGGAACGTATGGAAGAGATACGTACAGATCAGATTGCCATGCAGACTGATGCTGAGATGACTGTAGCAGCTTATGACCATGATAAGAAGATTATGGACAAAGCTAGTCGTTGGGTGGTTAACTTTGTAGGCACTGTACGTCCAATGGTGACTTATATCTTTGTCTTGGAACTCTGTGCCATCAATGCTTGGATTGCCTATTATGTATACTTAAATCCTCACTTAGTGCTAAACATGGGTGACTTAATATCTTTATCAGACATTATCTTTAGTTCCGATGAAATGGCTATGTTAGGTGGTATCATAGGCTTCTGGTTCGGATCACGTAGCTGGGCTAAGAAATGAAGTTAAGCAATACTGGAGCTAATTTGATGCACCAGTATGAAGGATGCAGGAATAAACCTTACCTGTGTCCTGCTCATATCTGGACTATTGGTTACGGTCATGTCCTTTATCAGGAACAGATACGCTTACCAATGGTAGCTAAGGAGGGACAATCTACGATGATTCGTAAGGAGTTCCCATTGAAACAGGAGGATAACCGTGTATGGTCTAAAGAGGAAATCGAAAAACTATTCGCAGATGATGTCAGTCTTTTTGAACGTGGTGTTCTACGACTTGCTCCTACTCTATCTGGTCATCAAGGGGCTTTCGATGCGTGCGTCAGTTTTGCCTTCAATGCCGGATTGGGCAATTTTCAGCGTTCTACTATTCGGATGAAGATCAATAGAGGTGAATGGAAGGATGCTGCTAACGCTTTCATGCAGTGGACTAAGGGAGGCGGTAGAGAGCTACCCGGCTTAGTTAAACGAAGGAAAGCTGAAGTAGTATTATTCCTAACTAGCTTTAAAGACGAAGACACAGAATAAGTATACAAATGTAAAGTTTAAGTTTACAATTACAATAAGAAAGCCCTTAAGAGTTTTATCTCCTAAGGGCTTTTCTGTTGCTAGTCAGCTAACGCTAGTCTAGGATAAATGCTAGGGTTATAAATCCTATGTGTAAGTAGATGACTTGGTTAGCTTCCTCTGACATCTTATCATTCTCATCCATGATATAGAGTTCATCAGCTTCTATGCCAAAGACTAAACCAGTCTTGAACTCAAAGTCAAGTATCATATCTCACAACCGCCAGAAGCAGTGCAAGCCAGTGTCTGAGCACCTTCTACGTTGTCAGTACCTTCAACCAGTTTATCCCAATCAATACCAGCTGGCATAGCAGCAACCATAGCATGATACTCTTCCTCAGTCATAGCCTCATAAGGAGCTTGTCGGTATGTTCCACCATCCATCGGTAAGAAGCTCACACCTGTAATCTCATCAAAGTTATTCCACACCCATGCTCCAACTTCAGGCCACTCAGTCTCAGTCACTGAAATAGTCACTGAAGGCTTATGCTCACAGTAGTGTCGCTGGAACAAGAGCCACAAGCGCAGGTGCTTGATAGCATTCAAGTCTTCACGCAGTACAGCACCCTCTTCAACTCGCATTGGAAAGCTAAAGATAGTTGTGCTATCTGGCTTCATCACACAAGCTTCAGATGGGAACCCTTGAGCTTTCAAGAAGTCAGTTAGTGGGTCTTTGTTATCAGAGCGAACACGACGAATAAAGTACTGACTGTGCTGAGGATGGATGCCACTAGCAGTGCCTGTGAGCTGCGATACAGTTCCTTCAGGCTTAATGGCAGTAATGGCAGCACTACGATTAATACCGATAGCGTCAGCAAACTCAGCGTTAGTAGCAATAGCAACATCTTTAAAGTCCTCTAAGATGGTAGGTAAATAAGCATCATCAGGGTCATTTAGCAAGGCATTGTCCAAGATACCAGTCATAGACACGCCAAGCAAACGCTCATCTTCAGTGTTTGTCTGCCACACCTTACGCAGGTACGGGAAGTTAGTCATTGTCGATTGAAAAGTCCCCAGAATAGTAGCCAAGCGCACCTTATTCCGTAGAGTATCCACACTATCATCGCTCCGCACAATAACAGAAGACAGATTACAAAATTGATAAGGTCTAAGGATAATCTCACTGCAAGGGTTTGTACCCCACTCTTTACCCAATTCCCTACGTCCACTCTTAGCTGCTTGAAGTTCACTTGCATAACGATTAAAGATACCTCGCTCTCCAGAATGTGATTCATAAATGCTTGACCACTCACGCATGAACTTACCTACGTCAGGCTTAACTTCGTAGATGGCACTGTTGTTAGCCAAGGCACGTTGACCATTACCGTCCCACCAGTTACCAGCTTTAGCGTGAGCCATACGGTCATCACTCAAGTCTGACAGTGAAATCATAGCAGATCGTCGTACGCCACCAACAACCACGACCTCTCCGATTTTACATAGAATATCATGTGCTTCAAGTGAGGTGAGCTTCCGTCCAGTCGCTCCACGGAACTTTGCAACCACATACTTGAACAAGTCAACAAGCGGCTCCGGCCCTGATGCTCTTCCACCGAAAGTCTTGAGCCTCGCTCCTGCCGGACGTACACCCGAAACATCCCACTTAGGCACTTCTCCAGCATATAGCAAGGCAAGGACTTGTCGTAAGGCTTTAGCCCATCCCTCTTTGGAGTCCTTAACATTAATGACAGTGCCACTATTGTACAAATCAACTGGAATCTCAGGTAACTTAGATACATACTTTTGCTCCACACTAAAGCCTACACCAGTACCACATAACAGAATATACATAGCCTCATCAAAGGCTTTAGGATCATCAATGGGCAGGTATGAACAGTTATAGCCAGCTACGTTCTGTCGCTCCAAAGCATCGCCAGCTGTCATGATGCTACGCATTGATGGCATCACTTCTAATTGAGTTACAGCCTTCTGAAGTTCATCACGCAAAGGCTGTGTAAGTGTATAGTTATGCTTGTCCTGCAAATGCTTAGACATGAAGTCAAAGTATCGATTCACAGTCTCAGGCCAGTGCTCTCTCCGGCCTTTATCATCCAAGTAGCGAGAGTAGCGGCTCTTGCCAATGTATTCTTGGTATGGTGTCATTAATTTACGCATATTAGTCTAGTTCCTTTATTAAATATTCTTGTTTCTTCTCAATCAAATCATCAAATCTTTCAACAAGGTCATCACTCTGGAGTCCTAGCAGTTCCACGAGTGTGACCTCATCCAAACGCTTGAGAGCCTCTTTCAGTTCTTCAAAGGTTATGTTTAGCACGACGATTAATCTCTCTGTCAATATACCACTTAGCCTTCTTCAGGTCTTCAATGGCATCCTTCTTTAAGTCACATCGCCAGATATACTTAATTGCATTACCTAAGTTAAAGCCCATGTGTTCTGTAACTTGGATACATTCAATACCTGATGGATGTTCTGTGTAGTGCTTAGGCTTATGAATATTGTCAGTAGCCCATTCACTTTGGTCTGAGTCAACCCATTCTTTTATGGCTTCACTTAATGGTTTAGCTGCTTCTTTAATGTAGATACTGCGATCAACCCATTTGTCAAAGGCATTACAGTCACTACAGGGTTTCATTTTAGCATCTTGTTCACTATAAAAGCAAGTTCTACATAGTCCCATATTTTCTCCCTAGGTATTCTACACTTAAGAACATCTCATCGAAGTGTCCATCATGTACTTCATTCATCATCAGTAATCCCCTCCAGTGTCTGTTACTCAGTTGATCCATATAACTCTCATCGTGTAGATAGTAAGAGCCAACGATGATAGCACAAATAGGCTTCCCATCAGCACGCTTACCATAGGCAATTTGCTTTCCTTGTTGGTGTCCTGCAATACAAGACATGTGAAGCTTGTTAATGATAGCACTAGCAGCACCTGCTGGACGTCCCATTGCACCAACAGGCCAATAATGGTTAAAGCCAACACCATTAATGAACACAGGATGAAGAAACCCATGTACTTCCCAATCTTTTTCATACTCTAAGTCCTTTGTGGAAATTAAGCCTTCTAAAGTTGGGTTGTTATTGACAGCCCTATCGATACGGTTCTCATGGTTGCCTAAGGTCATCACCATACGAGGCTTGTACACCTTGTGCTTACCTGCTTTCTGTGACCTTTGAAGTTCCTTAAGAGGAGCCAGTAACAACTTCATGGCCTCCTTAGCAGCTTCAACGTCCTTCTTGTAGCGCAGACCTTCAAAGTACTTACTCCCCTTGATGTCGTGGCTACTAAGACTTGGCATATCTGCAAAGTCACCTATGTTGACCACTACATCAGGTTTGTAATCGACAATAGCTTTACCAGCCCATGTCAGGTGCTCTAAAGGTACACCTTCTTTAATCTGACAGTCCGGCACGACTAATATTCTCAATGTCATCTCCTTCAACAGTTAGTCTGTCACCTTCACGTATACCAGCTTTGATGGCTTCTAAGATACCGAAGGTAAGTAGTGATTGAGCTTCCTCAGCTGTTAAGTCAAACTGATATGTAGCATCACCATTCTCATGTTCCTTAATCAGATTCACGTTCATTTTCAGCCTCCTTCAAGAACTCTTCAGCATCGTTAACAAACATGAAGTATCTGAGACATATTGCTAGAGCTTCATTGACTTCCTTACAACTGGCAATGTCCTCAGGATGACTACTCCACCCACCATTGAGAGTATTCAAGTAAGTACTCTTCATAGTCTCAACTGTAATAGCGTCTGTAAAATCTTCCCAAGCATTCTTAATCTCAGGAGACTTCATCATTGCTTCAATAAGATTGTTTATCATATTTAGAACCTCTCTTTTCATTTAACCATGACATTGGAATATCTTTATCGGCATACTGAAATCCATGCTTAGTGCACCAATCTCCGTATGTAGTTTGGCTTACCTTTGAGAGCTTAGCTTTAGAGTTACTGAAGACAAATCTAATATCAAGTTCAGGATGTTGTTCCTTCACCATCAAATGTTTCTGTCTGTCAGCAGTTACAAACCTACCCTTGCTCTCAATGATAATACCATTACTAAGTAGTAAGAAGTCAGGAGTGTATGTACGTTTCTTCTCAGGCTGCGTATATGCAATCACTAGCTTCTCATACTCAAAAGGAACTTCTAAGGCTTTCAATCTTTCAGCTATCTTGTCCTCTAAGCCTGACCTGAAACCATGCTTCAAAGCTACTTGTCTAACTGTCAGTGGCTTTTTACGCTTAGGCTTCATGGTTCACCTTAGTCCTGTGATACTGATGGAGGAAAGCTCCAAAGGTATCCACAAACTCTTCATCATGGTTTAGTTTACCCATTGTGAACATAATGGCATGAACTAACTCATGGTAGAAGGTCTGCTCAGTGGTCTGCTTATTCATGTCCATACGGATAGTAATGGTTTGCTTCTCAGGGTCACACTTACCCATGTCATCCATGTGCATTACGTAGTTAACGTACCAGACTGAGCCTGCGAGACTGAAGGAGGTTGCCACATCTGGTTTGGTTCCCTTCTTAGCCATAGGAGCTTTCCATTTTCCAGTACCCTGTCAGTATTGCCGTCATAAGCCTTGATACAAGCTTCATATAATTCCTTTTCAGTTGTACAGTCTTTGAGAATCTTATCAGCCTTTACAGGGCCAATACCTCTGATACCTTCAATGTTATCAACTCTGTCACCTGTCAGTATCTGTTTGTAGAAACTGTACAAGCCTTCAAACTCAGTAACATAATACTCCTCATCCTTTACAGGATTATAGTGCCACCCCGGTAACTGATCTAGATCCTTGTCAACG
>Ga0208856_1000317_pt1 | contig 19751 bp, 16 predicted proteins | sample LakMenEpi13Jul12_FD_150690 | JGI IMG/M metagenome (GOLD analysis project Ga0208856, IMG submission 150690) | Freshwater microbial communities from Lake Mendota, WI - 13JUL2012 deep hole epilimnion (SPAdes) | ecosystem: Environmental > Aquatic > Freshwater > Lentic | place: Lake Mendota, Madison...
GGAAAATGCACGTGTCAGCGATGAACTGGCGGAGTTGCGGACGGAGAACAAGCTGCTGCGCGAAAAGGTGGAGGCACTGATCCGGCGGCTCTTCGGTGCTCAGAGCGAGAAACTGGATCGCGAGCAACTGTTGCTCATGCTGCAGGGCTTCGACGCGCAGGGAAAATCCCCGGAGCCCGTGGCAGCGGAGGCACCACGGCGCTCGACGGCAGCATCGCCTCCGCGTGAACGACGGCAGCCGCGGCTGCCCGAGCATCTTCCCGTCGTCGAGGAGATGATCGTGCCCGAGGCGGTGAAGGTCGCGCCGCAGGACTGGCGGCGCATCGGCGAGGAAGTCAACGAACGGCTCGACTACGAGCCAGCGCGCTTCCTGCGCCGGTACACTGCGCCGGCGCACGGTGCGTCCCAAATATGTGCAGCGCGGCGTGCTCGATGCCGTGCCCATCGTCGCGCCGCTGCCCGATTCGCTCTTGGAGCGCAGCCTCGTGGCACCGGGGCTCCTCGCGCAGATCGTCGTGAGCAAATATTGCGATCATCTTCCGCTCTACCGGCAGGAATCGATCTATTGGACGCGCCATCAGGTCTGGTTGCCGCGCCAGACGATGGCCGAATGGGTCGCGCTGGCCGCGGAATGGCTCAAGCCTGTCTATCAACAAATCCGGCGGGACGTGCTCAGCCGCGGCTATGTCCAAATAGATGAAACGCCCATCCGCTATCTCGCGCCCGGCAATTGAAAGACCAGGCTCGGCTACCTGTGGACCTGCGGTGTTCCGCACGGCGACGCGATCTTCCATTGGGAAACCAGCCGCGCCGCGACGTGCCTGGACAACATCATCCCCGCCGACTTCCACGGCACCCTCCAGTGCGACGGCTACGAAGCCTACGACTGCTTTGCCCGCCGCCGCGGCGAAGCCATCGTGCTCGCAGGCTGCCTGGCCCACGTGCGCCGCAAGTTTTACGAAGCCCGCGACACCGCGCCGCAAGTGGCAGGCTGGTTCCTCACCCACTTCCAACACCTCTACGCACTCGAAGCCCGGCTGCGCCACGCCCGGGCCGGCCCGAAACTCCGCGCAGCAGCGCGAGCAAGCCAGAGCCAGCCCGTGCTGGCACGGATGCGCCGCGCCCTCGTGCGCCTGAAAACCACACACCGCTTCCTGCCTCGCAGCCTCATGGGCAAAGCCATCGACTACGCACTGCGCCAATGGCCCGCGCTACTCGTCTTCCTTGCCGACGGCCGCCTGGAGATCGACAACAACCTCATCGAAAACGCCATCCGCCCCACCGCCATCGGCAAGAAAAACTGGCTCTTCATCGGCGAAGCCCAGGCGGGCGAACGCAGCGCCATCCTCTACACCATCATCGAATGCTGCCGCCGCCGCGGCCTCGACCCGTTCACCTACCTGCGCGACGTGTTCACCCGGCTGCCCTCGGCGACCAACTGGCAGGTCAAGGATCTCACACCCGAAGCCTGGGCGAAGAGCCAGCAACGCACCGAACTACGCGCCATAGCATAGATGCCAGAGCCCACTCGGCTCTCACATCTACGCTCCCGGATCAGAACCTACGCATAAGCGAGTCAAGAGGCGCCTGGTCGGTCGCTTACAATCCAGCAACACTTTACGATCCCGAAAAAGCCGCGTCAACTCCGACCGGATTCTACATAAGTCTTAGGGCCGCGATGTCTCCCACGGTTTCAAGCCGTACCATTTTTAGCGAATAAACTGCTTTTCAATTTTTACCATACTTGGTTTTGACAATCCCCCGAATAGCTGAAAACTCACGCGAATAACTGACAACTCTCCCGGCGGAAAACACAGCAGGGAGAAGTTAAGTTAGCATCGAAATAACTATGAAACACAGGGAATACATCGCATCCAGACCAGCGCAGCGGATTGACGCCAGCCTGAACAAAGCCGCACCGGCTGACGGGCCGGCACTGTGCCCGCCAATGCAGGCGGACATCCGATCGGCGATTCCCGCACAGCGCTGCAAAAACACAGTGGAGCGTGTGATGATCGCCGGCATGATCTGCGACTTCATCGTGATTGCGGCCGCGATGGCCATCGGTTTCTGGCTGAGGTTTCACTCATTCATCCGCGCATTTGGGCAGGGATCGAGCGTCACATTTCTCGACTATGCCGGATACGCCGGGGGCAGCGCGATTTCGATGTCGCTCATTTTGGCTTACGGGCATCTCTACGAGGATGGCGTCGTGCTCCGTTACCGACGGGTCGCGCGGCTGATTCTTGAGGCTTCCGCGCTGTGGACGCTGGGCTTCCTCAGTCTCTCGCTGATTCTGAAATTCCAGCCTCCGCTGTCGCGGCTCTACGCGGTGGTCTGCGGCGCCACGATCTGCTGTAGCCTGCTCCTCTCGCGCTGGGTTTTCAGCCGAATCATCCGCCGCTCCTCCATCCTGCCCAGCCTCCGCCAGCGGGTGCTGATTGTGGGCTGGAACGATGAAGCAGGACGTCTCGCTGCGGCGTTTGGGACGGATATGGCCGATGCGTATGAGCTGGCGGGCTGTGTGAATCCCAAGGGACATGGCTTTGCAAAGTTCCCATTCGACAGAAGACTGATCCTCGGTGACCAGGAAGAGATCGCGGAAATCATCGAGCGCCGGAAAATCGACATGGTTGATGCTGGCGGACACGAATTCTGCACAGGACGAGATCGTCGGGCTCGCCAACCTTTGTGAGAAGATTATGGTGCAGTTCAAGGTGATCCCGTCCTACTTTCAGATTCTGGTGTCGGGACTGCACCTCGAAACGGTGAGCGGGATTCCCATCCTCGGCATCGCCAGCCTGTCACTGGATCAGACGTTGAACATCGTCTTCAAGCGCGCGGTGGACATCATCGGCTCGGTGGTCGGACTGCTGCTTTCAGTTCCGCTCATCGCGATCTTCGGCGCGATCGTCTATGCCGAATCGCCCGGTCCGATCCTTTACCGGCAGCGGCGACTGGGGCGCAACGGGCGGGAGTTTTTCATTTACAAAATCCGCAGGATGAAGCTGGACGCCGAACCGCCCGGCACAGTGGGCTGGATGACCAAGAACGATCCTCGACGGCTGCGCATCGGCGTGTTCATGCGAAAATACAACATAGACGAGGTGCCGCAGTTCTTGAACGTTCTCCGGGGCGAGATGAGTCTTGTCGGCCCACTGCCGGAACTCATCCGCAGCTTCAAGGAGGAAATCCCGCATTACAATGCACGCCACAACGTGTAGCCCGGCATCACCGGCTGGGCGCAAGTGCGCGGATTCCGCGGTGACACCGACCTGGGCGAGCGCATCAAGTGCGAACTCTGGTATCTGGAAAAGTGGAGCGTGCTGCTGGACTTCCACATCATGCTCCTTACATTTATCAAACGGGACAACGCGTCTTGAATCCGCAAACTCACATTTCATCCGGAGGGAATTCGCCGGTCACTTGGGACTACTTGATCGTGGGCGCGGGTTACGCCGGCGCAGTTCTCGCCGAGCGTCTGGCCAGCCAGTGCGGTGCGACATGTCTGGTCATAGACAAAAGAACGCACATTGGCGGCAATGCGCATGACCATTACGACAAGGCCGGGGTTCTGCTGCACACCTACGGACCGCATTATTTCCGCTCGAACTCCGAGCGCATCGTGGCCTATCTCAGCCAATTCACCGAGTGGCATCCCGTCGAATACAAAATCCTTTCGTGGGCCGAGGGGCGGCACTGGCAGTTCCCGATCAATCTCAACACCTTCGAGCAGCTCATCGGCAGGCCTTCCACCTCCGGGGAAATGGAGGCCACGCTCGCGGAGTGGCGCGTGCCCATCGAAAACCCCGCGAACTCCGAAGAGGTGATCGTCTCGCAGGTCGGCACGCGGCTCTACGAGATGTTCTTCAAGAACTACACGCGCAAGCAGTGGCGGCGCGAGCCGAGCGAACTCGACGCCAGCGTGTGCGGCCGCATCCCCATCCGCACCAATCGGGATGACCGCTATCTCTCGGAAAAATTTCAGGCGCTGCCGAAGGACGGCTACACGGCGATGTTTGCGCGGATGCTGGATCACCCGAACATCACCGTTCAACTCGGCACAGGCTTCCGCGAAGCCCGGCAGCAGGTGAAATACCGACATCTGATTTTCACCGGGCCGGTGGACGAGTATTTCGATCACTGCTTCGGCCAGCTGCCCTACCGTTCGCTGCGCTTCGAGCCGGAGACTCTGAATCAGGAATTTTTCCAGCCTACGATGCAGGTGAACTACCCGAACGATCACGAATTCACCCGCATCGTGGAGATCAAGCACGCGACCGGGCAGCAGATTCCCGTCACCACAATCGTCCGCGAATACCCGGACGATTACGGCCCCGGAAAGGAGCCCTACTATCCGATCCCTGCGCCCGATGCGAAGGCGCTCTACGATCGCTACGCCGCGCTCGCGGAGAAGGAGGAGGGCGTGAGTTTCGTCGGGCGGCTCGCCACCTACCGCTACTACAACATGGACCAGGTGGTCGGCATGGCGCTGACGGAATTTGAAAAGCTGAAAAGCAGGCACGCCGATCTGCCCCGGCCCAATGCACACCTCACAGGTCCCGCAAAATGAACGTGCCCGCCACACTCAATCCAGACACGGGAACGGATACCGAGAAACACGCGGAGCGCGCGAAAGAGAAGTCGGCTGGTCGGAACGTAGGATTGACCTGCCGGGTGACTCATGCCCGTTTTCCAGCGCCCTCATTTCGCGTCCATCCGCGTGTTTCGCGGTCTCACGCATCCGGATCCAGGCTCAATTTAACCCGCGGCGATTCGCCCAGCTTCCCGAACAACCCTTCTGGCGGCGCTTTGCCACCATACACCAGCCCCACCCAAGTCGAATGCCCGCAGGGCCAAGTGCTCCAGTGGTGGGAATACGACGACCAGGAACAAGAGCAATGGTTCCGCTCCTCGCACCACGCGCCCCTGTGCGCCACCTGTTGGCAGGCCGCGCACTGCCCTCCGCAATTCGGCTTCCCGAGCGCCTCCCATGAACCTAAATCCGGCGATGGGATGTCGCGCAAAGACGCAAAGGCGCAAAGAAGAAGCAGATGCAGACAAGCAGGCGTTCACCCACCTGGTGAGTGTGAAACAAAGCGCATCTTTTTGCGTCTCTGCGCCTTTGTGCGACCTCCGCTCCTCCCATCGCCGGATTTAGGATGAAACCCTCCTTGGCCAGATCCCGCACGCGAGCACTCTGGCCCGACGCCTCCTGGGGCAAGCGCGTCCTTGGATCAAACCTGCCCAATCCTATGAGAAGAACCAACTCGGCCTGAGTACCATGTACCTCAACAGCCTGCGCCTGTTCTCGCAGACGAGCCTCTGGGCCGACAGCGCCGTACTCCTGCGAACCATGGCCCTGCTCGACATCGCCCAGCCCACAAACCTATTGAGCGCCCTCGTTCCAATACAACTCGAACCCAGCCTTCCTTGAGGCGCAAAAAAACGGTTTCACTCACTCTTCTCCGTAGCCGCTCGTCCCTTTCGGAACACCCTCTAATATCTAGATTAAGTCGCAATCGACCAATTCTTCCGGCTGCGACAACCGGTGAAATTACTATTTCGCCGGTTCCGCGTTCCATGCCTTGATGTCCACGAAGTAGCCGTCCTTGCCGGAGACACCGCTTTCGATCTTGGACTTGGTGGGATGGCCGATGCCGGGGGATTTGCGATAGCCGACGGGCTTGCCAGCGAGGAAGGGGCGGAGGATCATTTTGGAATGCGAATGAACGGAAACGCACGCCGCGCGCGGCGTGTCTTGGCAAGCACAAGAGCGACGCAGAATCGCTCTGCTCTCGCGTTAAACGTTAAAAGTTTAACGTTGGAAGTTTGACGTTAAGCCCCGCTATGCCGCGCGCAGCGGCACAGCGATGACACGACGCTGATCCGGTATCAGAACGCGCGTGTAGCGGGCGCAACGTCAGACATCAAACGCTCAACGCCAAACTTCAAAAGAGAAAGCCTCTGCCGAGCGAGGCACTCACCCCGCGACGAGGAACAGCCCGCCGCAAATCAGCGCGACACCGATGACAATGCGGGGCGTGATCTTTTCCTTCAGAAAAAAAGCGGCGGCGGCAATGACAAGGACGCGCTCGATGCCCTCGAACGGGTAAAACTTGCTGAGCGGAATCTGCGAGAGCTGCGAGAGGCCGATGAAAAAACTCAGCGCCATCGCGAGGATACCACCGGCAAATGCGACGACGCGCGTGCGCTTGAGTTTCGCGCCGGCGGTCTCGTCCATGGCCATCTTGAACGCCACCTGCCCGGCGACCTGGAGCGCGAATGTGAGCGAGACGAGGATGACGGTGATCAGCTTCATGCGTGCTCCTTTTTCTCCGCAATCTCCTCGGCATGCGCCACTGCGGGCGCAGTGATCATCACGCCGATAAAGACGAGCGCGATGCCGATCCATTGCTTTGTGCCGATGTGCTCACCGAGCAGCCACCATGAGCCGATGGGGACGAGCACATGCTGAAGGCCCGTGAGATTGTACGCCACGCTGAGGCGGATGGTGCGCAATGCATTCAACCAGCAGAGCAGGCTGCCGACGCCGAGGATCACTCCGAGCCACACCCACACGGAGCGGAGTTGCGAGACATCAATCACCGACTTCGCCACGGCGGAATCCGCGCCGCGCTTTTTCGCCATCTCGGACGCCGCGACGAGCACCGCGGCGAGGAAGACCTGATTAATCGGGTGCGTGATGCGGGGCCCGTAGCGCGCCCACAGCAGCGCGATCAGAGTTCGTGGGCGTTCGGAAATTTCTTGATCGTCTTGTCGTGCCGCGCCGGCTGGAGGTAGCGGATCGCGATGCGGAAGATCGGGTTGATCAGGCGGGACGTGTGCCATGCGTAGAGGTCGAGCGGCGCGAGTTCCATGCGGAGGTGGAACTTCGGGTCGTAGTTGAGCGGCGCGGTGTAGTAGCGTTTGAGGCCGTTGTCCAATGCCCACTGCACCACGTCGCGCCAAGTGACGAAGTAGAGGTGCAGATCCAGCGCGACCGCGTAGTCGAGACCGACATTCAGATCGTGGATCGTGTCGCCGTGGATGATGCACAGCGCGAATGCGACGATCTTCCCGTTCTGCCTCCAGAGGAAGAAGCGCGCGCACTCCGGCATTTCCTTGCCGATGCGGACGAGGAAGTCTTTCGTGAGTTCCTCGAAGCGCAGCTCCGAGCGCTGGAAGGTCTGCGTGTAAAGCGGGTAAATCTCATCCGCGACGTGCGACACATCGGTGACGACTTCGAGTGTGAGCGGCGGATGTTCGGCGAGCTTCTTGAATTTCCGCCGCAGATTTTTCCGGAACGAATAGCTTACGCGTTTCTGCAAAAATTCCTCGAAGCTCGCGAAGTCGAGCGCGAGTCCGCACGCAGGCATGGACGGCGCGCGGCTGTATCCGCGCGAGAGCAGCGGCTTCAGCGCATCGCGGTATTTCGACGGGTAATCCTTCAGCAGCACGATCGAGACTTTCGAACTGCGCGCGAATGCCGCGAGCGCATCGCACAGCGCATCCACGGCCCAGACCGCCGTGCTGTCCAGCGAACCCTCGCTCGCGGAACAGCCGAGCATGAGCATCCGCAGTTGCAGCCAGCCGCCGAAAAACTTTCGCGGCCAGTTCAGCATCGCGCGCAGTTTGCCGGGCATCCCCGCGGTGAGATCCTGCCTCACGAAAAAGAGCTGTTGCATCGCGACCTCGCCGGTCGCGGAGTTTTCGAGGAAAAGGTAGCGGTGGTCGAACTGCCCCGCGAGCGTCTCAGCGGTGATGCGGTGGTAGCGGTGATCCTTCGCGTGCCCCGCGAATGCCTTCTGCCAGCGCGCGAGATCGTCGCCTGCCAGCGAGGACACGATGCGCGCCCTGCCCGAGACAGTCGCGAACTCAACCGGTGCCGCAAGCGCCCCACCGCACTTCGCATTTCCGGCATCCGCCGCCGGTGCGGGACTTGCGCCTTCCATCACGCGGGCAGCGCAGCGCATCCGCACGCGGCGCGGGTTTCCACGGCGCGGCTCAGCGCGCGGACACTCGGAATGGATGATGGCTCGGCAGACACGCGCGCAGTTTTCGGAAAGTCCGCCTCAGTTCAATCTCCTTCGCGCACTTTGTGTCCCGGGTCCTCATGTGCTTCGGAGCCTCGATGCACCCGCTTACAGAAGTTCGCAACAGCCATCCACCATCTGTCCTGACCTCTCCGCATTTTCGCAAATCTGATTCACTTTTTTCTTGCCGGAAATTTTCCCCCGCGGATATTCCGCAGCCTCAGTTTCAACCACGGGGAGTTAGCTCAGTTGGTAGAGCGCGTCGTTCGCAATGACGAGGTCAGGGGTTCGACCCCCCTACTCTCCACTTTTTCCAAGGCGGAAAAAGCCCGTGGTTTCGCGGTCAGCGCCAGTTCGTGGCAAGCTCCACCAGCGTCCGCACGCCGAAGCCCGTCGCGCCTTTTGCTAGCGATGCCCCGTCCCTGTTGCGGTGCGAAGTGTAAGCAATGTCGAGGTGCGCCCACGGCGTCTTCTCCGCGAAGGTCCGCAGAAATGCCGCCGCCGTGCATGATCCGCCCATGCGTCCGCCGCTGTTCTTGATGAGCGCCACGTCGCTGCGGATGGCCTCGTCGTATTCGGGAAAATGCGGCATGGGCCACAGCCGCTCGCCGGATTTTTTCGCGGCTTCCAGCGTGGCATCGCGCAGCCGATCGTCGCTGCTCCAGAGCCCGGCTGCACTTTCACCGAGCGCGACGCCGACCGCGCCGGTGAGCGTCGCGATGTCCACGATCGCGGCGGCCTTGAGATCCCTGCGCGCAAAGCCAATCGCGTCGGCGAGAATCATCCGGCCCTCGGCGTCGGTGTTCACGATCTCGACGTGACGCCCGTCGTAGCAGGTCACGATGTCGCCCGGCCGGTATGCCGCGGCACCGGGCATGTTTTCCGCGGCGGGGATGAGGCCGATGATGTTGCGCTTCACGCCGAGCTTCGCGATGGCGAGCATCGCGCCGAGCACGGCCGCGCCGCCGCACTTGTCCCAGATCATCTTCTCCATGTCCGCGGCGGGCTTGATGGAAATGCCGCCGGTGTCAAATGTCACTGCCTTGCCCACGAGCGCGAGCGGTGCCTGCCCGCGCGGCCCGCCGCGGTGCTCCATTACGATGAGCCGCGGCGGACGCGCGCTGCCGCCGCCGACCGCGGTGATGCCGCCGAATTTTTTTGCGCGAAGCTGCTTCTCATCGAGCACCGTGCAGCGCAGGCCGTGCTTCTTCGCATGCCAGCGCGCCTCCTCCGCGAGGGTCTCGGGGAATACGACATTGCCGGGGCGGTTCGCGATGCCGCGCGCGAGGTTTGTAAATTCCCCGAGCGTCTGCGCGTGCACAGCGGCCTTCTTCGCCGTCGCGACGTGGTGCGCACCGACGATCACATTCACCTGCTCGATGGCGCGCGTGCGTGTCGTCTTGAATTCCTCATACGCAAAATCCGCGAGCACCATGCCCTCGACTGCCGCCCCCGCGAACTGCGCCCACTCACCGAGGTGCAGTGTGAAGCGCGTGCGCCCGCTGCGCTTCATCGCCATCGCCGCGCTGCCCGCCGCCGTCCGCATTTCGTCGGCGGTGATTTTTTCCGCATCGCCGAGGCCGACGAGCAGCACGTTCTCGCCGTGATGAAAAACGCGCGAGCCGGGCTTCAGCGAAAGCTCCGCGTCGGAGATTCCGTGCGGCAGTGACTTGCGTTGCGCAGCGGTAAAAAGACGGACGCCCGGCAATCCCGCCGGAGCTTTGCTGAGGATGGAAAATTTCACGCGCGCGTTTACACGCGGAAGCCCGCCCGCGGCGAGGCGATTTCGCGGAGGGCCGTGCTACAACTGCACGACCTGCGCGGACTTGATGTCCGGCTCGGCGAGCATTTCCTTCAGCACGGCTTCGCCAGGGACACTGTCGAGGTTCAGCACGGCGAGCGCGAGGCCGCCGGCCTCGTTCCGGCCGAGGCTCATGTTGGCGATGTTCACGCCGTGCTTGCCCATGAGATTTCCGATCCAGCCGACCATGCCGGGGCGATCTTTGTTCTCGTAGATCAGCAGGACGCCATCGGGCCGCGCCTCGATGTGGCGTCCGTTCATCTTCACGACGCGCGGCTGGTTGCCGAAGAACGTCCCCGCGACGCTCACCCATCCGCCCTCGCCGGTCGCGGTGAGTTCGATCAGCTCCGTAAAATCGCCGCCGATGCTCTCGCGGCTCTCGGTGACCTTGAGGCCGATCTGTTTTGCAAAGTCGGGTGCATTCACCTCGTTCGCCTCGCCGCCGCTCGCGATGTGCAGGAAGTTCTTCAAAATCGCGCGCGTGATCGCCGTCGTATCGTGTTCGTTGATCTTGCCGGAAAAATTGATGTTCAGCGTGTCGCAGCGCTTGGCCGCGATCTGGCGGAGCAGCGTGCCGAGTCGCGCGCCGAGCGCGATGTGAGGCCCGATAATCGCGAGCGTCTTTGCGTCCACGTTCGGCATGTTCACCGCGTTGCGGACTTCACCGCTCATCAGCATCGCGCGAATCTGCTGTGCAACCTCGATGCCCACATTTTCCTGTGCCTCCGCCGTGCTCGCACCGAGGTGCGGCGTGAGGACGATGTTCGGCAGCGAACGCAGCGGGAAATCCGCGGGCGGCGGCTCGACTTCGTACACATCCAGCGCGGCTGCTGCGACCTGGCGGCTCTTCAGCGCATCGTACAGCGCTTTCTCGTCAATGAGCCCGCCGCGTGCGCAGTTGATGATCCGCACGCCCTTCTTCGTCTTCGCGAGCCGCTCGGCATTGAGCATGTTCTTCGTCTCGTCCGTGAGCGGCATGTGCATCGTGATGTAGTCGGCAAGCGGCACGATTTCATCGAGGCGCTCGACCAGTTCCACCTGCAGCGAACGTGCGCGGCTTGCGGAGAGATACGGGTCGTATGCGAAAACGCGCATGCCGAACGCGATCGCGCGCCGCGCGATCTCCGTGCCGATGCGGCCCATGCCGAGAATGGCGAGCGTCTTGCCGTAAAGCTCCACGCCCTCGAAAGACTTGCGATCCCACTTCCCCGCCTTCACCGAGGCATCCGCCTGCGCGATGTTCCGCGAGATCGCCATGAGCAGGCTGAACGCGTGCTCCGCCGTGGAGATCGTGTTGCCCGCGGGAGTGTTCATCACCACCACGCCGCGCTTCGTCGCGGCCTCCACGTCCACATTGTCCACGCCGACACCGGCGCGTCCCACGACCTTCAGTTTCTTCGCCGCCTCGATGACGCGCGCATTCACCTTCGTCTGCGAGCGCACGACGAGGCCGTCGAACTCGCCGATGATCTTGAGAAGTTCGTCTTCTTTCAGGCCGGTCTTCACCGTCACGTCGAGCAGACCGCCCTCCTGCAATTCGGCAATGCCGCGCTCACTCACAGGATCTGCCACCAGGACTTTTGGTTTGTTCATTGTGCTTTGTAGAAAATGGGCGCGCAGTCTGCGCAGCTTCACGCCGCTGGCAAATCGAAAGTTGCCCCACCCCGCCCGACCCGCTAACGAACGGGGATGCGCATCGCACGACTCCAACTCTCCGACAATTCCATCACCCACGCCCGCCAGCACGACGGCGGAAAATTCACGCGCCTCACGGGCGGTCCGTTCGGGCCATTCACGGACACTGGCGAGACTGTCTCGGGCAAGCTGCTCGCGCCGATCGTGCCGAGCGCGATCCTCTGCATCGGGCTGAACTACCGGAAGCACGCTGCGGAATCGAATTCGCCGGAGCCGAAATTCCCCGTGCTCTTCGTGAAGTCCGCCGGTGCCGCGCAGGATCCCGACGCGCCCATTCTTCTCCCGCGCCGCCTGCGCAGCGACAAGGTGGACTACGAGGCGGAACTCGCTGTCGTCATCGGCAAAGCCGCAAAAAATGTAAGCCGTGAGAAGGCGCTCGACTACGTCCTCGGCTACACCTGTGCGAACGACGTGAGCGCGCGCGACTGGCAGAAGGACGGCGGCGGCGGGCAGTGGTGCCGAGGCAAATCGTTCGACACGTTCTGCCCGCTCGGCCCGGTGATCGTCACGACAGATGAAATCACCGACCCGCACACGCTGAAAATCGCCGCGCGCGTAAACGGCGAGACGCTGCAGGACTGGAGCACGAACGACATGATTTTCGACATCGCGACGATCGTCGAATTCCTCAGCAGCAGCAACACGCTACTCCCCGGCACGGTGATTCTCACCGGCACGCCGCATGGCGTCGGCATGGCGCGCACCCCTCCCCGCTGGCTGCTCGCCGGCGATGTCGCCGAGATCGAAATCGAGAAAATCGGCATCCTGCGCAATCCCGTCGCCGAGGAACCGGCGTCCGAAGGGCGCTTCAAAATCGCGTAGCCGCTGACGGCAGGAGGCGGGCACTTTTTTTCCGCAAACGAAAAGGCCGGATGCCTCACGGCATCCGGCCTTTGTGACTTTTGATCAGCCCGCTACGGTGGCTACGCGAGCAGCGCCTTGATTGGTGATCCGTTGCGCGTGATCATCACTGGGCGTCCGCTCGGAGTCTTGTATTCCTTGTGCGGATCGATGCCGAGCGCGGTGAAGAACGTCGCTGCGATGTCATCGGGCGAGATTCCGTGGTCCTTCGGGCCTTCGCCCTTCTCATCGCTGGCTCCGACGACCTGGCCGTTCTTGATGCCGCCGCCCGCGAGCAGCGTGAACATCGCGCGCGGATAATGGTCGCGTCCGGCGCGCTGGTTGACCTTCGGAGTGCGGCCGAATTCGCCGGTGACATACACGACCGTGGAATCGAGCAGCCCCTTGAGCGCGAGCGCCTGGAAGAGTCCGGCGAGGCCCGCATCGAGCTGCGGGAGCAGACGGTTTTTCAGCGAGCTGAAGTTGTCCGAATGCGTGTCCCATCCGCCGAGATTCAGCGTGACAAATTTCACGCCGCTCTCGACGAGGCGCGTCGCGAGCAGTGCGCTCTGCGAGAACTGCTCCGTGCCGAAGAGGCTCGTGATATTCGAGGATTCCTTCGAGAGGTCGAACGCCTCACGCGCCTTCGTGGAGCGCATCATGGCGTATGCCTTGCGTCCGAATTCATCCATGCCCGCGAGGATCTTGTCCTCCTTCGCGAAATCGCCGAAGGCCTTGTCGTAGCGGCCTACGAGGTTCTGGCGGCGATCCACGTCCTCCATCGTCACGCCCCGCAACGCGAGGCCGCGGATTTCCATGGGCTTGCCAGCCTGCGGCGCAGAGCCGGTGTCGAATGGGCCGTATTCCACGCCGAGATAGCCGCTCGGATTGTTGCCCTGCGAGGGCACGGCAACGAATGCGGGCAGCTCCGGCGGCGCACCGAGTTCCTTCGACACGACCGAGCCGAGGCTCGGAAATTGCAACGAAGGCAGCGGACGGTTGCCGGTGCCCATGTAGATCGAGCCGAGGTCGTGCGCCGCGAGCGTGTGCGAGACGCCGCGCAGAATCGCAAATTTGTCCGCGCACTTCGCGAGCTTCGGCAGGTGTTCGGAGATCTGCATGCCGTCCACATTCGTCGCGATCGGTTTGAATTCGCCGCGGTGCGTGTCGGGCGCGTCGGGTTTCAGATCAAAGGTGTCCATGTGGCTCGGCCCGCCGCCGAGGCGGACAAAGATGGCAGCCTTGCCCTTCGCTTTGGATGAGACGCCTTCGGTCGCGGCGTGCGCGAGGAAGTTTTGCAGGCCGAAGCCGAGACTGAAGCCGGTGATGGCACCGACCCGGATGAAGTCGCGGCGGGCGATGCCGTCGCAGCAGATGTAGTTGGACATGGTGGTGTGCTTGTTTGGAGGTTTGGCGTGGTTTGTTCGTCGTCGAAAGGATCAGTGGTTCACCATGAACTCGCGCGTGTTCAGCATCGCCCAGAGCAGATCGCGAATGCCATCCACGGGCGTCTTCGCGGCGGCGATGTCGGCCTTCGCCTGCGCGATCTCCTCGGCGGTGGCGGGACGGCTCACTGTGCGGAGGAATATCTCGCCGATCGCAGTATCGAGATCGAATTTCCGCTGCGGCTTGTCCGCCTCGGCGAGCTGCTTCGCGAGATCGGCACGCATCGTTTTCACTTCCGCGACGCGGTTCGCATACTGCTTCATCTGCTCCTGATAACGCGCCTCGGCCTCGGCATTGCCGGCCTCGGGCTTCTTCGGCTCCTTCAGCATTTCCGCAGCTTTCGCATCAATCTTCGCGATCCTGCCGCGGATGGCCTCGACGCTGCGATCCTGCGCCGGCGCGAGTCGGCTGCGCACCTCGTCCATCCAGCCCGTGCGGTTGACCCCCTCCAGCTTGCTCAACATGCCGGGATCATTCCGCGTATAGATCGTCTGAAGCAAAGTCGGATCGGTCGTGCGCTCGCAGTCGCAGTTCACCTCGCGCGCGGGCCTGCCGAAGATCGTCAGCGCGTAGCCGTCGCCGCCGCCACGGTTCTTCCCGTAGCCGGAAAACGCGTTCGGCCCGATCGTTCGCTCGGTGATTTCTGTCGCGAACTTCTCCGCGCGATCCGTCGAGGCCGTCGCCATTGCGATCGCGTCAAAGACCACCTCGGCAGGCAGTCGGCGGATCACCGCGTGGCTGAAGTTTTTCTCATCGAGCTTGTTCGTCGCATTCGTCTTCCAGCTCCGCTGATACGTGTCGCTGCTCAGGATCTCGCGGTGCAGCCACTTGATGTCGAAATTGTGCGCGATGAATCCGTCCGCGAGATAGTTGAACAGCTCCGCATTGCTTGGCGCGTTCGCGAGGTTGAGGTCATCCGCGGGCTCCACGATCCCGCGGTTGAAATACGACGCCCACACGCGGTTCACGAATCCCTTCGCGAAGTACGGGTTCTCCTTGCTGCGCAGCCAGTCCATGAGCGGCGCGCGCGGATCGTTATACTGCGACATCATCACTTCCGTGCCGCCGAGAATCTTCGGCGTGATGACCCGCGAGCTGTTCTGGAAATCCTTCTTGTCCTGTTTCATCGGCTGGCCCACGCGCTTGATGTCCACGTAAAGCTCATCCCACGGAATCGGCTCGCCCGCGCTGATGCGCCGGCCCATCTCGGTCTGTTCAATCTTCTGCCGCTCGTTGTCCTTCTTCGGATCCTCCACCTTGCCCTCCATCGCCTTGTCCACCTTCGCCTTGATCTCCGCGCGCAGGCTCGTGGGCGTCATCTCTCCCGACGCGACCGACGGCGAGGTATCGCCCTTCGACATCTTCTCACCGCCGCCCTTGGTTCCGCCCGCGACGCCGGAGAAAAATGCCTGAAAGTGCTCGAAGTCCGTCTTCGTCCACTGGTCGAACGGATGCTTGTGGCACTGCGCGCACTCGATGCGCACGCCGAGGAAAGTGTGCGCAAACGACAGCGCCTTTTCCTCCGGCTTCTGCACATTCTGCCGCATCCAATACCACGGCAGATTCGGCCGCTTCGCGAACTCCGCGGGATTCTCCGTGCGAAAATAGCTGCCCATCTCCTGCACGAAATCCGCGTACTTTTGATCCGCCGAAGTGCGGCTCGTCGCGAGCACGATGCCCGCCGCGAGTTGATCATACGGCGTGTTCTCTGCGATGCGCTTGTAGATCCAGTCGTACCACTGGTGCGACATCGCGCCGCTCAGGTTCTTCCCATTGTTTCCGTTCGCCCGGATGTGCCGCGGATTGTTGCCGGTAAAATCGCAGAGCTTCGTCGTCCACCACGCCGCGTAAGCGGGGCGCGTGAGCAGCTCGTCAATCTTCCGCTTGCGCTTGTCCGGCGCGGTGTCCTTTGCAAAAGCCTCCACCTCGCGCGCCGTCGGCAGCGTGCCCGTGACATCGAGCGCAGCGCGCCGCAGGAACTCCGAGTCCGTGCAAATCTCGCTCGGCAGGATGCCCGTCTTGCGCAGCTTCGCGACCACCAGCTCGTCCACCTTCGTCGCCGTCCGCACCTTCGGAAAATTCGCGCCGACCTTGTCCGAAACCGGCAGCACCGCGGGCACGGGCTCCACGCCATTGTCGTAAAATGCCACGATGTGCGTGTCACCCGGCGTCTTCGAGGTCACGAGGCCCGTGTCGTTCACGAGCGCGACCGTTTCGTCATTCGTGCGGAAACGCGTGAGCTGCGTGACATCCTCGACCGTCCCGTCCTTCCAGAACGCGAGCACCTTCAACTGGATCGCATCACCGCTCTTCTTGAAAACGAGTTCCTTCGGCAGCACTTCGAGCTTCGCAAAATCGCCCGTCTCCGCGACGTCCGATTTCGCGCCAGTCTGAAGCCACTTCAGGATCAAATTGTATTCCCACGATCCCTTGTCGAAGCGCTTCTTGCCCTTGTGCTCCTCGCCGTCGAGCGACGGCTTCGCGAGGATGAGGCTCTTCATCGGCTCCTTCATATCCACGCGAATCTCCTCCGCGCCACCCTTGCCCTTTGTGATCGCCTCGTGATCCTTTTCAAAATCGTAGCCGAAGAGCGAAAGCTGAAATCCCCCCCGCCCCTGGAACGACCCGTGGCACTCGCGCCCGCTGCATCCCGAACGCGACATCAGCGGAACGACATGCCTGCGGAAACTCGCGTCGTCCGCCTTTGAAATATCCTTCCATCGTTCGCTCGCGGGCACCGCTATTTTTGCGGCACCGGCAGACTTCGATGATTTCTCCGCCGCCGGCTCGGCGGGACGGATGGCATTTGCGAGGACGACGGCAGGCAGAAGCCCGAGGAGGAGGAAGGATCGTTTCATGGATTAGGGGACGGAAAACTCACACGCACCGCCAAGTGAGGTATCCGTTGGATACAGGGTTGCAAGTGAGGCATTGATTTGGGAATCAGCAACGAACCGATTCCTTAGCCGCTTTTTCACTCGGGGTGAGAAAAACTTGCGGTGGAATACTTCGCCTTCCCCTCGCCCGCCCGCGCACCTGCTCAAACATCCCGGCTGTAGCCCTCTCCACATCCCCCCTTTCTGTGCGACCCTGCGCGGATTGTCCCACGCCATGATCGCTCCCCGCCTTTCGCTCCTCGTTGCCCTGCTCGGCACCGCACTCGCGAGCGCCGCGGATTCTCCGCAGCCCTTCAACACCGAGAAGGACACAAGCATCCCGCTCATGCCCGCCGCCGAGGCCGCTGCAAAATTCAAAGTGCCGCCGCGAATGAGCCCGCGGGGAACCCGCGCCGCAGAAGTAAGCGGACGGCGAACAGCGCCGGCTATTGCGATCCGCCGCGATAGATGCGTGCGATCTTCAGCAGCAGCGCCTCGAGTTCGCGGAAATATTCGTTCTCCTTCATCGTGCCTTTGCGATCCCGGAGTGCGGCAAGTTCACGCTCCAGCGCGTCCCGCTGCGTGCGCTGTTCCGCGGTGAGCGCACGCTCGGCGGCACTGTGGACGAGGTGTATCTGTGCGGCACGCAGGCCGTCCGGCGCGGTACCGTCCTTCGTTTTCTTCACCGCGCGCACGCCGGAGAACCACTCCGGCGGCGTGCCGAGGCCGTCGCCATTGTCTTCGAGCAGCGAATGCTCGGTCGCAAGCCGGCCCTCCTCCTTGTAAAAATCCGCGGTCTTGCGCGCAGCCGTGAGCCACGCCTCGAGCAGCGAAGTCTCGCCGTCCTTGTCAATGTCCGCCGCAGGATCGGCGATCGCCTGCGAGAGGTAGCCCCCGAAGCGCGCGTAATTGTTCTCCGATCCGTTCTTCGTCGCAGTCACGATAACGCGACCCCGCGCAGCAAGCGGCTTCAGCCACGCGCCGCTCGCCGAGAAAGCACACACGACGATCACCGGACGCCCGAACGGCTTCAGCCACGCCGCGATTTCCGAGACCGAGACATCATCGCCACGCAGGTTGAATTTCGCATCCTTCGCATCGGCAGTGCCGTGGCCAAGCAGCACGAGCCAGAGTTCGTTCGCACCGTCTTTCGGCTCGGCGTCGAGCGCAGCCTTCATGCGATCATGATCAGACCGCGCCGCACCGTTTCCCTTCGTCGCATCACTCGCATCCTGCCCGATGCCAAACGTGGCATGCTTCGCACCGCCTGCATCGCAAGCGCGCTGCCAGTGCGACGCCCATTTCGCAAACGCATCCGCGTATTGCTCCTCACCGCCCGCGCTCACCGCAATGAGCACCGAAGCGCGTCCCGCATTTTCCTCCGCATGGACGAACGCATTGAGAAAAATGAGCGCCGTCAGAAGGGCGCAAACTTTCCGTAGCCGCCGACGGCAGGAGGCGGGCTGATCAAAAATGACGAATGACGAAGACGCCGCCCCGCTCGTAATTCGTCATTCGGCCTTCGTCATTCAAAAGTGCCCGCCTCCTTCCGTCGGCGGCTACGGGTGAGATGATGCGCTTCATGCCAGTCCGGATTTGCGCCGCAGCCCCCACTCACCGAGGAAACATGCGAGCGCGAACAGAAACATCCCGCTCGTGTGCCATAGCGGTTCGGTGCTCGTCTCCGTGATCGGAGCCTTCCGCTGCGGCATATCCCTTGCAAATTTCTCCAGCCCTTCCGGCGCGATCACCTCGCCGCCGGTCTTCCGTGCAAGCTGCTCCATCAGTGCGCGGTTCGGCGCGAGCAGACGGAATTCCTCCGCGTCGAGATTTGTGCTCCAGCCCGTCTCCGCCGTTCCTGCGCTCGCGCCGTTTTCGTTCAGCACCGTCGCCTCCACGCGGTAGCCGCCGCTCTCACGCGGCGTGTAGCTCGCGATGTAGAGCCCCGCGTCCTTCGGCGAAGGTTCCGCCGGGATCGTCAGTTCGGCATCCGGCCCCTTCCCGCCCGCGCGCTGGATTCTCAAAGTCACGCGCGCGTTTTCGATCGGCTCAAACTTCGCATCACGCGCGCGCACTTCGATCCGCACCGTCTGCGCGTCAGGCTGCGGTTCCGCACGCACCTCGACCGCGCCCGGCACATCCGCGACGAGCCATCGCACCATCTGCCGCCACGCGCGTCCGATATCCTTCTGCCGCGCTTCATCACCGAGTCCGCCGTGCCACAAATCGCCGATCAGCAGCGCCGCCGTCCGCCCACGTCCGAAGCGCTGCGTGACCAGCGCTGGATGCTCGCCCTTCCCGTCGTTCACCGTCGCGATCACCGTCGCCGCGGGTTTCGCCGCTCCGACGCGGTTCAGCACGCCAAACGCCGGCAATTCCGCGAGCCGCTTGCGCTCATCCGCCTCGTTCGTGCGCAGCCGCGCCCACGGCTGCAGCCAGCCCTCGCGAGTCAGCGAAAGTCGCGCCTCGCCAGCGTCCGCAGTCGTCTTCGTGTCGAGATACACCGGCAGCATTTCGCCGATCGCGGTGCGCGCATAGTTGCCGTCCCCGAACGACTCCGCGCCACCGAGCATCAGGAAACCCGCGCCGCGTTCGCTCACGAACTTTTGCAGCAGCGACATCTGCGCCGCAGTGAAAAATTCCGCCTCCACGTCATCAATGATGATCGCGCGGTAGCGGAACAGCTCCTCCGCAGTCTTCGGAAAACCTCCGGCCAGTTCATTCGCATCCTCCGTGCCGAGCCGCACCATCACTGGCTGATCGTATCGCTCGATCTCCTCCTTCGACTGATTTCCAAATCCGCGGAACAGCGGATTGCTCGATTCGCCTGCACGCCCGCGGAACTCAAACTTCGGCTCGCGCTTCGCGATCCGGATGAGCGCCACGAGCTGCGTCTGTTCCTCGCCCTCGATCGCACGGCGGAGGAATTTGTATTCCCAATTCGGGCGCCCGCCCACGTAGAGCACGCGATACGGCCCGTTGCCGCGATCCACGGTCACGATGGATTCGTTGTTCGCCATCGTCATCTCCGGCGCCGCGCCGGTCTTTGCGGCGACA
>Ga0208856_1000321_pt1 | contig 19587 bp, 16 predicted proteins | sample LakMenEpi13Jul12_FD_150690 | JGI IMG/M metagenome (GOLD analysis project Ga0208856, IMG submission 150690) | Freshwater microbial communities from Lake Mendota, WI - 13JUL2012 deep hole epilimnion (SPAdes) | ecosystem: Environmental > Aquatic > Freshwater > Lentic | place: Lake Mendota, Madison...
GTAAAACTTGTCTGCCAAGGCCACCATGTAGGCGCCGCCCACCTGTGCCAAACCTGCTTGACCGCCCGCCAACATGGGGCCCAAGGTGGCTGCTGGAATGAGTGTGCCCGCCATAGCGGCATAACTTGCACCACCGTCTTTGGCGGCATTCAAATAAGCGCCAACCAAGTCGGCTGCATCGTTGCCACCGCCATCAATGAGAAGCAAATCTGTGCTTTTGTAGTTGCCAGCCGAAGAGGCAACCTGCAATTGATAAGTGATGGAGAAGGGCGAAGCGCCTGCACCAGTTTGAGGGTTGATGTTGTTGATGCGACCGCCGCCCACGGCATAGCTAGAACAGCCTGGTACCACTGAGAATGGAGAGGCAGCAGCACCTGTGTATTTGAAAAAGTTGCACAGTTGAGGTGTACCTAGCAGTGCAGCAATGCGTTCTGTCCAAAGCGTATTCGGCTCGCTTGCGCTGTCTTGCACGGAAAAGATGCGGCCATTGGTGGGAATGCCTTTGAACACACCACTGTCGGCCAGGCTGTCGCCCATGACTTTGACCGATGTGATGCCAGCACGCTGGCTTGTTTGGTCTGCACCACCACCACCGCAACCCACCAAGAAGGCGGCTGTTGCCGTGGCGAGTAGTGCAAGTTTCCACTTCATGGATCTCATCTTTCACCTCTTTGTTTTGCTTGTCGTTGAGACGTTTTAATAAAAGAACGCCCGTTCTTTTATGCTGATCTTAAGCAGTGGCAAGGCCTAGAGTGATGGGGTAAGTACCAGTCTGAAGAAAGACTTTTCAGCGCTCATTTTTTCTGGTCTTGAACGGTCCACTCAAGCAACTTGTCCAAAGCCGGCCGAGTGGCGTTGGCATTGGGGTGATTCACAATCACCACAAACACATAGGACTGTCCACTCAAGCCCTCGACGTAGCCAGCCAAGGAAGCGACATCTCGAAGACTGCCCGATTTGAGCTTGGCACGCCCAATCACCACAGAGTTGGGCTGCCGATCTCGCAGGCGCATCACGGTGCCATCTACCCCAGCAATGGCCAAAGAGTTTTGCAAAGCATTGGCATAGTTACTTTGGGCGGCCAGTTGAAGCAAGGCAGTCAGAGCCTGCGCACTGCTTCGTTCATCGCGTGAGAGCCCAGAACCGTTGTCTATCAAGGGCGCCTTGTGACCTGGCATGTTTTTCGCCCACCATTGCAAGACAACTTGTTTGGACGCCGCAAAATTGCCCGCACCTTGTTGGCTCGACAAGGTGAGAAACAACTGCTGCGCCATGACGTTGTTAGAAAGCTTGTTGATGTCGGCCACGACATCGCTCAAGGGCAGCGAAGGCGCTTCGTACCATAGCGTGACTTGCGCCGGTGTTAAACCATGGCGCACTTGCCCCTTGAGTTGGCCACCCGCTTGGCGCCACATGGCTTGCACCATACGCGGCGCAAAAGATTGCGGCTCAACATAAGCCACAGGCCACTTTTGTTCACCACAAGCTTTAGGGTAACTGCCGTTGAAGCGCACGCTGTCAGCTTTGGAAAAGTCGGCGCGCAGTTGGGTCCGCCAATCTTGGCAAGGGCCGGCTGACAAGGGCACGCTAATCGGCCATTGAACGTTGGCAAGTGGCGGCTCGCTTTCAACTTTGGCTTCACTGCGAACGGTATCGGGCGTGAACTTGAACAACATCGCATTGAAGTTGAGCAGAAGACCCTGCGGTGCAACGTTGTAGGGTCTTAGCGGCTCATCGTCAAAGCTTGCAGGATTTTTGTCGGGCAGATCAAAAACACTGCCATCCAAAATGATGTCGCCTTTGACTTCGCGCAGGCCTTTGGCCATCACATCTTGGAGCAAGCTTTGCAGGCGCTCCACGACCAACTTGGGATCGCCACTGCCTTTCAAATACAGATTGCCTTGCAAAACGCCCTCTTTGATGGGGCCATCTACCCACACTTTGTTTCGCCAAGTGAAGTCGGGCCCCAAAAGTGACAAGCCTGCTGAGGTGGTGATAAGTTTCATGACAGAAGCAGGATTCATCTCTGCGTTGGCATGAAGACTGAGTCGGGGCTTAGACGGCCCCGCGCTTGGCGACGCGTTGTTCAAGGGTGTGACCATGATGCTCACAGCGCTCATGGGGACCTTGGCTTGTTTGAAGGCCTGAACGACGGGCTCCGGAACCCGTGGATTTTCAGCTTGTTTGACATGAGGCTTGGCTGCTAAAGCCAAACTTTGAAATGCCAAGACCATGGCCAAAGCCATCTGAAAAGAAAACTGGAAACGAGATCTGCGCATCCCTGAAGTCTAGCCTCCCTTTTCCCTTTGCTCCACTGCTAGGACGTATCATTGGGCCATGGCATTTTCTCAGCTCAGCATCGGCCGTTTGGCGGCCGTGATCACTGTTCTCATTTGGACTTCTTTCATCATTGTGGCGCGGGCCTCCGCATCGCACGTGCTTTTGCCCTTGGACATTGCATGCGCTCGCATCATTGGTGCTAGCTGTGTGCTGCTGCCGTGGGCTTGGTGGCTCATGCGCGAAGCCAGGCAACGCGGCGAACAAGTGGGCTCTTTGTTTGGTTTGTCGCCCTTGCCCTTGCACATCACAGTCAAGGCCGGCATGCTGGGTGGCTTCTTGTATGCCACGTTGGCCTACTTTGGCTTTTTTTATGCGCCTGCAGGACACGCCGCTGTGCTCATGCCTGGCAGCCTGCCGCTTTGGACCAGTTTGTTGATGTGGCTGTTTTTACGCGAACGCATCGGCCTGAATCGCGCCATTGGTTTGGGCATGATTGTGTGCGGCGATATTTTGGTGGGCGGTATGAGTTTGCTCAAAGCTTTTGAAGGCGGCGATGTTTGGATTGGCGACCTTTTGTTCATAGCGGCGGCTTTTTGTTGGTCAGCCTACAGCGTCATCGTGCGGCACTATGGTCTGGATGCCGTACGCGCCACCATGGCCATCACAGCTTTTGCGCTTGTGAGCTTTGTGCCTGCGTATGCACTGCTGGTGAATCTCAATGTGCTGCCAAGCCAGATGGCACAAGCCGACTGGTCTGAAATTGTGTTTCAAGCGAGCTTTCAGGGGGTCGGCTCGGTGGTCATTTCAGGCATTACCTTCACCCAAATGATCCGCACTTTTGGCCCCATCAAGTCAACCATGATCACGGCCCTGGTGCCAGGCTTGTCTGCGCTAGGTGCTGTGGTCTTTTTGGGGGAACCCTTGTCTTGGAATTTGTGGGCAGGTTTGGCTTTGGTCACTGGCGGCATTCTGTTTGGTGTGCGGCAAGCCGTGGTCAAATCCTAATTTCTCAAACTTGAATGCGATGACCCAAGCCTTGAAATTTTTGGCCTTTGACACCAGCACCGACATGATGTCGGTGGCCTTGTCACAGGGTGACCAAACTTGGCATCACCACGGTGTAGGTGGCGCCAATGCGTCGGCACAATTGATCCCCACTGTGCATGCTTTGCTTGCGCAAGCGCAATTGCAACTTTCTGATTTGACAGCCTTGGTGGTAGGCCAAGGCCCTGGCTCTTTCACCGGACTCAGAACGGCCTGTGCGGTGGCGCAAGGCCTTGCGTTGGGTGCCAATTTAAAAGTCATTCCTGTCGACAGTTTGAAGGCTGTGGCAGAAGATGCACGGCAATCACTTGCGCCTGCGCAAGACTGGCACATTGCCTCAGTGATGGACGCTCGCATGGGCGAAGTTTATGTGGGTGTGTATTCGTGGCATGCTGCCACATCACAATGGACCTCTGTGCAGCCCTTGCAAGTAGGCCCACCCGAATCAATGGCGGCGCAGTTAAGCCGCATGAACCTGCCCAAGCTGGTGTTGGCAGGCAACGGCATGCAAGTCTACAAAGACCGCTTTCCTTTGCAAGAATTTGAAGTGGGAGGCGTTCCCGTGTCTTGTGTTGCCGCAGTGCCCAACGCATTGGCTTTGCTGCGCATGGCGCCTGGCTTGTGGGCCAAGCAAGAAGCTGTTGCACCCGAGTCGGTTCAACCACTCTACATTCGCGACAAGGTTGCGCAAACCACAGCAGAACGCGACGCCATCAAACTGGCCAAAGCAGATGCTCTTGCCACTTCATCGGCATCCACCGCAAGCTCACCCCCAACATGAACCTGTGGCCGCCAGAACTCAAGCAAATGCTGACACCTGAGATTCAGGTACAGCTACTCAGCATGACCGAGGCCGATTTAGAAGCGGTGGTGGCAGTTGAACAATCGGCTTACAGCCACGCTTGGACATTGGGCAATTTCAAAGATGCCTTGAAGGCCGGTTATGTGGCTCACCGTTTGGTGGCGGGTGAGCATTTGGTGGGCTACTTTGTTGCCATGCAGGTCATTGACGAAGTTCATTTGCTCAACATCACCGTAGCGCCGCCATTTCAGCGGCAAGGGTGGGCGCGTTGCTTGATGCAATCCTTGAGCTTGTGGTCTCAAGCCAATGGTGCCAGATGGCTGTGGCTTGAAGTGCGTGAAAGCAATGCACCCGCCTTGAATTTGTACCAAAGTTTTGGCTTCCAACAAGTGGGTTTGAGAAAAGATTACTATCCTGCAGGTAGAACCACCCGAGAGTCTGCGGTGGTCATGAGCATGCCCCTTAAAGCCTAAGCAATGACTGAAGATACAACGGCCCCTTTGGATGAAAACGCCACGCGTTTTGAACTGGACGATCGCCAACGTGCCATGTTGGCGGAAATGGGTGTGCGTGTTTGGATGCCGCAAACGGTTCGCGCCTTGCCTGCCAAGGCTGCCAAGCTTGCACAAGTAGCAGTACCTCATCAAGCAACTGCAGACTCAGACGCAGTTGCATCTGTCACTGTATCTGTAGCGGCCACTGTTGTCAGTGCACCGCAAATGCTGTCGGTTCCCATTGTCGATATTTCGGAATTGCCAGAAGGCATTGCCAACATGGACTGGGCGCAACTGAAATCAGCCGTTGCATCTTGCACAGGCTGTGGCCTGAGTCAATCTCGCCAGCAAGCTATTTTGGGAGAAGGCTTGGCTTCAGCCGATTGGATGATTGTGGGCGATGCGCCAGGCGAGGAAGAAGACAAAGCGGCGCAAAGTTTTGCAGGACCTGCAGGCCAATTGCTTGACAACATGTTGAAGGCGCTCAGCCTCACGCGGGAGCAAGTTTATTTGACGCACGCTTTGAAGTGCCGCACCCCCATTGGCCGCAATGCCAGCCAAGTCGAGGTGTCGCATTGCGCCACTTATCTGGCACGGCAAGTTGAGTTGGTTCAGCCCAAAGTCATCTTGGCCATGGGCAGAACAGCTGCGCTGGCTTTGTTGCAAAGTGCAGAGCCATTGGGCAAGTTGCGCTCACAAGTTCAAAGCTTCAAGGGTGTGCCTGTGGTGGTGACGTACCCACCCGCTTACTTGCTGCGCAACCAAGCCGACAAAGCCAAGGCCTGGGCCGATTTGTGTAGGGCTGCCAGTTTGGTGAAGTCGACAAATACCTAAGCGAATCGGTTCATCTTCGCAACCACTGAGGGGTCTTAAGTGCCTTCAGTTTTTGCGTCATTTGCAGGCTTTGACGGCCAGAGCACACTGGCAATCGAAACGACCATCAGACCCATCGCTGCCCAGTCTTGCCAATGCAAGATCTCGTTCAAGGCCCATGCGCCGCTGAACACACCCAAGATGGGAATCATCATGACACTCAAGGTCGAGGCGACGGGCGGTAGGCCACGGGCCAAATAAAACCAAGCTGAGTGCGCAAAACCAAATACCAAAAATGCGTTGTACAAAATAGAAACCCAATGGGTGGGTGTGGGAGTTTGCCAGCGGTCTGCTTCAAACACCGCAGCCAGTACGCCAATGACCACGGTGGTCATGGCGGTCATCCAAAAGGACAAGGTCAGGGTGGGCAGAGGAATTTGTGTGCGGCGAAGCATTTGCGTTCCCAAGGCCCACGTGCTGGCGGCTGCCAAGGCCAACAACACACCAACGGGTTTGCCCGATAAGTTGGCCAACTCATGCCAGAGCAACAAGACCACGCCCAGGGCTGCGGCTGCCACGCCGCCCCATGCGCGTTTAGAGAGCTGGTTTTGAAACACAAAGGCGCCAATGAGGGCCGAAAAGATGGGCATGGTGTAACCCAAAATGGCCGAGCGCCCGCTGGTCAAATATTGCACTGCCAAAATGATCAGGGCATGCCAGATAAACATGTTAAAGATGGCCAAGACCAACAACTCGCGCCAATACTGCCGAGGAATGCGAAAGGGTACTTTCATGGCCAGCAAGGCCAGGCCCAAAACGGGCGTACCAATGAGCAGGCACAGCAGTCGAAAGGTCAGAGGTGGAAAGCCTGTCACGCCCAACTTCATGATGGGCCAGTTCAGGCCCCAAACGACGGTGAGCAGAGCCAGGATGACCCATTGGCGAGTTGTAAGAGAGTGCATGGGGTCCGATCTTAGAGCCAAATGATGCAATAGCTGGTGAGGCTAGGTTTTGCATTCCCCTAGCCTTTAAAATCAGGCCATGACCTTCTTAGAACAACTTCAAGACGCCGAGCGCCAAAACGGCTCTCTGTTGTGCGTCGGCCTTGACCCTGAACCTAGCAAATTTCCTGCAAGCATGAAGAGCGATGCCAGCAAGATCTATGATTTTTGCGCGCAGATTGTCGACGCTACGGCCGACTTGGCCGTTTCATTCAAGCCCCAAATTGCTTACTTCGCTGCGCACCGCGCGGAAGATCAGTTGGAAAAGCTCATGGCGCACATGCGCCGCACCGCGCCGCATGTACCGGTTATTTTGGATGCTAAGCGCGGCGACATTGGTGCCACCGCCGAGCAATATGCCATTGAAGCCTTTGAGCGCTATGGCGCCGACGCGGTGACGCTTTCGCCCTTCATGGGCTTTGACTCTGTGCAGCCGTATTTGAAACACCATGGCAAGGGCGCGTTTTTGTTGTGTCGCACGTCTAACCCCGGGGGCGATGATCTGCAGAACCAGCGCTTGGCTTCTGTCGAGGGACAGCCTTTGCTGTATGAGCACATTGCCAAGCTAGCGCAAGGCCCTTGGAATGTGAATGGCCAGTTAGGCTTGGTGGTGGGTGCCACGTACCCAGTTGAAATTGAACGTGTGCGAAGTTTGGCGCCTACTTTGCCTTTGCTGATTCCCGGTGTGGGTGCGCAAGGCGGCGATGCCGTGGCCACCATCAAGGCTGGTTATAGGCAGAGCAAAGGCGTGACAAGCGGTGCGGTCATTGTGAGTTCATCGCGCGCCATTTTGTATGCTTCATCGGGCCCTGATTTTGCGCAAGCTGCGCGCAATGAAGCCATGCGAACGCGTGATGTTTTGAGAACTGCCGCGCAAAGCTGAAGCGCCTCAATGTCCTGAAGCAAATGCATTCAGGACACTTTATTTTTCAAGCAAGCGCTTCAAGTAACGGCCGGTAAAGCTGGCCGGATTTTGCGCCAATGTTTCGGGCGTGCCCACTCCCACTACCGTACCGCCGCCCGAGCCACCTTCAGGGCCCATGTCGATCAACCAATCGGCGGTTTTGATCACATCCAGGTTGTGCTCAATGACCACAATGGTGTTACCTGCATCACGCAGTTGGTGCAAAACTTTGAGCAACAAGGCAATGTCGGCAAAGTGCAGGCCCGTGGTGGGCTCGTCCAAAATGTAAAGCGTGCGGCCCGTGTCGCGCTTGGACAACTCGAGTGCTAACTTCACCCGCTGTGCTTCACCGCCCGACAAGGTGGTGGCAGCTTGGCCTAATCGGATGTAGCTCAAACCTACATCGAGCAATGTTTGCAGTTTTCGCGCAATGGTGGGCACCGCATTGAAAAACTCAAACGCCGCCTCAACGGTCATGTCCAGCATTTGGGCAATGTTTTTGCCCTTGTACAAAATTTCCAAAGTTTCGCGGTTGTAACGTTGGCCGTGGCAGACATCGCAAGGCACATACACGTCGGGCAAGAAGTGCATTTCCACTTTCACCATGCCGTCGCCTTGACAAGCCTCGCAGCGTCCGCCGCCGTTAGAAGCGCTGACGTTAAAGCTGAAGCGACCGGGGCCATAGCCGCGTTCGCGCGCTGCGGGTACCTCGGTCATGAGGTCGCGTATGTGCGTGAACATGCCGGTGTAAGTAGCGGGGTTGCTGCGCGGTGTACGGCCAATAGGCGACTGGTCAACGTTGATGACCTTGTCAAAATGGTAAAGCCCCAGAATGTCTTCGTGCGCTGCGGGTTCGTCGTGCGCACGGTGAATGCTGCGCGCTGCCGCGGTGTACAAAGTTTCATTCACCAAGGTGGACTTGCCCGAGCCAGATACACCTGTGACGCAAGTTAACAGTCCGACAGGGAAAGCTGCTCGCACGTTTTTCAAATTGTGGCCTTGTGCGCCCACAATTTCAATAAAGTCTTTGCCAGGGGCATGGCGCTTGGTCGGCACTTCAATGGCTTTGCGGCCCGACAAATATTGACCGGTCAATGAATCGGGTGCTGACAAAATATCAGCGCAAGCACCTTGCGCCATGACGCGGCCGCCATGTACGCCAGCACCAGGCCCCATGTCAATCACATGGTCGGCAATGCGAATCATGTCTTCATCGTGCTCGACAACCAGCACGCTGTTGCCAATGTCGCGCAAATGTTTCAAGGTGCCAATGAGGCGATCGTTATCGCGTTGGTGCAGACCAATGCTGGGCTCATCGAGCACATACATCACACCCGTCAGGCCCGAGCCAATTTGGCTGGCCAAGCGAATGCGTTGTGATTCACCGCCTGAGAGTGTGTCGGCACTTCGATCAAGGCTTAAATAGTTCAGGCCCACATCGTTCAAGAACTTCAAGCGCGAGCCAATTTCAGACACCACCTTGTCGGCAATTTCGGCTTTGGCGCCATGCAGTTTCAAGCTTTGAAAATAGGTTTGGGCTTCGCCTAAAGTGACATGGTTCACTTCATAAATGGCGCGCGCTTGCGTGCCCTCGCCGATTCGCACATGCCGTGCTTCGCGGCGCAAACGCGTGCCCTTGCAATCTGCACAAGCATGGTGACTGCGCATGCGCGCCAAGTCTTCGCGAACCACGCTGGAATCGGTTTCTTTGTACCTGCGCGTCAGGTTGGGAATGATGCCTTCGAAGGGGTGCTTTTTAGACACCTTTTTGCCCTTGGAAGCACCCGACTCCATGATGTAACTGAACTTGATGTCTTCTTCGCCCGAACCCCACAAAATACTGTGGCGCACTGCCTCTGGCAGAGATTCAAAAGGTGCTTCTACATCAAATGCGTAATGCTTGGCCAAGCTCTCTAGCATGCTGAAGTAAAAACCATTGCGCCTGTCCCAGCCCTTGATGGCGCCACTGGCTAAGCTCAAACTGGGAAAGGCCACCACGCGGTCAATGTCAAACACTTCGGTGGTACCCAGGCCATCGCACGTGGTGCAAGCGCCCATGGGCGAGTTGAAGGAGAACAAGCGTGGTTCGAGTTCTGCAATCGAGTAATGACACACAGGGCAAGCAAACTTGGCATTGAACATGTGTTCTTTGCCCGTGTCCATTTCAACGGCGATAGCACGCTGTTCTGCCAGCCTTAAGGCGGCTTCAAAACTTTCGGCAATGCGCTGACGCAGTGCATCGCGCGCGGGCGCTTCTGCTTCGTGGCGAATTTTGAGGCGATCGACCACCACATCGATGTCGTGCTTTTCAGTTTTCTTAAGCGTGGGCAAATCTTCGACTTCATAAGTTTGCCCATTGATGCGAAAGCGCACATAGCCCAGTGCCTGCATTTGCTCAAAAATTTTTTCAAACTCGCCTTTGCGTTCGCGCGCAATAGGCGCCACGATCATGAGCCTCGTGTCTTCGGGCAACTCCAAAACGGCGTCGACCATTTGACTCACGGTTTGCGCTTGAAGCGCCAAGTTGTGATCAGGGCAGTAAGGTGTGCCCGCGCGTGCAAACAGCAGGCGCAAATAGTCGTGAATTTCTGTCACGGTGCCCACGGTAGAGCGCGGGTTGTGGCTGGTGGCTTTTTGTTCGATAGAGATGGCGGGCGACAGGCCCTCAATCAAATCGACATCTGGCTTGTCCATCAATTGCAAAAACTGGCGCGCATAAGCCGACAAGCTTTCGACATAACGGCGTTGACCCTCGGCATACAAGGTGTCAAAGGCCAAGCTCGATTTGCCTGAACCGCTGAGGCCAGTGATCACCACCAGTTGGTTGCGCGGAATATCGAGGTCGATGTTTTTGAGGTTGTGCGTGCGGGCGCCTCGAACGCTGATGTGCGTTTGGCGCAAGGCGCTGGCCAAATAGGCACCCTCTGCAGGGTTTTCGTCTGTCATTAGGCCCGCCTCGTGCCGTGCTGCTGCCAAAGCGGCTTCTAACAGGCGAACTTTTTCCCTGGCAGCTTCCAGTTCAGTGAGACTTGCGGGTGCGTTGGGTGCGTTCAAAATCGAGGTGCCAGACAAAACCCTCAATTATCGCTAAAGAAGCCAAGTCTGTCGTTGGCTGGCTTAAAAAACTGCGTGATCGCCGCGTTCTAAGGACGTTTTGCCGCTCACCAAGGCTTGGTAGCAATCCCACAGGGTGTCTTTGCCTGTAGAAGGCGTGGCGTTGGCATCGTAGCGGCCTTGGGCTTCATCCCAGACCAACATCGATTCGGTGGCGTAGTAGCGTCCAATTCGGGCCAATTCAGCTTTGTTGGCCAACGGCGGTATGAGGTGGCCCAACAAAGACAAAGCGCCAATGATGACGTCCATCATTTTGACGGGTACATGTTTGTACTTGGGCGGCTTGCCTAACAATGAAAACAAGTATTCCCCTTGCTGCAGGGGAGTGATGGCGGGGCCTGGCCCGCCAATGGGCAAAATTCGGTTGTGCAGCGCAGAGTCTGTCACGCATTGCGCCAAGTAATTGCCCAAATCTTGGTCGCTGATGGGTTTGCAAGCTGTCAATTGGCCATCGCCAAACAACAAAAAAGCTTTGCCTTTTCGAACCCGTTCAATTTGGCCGCAAAGCGATTTGAAAAATGCGGTGGGCCTGACGATGGCATAGCCCATGCCCGATTTCACCAAAGCGTCTTCAAAAGCCAGCTTGGCATGCTGAAACGTGAGCAAAGGTTTTTGCACGCAAATGGCCGACAGCAATACAAAGTGTTTCACACCTGAGGCCTGCGCCACCTTCAAGGCCAAGATGTGTGCTGCATGGTCAATGGCCCAAGCATCTTTGGGGTTGCCGGTGCGAGAGGCCAAACAAGACATGAGCGTGTCAAAGTGCTCGCCTGCAAAACCATCTTGGGTTAGAGAATTTAAATCGGTGACATCGCCTGTGCGAAAAATGGCGCCGGGCAGTTTGGCCTCCCAATCTTGCAAGCTGAGTTTGCCATTCACGCCTGCCTTAGCGCGAATGAAGCACACCACCTCGTGGCCATCGCGCAGCAAAGATTTGACGGCGGCTTGACCAATGGTGCCCGTGGCGCCCAACACCAAGACACGTTGTCTTGCAGGCGCATTCAATGGCGCGTCAGTGCTCATCGCTATTGGCTTTGGCGCGTGCGCGCAAATCAGCCCCGTGGGCTAAGCCCGCCGTGATTAAAAACAAAGCCATGCCGGGCCAGAACCCAGGTGTGAGTGCACAGCGCAACGCCAGCATGAGTGACAAGCCCGAAAGGATGGTCAACAAAACATCTTGAACTACCAAGCCGCGCCCTGTGACTTGGTGAAAGGCCCACAAGACAAAAGTTTCGATGACGATAAAGCCAATCGCAATGTCAACCACCAAGGTCGATTGGTAAATGTCTTCGAGATTCACACTTTCGCCAAGCCCAACAAGTGCGCCATGTCTTTGAAGAAAATCTTCACGTGTGCCATGGGCTTTTTGCGCACCAATTTTTTATTCATGTACGACTCAAACGTGAGTTGCTGCACATCGCGGTCTTCGCAAATTTTGACAAAGCGTTCGCGCCGCTTTTCGCTGCTGTACCAAAACCATTGCATGATGCCCAGCACTGTAAACACCGTGCCATGCTCTTTCATAAATTGCTTGCGTGCCATTTGCAAATTCTTGGCATCGCCTGTGTGCAATACTTTTTCAACCGCATAGGCTGCCAATTCACCGCTGTACATGGCGTAGTAAATGCCCTCACCAGATGCAGGTGCCACCACACCTGCTGCATCACCGGCCAACACCACATCGCGGTTGTTGTCCCATTTCTTCAATGGCTTCATGGGCAAGGGTGCGCCCTCGCGCCTGAGCACTTCGCTGTCGCCCAGACCCGATGCATTGCGCAATTCGCCAACCGCATTGCGCAAAGAAAAACCTTTGTCGGCACTGCCTGTGCCAATGCTCAAGGTATCGCCGTGGGGAAACACCCAGCCGTAAAAGTCAGGTGACAACTTGCCTTGGTAATACACATCGCAGCGTGTGTCGTCATACCCAGCAGGCTTGATGGCTGGGGCTTTCACTATCTCGTGGTACGCAAACACATATTGCGTTTCTGCAGCACCGGTCACGCCAGCATGTCTTGCCACTTGTGACTTCGCACCATCTGCACCAATGATGGTGCGCGCTTTCACCATGGCGGGTTTGCCGACACCGCGTTGTTGGTGCTCGCGGGCTTCAAAATGCAAAATGCTGACGCCGTCCACGTCGCGCGTTAATTTTTCAAAGGTGCCAATGCGCCTTATAGCGCCTGCACTTGCGGCCCGTACACGCAGCCACTCGTCAAATTCAGACCGATCAACCATGCCCACAAAACCGTTGTCAATTGGAATATCGACACCATGATTGCTGGGTGCAATCATTCGCGCAGACCTTGCTTTGGCCACCAACAAATGGTCTGGAATGTCATAGTCTTTAATCAGTCGCGGCGGGATGGCACCACCACAAGGTTTGATGCGCCCAGCCCTGTCCAGCAACAAGACCGAATGTCCTCGTTTGGCCAAGGTGTGCGCTGCAGTAGCACCTGCAGGACCACCGCCTACCACCACCACATCGAATGTTTCTATAGAGCTCATGACATCACCTTAAGAAATTAAACCGCGCAGGGCAAAGGCACTGACCATCATGCCTGCGACAAAAAACGGCACACCAAAACCGCTGTACCAAAGGGCGCGTTGAACCACACGCGTCAAAAAATAATCCATCATCAAAAGCTGCACACCCAGCAAGACAGTGACCGCCAAGGCTTGCGCAGGGCAACCCCATGCAAACAGCAAAATGATCACGATCACTTGCGGCAAGGCCATGAACCAACAGGCCACGCCTGCTGCCGATTGAACGCCGAGTTGCACAGGCAGCGATCGCACGCCCATTTGGCGATCGCCTTGCACCGCTTTGAAGTCATTCAAAGTCATGATGCCGTGGGTGCCAACGCTGTACAAAAGTGCCAGCAACAAGGAGCGTTTGTCGGGCATTTGGCCACCCGCCATCACGGCGGCGCCGGTGGTCCATGCAATACCTTCGTAGCTGATGCCGCAAGCGGCATTGCCCCACCAGCCGTTTTCTTTCAACCGAAAAGGGGGTGCGCTGTAGGCCCAGGCCAAGATCAATCCCACCGCCGCGGCGGCAAAGCCCCAAGGTCCTAAAAGGGTGGCCACACCCAAAGAAACCAAGGTCCACAAAACGGCGATGTACAGGCCCCATCGGCCTGGCATGCGACCGGAGGGAATAGGACGTTGGGGTTCGTTGATGGCATCGACATGGCGGTCAAACCAATCATTCACGGCCTGACTGGTGGCGCAAACAAAGGGGCCTGCTAATGCAACGCCAATGATGGCCAACAACCATTTGCCATCCATGGCAACGCCGGAGGCCACAATACCGCAAGCAAACGCCCACATTGGCGGGAACCAAGTGATGGGTTTGAATAACTCAGTGACTGCGGAGAGTTGCGGGAGGACCATAAAATGTGTTTTTACGCATGACACATGCAAGTGTCAAGTTAAATTTACACATCCTATGGTTTCCACTGAGGGCGCTGTGGGCAAAGCGCATCAGGGAAATGGAAGCAATTAAGCTTCTGTGTCGTTTTCCGGAACGTTGATGCCAAATCGGCGCAATTTGACGTACAAGCTTTGACGTGAAAGACCCAGCATTTCGGCGGCAGAAGACCGGTTGTCCCCGGTGAGTTCCAGTGCGGCTTCGATGCACATTTGCTCAATCAGGTCGGTTGTTTCGCTCACAATGTCTTTGAGTGGTACGCGGCCCACCAACTCGGTCATTTGACCTTTTGAGCGAAACACGTCATTGCTGGATTTAGCCTCTACGCCCAAGCGCAAGCTGATGTCTCGCATGGTGAATCCCAAACAAGGTTGCTCACCACCGGAAACTGACACCGCTGAAATTTCAACGTCAGTGGCAGAGCCAAGATCGCCCCGCATGCGGGTTGCAAACAACCTGACAACATCGCGCTGCTTCAAATTGGACATCAGAACTTTCATGTCCACGCCAGCCCGACCCAGCCATCTTTCAAGGGGTTCGCCTTGAACCAGGGCTTCGTTGCTGACTTGGGCCAATTGCAAAAAGGAGCGATTGGCTGAAAGGACGACGCCATTCAGGTCGGTGACAACCAAGGCGTCGGGCGCACTTTCCATGACCTCTGACAATAACTGTCGAGTTTGGTTGTTGGCAGACAATGCTGGACGCGTCTGGATTGGCAGAAGGCGGATGAGAAAGTGAGCAGACTTTTCCTGCCGGAAAAGTGAAACATGCGCCAATACTTTGATGCCGCCTTGCGGCAGGGTCAAAGCAACAGGGTTTGACTGGCCGCTGGCAAGCAATTCTGCAAAAGCTTTGTTTAAGGCAGTCGAACTGGCTTTGTCTAAACTGGAAGCAATGGACCAGCCTGATTTGTGCAGGTCGCCGCCAAGCAACTCAAACGCGGCTGGGTTGCTGTCTTCTAACTTTTCAGTGTCTGCATTCAGAATGAGCATGGCTTCGGAGGAAACCTGAAACAACAAGCGGTAACGTGTCTCAACGTTTTTAAGGTGCCAGTAGTCGCGCTCCATAGCGCGTTGCGCATTGAGCACTTTTTGTTGAAGAGCCGCTTGGGGACGCAGATCACGGCCAAAGGCCAGCGCACGAATGCGACCATCTGTTTTGCCCGAGGGTACAGTGATGACCGAATAGGACAAAGGTAGGTCGGTTCCGTTTTCAGCCGATTGGTTGAGCTGACGCCACTTCGTGCTCTTGTCGCTGCCCATGTCTCTGAGCAAGGCGTTGACTTTGTTCTTACTTTCCTCGGTAACTGTTTGACCCCAAGGCTTACCAACCCAATGCGCTCGACCAATGGTGAGCAGTTCTTGGTTGGCAAATGCGGCGTCTTCAATGAATCCGTTCTCGTCCATCACGAGCACCACGTCAGCGGTGGTGGTGATTAAATTAGAAATGACATTCGCATCCAAGTGCCCCAAGAGACTTTGTGCATTTCCAAATCGCCCGGGCGATTGCTCCGACGCTGTTTGAAAACTGGTATTCATAGGGGGGGTGCTTTAAAAGTTAAGTTGAATGGATTAGGCGTTGGTTTGAATGTACTTTTGGACCAAATCTGGCGCTAAGTTAGCATCATGGACAAACAGGTCTGCACCGACTTTGCTGACCATGTCATGGTTGGCCACAAAATAAGGACCACCAACTATTATGCACAGCTTGTCTGGGCTAACCGTTTGACGAATGGCTGATATGCAATCTTTCAAGCGGTTAAACCCGAGGCCCGTCGCCAATGAAAAACCTACAGCATCGTAGCGCTTGGCCTTGACCAAGAGAGCCGGATTGTCGGCGGCTGCAAAAGTGCCCCCATCGACGGCCCAACCATCGCGCTGAAAAAATTCGGCCACCATGGCCAAGCCCAAGGTGTGTTGGTCGCCAGGCGATGGCATGAGCAAAATAGTCAAGCCATTGGGCACGTACTGTTTGTGCAACTCACTCATGGAGGGCAACACGTGCAAAATCTTGTGCAGTTCAGCCAAGCCAAGTGTAACCTCGGTGAAGTCGCGTTCGTCATCCTCCCAAAGCTCGCCCAATTGCCTAGCAGCAGGGGCCAACAGGTTTAAAAAGATGGATTCAATGCTCACGCCCTTGCCTCGGGCTTCGTCTATCCAACCAAGGCCTTCGGCTTGCCGGCCTTCTAGCAAAAGATTGACAAAGTTAGTGACGTCCGTGGGGGTGATGCTGTAGGGCAATACCAAGTTGGGCATGGCACATTCTGTCGGTGTGCGATGGGCCATCATCAAGCGTGGAATGATTTCGTTTTGAATAGTCCGTGCCAAAACGGCTACGGTTGAGGAAGATGAGGCTGCGGCGATGGGTGCATGTCCTGGGATGCCATCAAACCGGCTGTTGGCTGGGGCCCCGAAACCGCGCCAATGGCCTGCCTCGCTGTTTTCAGGGAAATGGGAGCCATCCGCTCTTTGGCCATTGCTCTGATTTGAATTGTCCATTCTTGTCTCCTGCTTGGTGAAAGAACTTAGCCCAGCAGCGTGTTCGTTTCGGTTTACACCTTTTTATGCGTTGAACTGACTTTGGTCAAAGCTTATTTTTATCCCACTATGCCAGTAGGGTATTAATTATATGTAACTAAGTGTTTACGTCAATCTAAGTTGACAATGTCTGAAAGAGCGAATAAATTGATGGCATGGCTGAAAAATCATCAACATTTAAAAGTGAAAACGGAACTGGCGTCAAGGCGCGCCGGCCCCTTTACACCCCGGAAGAGCGGATTCGCCGGGACAGCACTTACTGGACTTTTGTGCAAGGTTTGTTGGCGCCTATCCAGTTCTTCATATTTTTGGGCAGTCTTTATTTTGTTTTGCGTTATTTGGTGACTGGCGAGGGCTTAGAAACTGCCAATGAGAGCGTGGTGGTTAAAACCTTGACGCTTTACACCATCATGATCACAGGCTGCATTTGGGAGAAGGTGGTGTTTGGGCGCTATTTGTTTGCGCCTTCCTTCTATTGGGAAGATGTTTTCAGCATGTTGGTACTGGCTCTTCACACGGCCTATTTGTACGCCATGTACACCCAAAAATTGCAGGGTGTTGAGTTGATGTATTTGGCCTTGGCTGCTTATGCAGCCTACGTGGTCAATGCAGGGCAATTCATTCTTAAATTGCGTGCGGCACGTCTCGATCAAGAGGCCAAATTGCGAGAAGCCGCAGCAGTCAAACATGAAGGATTTCAGGGGATGGCCGCATGAGTGTTGTCAGCTTTCCTGTACCCGTCAAAACGGTGGGCGGTTGCAGCGATGCACCGGTACTGCGCGAGCGCGGCCAACACGAAGTGTTCTGCGGCTTAACAGGCATCATTTGGTTGCACCGAAAAATTCAAGATGCCTTCTTCTTAGTGGTGGGGTCGCGCACTTGCGCACACCTGATTCAGTCGGCCGCGGGTGTGATGATTTTTGCAGAGCCCCGCTTTGCCACTGCCATCATTGATGAGCGCGATTTGGCGGGCTTGTCCGATGCCAACACGGAGCTTGATCGGGTGGTCAACCAATTGTTGGCGCGTCGTCCTGAGATCAAACTGCTGTTCTTGGTTGGCTCATGCCCATCAGAGGTGATCAAGCTTGATTTATCACGCGCAGCCTCTAGGCTTTCTGCGCAACACGCATCGTCGGTGCGGGTGCTCAATTATTCAGGCAGTGGCATTGAAACCACATTCACTCAAGGCGAAGATGCTTGCTTGGCTTCCATGGTGCCTGGCTTGCCAACGGCCGCTGCAGATGCCGCGCAAGAGTTGGTCATTGTGGGCACCTTGGCCGATGTGGTGGAAGATCAGTTTGTGCGGATTCTGAATCACATGGGCATAGAGCGCGTTCGCTTTTTCCCACCAAGGCGTGCAGACGATCAGGCACCCATCGGAACGGGCACACGTTTGTTGTTGGCGCAACCCTTTTTGGCAGACACCGCAAAGGCATTGCAAGCGCGAGGTGCCAGCTTGTTGCCAGCACCTTTCCCGCTGGGCATTGAAGGCACTACGGCCTGGTTGCAATCGGCTGCCAATGCGTTTGGAATTTCCCAAGAGCGCTTTGCTGCCGCAGTGGCGGCGCCAACGGCCAGAGCCACTGCCTCGTTGTCACGAGCCAAGTTGCACTTGGAAGGCAAAAGCATCTTCTTCTTCCCTGACTCACAACTTGAAATTCCATTGGCGCGGTTTTTGTCGCGTGAACTGGGCATGAAATTGTTAGAAGTGGGTACACCCTATTTGCACCGCCAGCACATGGCCATGGAGTTGGCCATGTTGCCAGAAGGCACCTTTTTGTCGGAAGGCCAACACGTTGAAAAACAACTTGACCGTTGCCGCGCTTTGCACCCCGACATGGTGGTGTGTGGCTTGGGCTTGGCCAATCCCTTGGAGTCGGAAGGCATGACCACCAAGTGGGCCATTGAGTTGGTGTTCACGCCCATTCAAGGCTTTGATCAAGCGGGCGACTTGGCCGAACTTTTCACTCGACCTTTGGTGCGCCGCATGCGCCTAGCCGCTTAAAGGAACCAGAGAGCCATGCAACTCACACTCTGGACTTATGAAGGACCTCCCCATGTGGGCGCCATGCGCATTGCCACGGCCATGGAAGATGTGCATTACGTTTTGCATGCGCCGCAGGGTGATACGTACGCAGATTTGCTGTTCACCATGATTGAGCGTTTGCAAAAACGTCCGCCCGTGACCTACACCACGTTTCAAGCGCGTGATTTGGGGGGTGATACCGCAGAACTTTTTAAAACTGCAGCACGCGAAGCCTATGAGCGCTTCCTGCCCAAAGCCATGTTGGTGGGTTCATCGTGCACCGCTGAATTGATTCAAGACGATCCAGGTGGTTTGTGCAAAGCACTCAACTTGCCAGTGCCTGTAGTGGCCTTGGAATTGCCTTCGTATCAGCGCAAAGAAAACTGGGGCGCCTCAGAGACCTTTTACCAATTGGTTCGCAACTTGGCTTTGCCAGCGGATCAGATAGAAAAGACACAAAGTAGCAAGCCGCGTTGCAATATCTTAGGTCCTGCCGCTTTGGGTTTTAGGCACCGTGATGACCTGACTGAAATTCGCAAATTGCTCACAGACATGGGCATTGAAATCAATGTGGTGGCGCCGCTGTCTGCAACACCCGCAGACATTGCCCGCTTGGCCGATGCGCAGTTTAATGTAGTGCTCTATCCTGAAATTGCCAACTTGAGCGCGCAGTGGTTGCAGCGTCAATTTGGTCAAGGGTTTACCAAAACCATTCCGATTGGCACCGGCGCAACGCGCGATTTTGTTCGCGAAGTGGCTCAATTGGCTGGACTTGATCCTGAAGCCGCCTTGGCCAGAGCAGAGTCGCGCGCGGCTTGGTACGCGCGCTCAGTCGACTCCACTTACCTCACCAACAAACGCGTGTTTGTATTCGGCGATGCAACGCATGCTGTGGCCGCTGCCAGGGTGGCGGCGCAAGAGATGGGCTTTACGGTCGTAGGAATTGGTACCTACAGCCGCGAGTTTGCGCGCGAGGTGCGTGCAGCTGCAGAGCGCTATGGGGTTGAAGCGCTGATTACCGATGATTATCTCGAGGTCGAAGCCCGCGTGGCCGAGTTCCGCACCTTGTTCGAAGAACTCTACAACGGCATTGGCCGCAAAGAAGACTTGTCCAAGTTGTCTGATACAGACGTCCTGGCCAT
>Ga0208856_1000328_pt1 | contig 19432 bp, 26 predicted proteins | sample LakMenEpi13Jul12_FD_150690 | JGI IMG/M metagenome (GOLD analysis project Ga0208856, IMG submission 150690) | Freshwater microbial communities from Lake Mendota, WI - 13JUL2012 deep hole epilimnion (SPAdes) | ecosystem: Environmental > Aquatic > Freshwater > Lentic | place: Lake Mendota, Madison...
TGACGAAGCGTGCCTCTTTCCCTTCGGCGCGTGTTCGTGCGAAGTGAAGCGCATGAATCCCGGCTGGGATCTGCTGCTGAACGCCGACTGAGTCGAATCGCTGCGCGCCATGGGCTTCCGGCCGCCGCCGTCCTGCTTGAGCTTGGCAGCGCGGCTGCATGGTTCACATTCAGAAGACAGCCGTGAAAAGACTCGCCGCCACATTGATCCTCCTCGCCGCGCTGCTCGGCGGCGTTGCACTGCGGCAGCACCGCAACGCATCGCATCCGGGCACGGCGGTGCTCACCGTGTTTTGCGCGGCGGGATTGAAAGTGCCGGTCGAGGCCGCGGCGCAGCAGTATCAGCGCGAGACGGGTGCGAAGGTGCAGTTGCAATATGGCGGCAGCGGCACGCTCCTCGGCCAGCTTCGCGCGGCGAAAGTGGGCGACATCTTCATCGCCGCGGACGACGGCACCGTGGGCGACGCGCGCAAGGCCGGCGTGATCCGCGAAGTCCTCCCGCTCGCGAAACAGAAGCCCGTCATCGCCGTGCGCGCAGGCAACCCAAAGAACATCCGCACCGTCGCCGACCTGCTGCGCGACGACGTGAAGCTCGCGCTTGCAAATCCCGAAGCCGCGAGCAGCTCGCGCGTCGCCCGCACCGTGCTCGGCGACACATGGCCGAAGCTCGCCGCGCATGCCGCCGTGATGAAGCCGACTGTCACCGACATCGCCGGCGATCTCCAACTCGGCACCGTGGACGCAGCGATCGTGTGGGACTCGGTCGCCGCGCAATTCAAGGCTGAGGCCGTCGTGGTGCCGGAACTTTCCGCGCGGACCGAGAATGCCTCCGCGTGCGTCACCGAATTCTGCACGCAGTCTGCCGCCGCGCTGCATTTCGCGCGCTGGCTCGCTGCGCCGGAAAAGGGCGGCGCTGTTTTCAAGGCGAACGGCTTCACGCCCGCGGGCGGCGACGTGTGGGCCGACAAGCCCGAGCTGATCCTCTACAGCGGCGGCGTGAACCGGCCCGCAGTCGAGGAGCTACTCAAGCAGTTTACCGACCGCGAGGGCGTGACCATGACCACAGTATTCAACGGCTGCGGCATCCTCTGCGCCTTGATGAAAACAATGGGCGGCGCGGACGATCCGAAATTTCCGGATGCGTATTATGCGTGCGACCTGTGCTTCGTCCCGCCCGTCGCGGACATGTTTCCCGAGGCCGTGATTTTGACTCAGACGGACATCGGCATCGTCGTGAAACACGGCAACCCGCGCGACGTGAAGACGCTCGCCGATCTCGCGCAGCCGAACCTCAGGGTCGGCCTCTGCAATGCCGAGCAAAGCACGCTCGGCTACATGACGCGCGGCATGTTGAAATCCTCCGGCCTCAACGACAGCGTGCGCAAAAATGTAGTCGTCGAGACACCGACCGCCGACCTGCTCGTCACGCAGCTCCGCGCCGGCGCACTCGATGCGGCCATCGTCTATCGCGTGAACGTGCTGGCTGCGGCGGGCGAGCATCTCGACTTCCTGCCCATCCAGCACGAGGGCGCGAAGGCCGTGCAGCCGTTCTCCGTCCGCACCACTTCGCCGAATGCGCAGATCGGTCAGCGCCTGCTCACATTCCTCAAGGCGAACCGCGCAAAGTTCGAGCAGGCCGGCTTCCAGTGGCGCGGCGAAGAGGCGATGCCGAGCAAGGACATCAAGGTGCCGGACTGGCTGAAGGACAAATGAGCGGGCGGCCCGGAGTTGACCGCCGCCGCGCATTCTGACAGATTTCTGTCATGCAAACTACACTGCGTCTCGACGACGAACTTTACCGCATGGCAAAGGCGAAGGCGGCGGCGACGGGCCAGAGTCTCACCCAGTTTTTGGAGGATGCTGTGCGGGAGCGTCTGCACTCGGGGAAACAAAAAACGCGGCGCGTGCGGCTCCCGGTTTCCAAGGCGCGCGGCGGGCTGGCGGGCGGGCACAAGACGCTTGCATCGGCGATCGCCGCAGCGGAGCTCGCCTCAGACATGAAGCAGGTTCGCTGAACCATGGATTTGCTCGATGCGAACATCCTCATTGGCGCGTTCCGCACCGACGACCCGGACAACGCGGTGCTTCGGGCTTACCTCGAGGACTCGCTCAGCAGCGGAGGACTGGTGACGTTTCCTCCGCTGGTGGAAACCGCCTTTTACCGAATCACCACGCATCCGAAAATCTTCAAGACGCCGTCGTCCTTTGCCGAGGCATCGAAATTCATGCAGGCGATTCTCACGAGCGGAGCGTTCCGCGAATCGAGATGGACCGCCTCGACACGCGAACGGTGGCAGCACTGGTGCCGCTCGCTGGCACTCTCAGGCGACGACATCAATGATGCATGTCTCGCGGCAATTGCCACCGACCAAGGCTGTCGGCTGGTCAGCCGGGATCGCGGCTTTGCGCGGTTCCGCGGGATGGGTTGGTGGAATCCTGTGGACGACGAATCGTGAGCAGGCGTCCCACGGCATTCTGGTCCGGGCTCGCGATCGTCGCCGGGCTGTATCTTGCATTCCTCATCGCGCTGATCGTCTCGACGGCGAAGTTCACCACGCCGCCGCAGATCTGGGCGGCGCTCAACACGCAGGAAATCCGCTACTCGATTTTCCTCAGCCTCATCACCTGCACCGTTTCGTCGCTGTTCGCGCTGCTGCTCGCGGTGCCGTTGGGCTATCTGCTTTCGCGCGGGAGGTTCAAAGGCAAGTCGCTGCTCGATGCCGCGCTCGACATTCCCATCGTCCTGCCGCCGATGGTCGTCGGACTGTGCCTGCTCATCTTCTTTTCCCGCACAAGCGCGGGCCACTGGCTCGACGAGGGAATTCCCGACGCGATGCGCAAAATGGGACTCGATGTATGGCTCACGGGGAAAGCATTTCCGCTGCACACGAAGATGTTCACCTACACCGTCCTCGGCGTCGTGCTCGCGCAGTTTGTCATCGGCACTGCGTTCGCCGTGCGGACGATGCGCGGTGTGTTCGATCATCTTTCATCGCGCCCGGAAGATGTGGCGATGACGCTCGGCTGCTCGCGCGGCCAGGCCGTGCGGATGGTCACACTGCCCGCGGCGCGGCGCGGGATGTTCGCGGCGTTTTCGATCGCGTGGGCGCGCAGCCTCGGGGAGTTCGGGCCGATCCTCGTCTTCGCCGGCTCCACGCGCATGAAGACCGAAGTGCTCTCCACGACCGTCTTCCTCGAACTCAGCGGGGGCCGTCTCGAAGCCGCCGTGGCCGTGAGCCTGCTCATGGTCGCGCTCGCGCTCGCCGTGCTCGTCGCCGTGCGCCTCGTGGGGGAGAGGATATGAAGTGCGGAATGCGGAGCGCGGAGTGCGGAATAGCCACCGGCTGCATGTTGGCGGCAGGATGTTTCTTTCACTCCACATTCCGCACTCCGCATTCGGCACTCCCATGATCCAGCTCGATTCCATCGTCTGGCGCGCGGGGGCGTTCCGCCTCGATAACGTGAGCTTCACCGTGCCCGCCGGGAAATACGCCGTGCTCATGGGCCGCACGGGCTGCGGGAAGACGACGCTGCTCGAAATCATCTGCGGACTGCGCCAGCCGCGAGGCGGACGTGTGATCGTCGCCGATCGCGACGTGACGCACGAACTGCCCGGCGAACGCGGCATCGGCTACGTTCCGCAGGACGGCGCGATGTTTCCGACGTTCACCGTGCGCGAGCAGCTCGGCTTCGCGCTGCGGCTGCGACGCCGTCCGTCCGATGAAATTAACACGCGCGTCTCGGAACTCGCGGGCGAACTCGGCGTCGCGCACTTGCTCGACCGCCTCCCTCAGCACCTCTCCGGCGGCGAACGCCAGCGCGTCGCCCTCGGCCGCGCGCTCGCGGCAAAGCCGAAGGTGCTCCTGCTCGACGAGCCGCTCTCCGCGCTCGACGAGGAGCTCCGCGACGATCTCGCAGCGCTACTCAAGCGCGTGCAGCGCGAACACGGCATCACCGCGCTACACATCACGCACAGCCGCGCCGAGGCCGCCACGCTCGCGGATGTGGTCTTTCGGCTGGATGGAGGCCGTGTCGTGGAGACGCCGGATTGACAAATTGGTCGTGTAAGACACCATCTTACCTGCATGGACACCGTCATTTCATCCAAGGGCCAGGTGGTCCTCCCCGCCGCGCTGCGCGAGCGTGACCGCGTGCTCGCAGGCCAGAAATTCGACATCGAGCGCCTCGATGCCGGGAAATATTTGCTCAAGCGCCGACCCGTGCCGGACAACGAAGGCCTCGTGGACTGGCTGCTCGCCTGCCCCGAGAAGGACTGGTTCCAGCCCGTCGCATCCGAATCCACCGACACGCTGTGAAATACCTCGTGGACGCCAACGTCCTGAGCGAGCCGACCAAGCCGGCCCCCGATGCGCGCGCGCTGGATTGGCTCCGACGGCACGAACGCCAGCTCGCAGTCAGTCCGGTCATTCTTGGCGAACTCGAATACGGCATCCTGCTGCTGCCCGCGGGCCGCCGCCGCGCACGGTTGGAGCAATGGTTTGGCGGCGGCGTCCAACGCATCCGTGTGCTCGATTTTGACACCGCGACTGCCGCCGCATGGGCACGACTGCTCGCACGGCTGAAAAAGAAGGGCCGCGCCATGCCAATCAAGGACAGCCTCATCGCGGCCACAGCGCTCGCGCACGGGCTGATTGTGGCAACGCGAAACACGAAGGACTTTCGGAATGCGGGAGTGACGGTGGAGAATCCGTTCGAGTGAAGGCGCTGCACGCAATTTTTCCCGCGATGTCCCAAACCCGCCCCGAACTGAACGACGACGAGCGCGTCATCTACGAGTGGCAGATGTGGATTCCTGGCCTCGGCACGGCGGGGCAGCGCAAGCTCAAGTCCGCATCGCTGCTCATCTCGCGCGCCGCGAAGACTGCCCCGTGTGCGGCGGCTGAACCGGAACGATCCCGCCAATCGCAAAGTCGCAAACCGCGTCGTGGCTGCGACGTGGCCGTCGCAGCCACGCATGCCGCCGCTGGTCAGATCAGTCCAGCGTCTGCCGGTAACGCTTGATGCCGATGGTCATCATGATCACCGCAAAGAGCGCGATGGCCGAGATTTCACCCGCGACGTCGGCGAGACCGTTTCCTTTCAACAGGATGCCGCGGACGATGCGCAGGAAATGCGTGAGCGGAAAAACTTCGCCGATCATCTGCGCCCAGTGCGGCATGCCGCGGAAGGGGAACATGAAACCGGAGAGCAGGATCGAGGGTAGGAATACGAAGAAGGTCATTTGCATCGCCTGGAGCTGATTTTTTGCGATGGTCGAAAAGGTGATGCCCATCGCGAGATTTGCGGCGATGAAGATGAGCGCGACGACGAGCAGCAGCGGGATGCTGCCGTGCATCGGCACGTGGAAAAGCACGCGCGCTGCGACGATGATGACGGCGACCTGAATGTAGCCGATGAAAATGTAGGGCGTGATTTTCCCGATGAGCACCTCGCTGGGGCGCGTGGGCATCGCGAGGAGGTTTTCCATCGTGCCGCGCTCGCGTTCGCGCGTGATGGCGAGGCCGGTGATCATGATCATCGTCATCGTGAGGATTACGCCCATGAGGCCGGGGACGATGTTGAATTGCGTCACGGTCTCGGCGTTGTAGAGCGCGTGAACGCGGATGTTCAGCGGGCCCGGCGTGGCGTTGAGAAAGGCGAGCGGGCCCTTGAGATCGTTCGCCAGCGCGCCTCCGAGCAGCGAGCCGAGCGAACCGAGCGCGATACCGGTCGCGGAAGGATCGGTCGCGTCGGCCTCGATGAGCACCGTCGGGCGGTCGCCGCGCAGGAGGTCGCGGCTGAAGTTCACGGGGATGCTCACGACGAACTGCACTTCGCCGCGCGCGAGCGCATCGCGGCTTTCCGTCTCGGTGCGGACCTGCCGCTCGAAGTCGTAGTAGCTGCTGTTTTGCAGCGCGTGGAGCAGCGTGCGGCCCTGCGGCCCGTCGTCGGCGAGGAGCACAGCGGCGGGCAGGTGGCGCGGGTCGGAATTGATCGCGTAGCCGAAGATGGTGAGTTGGAGCAGCGGGATGCCGAGCATCATCGCGAACGTGAGCCGGTCGCGGCGCATCTGCATGAATTCCTTCACGATGATCGCCCAGAGCCGTGCTAGGGAAAATGGCGGGTGGCGGCTCATGACTTCGAAAAATGCGTCGCGCCATCGGGGACCGCAGCGCTTTGACACGGCCCGGCGTGAACGCTAGCCTGGCACGCATGAGCAACGCGCTGCGCCTCGAAGATTACCACGTCACGCCCGAGCAATACCTCGCGGCGGAGCGCTTCAGCGACGTGAAGCACGAATACGTCGCGGGCAAAGTGTACGCGATGGCGGGCACGACGGCGGATCATGAGCGCATCGCGAGCAACATCGTCCGCGAACTCGGCAACCGGCTCCGCGGACGCAAGTGCGAGGTCTTTTCCTCGAATCTCCGCGTGCGGATCCGCCAGCCGGGGAGGAAGGAATTTTACTATCACCCCGACGCGCTTGTGGATTGCACGGGACTGCCAGGCCGCGCGATTTACGCCGAGGCGCCCGTGGTGATTTTCGAGGTGCTCTCGCCCGAGACCGAGCGCGTGGACGTGGGCGAAAAGCTCGCCTGCTACCGTTCGCTGCCGTCGTTGTGCGTGTATGCGATGGTCAACCAGATCAACGCTGCGATCACGATTCACCGGCGCAACGGCGACGAGTGGGACACGGAATTCCTCGGCCGCGTGGACGCAATCCTCGAGCTGCCCGAAATCGAATGCAGCCTGCCGCTCTCCGCGATCTACGAACGCGTCGGCGGCATTGCCTGACGGATGGAAATCGAAAGTGCGCGGGATCATGGCGCGCGGAAGTTGTCCTGCGATTTTTCCATGAGGTGGATGAACGCATCCTCCAGCCCGGAGCGGATGCGCTCCCATTTGTGAGGCGGTGCGCGGAATGGCGCGATGGCTTCTTCGAGCGCGGCATCGTCGTCGCCGCTCACATGCAGCATGGTTCCGAATGCGACCGCCTGCTGCACGCCGGGCTGCTTGCGAAGCTGTTCCGCGAGCGGGATGAGGCCGGGGCCGGTGACACTCCACGTCGTGAGACGCACGTGCGCTACGACTTCATCCACCGTGCCGTGCGTGAGCAGATTGCCGTATGAGATGTACGCGAGCCGGTGGCAGCGTTCGGCCTCGTCCATGTAGTGCGTGGTGATGAGGAACGTGAGCCCTTCACCCGCGAGGACGTGGATGTGTTCCCAAAAATCACGCCGAGCCTTCGGGTCCACGCCCGCGGTTGGTTCGTCGAGGAGCAGAAGTTTCGGCTGATGGATGAGGCACGCGGCGAGCGCGAGGCGTTGCTTCCATCCGCCGGAAAGCTGACCGGCGAGCTGTTTCTCGCGGCCTGCGAGGCCGAGGCGTTCGATGCTCTGCTGCACAGCCTCCGTGCGATTTTTCACGGCGTACATGCGGGCGACGAAATCGAGATTTTCCCGGATGCTCAGATCCTCCCAGAAGCTGAACCGCTGCGTCATGTAGCCGACGTGCTTTTTGATTTCCTCGCTCTCGCGGATCACGTCGAAGCCGAGACAAGTGCCGCTGCCCGCATCCGCGCGCAGGAGGCCGCAGAGCATGCGGATGAAGGTCGTCTTGCCGCTGCCGTTTGGCCCGAGGAATCCGAAGATTTCGCCGGTGCGGACTTGCAGCGCGATGTCGTTCACGACGGTCGTGGCGCCGAAGCGCTTCGTCATGCCGCGCACGTCGATCGCGAGATCCTCAGCCATAATTTACGGCGCAAATTCAACGTCCACCGGCTGGCCGGGATGCAGCTTCACCGCCGTCGCCGCGTCGAATCGCAGCTCGATCATGAAGACGAGTTTGCCGCGGCTCTCCTGACTGTAAATCACCGGCGGCGTGAATTCCGCCTGCGGCGAAATGAAGCTCACCTTCCCCGCAAACGGCACGCCGACGCCGTCCACGAAAACGCGCACACCTCCTCCGGGATGGATCGCGCCGACTTGTTTTTAGGAGACAAACGCGCGCACCTTGATATTCGCCGGAGGCAGCAGCACGACGACGGGACGGCCCGGGGCGATCCACTCGCCCTGCTGATAAAGCGTGTCGAAAACCAGCCCGGCTTGCGGCGCGCTCTGGCGCTTTTGCGCGAGATCCCAATCCGCCTTTGCGAGCGCTGCCTCGAGTGCGCGCACGTTTGCTTCTGCCGCCGTGATCTGATCGCCGCGTGCGCCGAGCTTTGCGGTCGCGAGATCGGCCTCCAGCCGCGTGACACGCTGCTGATCCTGAGCCCGCGCGGAACGCGCGCGATCCAGATCCTGCGGCGAGGCCACGCGGATTCCCGCGAGTTCCGTCTGCCTCGTGAGTTCCTTTTCCGAGAGCGAGAGCGCCGCGCGCGCCTGGCGGAGCTGGGCATCCAGCGAATCCATCTCAGACTGCCGCAGCCCCTTCTTCGCGTCCGCAAGCCGTGCCTGACCTTCCCCGAGCCGCTGTGCCGCGAGTTCGCGCGCGGCGGTCTCCGCGCCGGATTCGAGTGCAAAAAGTGGATCGCCCTTTTTCACCTGCTCACCGCGCTGCACGGAGAGCACGTCGAGCTGCCCGGCGAGCGGCGGGGCGACATAGACGAATTCCCCTTCGGCGTAGCCCTGCACGCGTGCGCCCTTCGATGGATTGCAGCCTGCGAGGAGGCCGAGCACGAGCACACCACCGGCCACGAATATCCACCTTTGCAGGCGGAAAAAAATGCGGCGCGCGCTCATCGTTTGAATCATGCGGGTCAGAGCGGCGGCCGCTTCGTGCCGGTTTCCGACGCGGCATCCGGACTGCCGTTGTGTGGCAGAAGACGATGCACGCGATCGAGGCTCACGAGGACGTCGCCGGTGAGGCGATCGAGCTTCTCGTGCAGGTGTGCGATTTCGAGTTCGGCCTTGAGGTTGATGTCGTATTCGATGTCGGCGTGGACGCGATCCTTTGCGGCCTGCCGGTTCTGGCTGAGGAGCACGAAGACGGAGAGGAAGATGGCCTCGAGCGAGACAGAGAGTGTGAGGAAGCCGAACGGATACGGATCGAACTGCGAGATGCCGGGGATGTGGATCCAATTCACGGTGAGCCAGAATGCGAAGACGGCGACGTGGATGAGGAGGAACGGAATGCTGCCCGCGAATTCCGCGATCCAGTCGGCGGATTTCTGGACGACGGTGCGCTTGTCCTCGGTCTCGACGTTGACGTTGCGCGTGGCGGTGTGGCGCAGCCGCTCTACGGTCACGCGGTGGCGGCGCGTGATGGCGGCGAGGAGATCCATGGCGGCCTGCGGACGGATGCGTAGGAATTTTTCCAAATCCGTGCGCCCGAGCCGGAGCGTCTGCGTGTCCTCGGTCGCGAGGACGGAGGCGGTGCGGGTGCCGTTGTCGAGCATCGAGAGTTCGCCGAAAAAATCGCCGCGCGTGGCGACCTCGAGCACGATGCGCTCGCCGGTGTCGTTCTTGAAAAACACCTCCACCTCGCCCGAACTGATGACATACATGGAGTCGCCGGGCTCGCCGTAATTGAAGATGGTGTGCCCGCCGGGAAAATTGACGACGTCGAGCTGCGCGGCGAGATCGGTGCGCTCGTTGTCATCGAGCAATTGGAAGAGCGGGACTTCTTTCAGGAGATCAGCTTCGGCAGACATGCGGCGAGACGTATCGTCCCGGGGGCGTCTGTGCAAGGCGCGCACTCGGCGCGCTGGGATTCAGCGTGCGTTCGCGGGCCAGAATTCGCGCACGGCGCGCTCCCATTCGTCGGCAAGGATCTGATGGCCCGAGTAGGTCGGGTGGACGCTGTCCCAGATCCAGTGGATCGCGGGCGCGCGGCCTGTCGCACGGTCGAACGCGGCCTGAAAATGCACGAGCGCCGCGCCGTGCTTCTTCGCGATGATGAATGCGTAGCCGTGGCCGAGGATGTGGTTCGGGTCGGCGTTTCGTCCGCGGTTGCCATCGGTGATCGAGTCGCACTGAAAAAGGATGCGCGCTCCGGGCGTAAATGCGGGGATGGGATCGGCGGCGCGCGACGGGACGGCGGACCCCGCGAGTGCGATGACGGCGAGGAACGGGACGAGGTGTGATTTCATGCAGAAAAATGGGCGGCTCAGGATTTCGGCGAAGGAGTCTGCTCGACGATGCCGAGGAGAAAGTATTCCAGCGCGCCGTCGCGGGAGATCTCGCCGCCATTGCACGCGATGCGGAATCGCGCGCCGCACGCGGGGCACGCACATTCGAGCGCGCGGACTCCCGGTCCGGGCGGCGCTGCGCGCTCGAAGGCGGCGGCCGCCGTGTCGTCAATCGCCGCACCGGGCGTCGCGGCGTGCAGGCTTGCGGCGAGGCGGTAGTCGAAGTCGGAGAATGCGAGCTTCGATGCGGTGCCGCACGATCCGCAGCGGTGGGTCACGTGCTCGTCGTCGCCGGAGATCGCGACGCGTGTGCGGTCGAGGCGTTCTGCGAAGGGCGGAGTTCGGACGTCCATCAGCGGACGAAATTAGGACGGGGTGCATCGTTGCAAGCGGTGGCTGCGGGGTTCACGGGTCAAAATTTTTTACCGGCGTTGTGTTCGCTTGCCCGCGCGCGCCCGCTGCTTAGCATCCGCGCGTGATCATTATTCTGAAGCTCCTCCTCGCGGTCGGATCGGGTGCGGCGATTTTTGCGCTGCTTTGAAAGGCACGCCGTTCCGGTACTGGCACGATCCGCTGTGCATCGTCGCGTGCGCAGCCTATGCGGTGAACCGCTGGGTGCTGGAGCCGCATTTCACGATGGGCGCGATAGGGCCGTTCATGCGCGGGCATTTCGCCGACTGTCTGCTCATCCCCGCCGCGCTGCCGCCCGTGCTCTGGCTCCAGCGGCGGCTCGGCTTGCGCACGCACGACGATATGCCGCGAGCCGGCGAGATTTTTCTCCACCTCGCGGTGTGGGCATTCATCGCCGAGGGCGCGGGGCCATTTCTCACGCACCACGGGACTGCAGACTGGCGCGACGTGCTCGCGTATTCGGCGGGTGCGGCCGCGTGTTACGTTTTGTGGCGCAGGCGAGAAATGCCTTGCCGCGAGGCATGAGCCGCCGTAACTACCTCCGCTGATGCGCCACAAGAAATGGCGCGTCCCCCTTTCGTGACGGTCGCTCGCGCGGATGGGATCGGAGCCGCCGGCGACCCAGGCGTGAAAGCCGGTCGCAGGCGAGGGCGACACGACATTGAAATGGGCCGCCCCGGTGCTCCACGGAGTGCGGACCAAAGCTGACAAGACCATCCAACTCCAATCCATTCGAATCAATCAACGAATCCGCGCGAAAGAAGTGCGTGTGGTTCTCGCGTCCACCAGTGAACAGCTCGGGGTGATGAAACTCCAGGACGCTCTGCGAAAGGCCATGGAACTCGGCCTCGACCTCGTGGAAGTCTCGGCGAACGCCGTGCCGCCGGTCTGCCGCATCGTGGATTTCGGCAAGTTCAAGTATGAGCTTTCCAAGCACGAGAAGGAGAAGAAGCAGAACGCGGCTTCGAAGATGAAGGAGGTCAAGTTCCGCGTGAACATCGGCACGCACGACTACGAGACGAAGATGCGCCACGCCGAGGAATTTTTGGACAAGGGCAACAAGGTCCGCATGCTCCTCCAGTTCCGCGGACGCGAGATGGCGCACCAGGAACTCGGCATGGGCCTCATGGCGAAGATCCGCCAGAATCTCGAAAGCATGGGCCACCCCGAGGCGCCGCCGAAACTGATCGGACGCAACATTTTCATGATGCTCGTCCCGCTCCCCGCCGCAAAGCGGAAGCGGCACTTCTTCGGCCCGCACGACATGACCCTGCAGGAGCCCGACGAACACGACGAGGCGGATCGGGACGTGGAAGAGGAGAAATAGCAGGCGCGGCGCGAGTGCGAGACGGGCTTCCGGCCTATCGGATCCGGGCAACCGACTGTGGCTTCCTATTTTGAAGTTTGGAGTTGAGCGTTTGGCGTTTGACGTTTGGCCCGCCGCAGGCGTGTTCCGAATCTGAACGTGCATCCTGAAACGCAACGCCGCTGCGCGGGGCCAAACACCAAACACCAAATGCTCAACGCCAAACGCCAAACGCCAAGATCGGACGGTGCAGATCGACTTGGGACGCTGGATGTCTCCATCTGCGCTCCGGCACGCATTCTGTTCTGGAGCTTGTGAGAAAATCTCCGCAACTTTCCATCACCAGTCCGGTTATCACCATCCAACAATGAACCACGAAGAACATGACGAACTTTGGGAACTGCTCGGCAAGGCCCGGCAGCCGAAGCCGTCTGCCTTCTTCGCGGCCAATGTGATGCGCGCAGTGCGGGCGGACGCGGAACCGAAGCCCGGCTTCCTCGCGCGGCTCCGTGCAAAATGGGTGCTCCCCGCCGCCGCAGGTGCGGGCGCCGCTGTCATCGCGATTTTTGCGCTGCGCCCCCCGGTCACCAGGCCGCCGGCCGCCGACCCGCTCGAGGGAATCGCCCTCGCAGCCGCCGCGACGCCGGAGATCGCACCGTCGCTCGGCACACTCCTCGCAGGGGACGACAATTCAATATGGCTCGCAGGCAATCCCTCCTCACTCTACTGAGCGCCGCCGGCCTCGCCGGAATCGCGATCGCGCAGCCGCCGCAGCCAGGGCCGCCGACGTCGTTGGAACGTCCGCCTGGCGAGAGGCCGAAGCCGCCGATCCCGCCGACGACTCCAGACGGGCCGAGGCGGTTCTTTCACCACAGCGGCCCCGAGGCCGACGCCATGCGCGAACGCGCCATGCGCGAGCTCCAGAAACTCTCGCCCGAACAGCGTGCGGACATCTGGAAGGCCGTGTGGGCCGTGCTGAATCTCCCGCCGGAAAAACGCCAGATGATCCTCGGCATGGACGAAAATCGCCGCAAGGTCGCACGCGAGGAAATCGAACGCGCGATGAGCGACGCGGGCCTGCAGCTCGACGAGGAAAAGAAGAAGCTTTTCGTGGGCCGCTACTTTGAGGAGCGCCGGACGATCGAGGAAAAGCTGCGCAAGGAATCCGAAGAAAAGCGCCGCCATTTTCTCGGCGAGATGCGCGCGCGGCTGAAGCAGGAATTCGAGACCGTCGCGGTGAAGCCCGCGCCGGGAGAGGGCGCAAAATAGGCACCCACGGCAACACTCCCAAGACCGCGCGCTCACTTTTCCAAAACTCGTGCTTGCCAAGGTCGGGACGGCCCGGCATGTTGCGCGCCCTTTTTCCACAAACTACCACTGCCTCTATGTCCACAGAATTGATGACGGAACTTCTCGAAGCGGGCGTTCACTTCGGCCACCAGACCAAACGCTGGAATCCGAAAATGAAGCCCTACATTTTCGAGAAGAAAAATCAGATTTACATCATCAACCTCGGCGAAACCGTACGGCAGCTCCGCGGCGCGTGCGAGTTCCTCGCGAGCGTGGCGGCGCGCAATGGCAAGGTGCTTTTCGTCGGCTGCAAGAAGCAGGCGCAGGAGGCCATCCGCGAGGCGGCGCAGGCAGCGGGGCAGTTCTACGTGAACCAGCGCTGGCTCGGCGGCACGCTCACGAATTTCAAGACCATCAAGCAGAGCATCGCCCGGATGAACTACATCGAGAACCTCGAGAAAGCGCCGGAGTATTCCAAGATGGGCAAGGCGGAAATCTCCGCAGTGAAGCGCGAAGGCGCGAAGCTCCTGCGGAACCTCGAAGGCATCCGCACGATGGAGAAGCAGCCCGACGTGATGATCATCATTGACACCATGCGCGAGGCAAACGCCGTCGCGGAGGCCAAGCGCCTCGGCATCCCCGTCGTCGCGATCGTGGACACGAACGCCAACCCGGATCTCATTGACTTCCCCATCGCGGGCAATGACGACGCCATCCGCGCCATCCGCGTGGTGCTGCAGAAGCTCGTGGACGCCTTCGTGGGCGGCAACCCCTCGGGAGCGAAGAAGCAGCAGGCGGAACTCGCCGGCGTCTCGGAGTAAATCGCCCGTCGGCTGATTCCAAATTTCCGAGAGACGAGGGTGAACGCTCTCGTCTCTCGCATTTTCAACCCAAAGACATACTGACCCATGACCACTCAAGTAAACATTGACGCCAAGCAAGTCGGAGCACTCCGCGAAAAAACCGGAGCCGGAATGCTCGACTGCCGCAAGGCGCTCGTCGAGGCAAACGGCGACATCGAAGCAGCCATCGACATCCTCCGCAAAAAAGGCACCGCCAGCGCCGCGAAGAAAGCCGGACGCACCGCGAACGAAGGCGTGATCGCGCAGGCCATCCTAGGCGGAGGCCGTTCGGGAATCCTCGTCGAAGTGAACTGCGAGACCGATTTCGTCGCGAAGAACGAGGACTTCCTCGCGCTCACCGGCGGCTGGGCGAAGACCCTCTGCGAAAATCCCGCGACCGACCTCGAGTCCGCCCGCGTGGATTCCGTCACGAAGATAGGCGAGAACATCCAGATCCGCCGCCATGGCCGCATCGAGGTCTCGGGCAACGGGCTCGTCGCCGCATACATCCACCTCGGCGGAAAAATCGGCGTCTTGCTCGAAGTCGGCGCCGGCAAGCAGGAGACGGTGAACCGCGACGAGTTCAAGCAGCTCGTGCGCGACATCACGCTGCACATCGCCGCCGCCAGCCCCGTGAGCATCCGCCGCGAGGACGTCTCCCCGGTTCTCGCCGCCCGCGAGCGCGCCATCTACGTCGAGCAGACGCCGAAGGACAAGCCCGCGCCTGTCATCGAGAAGATCATCGAGGGCAAGATGAGTAAATTTTTTGCGAGCGCGTGCCTGCTCGAGCAGGGCTTCGTGAAGAATCCCGAGCAGACCATCACACAGCTCGTCGCCGAAAAGGCGAAGGTGCTCGGCGACACGCTCGAAGTGCGCCGCTTCCTCCGCTTCCAAGTCGGCGAGGAAATCGTCGCGTAGTCCTTCATCGCTCAGTCACTCTGAGCGCAGCAAAAGCCCCGCCGGTTTCGCCGTGAAGCCGCGGGGTTTTTCTTTTTCGGCGCGGAAGCGCATGGCCACGGATAGGGCGGGTTTCCAACCCGGCACGACGGGCCTCGAAAGTCGTCTGCATCGTGACACGCATGCGGCGAACGGGGAGCGCGGGCTTCCAGCCCGCAGTGTCGGACGCGGACGCGCACCCTGCGCGTGGGAAAGAACGGCGGCGCGTCTTGTGTGAAACGATCACCGCTCCACGTCTGAATGGCAGGGTAGAATACCCGCCCCGGCGGGTTAGAAACCTGCCCTCCCCGATGCACGCCGTCACCACGCGTGACAGACCGCCACGCGCCATCTTCAATGCGCCCATGCCGTCCGCGCAGTTCCTGCTCATAGACAACAGCAATTCGTTCACAAAGTTCGCGCTGTCGTCGCGCGAACGGCTCGGCGCGGTACGGCGGGTGCGGACTTCGGAGCTGGATGCCGCCTCGCTCCGCCGCGTTCTGCGCGGATGGAAATTCGACTGCGTCGTGCTGTGCTCCGTCGTTCCGAAAAAATCCGCGCTGCTCCGTGACGAACTCGCTGCAAAGCCGCTACACAACGTGGATCACCGCAGCAAGCTTGGCGTCGGCATCGAGTACCCGAAGCCGAAGACCATCGGTGCGGACCGCCTCGCAAACGCCGCCGCGGCCGCCGCACTTCACGGAGTACCGTGCGTCGTCGTGGATTTCGGCACGGCGGTCACATTCGACATCCTCTCGCCGCAGAAAAAATACATCGGCGGTGTGATCGCGCCCGGGCTCGAAGCGATGACGGACTATCTGCATCAGCGCACCGCGCAGCTCCCGAAAATCTCGCTGCTCGAACCGCCCGGCCCGATTGGAAAATCGACGAAACACGCGATGCTCGCCGGGGCCGTGTACGGCTACCGCGGACTCGTGCGCGAAATCCTCGCCGAGCTTCGCGCCGCCCTCGGCGTGCGGAAGCTGAAGGCCGTCGCAACCGGCGGCTACGCGGATCTCATCGCCGCAGGCGTGAAAGAAATCGCAGCCGTCCACGAAAACCTCACGCTCGAAGGCCTGCGGCTGATCGGGTGCATGAACCCGTAGCCGCGCTTGCGAAAGCGCGGGCGCACTTGGCATCCGATCAAGAGACCCGCCCGCGCTTTCACAAGCGTGCCAACGGGGCTCGCTTCCCTGCTGCCGCTGCTAGCGCCTACGCAATTTACGACCACCCATGCTCAACGGTGCCGGTGCACCCGCTTACGGTGTAACCATCACGCCCCCCTCTCAGAGTAGGTCATTTTCCCCGGAAAAGAAAAACCCCGGTGCCATGACGGCACCGGGGTTTTCCGAGACTTGTCTGAACGACTCCCGACTACGCCTTCGAGTAAAGCTCGACGATGAGCTGCTCGTTGACGATCGGCGCGATTTCCTCGCGTGTCGGAATGCGGGTGACGGTGCCCGTGAAGGCGTCCTTGTTCACCGTCAGCCAGTCCGGCACGGGCGCGATCTGCGTGAGTTCGAGGTTCTTCGTCGCGAGGCGGCGGGATGCGGGCTTTTCCTTCACCGTGACGACGTCGCCCGGCTTGCAGGAGAAGCTGCTCACGTCCACCTTGCGGCCGTTCACCTGCACGTGGCCATGGCTCACCATCTGGCGCGCAGCGTTGCGACTGTTTGCAAAGCCGAGGCGATAAACGACGTTGTCGAGGCGGCGCTCAAGGAGCTGGAGCAGGATTTCGCCGGTGACGCCACGCGTGTTGCTGGCGATCTCGAAGGTGAGGCGGAACTGGCGCTCCAGCAGGCCGTACTGGTAGCGGAGCTTCTGCTTCTCGGCGAGGGCGAGCGAGTATTCGCTGGTCTTGCGGCGGCTGCCTTTCGGGCCGTGCATGCCTGGCGGATAGTTCTTCCGCTCAAGGTATTTGGTGGGGCCGAAAAGCGGCGTGCCGTAACGGCGGGCGATTCTGTCTTTGGGTCCGGTGTAACGAGCCATGTGATTTTACGGGATAAGGATTAAACGCGGCGGGCTTTGGGCGGACGGCAGCCGTTGTGCGGCACAGGCGTCACGTCCTTGATGATGGAAATTTCCAAGCCGACGGCCTGGATGGCGCGGATGGCGGATTCGCGTCCTGAGCCGGGGCCCTTCACGCGGACTTCGACTTCACGCACGCCGTGGCCCATGGCCTGGCGGCAGGCGTCCTGCGCGACCATCTGCGCCGCATAGGCCGTGCTTTTGCGCGAGCCCTTGAAGCCGACTTTGCCGGCGCTCGACCAGCCGAGCACGTTGCCGCGCTGGTCGGTGATGCTCACGACGGTGTTGTTGAAAGATGCGAGGACGTGCGCGATGCCGACTGCGACGTTCTTGCTGCCCTTCGCCTTGATGACCTTGATCGGCTCGATGCCGGCATTCAGGTCGAGCGAGAGGTCGGCGGCTGCAGGGACTGCAGCACCGGGAGCGGCTGCGCCCTCGGCGCCTGCCTTCTTTTTCGGAGCGGCCTTCTTGGTAGCCTTGGGTTTTGCCTCCGCCGGAGCGGCGGCGGCAGGTGCAGGTGCAGCCGCTTCAGGCGCGGTTGCGGGTGCAGGAGTGTTTTCGGTGTCAGCCATGGTTCGGAATTCGGATTAGTTTGAAAATTATGCCTTCGTTGCAGGTGCATCCTTGGCGCGCTGAACGCCGACGGTCTTGCGCGGGCCCTTGCGGGTGCGGGCATTCGTCTGCGTGCGCTGTCCGCGGACGGGCAGGCCGCGGCGGTGCCGGATCCCGCGGTAACAGTTGATCGCCTGGAGGCGCTTGAGGTTCATCTGCAGATCGCGACGGAGGTCGCCCTCGATCAAAATCTTCCGTGCGGAGATGGCGTGGATGATCGCGTTGAGCTGCTCTGGCGAAAGATCTTTCGCGCGCAGGTTCGGATCCACGTTTGCATCTTCGAGCACTTTCTTCGCATTGCTCGGCCCGATGCCGTAAATGTAGGGAAGCGACACTTCGATTCGTTTGTCGCCTGGGATATCAACGCCGAGAATTCGTGGCATGGGTGGTGTGAGTTAAGATTAGCCCTGGCGCTGCTTGTGGCGCGGGTTTTTGCAGATGACACGCACGACGCCTTTGCGACGCACGACGCGGCAGGTTTCACACTGCCTTTTGACTGATGCTCTGACTTTCATGATTGTTTCTTAGTTGGTTTCGAGAGGACAAAAAATCGCCCGGGGTGCCCGCTTTGGAGTGCGGGCGCCTCGTGCGCTAGGTGGCTACTTGCACCGGTTCGCGACCGGTGTTCGGTGATGCCGAATTGGAATTCCTATCAGAAGTCCGCATGATGGCAAGCTGTGAATGCACGGATCTTGGAAAAACTTTTAGCACGGCGCGGAGTGGAGAAAAGGTGCTCATGTTCATTTGGCGACCATCTTCTCGCGCCAGGTGAGAATTTGCGGCTCCCCTTTTGTGATGAGCACGGTGTGCTCGAAATGCGCGCTGGGCATGTGGTCCGCGGTCACGACAGTCCAGTCATCTTCAAGCGTGCGGACTGCCGCACTCCCGAGATTCACCATGGGCTCGATCGCGAGAGTCATGCCGGGCTTCAGGCGCGGCCCGGTTCCGGCGCGACCGAAGTTCGGAATCTGCGGCTCTTCGTGCAGATTCCGCCCGACGCCGTGCCCGACAAATTCGCGCACGACGTTATAACCATTCGCGAGCACTTCGTCCTCGATGAATGCGGAGATGTCGCCGACGCGACGCCCGGCCTCGGCGATCGGAATCACGCGGTCGAGGATGTCCTCGGTGACGGCAAGCAACCGTGCCCAAGCAGGCTTGATCGCGCCCACGGGGACGGTCTTCGCGGTGTCGCCGACCCATCCGCCTTTGATCACGCCGACATCGAGCTTCACGATGTCGCCGTACTGGATTCGGCGGGTGCCGCCGATTCCGTGGACCACCTCCTCATTCACGGAGATGCAGATGTTGCCGGGAAAATTTCGATAGCCGAGAAATGCGCTGCGACTCTGCTCATCGGACATGAAATCGGCGGCGGCCTCGTCAATGTCGCCGGTCGTCACGCCTGGGCGCACCAGCATCGCAAGTTTGTCGAGCACCTTGGCAGCAGTCGCGCAGGCTTCCCGCATCTTATCAATCTCACGCTCGGACTTGATGGGAATCATCCTCGGAGTGAAGCGGGAAAACGGGCCTGACCTGCGATGGAAAGCAATGCACTCAAGCGGCTGCCTAATGTGCAAACCTGCTCATGAAGAAAGCAACAACGCCTCCGAGCACCAGAAGCGCCGCACCGACGGCCAGCCAGACCAGCGTCGTGTTGCCGATGGATTCGCCGCGCTGTTCCGGTGTGCGCTCGAAGCGTCCGCGAAGCTTGCCCTTCCGCAAAAATCCGTCGTAGTGCCGCTGGAGGAGATGCGTCTCGATCTGCCGCATGGTGTCGAGCACCACACCAACCACGATGAGGATGCTCGTGCCGCCGAAAAATTGCGCCGCGAGCGCCGGGATGCCAGCCTGCCGGGTGAGCATCGCGGGGAGCAAT
>Ga0208856_1000330_pt1 | contig 19239 bp, 29 predicted proteins | sample LakMenEpi13Jul12_FD_150690 | JGI IMG/M metagenome (GOLD analysis project Ga0208856, IMG submission 150690) | Freshwater microbial communities from Lake Mendota, WI - 13JUL2012 deep hole epilimnion (SPAdes) | ecosystem: Environmental > Aquatic > Freshwater > Lentic | place: Lake Mendota, Madison...
ATGCAGCATTGAGAGCTACGGTACCAGTGATTGGGAATTCCATAGCAACGCCGTTGCTGATGGTCTTTGAATCAACGAGTGACTCAAACATGTTGTATTCATCGTAAGCGTGAATGGTTTCACCAGACCAAATCGAAAGCCAGAGTTTATTCTGACCAGCGATTGGACCTGTGATTCCTGCTGCTACGTCTGATCTATATGGAAGATCTCCTGCTCCTACATCGTGTCCTGTACCTGGCATGTTTTATATCCTTATTATCTTAATGAATTGAAATCTGTTTTTGCCATTCGGGTTTCTACCGCTTGGCGGAATCGTGGATCACCCGCGAATCGGGGGTCTCTACGATCCTTATAAAATTCCGCTTTGGAAGCATACGCTCCAAGCGTTGGGGTAGCCGTCGTAGCACCAACCTTTTGGGATGATGGTGCCTTAACTGGCTCATTTGCGGTTGGTTTCTTTGCTGCTGCGGATTGATACTTAGCGTTCAATCCAAGCAAAGCTACCTCCCAAGAAGGTGAAGACAATGCGGCATTCACAGACTTCTGGTCTTCGGATGAAAGGTTCTTACTTGCCCAATCGAATACACGGGCGAGTTGATCCTTTCCTCCTACAACCTCTGCTGCGCTGCCGTATGCCTGTTGCAGACGGGCCTTCTGTCCCGCTAAGAAGTCATCAATAACGTAGTCTGGTAACTTTGTCTTCGTCTTGATTGCTTCACGTGACTCATTAGATAGAGTGCCGTTGACAGCAACTTCAGTTGAATACTTGTTCCATTCATCCTTAGTGAGAATTTCTGTCTGCTGTGGTGAAGGAGGTTGCTCCGGTAGCTTATCTGGAATGCGAAGTTCCTCCGGAATCACAGGAGCTGGGGCTTCCTTTGGTTGCTCTGGAGCTTCGGGTGTTGCTACTGGAATCTGCTTCTTAAGGTCAGAGATTTCCTGTCGAGCCTTGGTATACTCTTTTTGAGCAGACTTAAGGGCGTTGAACCAATCCCCGACAGACTTGAAGTTGTCTGGTACTTGGATTTGGTTTTGAATAACGTGTGTTTCAAACGCCTTAGCCTCGCGGTCAACAGGTGTTGAAACCGCTGATTGTTCCACTGCTTGTGGAGTCGTTGGTTCTGTGTTTTCCATAATTAACTTGTCGTAATAGTTACAGTTGGTTTAGTTTGACCAAAGTACCAAGCACCTCTTGTAGTTGGTCCTACTTGATACTTTGTTCCATCGGGTAGGTTAATGAAAGAATTGCCACTACCATCTATAATATGAGGAGGTACTGTAATTCTCCAAACATTTAGGCCCTTCTTTGGTCCGTGCTGAATTGTTCCACCCGTAACAATACCCTTGTCGGTTAAACAATCAGCTAATACATATCTATCTGGTGGGGCGTACTGATTACCAGTAGAGTCACATGGTCGTAAGCCACCGTTATCTGTAATTCGTTTAATCTCAACAAGAATATCAGATGGCAATACGTATGGGTTTTCTCCTTCTGGGATCTCACCCTCTCCGGGGAAAATGCAGAAAGGGTTGCAACCCAATAAAGCAAGGTGGTAATACAACTCAATGGCATAACGATCATCAAACCGATAGAATGATGGATTATACTGCCAGTGTGGTGTGCCTACCCATGCGGCCCAATCCCGTCTATAGTTTACTCTAGATGTTTCAACAGCCTCAGCAAGATCTCCCATGAAGGAGTACATGACGCGGCCAGCATCTCCGGCTAAAGCATTGGTTAAAACGCCGCCATCAGCTGGTCGAACAAAACCATATCTTTGAATATCAGTCGTTGGTGTTGGGTGATATCCAAAGACTGTTGGCATGTTGCTAGCGTATCCGTATAGCTCCGGCGCTCCTCGACAAAGAGGGTGTGCTAAATAGTTTTCTGCATAGTGTTGTGCGCGAATGAGCCAAGGAGTTTCCCACGGCTCTCCACCAATAACGCCGTAGTCAGAATAGAATCCAGTAAACCACGGCTTTTGAATGGTCTCTTTTAGAACTAACTCTACACGTTGTCGAATATGAACGCGGCCAATCATTCTTCGCCACGCATACCAGAGAGGATTTCTACTGGTAGTGTATGGAGAAATTCCCGGATTTTCTACTGTAATGTTCCAATCAGCGTATGCAGTCTGAACAGCCGATAGTGTATTAGCTATTGGAGAGGATGGTCTCGCAATGTTTGTGTAATAGACTAACAACTCTCTCATGCTTTGATTTGTAACCGGATCGCCATACAGTGGATTCTCAAAACGTGCGTCGTTTATCATAGAGAATGGTACTCTAGCATCCTTATCTGTCATCCAAGCTGGTGCAGTCCAACCAGCATCGGCTATAATTTGATTGCTGTTTAGCGCCCACAAACGCCACTGTTCTTGATCATCTATGATATAATCAAACGTTGCGTCGTTTGTTTCGCACAACTCTACCCACTTGGTCCACGTGGTTTTAAAGTCAACGGATTGGTGTAAACGTTGGAACGGGGAATTTATGAAAGTACCAGCAGCACCGTGTGCTGCCATTTGCTGTCCAAGTGTTTTATAGTAGTTACTGTTTGCGCGATCATTACCACCAAGAGTGTCATCCAACCAATACTGTGGCATGATAACACGTCTTCCCTTAGGGAATTGTTTAACCTTATCAATATAAGATGTTACAGCTGTTGGTAAGTTCGTTGTTCCGGTGTGGTCAGATCGACGTACTCCACCATTAAAAGTCTGAGGAGCCATCCAAACAACGGCTGGTGCTGCTGGACCTAAGCGACTTAGGTCTGTTTCTGTAAACCACGACACACCCCAGATAGCAAAAGATCTTGCATCCTCATACGCCGGAGTAGTAAAACTTGTTGGGTTATATGTAATAAAAGGCATATGGAATCCTAGCTAAAATTTATGGTTGTTGAGCTAAACACAACTGCTGGTCGTATTGCTGCCCGTAGACTTACGGTAAAGGATGGTACGGTAAACGTCGTAGTTTCATCCCACATGGGGGCGATTCGAATAAACCATCTGTTATTGGTTCCATTTCCGGTAGGAAATAGAATAGGATCACCAGAGTTTATATATTGGAATCCAGCAGCCAACGCGGCTGTTGGTGTTGCTGGTGCCGTAATTGATGCTGGATCTATTTTATATGCTATTCTAACCTGTGGTGGTACATCAAACAATAGAAAAAAGACCCACGGTATTGTCTGAATTCCTTCAAACCGAAGTTGAGCAGTTGCATAATTAAACGACCCGCCAGATGATGCAACTTCATTTAGTGGTGTTGAAAAAAATGTGTTACCCGTCGTTGTGGTGTTTTGTGTTGTAATCACATCTACTGGTTTTGTGATGACATCAATCATGTCTTTGCAGCCACAACGCATCATCGCACCACGAACAGCTTCATACGCATAGTAAAGATTTGGATAACGTCCAAGTAGGGTTGATTTATTTACGTAAGCAACAACTTCATCCGTGTCGATAACATACGTTACTCGATTTACGGACTTGATGTCGTTATTACTTGCACCAATAATTCTCATTGGGTTCATTGTAATTGTTGCTCCATGAGTGCGGGAACAGCGGCACTTGCTAAATCCTGAGCGGATGAAGCAATACCAGTACCAACAGCAGAAGCAGTATCTGCTTGTACTTGCATAGATTGAGCTGCCATTCTTTCCTGTGCAATTTCATCCTGAGACTTAACCCAGTTTCTTGCGTCAAACCCAAGGGCTGTAATAAGCGCACTGGAGTATGAGTCCCATTTAAAGGTAGCCAACGCATCTGGTGGAAGGTTACGAACCATCTCACCCATTTGCATAAGCTTCTGAAGATCGGAGTCACGGCTAAGTGCTTGAAGACCTGTTACAATATTGACGGTTAAGGTACCGTCGTTGTCAAAGAACTGTTCTGTTAGGCGTTCATCTAGAAGTTTATCTTCCAACATTTGTACAATGCAACGCTTGACGATTGGTTCCATAAGTGTACGTGCAATCGAAGAGAATGCACCACCAAGAACCGTTTCAAGTTCTTGTCCGATCATACGTACTGCTGTAGCGGTAACACGATCACCTGATGGAATTGCTTGACCAGTCATTAGGAATGCCTGACCAACCTCACGTCTCATGTTCTCGACAGCTTGAGCAGCTGCTGCTACCTGTGGTTGAATGGTTCCCGCTGGTGAGATGACAGAGATATCCGAAGCCTTTGCAGCAACGAATGATCCGTTTCTAACACCAGCTAGATCATCGACCTCTGTAATACCCTGAGGATCAACTGCGATCCAGAAAGCACTGGCAGCTGCCATGCCTTCGATCTGCGCTTTCGTATAAGCCTCAAGTGTATTGAGATCTCCAAGGATATCTTCGCAATGCGATCTGCCGTAGTTCTCGCCAGCGATGGCGTACCATCGAAGGACGGCCATAGGAACAACGAGATAGATACCAGACTCTATAACTTCACCCTCAGCATTCTCTTTCGAGTATGCCCATGTACCATCATCTTGACGAAGATACTGGCAGTAGTAGGTCTTGTAACCAACTCTGTGTTCGATGTCAGAGTACGATGAGTAATCAATAAACTCTGGATCATCTACCTCATACTCAAGGTGAATAACCTCAAGCACCTCACCCATGATATCTCTTTGTACGGAGTATTGGTCAAGGCGATAGATGGTAAAGAAGTAATCTGAATCCATTTCAATCAGCACGTCACCAGTAACGATGAGATGTTGAAGGGCTTGATATACAGTTTCTCTAAGGTTTGTAGAGGATAACTTATTGTATACTTGAAACGATAAGGTATCTAGGTATTGTTGAATTTCTGGCGGTGCCTGACTACCATCTCTTAGTTGAAATTTAAAGAATGGTGTATCATTCAAAGGCATTAATGCACTAAGGATTCGGCTTGCTAATCCCGTTACACCACGACTACCAACCGAAGAGTATGGTTGGGGTAATGACGTACCTTCACTCCATCCTTCTGGCGGAAGCAGTGTGGGTACGGTAACAGCTGAGCAATACCTTGCTCTGTTTAATTTAGTTTGCCGATTGCCGTGCATTCTCTGAAAGCGTTCGGCTAGTGTATTCATTGTGGCCTCTGGGTCGTTACACCCTTATTCAAGGCTTCAAAGAATGTGAGGGCCATAACACCCTTCTCCTTCTTTTCATCCATGCCCTCAGCTTCTTCGATCAATGACTGTTCGGCACGATCTGCTGAGGCTATCTTCTCCGCTTCTTGGGCAGCGAGTCGTTGCTTTTCGGCATCTTCTCTAGCCAAGCGTCTATTCTCTTCTTCTTCCGCCATGAGACGGCGGCGTTCTTCTTGTTCTTTTTGAAACTCCCGCTCTTCAGCGAGCAGCTCCTTCTGTTCTGCGGCGGTCATACCGCCAGAGATTTTTGGTGCGCCCATATTAGCTCCTTATAAGGGCCGCTCAACATATCCGGGACGTTTGGTACTCCCGATTGCTTCGGCACTTTCTAAAAGTTGTTGTTTAGATTCGTTAAACTCACGTTGTCTTCGTTCGTTTTCTTTAACAAGTTTATCTAACTCTTGTTGAGCAGATTTCTTTGCGGATGCTGATTGGGAACCAAAGACTTCCACATCAGTCATAGCCTTTGCGTAGTTACCCCAGTCCGGAAGTGCCGTGCTACGGTAGATTTCAGATGCCGGACGGCGTTCTCCCGTTTCTGTTAGAATTTTGAACATACTATTCTGACTTCTTCGGGCCGAAGATTTAAAACTACCACCTTCAGTCTGCATCTTAAACGATGGAAATCTCTTTCTAAAATCTTCTACAGAAGTTATCGCAGAAATTTCATCTAGTTGTTTTTGTTTTTCACTGCGGCTTAATAGATCACGACCTCTAGTAGCTGTCATGTTTTCAAGAAGTTGTTCTTTAGCAATACCAAGCCACTGATCTTCAGCAGCCTTATACTTTGCGTTATACTTCTCACGCATAGATTCTTCTTCGATCTTGGCAGCTTCAGTCTTTTCTAGATAACGTTGTGCAACGTCGTTATAGAAACGACTTAGTGGTGTGCTTTCTTCTCCCACAAAAGAAGTTTGTCGCAGTCTATTCGTGGCCTCATACAGAGAGGCAGTATCTGTCCTGCCTCCCTGCATAAACGCCTGTAGTGCTGCGTTATAGTTTACAAAAGGATCAGCCATTTGTCATATCCTCCTGTTGCTTTCTAACAACAGCTTCTAATTTTGATAATAGATCTAGCTTGCCAGCTTGGTAAGCAAGGCTACGAGCTAGATATTCACTTGTTTGGTTTGGATCGTACTGATTTGTCGGGGAAATCATTTCCCTCAGCAAAGGAATCCATTCGGGGTCTAGGTAGGGATACTTTGATTTCATTTAGTTCCTTCTCTAGAGCGGTCATCATATTATAAAGTTGGCGAGCAAGCCGACTAAACTCAGCTTCGGTCATTGGAAGACCACGCTCAAGTTTTACCTTTAGTGTTTCTTCGATCATACGATTGTGCAACCTCCTGCAGTACACGCTGGTTCGTGTGCTGCCTTTGTTTCATCTTCTTTTTCATACTGCTTTAAGAGAGAGAAATCGACCACGACCTTTGGGAAGTTATTGTATTCTTCTTCTGTGATTGGTTCAAATGGTGCTTGCTCATAGGTGTGTTCAGCCTTAGGCAAGAATGACACACCGGAAATATAATCAAACTGCTCATAGACCGATGCACCAAGTCGCAAGAACTCGTCATCGGTATAGTTAATTGTTACGGATGGTTTGTGTTCGCAGTAATAGTCTGCGTAGATTCTCCACAAAATCAAGTGCGTCTGTGCATCGAGGTCTTGGGTTGTCTTACATCCGGGTGCCGACTTCATAGCAAAGGAGAAGACAGCGGTTGAGTCTGGGTTGTTTACACAATCCTCTACTGGTACGCCTTGATCCTTCATCAAGTGATACATCGGATCTTTCTTATCCAAGCGAACACGTCGAATGTAGTATGGTGCGTATGGTGGGTGAATACCAGACGAGCAACCAGCCAAGCATGAAGTTGTACCTTCTGGCTTGACGCAAGTAATAGCCTTGCTTGGTTCCGTGTCTAGCTTGTTAGCCCACTCAACGTTGATGTCTTGTGCTGCATCTCTGATGTCCTGCAAGAAGCCAATGAGATCCATTGGGCTTGTCTGTCCCGCAGTAAACATGTTATCAAAGATGCCAGTCATGCTGACACCAAGCAAGCGTTCTTCTTCACAGTTCTTCTTCCACTCTTCCCGTAGGTATGGGAAGTAGGTGAACTTCGATTGAACGGTACCGATGATGGTGGCCTGTTCAATCTTGCGTCGAATAGCCTTCTTGCTATCGTTTGGTCTTACGACAATAGTCGATAGATTGCAGAACTCCATTGGTCTTAGGATGATCTCAGAACATGGGTTGGTTCCAAGATAGACACCCTCTGGTACTCCACGACCAACACGTGAGCAAACTGTCTGAAGAGCTTCACGGTTAAGGATGCCGCGTTCTCCACTAAATGAATTATACAATGAAGACCACTCTTGCATGAACTTACCAAGGCTTGGTTTCTCCGCATAAACTGCGGAGTTGTTTGCAAGGGCGCGGTACGAGTGGCTTTGCCACCAGTTACCACTCTTGCAATCTGCCATCTCTTTGTCCTCAAGATCGCTGAGGGAGATCATCGCAGAGCGACGAACACCACCAACAATAACTGACTGAGCAATGACGCAGCAGATATCGTGGCATTCAAGACTTGTTAAGCGTCTACCCTTAGCCTTATAGAAAGAGTTAACGATGAACTTGAACACGGCCTCAAGTGGTCCGGGGCCAGATGCTCTGCCACCGAATGTCTTGAGACGTGCGCCAGCGGGACGTACCAGTGTAGTATCCCACGTTGGATGGACGCCATGATAAAGACAGATCAAGAGATCCTTAAGTGCATCGCACCAACCTTCTCTTGAGTCTTCTACCGTGATGACGGTATCTGGCTTACGTTCGATTGTTGATGGTACCTGTGGAAGCTTACCGATACAACGTCGTTCAACGCTGTAGCCAACACCAGTACCACACATCAAGATATATTGAAGTTCGGCAAATGACTCAACAGAGTCAATCTCTAGATAAGAGCAATTATAAAGAGCGGTGTGGTCACGATCCAAGGCGGGGCCAGCGGTCATCAACGCTCGCATGGATGGGAATACTTCCCGATCCAACACGGCTTGCTTGATGTCTGGTCTTTCCTTAAGAACTGGTTCCTTGTTTGTGAAATAATTCCACCAACGATCAACAGTTTCTTCCCAAGTCTCTCGACGTTGTTCAGATTCAATCCATCGGGCGTATCGACTAAGAGCAATAAAATTCTCAAATGTATTCATAATTACTTTACGTTAGTTGAGCCAAAGCCACCGTCATTTCTGAGTGTCTGGCTAAGTTCCTCAACGGTTACAAAGGACGGTGCAAAGAAGGGAGTGAATAAAAGTTGTGCAATACGGTCGCCATCCTCAACGACAAATGTATTGGTTCCTTCATTACGAAGTAGAACTTTAATCTCGCCACGATAGTCTGGGTCAATAAGACCTGGTGTGTTTGCTACGGTAATACCATGCTTGGCCGCAAGGCCAGACCTTGGTAAGACCAAAGCGCAAACGTTTTCTGGAAGAGCTAACTGAACACCAGTAGAAACCATAACCGTTTCATTAGGCTTGATCTTTATTGGTTCATAGATGTCTGCCCGTAGGTCAAACCCAGCTGCTGCTTGGGTTCCCCTAGAGGGATAGCCATGTCTTCCTGTTTTAATGTACACGTCTGTGTCTTTCACAAAGACGGAACTTGTTGATGTATAGTTATTAGGGTTGTCAAAGGTTGTTGTATTAGTATTATATTCGGTCATCTTCTTGTTTCCTAGCTCTAACTCAGGGACTACTCGTATGGGTGCCATGGGGTATTCTCCCCATCCCGTAGAATGCGGACACAGCGTCCCATTGCTACAGCATCCTCAAGGGTATACGGCTTGCCGTCCTTGTCGCTACGGGTCTCGTAGAGGCTCAGGACGAGGGCGGTATGGTTCTTGGGGTGGGTGGAATTCAGAAGCTTCTCAGCCTTCTTGGGGCCAAGCTTCCAAATACCCCCGATATTATCGGTCGAATCTCCTGTGATCCATTGCCGATGGAACCAAAAGTCTGCGTCAGAAACTGAGGTATATTCTATCTCAGTCTCTGGGTCATCCAAGTTCAGCCGTGGCTTCCACGAATAGCCGGGAACTTGTTGTAAATCCTTGTCGATAGTTACACAAATTGCTTTGAACCCAGACTTAGCAATACCCATCAGGTCATCGGCCTCAAGTCGTGGTTCACTGGTTGTCTTATAGTTATCTCGTAAGAAAGCAATAGCGTCGGATAGACAATCAGGTGATGGTCTACCTTCTCTGTGTTCTTTGTAACTGGGAAGGTAATCCTTGCGGATGTTATCCTTACGTGAACAAGATATAGCGATTGTGATATCGGTAATTCCCGGAGGTGTCCACCGTTTAACGTCATCAATCAATCGTCTATCTAACCACTCAGCTCCCTCTTGGTCTGCCCAGAAGGCAGCACGATACGCAATGATGTCTCCATCTAAGATTGCACGATCAATACCAAGCTTCAAGGAAACAACCTTTCTCTGCTGCTATCTTAAACCATTTGTTTAATTGTTGCAGCTCTTCGTTAGATATTTGTACACGTCTATTCGCTACGCTAGAGATGTGGGCAAAGGTATACTCATTCAAGAGACGTGAGATATCTTGAACAGTACCATTCTTAAGTTGGTGATACAATGTATAACCAGTGGTCTGCTTAATAACTTCATCGTAGTATCGACCACGAATCCAGTTATCTGTTCCCTTTGTTCCACGGACAAGGAGATCAGTACCAGAGAACCAATCCTCTGGTGCCTCTCTAAACTCTCCTTGTTCGTAACCAATCATTGCAATGGTATCAAGACTCATTCTTCATCGTCTCCAAACAGCTCTTCAAAGAACTCATCTAGATTCATTGGCTCATCCTTCTTTGTCTTTACACAGCCAAGGCAATCACAAGACATATAGGCATGGGGGTCAAGACCCAACCAAGTAGGGAGACGTGCGCTTAACTTGGAATGAAGAAGCTTAGTGTCGCCTTCGTTCTTGATAACCCAGTCAAACATCTGAACGTAGTCCTTATCTCCATCCTCGAATCGGTTTGCCATCTCTTCTGATTCATGCTTACGCCAATCAGCATTCTGATCTTCTAGGTCTCTTGAACCACGGCTGATGAAGACGGTAACGGCTCCATTCGTCCGACCGAAGTTAAGTTCGTTAAGGTACCGACAATCGTCAACGATGATTACAGTTTCTTTCCAAAGCTTGTCTTCGTCTTGTGCTGCCTTTGCATCCTTGATCGCTGCTTCTTTCCAAGCATTCTTAAATAAGTTCAACCAGTAATCTGGATCTTCCTTGCGCTTGGATTCACCAACGTCTTGACAATAGGCACGATACTCTAGTGGCTTAGTTGCCTTGTCAAACCCGGCAGCTAATGCCTCATCCTTAATAGCCTTAGCGAAGGGGAGGATGATTGGTTTGAAGTCACACTTCTTTGCAAATGCTGCAATAAATTCAGCAGCTGTAGTCTTACCGACTCTCGCTTGGCCGGACAATAAGATGGTTATCATTGAATCTCCTATACAACTCTGCTGGTGTAAAGCAGTCTTCGATATTAAAGAAAGAACAAACGTGTGTTGTGCAATTCCGTGGTCTTGTTAGACTAAGGAATCGCCCAACAAAGTAATGGAAAATCATATCCCAAGCATTACTGTCGGTATATGATGATGCCCCCGTTATAGCATCCTCAAGTGACATATCCTCAGTGATCCACATTTCTGTTCGACCGATGAGGACAGCACCCAAACCTTGTAAGGTTTCTAGATTGTATAGTTTACTGACTGGTACTATACGACCATCCCATTCTTGTTTTGCACTACAGATTACAAAGTGGTACTCCTTGCCGCCAGCCTCAAGGATGAGGCCAGCGTGTGTTACATGGCTACCATTAAGAATCTTAGCCAACAATCCCAAATACCTACCCTGAATCTTACTGAAGTCGTAGAATCCGACAGATGCGTTAGTGAGTTTGTGACCAGTTGTTTCCAATTTTATACTCCGCGTTGATTGGCATACCGATAGCAAGTCTAGTACCCGCTTCGATTGCCGCATTAGTAACTATCTTGCCAGCCTCTTCAGCAATCGCTGATGGGCAGGAGAACTGAAGTTCGTCATGCACATACGCTAGTTGCTTGACAACGTTAGCACCAAATCGTTCCCTCAGTCTGGTGTTAGCAAGGATCATCCAGTACTTAGATACCACAGCACCACTACCTTGCAATAAGGTATTGAGTGCGGCGTGTGCGCTACGTACTGGTGCATAGCGACCGTCAACTAACTTAACCGCACTACGCTTGGCTACTTGAAACTCAACATCTTGCTTGACCTTAGCAAGTGCTGGCAACTCTCGAAGAAACTTCTCCTTGAGTGCTGCACCCTGCTTAGATGAACCTTCGATGATCTTACCAATCTTTGCATCGCCAGCCCCATACAAGAAGCCGTAGATAAAAGTCTTGGCATTGTTACGAGTAGGTAGACCAGCCTTCTGTTGGTTGTGGGTGTGAATGTCTCCGTTAAGAATAACGTCGGCATACGCACCCTTGTCGTATGGTGCCATGTAGTGGGCAAGCATACGCAACTCAAGGCCACTAAGGTCTGACCCAAGTAACACCTCGCCATCGTGTGGAATCCATAACTCTCTGGCACGGTGATCGCCAGACACCTGTGCAACGTTTGGTTGCGAGTGTGTGCAGCGACCAGTAGCAGCACCCTGTACGTTTACAAAGCCGTGGATACGACCGTCTCGACTGTACGAGGAGCGACTAACCCAATCGTCTACCTGACCCATAAGCTTCTGAACATCGAAGTACTCGACAAGCTTCTTGGCTTCTGGATAATCAAGTTGACTGAGGATTGTGGCATCCACGTTGGGATTACCATTCTCTGTCTTTGGTGCTGACCAACCATACTTCTCATACAACCGCTCAGCAATCTGCTTGCGAGAGCCGGGATTAAAAGCCTCAACGGAATCCTTGAGACGCTTTCCCGTCTTCTCTGAGTAACGCTCAGTAACCTTGTCTGGGAAGATGGTACGCATTTCATCTTCAACAGATGCCTTGAACATCAACAGATCATGTTGTAGTTTCTCAGCAGCCTTGATGTCGAAGTTGAAACCATTGGCTTGCTGCTGTGCAACAACAGCACTAGCAAGAAACTCAAGCTGAACAATCTTCTCATACTTGTTATCAGCAATCCACTTCTGTTGGTGGTTGTAGATGTGATGTGCAACGTGTACGTCCTGAATGCAGTACGTAATCATGTCATCCGTCAACTCCTCCCATGTACCTTGATAATTAATCTTCTCATTACCAAGGTGCTTACCCCAACACTCAAGCGAGTTACCACCAAGCGGGTGATTTGTAAGATCTGGATACATCAGTTTACTAACAACCAGTGAGTCGTAGATCTTAGCGGTACCCTTGTACCCAAGCATACGCTTAAGACATTCAAGATCGAAACCATAGAGATTGTGTCCAATGAGTTGCGTTGCCTTGTTGAGATACGCATCGAAGGTCTCATCAAACACAGTCCATGTTCGAACCTCTCCGCTATCAATATCCTTTGTAACAACAACGTGAACTTTTGTACACTCCTTGACAGGTCTACCCTTATTGTCGAGGGTCAACTCCATCAAGGCATTCGATTCGATGTCGATAACCAAGCGCATTAAATCTAGTATCTCTTTCTGCCAACATCTCGTCGGCAAGGTTACAAATCTCTTTTATGGTTTTAGGTTTAGCTGCATCCCGTGTTGTGCCGGGATGTAAAGACATACCCAAGATCGACGCGGCATACATATCCCAAGCCATCATTCGCATGACTTCATGCTGTTCCATTTTGAATAGGTTGGAAGACAACCTCTCCTTCGTCGTTGGTTGCCCAATCAACTTCTTGCAAACGACCAGTTGTTCTGTCGTAGAACAAAGCACTAGCGATGCCAGCACGACCAGTCAAGCGATTCTTAAGAACACGAATGATGGTTGTGTTGGCTAGGGTCTGGTCTTGATTCTGTCTATCGCGTTCAAGAGCGATGACCGTATTAGGTACAGATGCCAAAGCACCAGAACCACGAAGATCCTGAAGCGTAATTCTATCGCCTTCTTCATAAGCCTTATCCGTCTTCTTGAGTTGCGAAACGATATCGACGTGAACACCAGTACGAACAGCGAGAGATCGTAGTTCCTTCATAAGCGTGTCGATAATGATACGCTCCGAACCACCACCCTCAATGTCCTTGTCGGATGTTCCCATTAACCCAGCCGCTGCTGCTGTGATGTGGTCGAGGACAATCACGTCTACCTTCAGAGACACAGCCATGTACTCCATGCGAGCAAGCAAGTTAGCCATAGCGTTGTTGCCAAGGTGATCGTAGATGTACATGTTGGTGGCAGACAGCTTCTTCTTAGCCTCTAAGTATTCGTCAGTAGAGAAGTCGTTGGTCAACAACTCAATGTCGATTGGCGGCTTACCCATACGGACACGAAGATCATTCATCATCTTCGCTGCATTGATAGCACGAACTGGCTTGTTAATCATAAGCGAGATCATGTCATCCATAGTTTCTTGAGGGGATTCCTCAAGCATGATAGCACCAACAGATCGACCTTCTTCAAGGTGGTGATACATCAACTCACGAAGGATGGTTGACTTACCAGAACCCGTACCTGATGCCCACAATGTAATCTCGCCTGATCGTTGTCCGATGAGGAACTCAGACAACTTGTCAAACGGGAAGGGGTAAACCCTAGCCTGAAGACTATCGGTAGACTCTACAATCTTAGAGATGTGAAGAATCTCATCGGGGCTATAGACCTGTGCTTCCCAGATCGCAGACACAACAGCCTTGCCTTGGTTTGTGACCAAGCATTCGTTTGCATCCTTGAGTGGAAGCTTGGCAATCTTACACTTGCCAGGTGGAAGAATCTCACTGATAGCCTTGGCCGCATCTTGACCCGCGTCATCCATATCAAAGCAGAGGACAACCTCTTGGTAAGAAGAGACGAACTCAAGGTTATCCTTGATAGCCTTGAGTGCTGATTGCGCTCCGTTAGGAACAGACACAACAGGCCAAGTACCACCAAGCAATTGACACACGGTCATGCAGTCGATCTCACCTTCGGTGATAACCAACCGCTTACCTGACATCTTCCACAGATGTTGACCGAAGAGTTGAACACTCTTGGGTGAACCCTTCCAAGCGAATTGCTTGTTGGGTCCACGGATATGTTGAGCAACCAACTCACCTTCTGTGGAGAAGTAGTTGGCAATCTCGACATCGTTGTTGTTTACGTGTGCAACTTGATAACCAAATTGCCGACACGTCTTCTCCTCAATGCGTCGATGACTGAGGTCGGAGAAGGTACCATTCAGTTTGTTAAAGTTAGAAGTACTAGGTTCGGCTGACATTTTGTTTCCTTTGTGATATCCGCAGCAATAGCAGTGTACGTGACCGTCACTATAGACGGCAAGATTATCTCCGCTGTTGTCACCGCCCATTGCGGCACACTTGGGACAACGATCTCTCGAAACTACAGTAGACTCATTCAAGGTTTCCATTTAGTTCTTTCTTATAGCACACGATCTCGCCTGTTGCAATATCGTGTAGAAAATCTAACAGGCCATCAATCCTTGCTTCCTCGTCGGTAAGCAAACTGTATGGCAGACCACTCTCAATTAGTTCGATCTGTTCCTTTAGAAGAGTTACATTAATGTTTGCGCGTTTCATAGCCTCACAAAAACTCCATCCTGATTTGTATACCAGACATCTTTAAAAACCTCCGACACCCACCCAAGACAATATGGGCAGGGCTTAGACATACCAACAGAACCCGTTGGCGTGATCCGCATGTTTATCAACGTACACTCCTTTGCGATTGACTTGTCGATTGCCATGAAGGCAGCAAGTTCAGAGTGAATTGTTGGATATTTATAGCCAAGCTTCTTTGCCTTGGGGTGTGTCTTCTTTCTATTCTCCTCGCCACAGGCCATGATCTTATTACCATGCAACACAACAGAATAGTGTGTTCGTTCCTTTGGTGGAAACAACCGTGCGAGTTTCAGTAGATCATTCAGATTGAACGCCATAGTTCGTCAATGCTCTCCATGAAAGTGGAAAGTACTTGTCACATATTGAACCGATTGCGGTAGCATAACTTCGAACCTCAACTTGAGAGTGTGAATCTGCTCGAAGATTATACATACGAGACCACGCATACAATGATCCAGTCCAGATCCATTCAGTCATCATGGCTTGTGGAAGAATTGCACGTGCTTGTTCTGGGCAGATGTTATCCTTTAACATATCACTATAGATACTAGCCGCTTGCTTACACAAAGTATCAAGTTGTGTCTTATAGAGTTGAGAGTAATAATTGACTGTGTTGGATGACCCCTGCTTTACGTTGTCTGCCTTATCTCTAAACTCGTCTGGAGTCCAAAACTCTGGGTCGCTTGAGACGTATCGACGTGATACTTCATTCCAAGAGAAACCAACCTGATGCTTTGCCAGTTGACGTGCGATAAAGATTGGTGCTGTTACGCGAACCTTTAGGACACAATGCGAGAAGGGACTCCAGTGATTGTGTCTTGCCAAGTAATTAATCAGTCTCTCGTTCTGCGTAACAGTAAACAGATCAGCTGTCTTGTTCATGCTCACGCGAGCAGCATCACACACAGACTCATCACAACCCATATGATCTACGTAAGTTAACATTTATCCTCCAACCCCACAGGCCCAAGCGACCTGTGGGGTTTTGTTAGTTTGCTTAGCGGCGACGCTTAGCAACAAGTCCTGCTAAACCAAGCAGCGCAATCGCTGCGGGTGATGGTGCTGAAAGAACGAATGCACCACCAGCGGTATTACCAATAGATGGTGGCAATGGACGCCACGATCCCCAACCACCCGGACCAAACGGAGATGTTTGCCAGAAGTTGTTTGAGTCCGCACCTTGAGACCACACAAACTGATCTCCGTTTGCGTCCTCAAGATTAACACCAATGTTCATTGCATAACTACCAGAGGCAAGTTGAGCAACAAAAGGAACGTAAAACTCATAGACGGGTTGACCAAAGAAGTTTGCATCACCTGTCTTATTGATCTCTACATTTGATATATCAACGGTTGTCGTATAGACAATACCGTTAAAGTCAGCATCCCAAACATTAATCTCGAATGAGGTAAAGTTTGATACGCCTTGGTCATTGAATCCGTTGGATGAACCCCACCACTTGAGGGATGAGGTTGTATACGAATCCTCTAAATCAAAAAGCTGTGCGCCACTCTGTGCATAGGTGTATGCACCATCAGACGAGAAGGCATCTGAGTAGAACCCAATAGTCTCTACTACTGGGTTATTAACAACAACGAACTCTGCTGATGCTGAACCAGCCACAACCAAACTAAGCAAACCGATCACATTCTTCATTCTAAAATCTCCTACATATCCCTAAAAGTTTTAGGGAACGAACTACACATTCCCTTAGAATTAATTACGCCAACTCTTTCCCTGCAATACGATGTACACCTCTTCAATTAACTTGGCAAGCTCCTCTGCGTTGCCTTTCCTAGTCTTGGGATTATAGTAACCATCCCAATCAGCCAAGAGGATAGAGGCATTGTAAATACGTTGCTGAAGAATCTCTAGTTTAATTTCAGGATCTTCAATATCATGGTAATCCATTGGTCTTTTTCTCCTTGAAGCCCAAGTCGTTTGGTTCATCTGGTGGAAAGTGTACTGTCTTAGGCATCGCCATCCTCTTACTTAATAGAGTCTCGAAGCTTCTTGATAACAGACTTCGTTTCAGCGACACGACGCTTCTCGTCTTCCGCCTTCTTGATATCGGCAAGCGAGTGTTGCCATGCTGATACCTCACGAACAACTGCACTGATTCGGTTGTTAAGACCCTGTTCTGTTGTTGCCTTGAGTTCGTACATCAGTTCATAGTTTTCTTCAACCTCTTTTCGAAGCTTTGCAATCTCGTTATCTTGCATCTTCCACTGTATAACTACGCTACCAATAACCAACACCGCGCCACCAATAAAAATAATAGTATCCATAGGTTTCCTTTCTAGCATCCCTGAGTGGACTCGAACCACTGACCATTCGCTTAGAAGGCGAATGCTCTATCCAACTGAGCTACAGGGATAATTTATTTATTCGATGATGTTTAAGGTATCAGTATCGAAATCAATTACTTCAAGAATTGTTTCAGAAATATCTGATGCCTTGACGCATTCAACACGGGATTGTTTAAACAACAGAGACGGATCTTCTTGAATTTGTTTGAAGATCTTTGTCGGCTTATCATCATCGTCTATGTCGAACGACCACGTTTCATAGCGACGATAGACGATCTCAACTGTTACACTCATCACGTCTGCCATTCGAAGCCCTCCACAATTTGTGTTACCTTTTCAGCAAAGTCATCAGACATCACAAGATCTGCGTCATACTTTGTCCACAAGATATCTGGGTTGCGCTTCAAGTCTTCTTCAAGTTGAGCAACATCAGTGTCTTTAGAAATGGGGAATGACCATGTTTCCGAAACGTTCCTAACTAACTCAATTGTCACGCTGTACATTCGTTGCATATGATCTCCTTTAATACCACAGGTGGGACTCGAACCCACACTACACAGATTTTAAGTCTATTGACTCTGCCATTGGTCTACTGTGGCTTATAGTAGAAGGGGTGGGAGTCGAACCCACATGAGCGCGATTATAAGTCACGACCTTTTACCAAATCTATCAGGCACCCTTCCATGAACGTGCGTTGGAGAGCCGCACCCCTCTGTTACATTAGAAGATTGGGTCGTTGGTGTTCAACGCACGGATGATCTGTTCAAGATCGTCAAGGTAAACCTTGCATGTGCATGTGGTTCCATATTCCATAACAGAAACAGTAACCTTCATGCTATCTTCTTCACACCGTTCGATGACAACAGCAGCCTTGCTATTGTCTTCGCTGCTATACATTGTTCCAGTAAGCTTCCAATCAGACATCTTGAATCTCCACAGTAAAGTAGCCAGTGGACTTGGCCCACTCTTTAGTTGCTTCTACGAATATGATCTGACGGTCATCTGTCCACAGGCGACCGTTCATTAGATCAAACACAGACTTAAGGTAGTTGTCGATATCAGGTCGGGGATAATCCAGTTTACTGGACTTGGGCTTATCGACATAGAGTTGAACGTACACACGTAGATTCTTATCTGTTGGTTCGTATCCCTCTAATACTTTTTCAATTACAGGCACGGCCTGTTCTCGAAACTCTTTATAAGTTCCAGTATAGTAACTGCCCCACTTACTCACCCGTGGCCGTGATGCAGCCACAGGTGAGATTGGGAACTTCCACTTCATTAGAATGGAATCTCGTCATCCGTAATTCCAGCAGGAGTTGGGGAAGCCTCAGTCGGCTTGCTTGTTGTTGGTGCATCGACGTGCGTCCCAACAAACCCTCCCTCAACAGGTGCGAAACCATTGGTCTTCTTCTCCATCGTAGCATTCTTCTGAACGATCTGAACACCGTTGAGATAGAACGACATAGACTTACTTGCACCCTTGGTGATAACAACAGGGGCAAGCTTAAGACGAACAACGTCTTCACCGAATGGAACAACATCGGTAAAGTTACCAGTTGCATCTTGGCAAGGATATGCACCCTTGTCAACGTGAGACTTGCTCTTGAACTTGATGGTCTTAACACCATCCTTTTCGTAGGTACCGTTTACCTTCTTCACACCATTGTCCTTAGCAATCTGCATAAGTGATTGCTCAAACTCTGGAGTCAATACCACGGTGATGTTGTGGTTGGCAGACGCATCTCCGAACATGGTATCAGGCTTAAGAAGATTGCTCCACTTAACAGTAAGATTGGTGGTGATAAAGTTCTTGATACGATCAGCCATTGCTTGGTGTCTCCGTAGAAAGGGTGTCGATGTTGATGATTACTACACCAACCTGATTACTAAGTTCGTTGGCAAAATCACGGATTCGATTGATGTCCGTCTGCATTGCTGTCAGGTAAGTCCGAAGATCGCTGACGGCTACCACTTGATTCTGAACTTGTTCTTCCATTATTCAATAACTCCGATAGA
>Ga0208856_1000331_pt1 | contig 19220 bp, 22 predicted proteins | sample LakMenEpi13Jul12_FD_150690 | JGI IMG/M metagenome (GOLD analysis project Ga0208856, IMG submission 150690) | Freshwater microbial communities from Lake Mendota, WI - 13JUL2012 deep hole epilimnion (SPAdes) | ecosystem: Environmental > Aquatic > Freshwater > Lentic | place: Lake Mendota, Madison...
ATTAATATTATCAAATTAAATACGTTAATATATATTATTTTAATAAAATTATAAAATAAAAGTATTGGAGATATAAATATACTAATAATAAATTTTAGTATTAAATAAAGAGTATATCCAATAGTTTGAATAAAAAATAAAAAAAGAGTACCCATAAAACTATTAAAAGGAAATCCTACTAAATATATTATTATTTTTTTACTAAAAATCATAATATTTTGAATAATTTCACTAGTTATATCTAATATTACTTCTAGATCTGTATAATTATAATAAAAATCAGATACTCTGTTAAATAAAGGTATTATTACTATAGTAATAAAATTATTAAAAAAAAAAACAGGAAAATTTATAGAAAAACTTATTAGTATTATTAAATATATAATAATAAATGCTATTTTTATACTTTTGTGAAAAATTTTATATTTATTTAATATTATTATAAAAGGTTTTTTTATAAAATATTCTAAATTTTTATTTTCTTGTTCTCTTATAATTTCTAATTCTTTTATTTTTTTTTTTAATTTTACAGAATTATGAATTATATTATCATCATTTTGATATTCATATATTTCTTGATTTATATTATTTTTATAAAATTTTATAGAATTTTCAAAATTAACGGTAGTATTATATAAATTTTTATATTTTAAATAATAGTAGTTTATTAATCCAAAATTATGTAAAAATCTTATATTATGTAAAAATTTTAAAAATTTAGTTAGTATGAAATAATTATATTTTTTTATTATATGTATAACTTTAATTAATGTTAAATTTTTAATGTTATAAAATAAATTTTTAATTTTTATTGAAAATCTATAAAATTTTATATAATAATAAATGTCATTAAATAAGAAAAGAAAAATAAATTTTATTTTTTTATGATATGGTATATTATATACTTTAATTTTTATTATTAAAAAATTTAAATAAATTAAACAAGGTAATATAATTTTATTAAAAAATAAAATTAAATAAAAAAATAAAAATTTAAATACATTTTTTAAATTATATATATATTTAAGTTTGTATGTATATTGAAAAGTTATATATATACAGTAATTTATATAGTTAAAATAAGAAAATTCTATATATTTAAAAAGTTTTTTTTTTGAATGTAAGTAATAAAAAGATAAAATATCTTCTTTATTTTTTTTTTTTATATTAGAAAAAATTGTATTAAAATAATATGTTAGTAAACTAAATAAAATTAATAAAATATAAAATCCATAAATATATATAATATACATAAAAGTTATAATAAAATGTAATAATTCTAATGTGATTAAAAAAAAAACATTATAATTTTCATGTTTTTCATAAAAAAGTTTATTAAATACTAATGTGCTTTTATATATAATATTTTTTATTTCTTTTAATATATTAGTTTTTGTAAATTTTATAGTGTTTTGCATATTATTTAAAATATAATTATTTACATTTAAATCATAATTAATTAATTTATTATAAAAATTTAAATTTAAAAAATCTGTATGTGTATTTTCATTAAATGTTATTGTATTATTAATATAATTATTTGTTTCAAAATCTAGTGTATCTAGAATATTTTCTATTTTTTGATTAATATTATTATTATTTTCTAATATTATTGGGCTATTATTTAAAAATAAATAAAAATTATTAAAAATTTTATTTATTTTATTTTTTTTTTTATATTTTTTTTTATATTCATTTTCGATTTTTAAATCTTTTAAAATTTCTATAAATTCATTAAAAATCTCTTTATTTGTTTTTAATATATGTTGATTTTCTTCTAACATTAAATAATTTAAAATTTTATAAAAAACTTTAGTATTTATTTTATTATTATTATTTTCTAATTCTTGTAAAATATTTTGTATATTATTGTTATTTTTTGTATTATTTTTATTTAATTGATATATTTTATTTTTATCTTTAATTTTTAAATTTAAATTTTGTGTTTGTTTAATATAGTTTATTATTTTATTAAGTTTTTTAAATCTATAAGTATTAATAAAAATATTTTTATTTTGTGAATAAATATGTTGTTTAAATAAAAATATTTCTTCTAGTATATATTGTTGAAAAGTTGGTATTGTATTTAAAAAATTTTTTTTTTGAAAACTTTCGTATATATTTAAAAAGTTATTAGAATTTTCTAAATATTCAAAAAATTTTGAAGTTTCATTTAAACAATTTGTATTTATTATATTATTAAAATATAATTCAAATTCGTTTTGAATACATACTATAAGATTATTAATTAATTTTATATCAATTTCTGTTTTTATAATTTTATTGTTTATTTCAGTAAATAAAGATTGTTCGTATATAGGTAATTTTTTTAAATTTTGAAAATTATTGTTATAATTTTTTTGAAATTTTATTAGTATTTGTAATAAAAGTTTTCTTAAAAAAATTTTATGTTTTGTTTCTATAAATGTATTTTGTGTAGAATTTTTAAAAAGATTAATATAATCTTTTTGCTGTTTTTTTTCATTTTCTAAATTTAAAATAATATTATTAAGTTCTAAATATAATGTATTAGTAGATTTTGTTAAACTTTTTAAATTCATTTAAAAATTTTATTCCTATAACCCTTTATATAATAAATTATATAAAATAAGTATTTTATATACTTAAAAGTTATAGGAAAAGGTCTTTCTCTCGCCCCCTCAAACTAAAAAAAATTAAAAATATTTTTATATTAAAACATATTAAAAAATTAAATGGTAATACATTTTAATAAATTATTTTGCACTTTAAAAGAGCATTCTATTTTTCGCACTGAAATTCAAAAAATTTTTGGTATTGGATCTAATAATAAGATTAATCATAAGTTTGGTTTAACAAAAAATTGTCATGTTGGTATAATTAAAATAGTTTCTGATAGCTTACCGTATAATATTGAACATTACATAGTAAATAATCACAATGTGTCTTATAATTTAAAACAAGAAATTAAAGATAAAATTACTAAAAAAATTCTTATGAAAACATATCAAGGTATTCGTTTTAGATTAGGGTTACCTGTACATGGTCAAAGAACTCATTCTAATAGTCAAACAACTAAAAAAATGCTTTTATCTAACTTAAAAAAATTATCTATTAAAAATTATATTAAAAAAGAAGTATCTTCTTTAAAAAAAAAAAAAAATATTAAAGCTATAAAAAAGAAAAAATGAAAAAAAGATTTTTTATTTTATTAATTAAAATTATATATTATATAATTAAATATTTTCCGTTATTTTGTCCTTTATTTATTTTTTTATTTCGTGCTTGGATGTATTCTATTTCAAGTGAATTAATGCCAAGCGATATACCAGCTGATCCGGAAAATTCTACGGATTCAGCAGATTCAGCAAATGCTGATAAAAAATACCAAGCTTCTTCAATAAGTCAAAAACCATGTGCATCCTCATCAAATGCCTGTTTTTTTCGCTCATTATTTGTATCTATTTTTCATTTTTTTTCTAGAAAAAAAAATGAAAAAGTTTCTTCTCCTTCAGTTTCTTCTTCTCCTTCAGTTTCTTCTTCTGCTTCTTCTTCTACGGATTCTTCTACGGACTACCCAGATATGGATTTGAATGATAGTAAAATAACTGGACCTGGACCTATAGTAATACCTCCATTTCCTCCTTTTCTTTCTATTCCTAAAGAAGGTGGTGAAGGTACTAACGATCCTTTTGTTTTATTATTATTTGCTATTAAAAATTGGATAATAAATAATCCTCATCTTGTTAATATTATAGTTATTAATGCTTTTCTATATTTGATTACTTCTGAATGGTTTAGATCTAAATGTAGAATCTTAATAGAATATATTAGACAAGATTCTTCAAATAAGGATTTTACTCCTGAAATGAAAAAAGATATTGAAGTAGCTTTAAAAGAAATAGAAAAATATTCTGGTCCATCCTTTAAATCATCAGAATCTAAATCTAAGTCTGATGTAAAAGACGATTTAGATATGGATTCTAGTGAATGATAAAAACTCGCTTAAAAGTTAAGACTTTTAAAAAAAAATCTTCTTTTAAAAAGTTTAATTATAAATCTAAATTAAAATCTTCGGAAAATTTTAAATCTTCTACGTTTAAATATGATAAAAATAATTTTGTTTTAAAATTTAGAGAAAATTCTTGGGTTTTACAAAATGAAATTTTTACACATCCGGAGATTTATGGAGATATTAGTTTTTATTTTATAATATCATATAAAACTACTAATATATTTTATACTTTTTTAATGAAGACTGTTAATTTTCCTAATAAAACGTATATTATAGCTAAGGCTAGTACTGGTTTTATAAATCGTATGACTTCTTCTGAATTAAAAAATGTTCAAAGGGGTAGGGTTAAAACAAATTTTTCTCAAATTATAGGTAGATTTGCTATGTTTAGAAGGTTTTGTTTTGATTTTTTTAAAAATCATCCTAATTTACCTAGTTTTAATTGTGTTACTATTTGGAAAATTGATGTTTTTAATAGTATGTTACTTAAAATATTAAATCATGTTAAATATAATGAATATAATCTTCATGATGTTTATGAAAATTATATTTCAAAAGATAAAAAGGACATACCAACTTCTTATTATTATACTTTTCATTTAAATAAATCTCATGGTGGTTCTAGACCTAAAAAACCAAGATATATTAAAAAGAATAGAAAAAAACGTATGAATGCTTTATTAGCATATAATACTCCCGAAATAAATGAAGATGATATTGCTATTTCTATGTTAGAAAAACCTAAAAAAATAAAAAATATATATAAGGATTTAGTTTCTAAGATACTAGATAAGGATCCCAACTTTTTAAATGAATCTAAACCTATAGATTTTATTGAATAAAATGAATTTTATAAATACATTAATTAAATTGTTACCTATTATTAAAATATCTACAGATTTTAAGAATAATTTTTTTATTTATATTGATCCTAAAAATATTTTAGTATGTTTAAACTTTTTAAAAAATCATCAAATATTTCGATTTAGAATTCTTACAACAATAAGTTGTACAGATTATCCTGAAAAATTTAATAGATTTGAAATTTCATATATATTATTGGCTATAGATTATCCTTTTGTTATACATGTAAAAACAAATGTATCTGAATTTCAAAGTATATTATCTATTTCATCTATTTTTCAAAGTTCTGTTTGGTTGGAACGTGAAATTTGGGATATGTTTGGTATATATTTTAAAAATAATTTAGATTTACGTAGAATTTTGACTGATTATGGTTTTCCATATCATCCTTTACGTAAAACATTTCCATTAATGGGTTTTACTGAGGTTTATTATAATTTTTTGAATAAAAAAATTTTGTATAAACCTCTTAGGCTTTCTCAATTAAAAAATATAAAAAGATTAAATTTAAATTGGTCTTTTTTAAAATTTTAAAAAAAAAAAAAATAATGTTTTTAAATAATCTAAAAAATCATATTGTAACATATCCAACACCTATTAATATTACGTATTTTTGGAGTTTTGGATTTTTAGCTGGGTTTATGTTGTTTAACCAAATCCTAACTGGATTATTTTTAGCCATGTATTATATGAATACAATTGATTTAGCATTTGACAGTGTAGAATTTCTTATGCGAAATGTCAATTATGGCTGGTTTATAAGATACTTACATTCTAATGGGGCATCTTTTTTTTTTATAATATTATACTTACATATAGGTAAAGCTTTATATTATAAATCTTACATTTATCCTAGACAATATATATGGTATTCTGGTTTAATTATTTTTATTTTAGTAATGGGTACTTCTTTTTTAGGTTATGTGTTACCTTGGGGTCAAATGAGTTTTTGGGGAGCTACGGTTATTACTAGTTTAGTTACTGTTATTCCTTTAATTGGAGAAGATATAGTAAATTGGATTTGGGGTGGTTATTCTGTAGGTAATCCTACATTAATGCGTTTTTTTGTTATTCATTATTTACTTCCTTTTATTATATTAGCTTTAGTTATAATTCATATATTAATTTTACATAATGAAGGTTCTTCTAATCCTTTAAATTTTGATAAAAAAAATGAAAAAATAACTTTTTATCCTTATTTTTATTTTAAAGATTTTTTTGGTTTAATTTTATTAATATTATGTATAATTTATATTATTTCATATATGCCTAATTTATTTAATCATGCAGATAATTATATAAAAGCTAATCCTTTATCTACTCCTGCACATATTGTTCCAGAATGGTATTTTTTACCATATTATGCAATATTACGTGCTATTAGTAATAAAAGTATTGGTATTATATTGTTTGCTATTTCTTTAGGTATATTTTTTTTATTACCTATTTTTGCTAATATTAATTTTAATTATTTTAATAATAATATTTATACTTTAAAAAAAAATCTATTTTTAAATTTAAATTTAGAAATTAATTTAGATTTATATCTATTATTATTTTATATTTATAATTATCAATATCTTTATACTTTTTTTAATTTTTTAAATTATATTGAATATAATAAAATTAAAATTAATAATGAATTGTATTCTATTTGGAATCATAGTAATTTATTACTATATAGACAAAATTTTTGGATATTAGTAATTATTTTTATTAGCTTAGGTTATATTGGCCAATTAGAAGTAAATGATGTAACTATTGAATTAGGTCAAAATTTAACAGTTTTATATTTTTTAAGTATTTTATTATTAAATATTGTTGATCGTGTATTTTTTTATTTTTTTTTTTGTTTAGTATTTATTATGTATTTTTATGGTTTATTTTTTTTTGGAATATTTGGGAATATTGTAATACCTAAACCTAAATATTTATTAGATGAAGAAAATTATGCCTCAATTTGATATAATATTATATATAACCTTTTTTTTTAATTTTATTATTTATGGATTTTTATTTTATTTATTAATTACGTTAATTATTTTACCTTTTTTTTTTAATATTTTTACTAAACGCTTTTTTAAAAAAGAAATAAATATGTTTTTTTATTTTTTTTTTAAATCATATTTAAAAATATTGCAATTAGAAAAATTATTTAAATTTATTAATTTTAATTTTAGAATGTATAAAAATAATAAAATAAGTTTAACTTATATAAGAAAATTATTATTTTTAAGTTATATATTAAAAAATGGCAATAAAGATAAGTTTTCGAAAAGCAGTAAAAATTAAAGCTGTTCGCACTCATAAAAGATTATTAAAAAGATTTTCGTTTCTAATGAATTGTCCACATAAATTAGCTGTTTGTAGAAAATTAATTATAGCATCTCCTAAAAAACCTAATTCAGCTAATCGTAAGGTAGCTAAAATTCAATTACCTTCTACTAAAAGATATTTATTTGCATACATACCAGGACAATGTCCACATGGTTTAAATCCATATAGTCAAGCATTGATTAGAGGTGGCCGTGTTCGTGATTTACCTGGTATTCGTTATAAATTAGTTAGAGGTACATTTGATTTTAAGGGTGTTCCGGAACGTAAAACTTCACGATCTAAATATGGTGTAAAAAAAAGTGCAAGTACAGTATAAAAAATCAAAAATAACATATATTAGTTTAATAAAATATTTAAACATTTTAATAAAATGTTTAAAAATTAAAGTAAAAAAACAAAAACAAATTAAAAAAAAAAAATATATAAAATTTATTTTATTTTTAAAAAAACAAAAACAAATAATTTTTAATATGAATAAAGAAAATATAAAAAAGTATTTAGAAAATATTTTAATAAATTTTAAAAATCAATTACAATTAAATGATTTATATGATAATTTTTATTTATTACGAAATTTTGAAAATTATGTTAAAAATATTTTAGAAAATAAAATATTAAATAAAGTTTTAAAATTTAATTCTAATTTTAATTTTGATGTATCTTTTTTTTTATCAAAACCTTCTAATTTATTATTTTTTAATAAGATGTCTAATTTATTAATGTTATCGGGTAATAAAAGTAAGTCTGAAAATATTTTAATAGCATTTTTAAAACGTTTAAAGTTTAAATATAAAATTTTAAATCCTTTAAAAATATTACAAGAAAAGCTTTATGTAAATATTGTTCCTTCAATACGTACACGTAAGATAGGTTTTAGAAATGTAAAAACAATAGGTATTAATGTTGCTCAACATTATAGATTTAATAAAAGTTTAAAATTATTTATTAAAGGAGCAAAAACTCATAAAACATCTATTATTACAGGTTTAATTATTGAATTTTTTAATTTATTAAAAAATAAAAGTAAATTAAATGAGTATAATAGATCATTATTAAAAGAAATTGAAAAAAATCGTTTAATAAATAATGTACAAATTTTAAAATGATAGTTTTAAATATTTTTAAAATAGTATGTTTAATTTTATTTTTTATAAGTTTTTATGGTATAATTTTTAATCGTAAAAATTTAATATTAACTTTAATTTTTTTAGAACTATGTTTTTTATCTATTAATATTTTATTAGTATTAATTAGTTTTATTTATGGTGATATATTTTCACAATTAATTTTAATATATATATTAACTTTAACAGCTATTGAAACTGCAGTAGGTTTAGCTTTATTTATTGTATATTTTAAAATGTTTAAAACTGTAGAACTTATAGATTTATCTTATGAATTATAAAAATTTTAAATTTTTTTTAAAAATAATTTTTATGTTGGTATTATTTTATAATGATTTTTATATTTTATTACTGAATGATAATGAAAATATAAAACAACCTAATATAGTAGATAATAATAATAATATACCTAATATAGTTAATGATGTTAATTCTAATATTAATATATCTTCTAAAGGTTATATTAACTTAATAATTAATATTTTAGTATTATTTTGTTCGTATCTATTAGGTTATGTTTTTGCAGATACATATAAAATGTTATGTGAGCTTTATGCTGATAGAATAGGTGAAAAACAATTTTTAGAAATAGCTAAACAAGTATTAAATGAAGATGAATATAAAAAATTATATGAAAATATTCAAAATAAAAAAAATAATAAATAAAATAATAAATATAATAAGTATAATTTTATTAAGTTTTTATTATTTTTATTTTCCTTCAATAGTTTTTATGGAAAATAAAAATATAACAAATGATATTTTACTAATAATTTTAGTTTTTTTATCTAGTATATTTTTTACTCAAATATATTTAAATTTTATAGATATTACACGTGAAATTACAGAAGAAGATATAGAAAAAATTTTAAAAATACTTTCAGAAGATTCTGATGAAGATATGGAAAAAATTTTGAAAAAAATAAAAGAAAATGCTTCAAAAAGAAAGTAAATTAATTTTATGTGATAATTCAGGAGGTCGTCTTGTTAAATGCGTATCTTTACGTAATTCGTATAAAACTGTAGGTATTGGTAAAATTATAAAAGTAGCTATTCAACGTCTTCGTAAAAAAAGAAAAAGTAAATCTCGTGTGAAAAAGGGTAAATTATATCCAGGTTTAATTTTACAAACTCGTCGTTTTTTTTTTCGTAAATCTAGTAAAATTTATCAAGCATATGCAAATCTTTGTATTATTATTGGGAAATATAATGAACCTTTAGCTACTAGAGTATTTAATGGAGTTCCTAAAGAAGCACGAACTCAGCGTAAATCAAAATTATTTTTAATGGCTCCTTTTATATACTAAATTATATGTTAAATAGAAATCATTATATATTTTTAATAACTAAACATTATTATAAAGGCTTACATTATATGCCAAATAAAATAAAAGCTACTGCTTTTATTAATTTTTCATACACTTTAGATAATAAAAAATTATATTTATATCAATCTTATATTTATTTTTTATTGACTATATTTTTAGGTCAATGTGCAAGTTTTTTAATATTACATAAAACATTTAGAAGATTTAACGTTCGTCGAGGTCAACCACTTGGTATACTATTAAATATATCTAATATGGATAATTTAAATTATTTTTTAATATTATTTAATAAATGGTATTATTATACTATTTTTGGTGAATTAAAAGGTTTTTTATTTAATAAAAAATTAGGGGGATTTTTTGGTTTAAAAATACCTTTTTTAAATTTATTTTATAATTTTGATTATAATATTATCACTTTTTTAATATTCAATTTAAGTATTCCTAACTTTAAATTGATATTTTCAGGTTCATTTGATAAATATGAAAGTAAAACACTAAAAAATGTTTTTGGATTTTTTCAATAATATAGATTATATTATATTAATTATGTTAATTGTAATTATTTTACAAACGGTTTTAATTTTTTTTTTAAATCAAATTATGCATATTATTTTAAATTTTTTATTAATATATATTGAATCTTCTATAATTTTTTTATTATGTAAAGTAGAATTTTTAGCATATATGTTTTTAATCATATATGCTGGAGCTATTGTAATATTATTTATTTTTATTTTAATGTTAGTTAATTTTAAATTTAATACAAATATTAATTATAAAAATTTAATAATAGAATTAATATTATATATATTATATATTATATTAGTTTTTTATATAATATTTTATTATAATATAGATTTTGATATTTTAAAAAATAATTTAAATTATTTAGATAAATTAAGCGTTTTACAATATTATTATAATATTTATAATTATAATAATCTTTTACAATATATAGAGCATTCTGATTTAACTAAATTAGGTATTTATATATATACAGATAATTTTATTGAAACTTTACTAGTAGGTTTAATATTATTATTAAGTTTAATATATATTATATATTATTTAAAAAAATAATGTTAAAAATATTTAATTTTATCAAAAACGTATTTACAGTTATTAACTTCAAATTTAATAAAATAGATTTTGATTATATATATAGATTGTTATATATATGGACACGTCAGTATATATTACCTTTTTTATTTTGTATTGCTGAAAGTATTCAACCTATATATTTTTGGATTGAACATTGGATATTTTCAACTAATCATAAGATTATTGCATTTCTATATTTTTTTTTAGGAGCATTTTCTTCTGTAGTGGCTACTACTCTTTCTATGATTATTCGTTTAGAACTTTCCAATACTGGTGACGTCATCCTTAATGGAAATTATCAATTATATAATACTATAATTACAGCTCATGGACTTTTGATGTTATTTTTTGTAGTTATGCCTATTTTTATAGGAGGTTTTGGTAATTTTTTTTTTCCATTGATGATAGGTGCACCTGATATGGCTTTTCCACGATTAAACAATTTAAGTTTTTGGCTTCTTCCTCCTTCATTTTTTCTTTTATTAACTTCTCTTTTTATTGAAACTGGTGTTGGTACTGGTTGGACTGTATATCCTCCATTAAGTAATGAATTATATCATTCTACTTCTGGAGTTGATTTTGCTATATTTAGTTTACACTTATCTGGTATATCTTCTTTATTAAGTGGTATTAATTTTTTAACTACCTTTTTAACTATGAGAGCACCAGGATTAAAAATGCATCATGCACCTTTATTTGTATGGGCTTTAGTTGTTACTTCTTTTTTATTAATTGTAAGTTTACCTGTGTTTGCTGCTGGTATTACTATGTTATTAACTGATCGTAATTTTAATACTTCATTTTATGATCCAGCTGGTGGTGGTGATCCTATTTTATATCAACATTTATTTTGGTTTTTTGGTCATCCTGAAGTATATATTTTAATTTTACCAGGTTTTGGAATAATAAGTCATGTTATATCTACGTTTGCTCGTAAACCTATTTTTGGATATTTAGGTATGGTTGCTGCAATGATTTCAATTGGTATTTTAGGTTTAATAGTATGGGGACATCATATGTATACTGTAGGTTTAGATATAGATACTCGTGCATATTTTAATGCTGTTACTATGATTATTGCAATACCTACTGGAATTAAAATTTTTAGTTGGATAGCTACTTTATGGCATGGATCTATAGTTTTTAAAACTCCTTTATTATTTGCTTTAGGTTTTTTATTTTTATTTACTATTGGTGGTTTAACTGGTATTGTTTTAGCTAATGCAGGACTTGATGTTGTTTTACATGATACTTATTATGTTGTAGCACATTTTCATTATGTATTATCTATGGGAGCTATTTTTTCTATTTTCGCTGGATTTTATTATTGGTTACCAAAAATGACTGGTTTAATGTATAATGAACTTTTAGGTAAAATACATTTTTTTAGTTTTTTCATAGGTGTTAATTTAACTTTTTTTCCTATGCATTTTTTAGGATTAAATGGAATGCCTCGTAGAATTCCTGATTATCCTGATGCTTTTTTATTTTGGAATAAACTAGCTTCATTTGGTTCTTTTATTTCATTAACTGCAACTTTATTATTTTTTTATATAGTATTAGATGCTTTTATAAAAGGTAAAAAAAGAATGAAAGAATATATGTTAACAGAACAAGAACATTATGGTTTTGAATTTTATTCAGAAGCTTTTGATAGAATTTTTAATTCTGTAGATTATTATAATATTTCAGAGAGTGCAACATATATTACTGTAGAATATGTTAAAAAAGATGGAATTTTATATAAAAAAATGAGAATACTAAGAAAAAAATATAAATTTATAAATGTATAATATGTTTTTATTTAGCCCTATTGAACAATTTAATTTAATAAAATTATGTTCTTTATCTAGTAATTATGTTACTTTTTTTATTATGATTATTTGTATTGTATTTTTATTTATATTTTTAAATATAGATAAATATAAAATAATAAATCAAATTAAAAGTTTAGTATGTATATTATCTATAAATTTTCAAAATGATTTATTAATTAATAAATATGAATTAAATTTTATTCCAAGTTTTTTACAAAATTTTTTAGAAATTTTTGTGTTAAATTTTGTATCATCTTATAAAAATATATTAATTTATAAAAATATTTATTTTTATTTCAATATTATTATAGTTTCAATATTATTTATATTTAATTCAAATATATTAGGTTTAATACCATTTACTTATACTATAACAGCTCAAATTTTTATAACTTTAAATGTATCTTTATTATTATTTATTAGTTTTAATTTTATGGGAATATTAAAATATAAATTAGATTTTATTCAAATAATATTACCATCTGGTTTAACTTTAGCTTTAAACTTTTTATTAATACCTATTGAATTAATTTCTTATCTTTTTAGACCTATAAGTTTAGCTATTCGTTTATTTGCAAATATTATGGCAGGTCATACATTATTAAAAGTTATTTGCAGTTTTATATATAAATTTTTTAATATGGAATTTAATTTGATTATATCTATTATTCCTTTTTTTATTTTATTTATTTTATATGGTCTTGAACTTTTTGTTGCATTAATCCAAGCATACGTCTTTTTTATTTTAATTTGTATTTTTTTAAAAGATATAATAAATATTTCACATTAATAAAATGAGTAATAACAATTTAAATAATTATTTTGGACCAGTTATATCTGGTTGGAAATTACAAGCATCTGGTAATATTTTTATGGATAATGTTATACATTTTCATAATATAGTGCTTTGTGTTTTATTATGTATTTTATTTATAGTTACTTGGTTTTTGATAACTGTATTAGTAGATTTTGGAAATCCTAAACTTAGATTAAAATTTTATTTATTTTTAAATAAAAATTTAATAAAAGTTTTAAAAAAAGTTGATAAATATTATTTATTATCTATTATAATTAATATTAAAGTTAATAAAGTTTTTGGTAGTATTAATGATATTTTAATAAGTTTGAAAAATCAAATAAATTGTGGTATGTTTTTTACTAAAGATAATGAAATACTAATTTTATTAGATTTTTTAAAAAATGTAATACATACTTATGGAACAGATCGTTATTATAATAAATTTTTAAAATTTGTTAATTTATCTCAAATTAATCCTTATATTCTATATAATAAAAATGAATTTGAATTTTTTTATGTAGAAAAAAATTTTAATAAAATTATTATAATTGATAATTTAAATACTTTTAAAAAATATTATGGAATTCAATACCGCTATTATTTCTATTCTGATGCAATATTAGAATTTTTATGGACATTATTTCCTTCAATTATATTATTATTTTTAGCTATTCCTTCTTTTGGTTTATTATATTCTGTAGAAAAAGTAGCTTTACCAGAATTAACTGTTAAAGTAATAGGTCATCAATGGTATTGGGAATATATGTATTCTGATTATATGTCAATTGATTATAAATATTATATTAATAAAAATAATAAATCTTATGAAGTTATGTTTTCTTCTAAATTAGAAGATAATTATATTATAGAATCTTATATGATAAATGATGAAGATTTACCTTTAGGTGGTTTAAGATTATTAGAAGTTGATAATAAAATAATGTTACCTATAAATACATCTATTCGTTTATTAATAACATCAGATGATGTTTTACATTCTTGGGCTGTTCCAGCTTTAGGTATTAAAATGGATGCTTGTCCTGGTCGTTTAAATGAAATTATTATAAATATTAGAGAAATTGGTTTTTATTATGGCCAATGTTCTGAATTATGTGGTTGGTATCATGGTTTTATGCCAATATCAATTCAAAGTCTTCAACCAGAAGATTTTCGTTATTGGGCTATATCTAAATTTGCAGTAGTAAAACTTAAAGAGTTTACAAATAAAATAAATTAAAAATGATAAAAAAATACGAAAATAAAAAAAATTCATCTAAAAAACAAATTAAATTTAATAAATTAACTAATGTAACTATGAAATTTATAAATCATCCATTTCAAATAGTAGAATCTAGTCCTTGGCCTTTTACTATTGGTATGTCTGCTTTTATGTATATGTCTTTAAATGCCATTTTTTTAAGTTATGGTTGTCAAAATTTTTATTCTAATAGTATGTTAAAATTTCCATATCAATTATCTTTTATAATATTAGTATTATCAATGTTTATGTGGTGGTATGATATGATTCAAGAATCTGTTATTGAAGGTGCTTATACTGAAAAAGTTCAATTAAACTTAAGTATTGGTATGTTTTTATTTATTGTATCTGAAGTAATGTTTTTTTTTGGATTTTTTTGGGCTTTTTTTCATTTTAGCCTAAATCCATCAGATGCTATTCAAGGTAATTGGCCTCCAGTTAGTATTGAATCTATTTATGCATATGGTTTACCTTTAATTAATACTTTTATATTATTAAGTTCTGGTATTACTTTAACTTGGTCTCATGTTGCATTATTAAAAAAAAATAAAAATGAAAGTTTATTTGGTTTATTTTTAACTATTTTCTTGGGTTTAGTTTTTACTCATATTCAATTTATTGAATTCTATCTAGCTAAATTTACTATAGCAGATAGTGCTTATGGTTCAGTTTTTTATATGTTAACTGGTTTACACGGTTTTCATGTAGTAATTGGTACTATATTTTTATCTATAGCTTTTATACGTATGATCTTAAATTTTTTTAACAAATCTCGCTTTTCAAATTTTGAGTTAGCCATTTGGTATTGGCATTTTGTTGATATTGTATGGTTATTTGTTTTTTCGTTTATATATTGTTGGGGGAATAATTAAATGAGAATAGGTTTATATGCGAGAGAAAGACTTAACATTGTTATCAAAAAATGAAAGACGTTTTTTATTTATTAAATATAATAAATATATCTTTATTGAATAAACAAAAAATGGCTTTATATAAACCAAAAAATGTTAAACTATGTTTAAAATTTTTAAAGGTTATATATGAGGAAGGCTTCATTTTAAGTTATTCTTATAATATAAAATTTAATGTGTTAAATGTATTTTTAAATTACTATAAAAATCAATATGTTCTTGGAAATATTAAATCTTTTAATAAAAGTACATTCCCAGTGTTTATTAAATATAGAGATTTAATAGCTATTCAAAATTTTGGTATATCTATCTTAATTTTATCAACTGTTAAAGGTTTTATGCCTCATTACTTAGCTTTAAAAAATAGGTTAGGTGGTAAAGCTATATGTTTATTACAATAAAATGCTTATAAATTTTAAAATAAATGAAATCAATATATTAGTATATAACACTTTTTATCGTAAAACTATATTAGACGTTTGTATTGAAAATGGAATATATATTCCACATTTTTGTTATAATAAATTTTTAAATATAGCTGGTAATTGTAGAATATGCCTTGTGGAAATAACTAAAATTATTAAACCTATAATTAGTTGTTTAAATATTTGTATAGATGGTTTATCCGTTTATACAAATAGTTTTTCTGTAAAAAAGTATAGGGAAAATGTCATGGAATTTTTATTAATAAATCATCCATTAGATTGTCCTATATGTGATCAAGCAGGTGAATGTGATTTACAAGAACAAACTAAATATTTTGGGTTATCCAGTTCTCGTTTTTTTTTTTTAAAAAAAACAAATTCAAATTTGTTTTTAAATATGTTTATTAAATTAATTCTAAATAGATGTATTTTGTGTTTACGTTGTATTCGTTATTTAGATGAATATAATAATTCTCGTATATTAGGTGTGATAGGTCGTGGATCTTTTTCTAAAATTTCAACTTATATACCATTAAATATGTTATTTTTAAATAGTTCTAATATTATTGATTTATGTCCTGTTGGTGCTTTAACATTAAAATTAAATCAATTTAGTTATCGTCCTTGGGAAATAGAATCTTTAATTTGTATAGATTTTTTAGATATCTTTGGTTCTAATGTTATTATTAATAAACTTGATTTAAAAATTATAAGAATTTTACCTCAATTCGATAATTTATTTAATGTTGAATTTATTAGCGATATTACTCGTTTTAATCTAAAAATATTTGAAAAAATTTATAAATTTCAAAATATTATGCTAAAATCTAAAATTAATTCTAAAATTAGTAAAAATATTTTAGAGATTTATGAAATTTCTAATTTTTTTTTTACTAATTATATTGCATATAAAAATTTAATTATTTTAAATTTTTATGCATGTAAAAAGTTTATTAATTTTGATATTAAAAAAAATATGAATTTCATAAATTTTTTACAAATACAAATACCTTTATTATCTTTTATATTTTCATATAAAAATATATATATACTGCAAAGTAATATAAAATATATGTTTAAATTTTTTCATACTTTATTGTCTTATAATAAAAAATTTAAAATTTTAAAAATTATTAAATTAGAAGATATTAATATTTTTTTTAAAACAAAATTTGAATATTTAAAAAATAGTATTATTTTTCAAAATAATTTTAATATACAATTTAAAAATTTTAAATTTTTAAATAAATATTTAAGTTTTTTAAAAATTTTATTAACATTTGATGATATTTTAAAAATTAGTTATAAAAATTTAAATTCTAAAAATTTAAATATTATTAATTTTAAAAATATTTTTTATAATGTTATAAATAAATATAATGTTTTAAAAATTAATAATTTTAATATAAATTTAGATTATTTAGGATATTCAAGTGTTTTAAATATGTTTAATTCTATAGGTATAAATTTATTAGACAGTAGTATTTTTATTTATAACTTTATATTAACTCCTGAAATTTTTAAATTCAAAAATGTAATATGCTTTAAAAATGTTTAACTTTTGGAATTTTATAAAAAATAATTTTAAATACATCAAAGATTATATATTGAGCTTTTTTGTAGTATTCTGTACAATTTTTATTTTATTATTGGTGGCTTTTTTAATTGTTGGAATCTTTAATATTCGCCAAGCTTTTAATACCTTATGGGATTTTTATTATGATGGTACTTTGAGAGCTTGTTATTGTGATAATGTGGATTTTAAATATCCTATGTCTTTTTTTAAATTTAAAATGTTATTTCCTTTTATAACATTTGAAAAATTAGGCAAACATTATCTACAAACTGTACGTAGAATGTATTGGTATGTTGTTCTTTTTTATAGTATACCTGTCTATGCTTTTTTTTTTTTTTTTACTATTTTTATATTTTATGCTATATATTATATATATATAAACTACAAAGATAAAAAATGAATCAAATTTGGGATAAAATAAAAATTTATTACATATATTTAAGAAAATATATACTACTTTTATTAGTATTACTTTTTTCTATTACATTTTTAATTGTGGCTTTTTTTTTTATTGTTGTTGTTCTTAATTTTTATAAAGCTTTTACTACTTTATGGGATTTTTATTATGAAGGCACTTTGAGAGCTTGTTATTGTGATAACGTGGATTTTAAATATCCTATGTCTTTTTTTAAATTTCAAATGTTATTTCCTTTTATAACATTTAAAAAATTAGGAGAGCATTCTTTACAAACTATACGTAGAATGTACTGGTTTGTTGTTTTTTTTTACAATATACCTTTATATGTTATTATTGTTATTATTTTTAGTTTTTTAATTTATGGTATTTTTTATATATATAAAAAAAAAAAATGAATACAAATATAAATAACGAAAATAAATTAATTCAAATAGGTTTTAGTATTTTTTCTAAAATGCAATTAAAACCAATATTTTCTAAAATACAAGAGAGATTAAAAACCAATATTGGTAAAATACCTTTTATAAAATATAGTTCAAAATTATATTTCAATTTAGATTCTTTATGTTATGATAAAAATACTTATTTTAATTTAAAATATACAGAAAAACAAATATATGTTTTAGAACATATTATTAAATATTATAAAGAGTATTTAAAAATTTTTTCAAATATTTCTAAAATGAAAATTACTTCTAAATTTTTAAAATTTTTAAAATATATTTTTAAAGATTCTGCAATAAATTTATCTGTTGTAAATTTAAAAAATAGATTTTATAATATTAGTGAAGTGTATACTCAAATAATATATAAAATGTATCTTTTAAGTATTGATACTTCTGATATTTCTGATATTTCTGATACTTCTATTTTAGAATTTCAAAATAATAATAATATTATTAATATTTTAGATAAAAAAATAGATTTTTATTCTTTATATAATGTGGATCAATTAAATGAAGTACATATAGAAATTCCACTTAGTCCTGTTTCTATGTTATGTTATTTAAATGAAAATTTACAAATATTATATAAAGTAGATTTAACAGATTTTAATGATGTAGAAAAAGTTGAAAAAGAATTGAATCCTCAAATTGAATCTAAAATTTCAACTACTGTTGAAAAACCTTTACTTCCTTTAATTCCAGGATCAAATAACTTAAATAAATCTGAATATGATAATTGTGAATATGACAAATTTGATGAATCTGAATATGATAATTGTGAATATGACAAATTTGATGAATCTGAATATGATAATTGTG
>Ga0208856_1000332_pt1 | contig 19114 bp, 20 predicted proteins | sample LakMenEpi13Jul12_FD_150690 | JGI IMG/M metagenome (GOLD analysis project Ga0208856, IMG submission 150690) | Freshwater microbial communities from Lake Mendota, WI - 13JUL2012 deep hole epilimnion (SPAdes) | ecosystem: Environmental > Aquatic > Freshwater > Lentic | place: Lake Mendota, Madison...
CGAGGCGCAAGCCGAGAGGATGCCGGTCCGCGATCGTTGCCACGCGGATTCCCTTCGGCTCACGCCTCGGGCTTCCCGGGTGAAGCCTCGAGCCCCGCGGGGCGCGTGGAGCCGATCACGGCTGCGTGCCCCGCAGGGTGGCCGGCCTCGTCGACAAGCGAGAAGACCGTGACGTCTTCGATGATGAACCGGCGGCCGGTGAGGGAGATTCGGACGCCCGAGTAGCCGGTGACGAAGCCCTGGCGGGCCAGTACGTCGAAGAGTGCACGGCGATCGGCCGCGGCATCGGCGGGGGCGGTGTCGGCCGACGGCCGGCCAAGGAGTGTTTCAGGCGTGGCTTCGAAGGCGCAGGCGGCGGCGAGGTTGGCCCAGTCGAGGAGTGGCGCCGCAGACGTGTCGTGGGCGAGCACGGCCTGCGGCAGGTCGAAGAGCCGGCGGGCGTCTTCGGCCGCGTCGCCGGAGCGATCGATGAGGTCGCGGCCGACGCAGCGGCGAAACGAGTCGAGGATCACGGTGGCGCGAGTGACGAAGCGATGATCGGCGGTCATGAAGCCGAGCGTAGCGTCGGGGCGTGAAAAAGGGACAGCCCCGGCGTTGCGGCCGGGGCTGTCCTCGAGTGGCCCTGGATCAGCGCGTCAAACGCTCACTACGGCGCCCCGGAGATGTTTCGCTCCTTGGCAGCTTGGTCCCGGGTGATGAGGGCCGTGAAGAGCTCGATCGAGATCGTCTCGTCGATGAACCGCACCGCGCCGTCGCCGAGCGTGACCTGGAGGCCGCCGGAGTGGAACGAATACGGCTGGCTGGAGCCCTCCGTGCCGTACGGTGCCGAATAGCCGGTCGAGCCGTAACTTTCCGTGCCATGGTTGTAGCCGTTCGTCCGGTTCACGAAGGGGCCAGGAATCGTCGTACCTGCGGCATTCGATCCGGCGAACAGGATGTCGCTCGCCGGCCGGCACCAGCCACCCGCATTCGTGTGGGCGTCGGCGAGTTTGGCGTTCACCTGCTTGCCACGCTGGTAGACGTAGGGCCGGCCTCCCGACTCCAGGATCGCGATCGTATTCGAGAGGCCGTCGGTGACGTCCTTGAACGTGATCGACGCATTCTTGGGGAGCATGCCATTCGTCGTCGTCCCGCTGGACGACGTCCAGGCAGGGCTTTCGATGATGAGCGTGCTCTGTGCGACCGAGGTGCCGCCGATCGTCACGGTCCCGGTCGCCGTCGCCGCGAGGCCGGGGGCCACGCCGAGGCTCGAGGCATAATCACCGACGGCCACGATTCCAGCTCCGAAGCCCGACGTACCATCCGGGTTGTGATCGAGCTGGTTGTTGTGCCGCGGGGCCGAGGCGCACTCGAACTCGGGGATCCGGATACTCGTCACGGGCAGATTGTTGGGATGGCTCCACGTCACGCTCGTGTCGTACTTGTCCCACAGGGCCTTCTTGTCGAGCCAGGGGAGCATGTACACGAAGACGCCGCAGCGGACCGTCGCCGCGTCTGGCGGCCGCCCACCGCTCGGCAGTTTGTTCTTCGTGTCGTGGAAGCCGTGGATCGCCAGGCCCTGCTGCTTAAGGTTGTTGGAGCACGAGGAGCGGCGGGCCGATTCGCGGGCTGCCTGCACGGCGGGTAGGAGGAGCCCGACGAGCGTGCCGATGATGGCGATCACCACGAGCAGCTCGACGAGCGTAAAGCCGCCCGGGGCGGCGCGTCGGCCGATCCGTGGGTGGAGGAGGGAATGGTTCATGGGCCGGGTTCTCCAGTGAATAAAAGGAATCTGAACAACGAAAACGAAACGGTCAGTCTGGAACGGACGAGCGACTTAGCGATGGAAGGTGAACGGAGGGAGCGTGTTCGCGCCCTCGCGAATCGTCACAGTGAGAGGGGAAGTCGTGGGGGAGGCATATCGCTTGGGTAGAGAGTTGCCGCCCACGGAGCCGTCCTTCGCGACGCGAAACCACTGCACGGTGGCTACGTACTCTCCGGCCGGTGCGCCGTCGCCCTTCGTGAACGTGGTGAGCGTGAACGTGCCGTCGGCCTGCACCGTGGCGGTGGGCACGGCGTCGTCGGGCAGCGTCATGCCACGCGGGTGCAGACGGATCTGCGCGCCGATCAGGGGCGTTTTTCCGGTGCGGGCGACCCCGGCGGCCGGATGGACGGGGCAGGGTGGGCCGCCGGAGAGCGTGAACACGGCGACACCGAGCGCAGTGCCCGTGATGCCGAGCACGATCGCGGCGAAGGCAAACCGGCCGATGCCCAGCCGTTGAATCGACCCCTGGAGGGGTGCCGTGACGGCGCCGAGCGCGTCACTCACGAGCGATGGCTTCGGCGGCTTGTCGTCGCCGTGCTGGTTTCGACGACGGCGAGCCTCCACGAGCTGTCTGATCGCATCGTCGGCAGCCGCCGACGTCGCGCTGGCCGGCGTCTGGCCCCGCTGTCGCATCGAGATGCGACGCGGCGAGTTGCCAGGGAGCGAGAAAGCGGCGGTGGACATGTCGAGGGCTCCTGCGAGCCGTCACGGTCCTCCGGTGCTTCCGGTCGGGTGGCGGGTTGGAAAGTGAGTGTGGTGGGTGTGAGTGTCGGGGTGGGTGGGGAGCGATTCAGCGGTCGGCTTTGTCGAGCCGGGTCTTTTCGGTGCGTTCTATCTGGATGACAACGCCGTCTTGGACGATCGCGAGCACCGAGCCGTAGCGCAAGCCGCTCAGGGCGTCACCGATGCGGCGCAGCGCAGTGGGGCTATTGGGGGCAACAGCCGGCTCGGGGCGGTCGGCAGAGTCAGGGTTGCGGTTTGTCTGGCTCATATGACGTACTCGGGATCGGGGACGAACACGCGGGCCTTGCGGGGCGTGATTGCCACGTGGGTTCCGGGCTCGAGATTGATCTGCAAACGGTGTGCCACTTCGGTGGGAACGTCGACCTGCAGTTCCTGCTCCGACCCGTGGGGCTTGCAGGTGACGCGGGTGATCGATCCGGTGCGCGTGACCCGGAGGACGCTGGCCGGCAGGCTCGTGCCGAGCCGGTTGGCGACAGCCGCCGGCGCCGAAATCTCGAGCTCATGCGGGCGGAGATAGACGCGGGCCTCGCGGGCCTGGGCGTGGGGATAGTCGGGATAGTCGATCGGGATGCCGTGCCAGAAGGCGCGGCCATTCTCGACCCGGCCGTGATACACGTTGACGTTGCCGAGGAAGTCCATCACGAACGGCGTGGCTGGATGGTCGAAGACCTCATCGGGCGTCCCCTGCTGCTCGATCCTGCCGTGGTTCATCACCACCACCGTGTCGGCGAGTTCGAAGGCCTCCTCCTGGTCGTGTGTCACGAACACGCTCGTCATCCCGATCTCGTCGTGCAGCCGGCGGAGCCACTGTCGCAATTCCACGCGCACCTTCGCATCCAGAGCCCCGAAGGGCTCGTCGAGGAGGAGAATCTTTGGCCGGATGGCGAGCGCCCGGGCGAGGGCCACCCGCTGCCGCTGGCCGCCGGAGAGCTGCGCGGGCTTGCGGCCACCGAGGCCCTCGAGCCGCACGAGCCGGAGCAGTTCCTCGACCTTGGCGACAACCTCTGCCTGCGGCACCTTCCGCACCCGCAGCCCGAAGGCGATGTTTTCGAACACGCTCATGTGGCGGAAGAGCGCGTAGTGCTGGAACACGAAGCCCACCTCACGCTCGCGGGCATGCCGCTCGGTGATATCGGCACCGTCTTCCTCGATCGAGCCTGTGTCGGCGAACTCGAGGCCGGCGATGATCCGCAGGAGCGTCGTCTTGCCAGAGCCCGAGGGGCCGAGGAGCGCGAGGAGCGTGCCCTCGGGCACTTCGAGCGAGACATCGTCGAGGGCCTTGAACGAGCCGAACGACTTCGAGATTTCGCGGACGTGAATGCTCATGCGACGGCACCCTCCACCTTCGTGTGGTCAAGCGAATCGGACAGGGAACGGGCGGCTTCCAGTTCGCGAGACTCGGCTTCGAGCCGCCGTTCGATCACGAACTTGGCGACGAGCGTCACGAGCGCGAGGCAGGCGAGCACGCTGGCCACCGCCATCGAGGCGGGCTGCCGGTATTCCTGGAACAGTTTTTCCACGCGGAGCGGCATCGTGTCGGTGGCCCCGGCGATGTGGCCACTCACCACGTAGACCGCGCCAAACTCGCCCATCGCACGGGCGTTGGCCAGCACGATCCCGTGCAGGAGCGCCCAGCGGATGTTCGGCAGCGTGACCCGCGTGAACACCTGCCAGCCGCTGGCGCCCAGGCTCACGGCCGCCATCTCTTCCTCCGGGCCGATTGCCTCCATCACCGGGATCAGTTCGCGGACCACCAGCGGCAGCGTGACGAACGTCGTGGCGAGCACGAGGCCGGGCCACGAAAAGATGATCTTCCAGTCGAGCCAGGCGAGCGTGGGCCCGAGGAGCCCCTGGCGGCCGAAGATCAGCACGAGCGCCAGGCCGGCCACGACGGGCGACACGGAAAACGGCACGTCGAACAACGAGATCAGAAGCGACCGACCGGGAAAGCGAAACCGCGCCACGAGCCAGGCCGCCGCGATACCGAAGACGGTGTTGATTGCCACGGCCACTGGCGCGACCGTGAGCGACAGCCAGATGGCATGCCGGGTGTCGGGGTCGTGGGCGAGCGCGGCCCACCAGGCGCCAGGCCCGCGGGCGAAGGCCTCGTAAAACACGCTCACGAGCGGCACCACGATCAAGAGGCCCACGACGCCGACGGCGCCTGTGGCGAGCAGCGTCGCCAGCGGCTTCGAGTGGCTCGTGGATGAGTGGGTGTGGGCCATGTGATTGCGGGTCGGGTTACTGGGCGTTGCGGGCGAGCCGTTGCTGGAGGGCGTTGACGACCACGAGGAGCGTGAGCGACATCGCGAGCAGGAGCACCGCCACGGTCGTGGCTTCGGCGTAGGCGAATTCCTCGAGCCGGGCCACGATCAAGACCGGCGCGATCTCGGTCTTGAACGGCATGTTGCCCGAGATGAAGACGACCGAGCCGTATTCGCCGAGCGCCCGGGCGAGGGCCAACGCGAAGCCCGTGACGACGGCCGGCAGAATCGCCGGGAGCACCACCCGCAGGAACGTCTGCAGCCGCGAGGCCCCGAGGATTCTCGCCGCCTCTTCGGTGTCGCGGTCGAGGCTTTCGATCACCGGCTGCACCACGCGGATCGCGAACGGCAGGCTCACGAACACGAGCACGAGCACGATACCGAGATAGGAATACGCTCCTTGAATGCCCAGCGGCACGAGCCACTGCCCGAGCCAGCCTTTTTTCACATAGAGCGCCGAATAGACGAGCCCGGCCACGGCCGTCGGCAGGGCGAGCGGCACGTCCACGAGCGCGTCGAGGATGCGGCGGCCCGGAAACGACACGCGGGCCAGCACCCAGGCCACGAGCAGGCCGAGGAGCGAGCTTGCGGCTGCGGCGATCAGGCTCGCCGAGAGCGACACGGCGTAGGCCGCCCGTGACCGCGGGGTCCACGCGGCCGCGAGGAAGCCGGCCGGCCCGAGCGACGCCGCCCGCAGGATGAGTACGGCCAGCGGAAACACGATCAGTGCGAGCACGACGAGCGACGTGATCGCCAGGCTCGTGCCGAAGCCGGGCAGCACGGCCGCGTGCCGCCGCCGCGTGATCCGCGCAGCGGGCCGGGCCGTACCCGTGGCAAACGCGGAATTGTCGGCGAGGGCGATCATGCGTGGCGTGGGGGAAGTCATGTGGGATCGCGCGGGCGAATGTCAGCGGCCGGCCGGCTGATAGATCGCGTCAAACACGCCCCCCTCGCCGAAAAATTTCTTCGTGGCGGTGGGCCAGCCGCCGACGGTGTCGATCGTGAACGTGTCGATCGCAGGCCAGGCCTCGCCCGCAGCCGGCGTCGGCGGGGCGTCGCCCCACGGCCGGTAGTAGTGCTTGGCGATGATCGCCCGCCCCTCCGGCGTGTAGAGATAGCCGAGATAGGCTTCGGCCGCGTGCCGCGTCCCCTTCTTGTCGACGTTTTGATCGACGACGGCCACCGGCGGATCGACACGGATTGACGTCTTGGGATACACGATCTCCAGTTCGCCACCGGCCTCATTCACTTCGAGATGGGCTTCGCTCTCGAACGTGAGGTGCACGTCGCCGAGCCCCTTCTGGGAGAAGGTGGCGGTGGCGGCGCGGGCGCCGGTGTCGAGCACGGGCGTGCGCTTGTAGATCTCGGTCACGAACCGCTGCGCATCCTCCTCCGAGCCACCACTGGTGAGCACCGAGCCCCACGCGGCGAGGAAGCTGTATTTTCCGTTGCCGGAGGTCTTGGGGTTGGGCGTGATGATCGAGACATCCCCCTTCACGAGGTCGGCCCAGTCCTTGATGCCTTTGGGGTTGCCCTTGCGGACGACGAACACCACGACCGAGTGGTAGGGCACCGACTGGTTGTCGTAGCGGTGTTGCCAATCGGCCCGTACGAGGCCCGACTTCGCCACCGCCTCGACGTCGGGCCAGACGGCGAGCGTGACGATGTCGGCGTCGAGGCCGTCAATCACGGCGCGAGCCTGGCTGCCGGATGCGGCGTGTGATTGCCTGATCGTGACCGTGCGGGCGTGCTCGGCCTGATACTTCTTCGTGAAGGCGTCGTTGATCTCGCGATAGAGCTCGCGAGTCGGGTCGTACGACACGTTCAGAAGCGTGATCGGTCCGCTATCGGCAGCCAGTGCGGCTGCACCGGCAGCGCACAACACGAGCAGGGTGGCGAACGAGCAGCGGGCCGGGCCAGACTTCGGGTAGGTGGGCATGGCGATCTCGGGGGCTCGGGGATCGGGCCGATTCCGTCGATCCCCTCCGTTGCAACGCCCGTGCCACCAGCTCGGCACCCGGCCAGGCCACAAAACAGCCCTGTTTTCATCGCGTAAGTGCCCCAAAATAACACGAGAAGCACTAGCCCGTAGCATATGCTGGAAATGCACCCATGGCATATCACGGCCAACTGTGTATTGTGATGGTCAGGTTTCGTTTGTGATGGCTCTCGTCCGCGTGGAAGGTGGCCCCTTGTCTGCAAGCCGCGAACTGCTCTCCGCGGTCTGGCGCGAGGCCTGTCGCCACATCGAGATCGACGAGTCGGCCGCGGCGATCGCGACCAGCGTGGCGGCGCACCTGCCGCTGCGGGCGCTCGCGGTGCTGCGGGCCGACGCCGACCACAAGACACTCGAGCCGCTCACCGTGGGCAGCCCGCCGCGGGCCGCGCCGGTTGCCGCCCGGGCGACGGAATTCGCCGCCCCGGCCTGGCGGCGATTCACCGCCTGGCTGCGGAGCGGGAGCGTGATCGGCTGGGGCGATGCCGAGGCCGAGGGCTGGCTGGCCGCCGTGCTCCCCGATTCGATCCAGGCCGACGCAGTTGCCGGTCCGCTCATGTCGAAGGACGGGCCGCTCGGTGTGCTCGTGCTGGTGGCCACGTCGGGCAAACAGTTTTCGCCGCTCGACAGGCGATCGATGCACGAATTGCTCGAGCCCTTCGCCGCCGCGCTCGACAACGACACGCGCCTCCACGAGCTTCGCGCACTTCGCGAAGCGGCGGTCGCCGATCGGGAAACGCTGCTCACGCGGCTCGGCCGTCAGGATGTCAACGAAGAGGTCGTGGGCAGCCACACGGGCTTGCGGCATGTGATGGATCGCGTCGAGCTCGTCGCGAAGTCCGACGTGCCGGTGTTGATTCTCGGCGAGACGGGCACCGGCAAGGAGGTCGTGTCGCGGGCGATCCACACGCGGTCGCCCCGGGCCGCCGGCCCGTTCATCCGCGTCAACTGTGGGGCGATCCCGCCGGAACTCGTCGATTCGCAGCTCTTCGGCCACGAGAAGGGGGCGTTTACCGGCGCATCGGCCCAGCATCAGGGCTGGTTCGAGCGGGCCGACCGCGGCACGCTGTTTCTCGACGAGATCGGCGAGCTGCCGCTGCCCGCACAGGTGCGGCTCTTGCGGGTGCTCCAGGATCATCAGATCGAGCGGGTCGGCGGCAAGTCGCCGATTCACGTCGACGTGCGGATCGTCGCCGCGACCCACCGCGACCTCTCCGCGATGGTGAAGGAGCGGACGTTTCGTGAGGATCTCTGGTATCGCATCAACGTGTTTCCGATCCTCCTGCCCACGCTCCGCGAGCGTCTGGAAGACATTCCCGCGCTCGTGAAGCACCTGGTGCAGCGGGCGGCGACGCGGTTCGGCCTGCCCGCAGTGCAGCCCGCGGCGGGCGACCTGCGGCTGTTGGGCGACTATCACTGGCCGGGCAACATTCGCGAACTGGGCGCGGTGATCGACCGGGCTGTGATCCTCGGCGGCGGCCGCACCCTCGACGTGGGCACCGCGCTCGGCCTCGGCCGGCAGCCGCTCCCGGCGCCGGCGGCCGACGCCACCATGTATGAGGTGATCCCCGAGACGGTGCCGCTCGAGCAGGCGATGAGCCGCCCTGCGGCCGGCGACATCATGCCGCTCGCGGCGGCCATGAAGCAGCACATCGAGCGAGCGCTCGCCGCCACCCGCGGCCGGATCGAGGGTCGCCGCGGCGCCGCGACGATGCTTCAGATCAACCCGCACACGCTCCGCGCGCGGATGCGGAAGCTCGGCATCGATGCCGAGCGGTTTCGCGACTAAAACCGCCAGATGAGCGGGGCCAAGAGCACCGTGATCGCCATCACGAGCAGGTTGAGCGGGCCGCCGAACCGGACGTAGTCGCTGAACTTGTAGCCACCGGGCCCATAGATCATGAGGTTCGTCTGGTAGCCCATCGGCGTGGCGAAGCCGCAGCTGGCGGCGACGGTGACGGCCATCACGAACGGCATCGGCTCGACGCCCATGTCGGCAGCCGTCTGCCAGGCGATGGGAAAGATGAGCACGGCCGCCGCGTTGTTGCTCATGAGTTCCGTGAAGAGCATCGTCACGAAGTAGATCGCCGCCAGCACCATGTGCGGATCGTTGCCGGCAGCGGCGATCGTGGACCGGGCGATCGCCTCGTCGAGCCCGGTCTTCTCGATCGCCTTGGCGAGGCCGAAGCTGGCGGCGATCAGCAAGAGCGACTCCCATTCGATGCTGCGCCGGGCCTCGCTCGACGAGATGCATCCGAAGGCCACGACGACGGCGGCCGCGACGAATGCCGCCGCCACCATCGGTACGAGTTCGAGGGTGGCCGCGAGCACCATCCCGGCGAGCACCGTGCACGCGATCCAGGCCTGGTCGTGCCGGGGAGGCGTCGAGCCGCTGACTTCGCTCACGAGGTAGAAATCGCGGTTCGACCGTTGCTGTTCGAGAAAACTCGGGCTCGCCTCGAGGAGCAGCGTGTCGCCCGGCTCGAGCACGATGTCGCCGATCTTCATCTGGAGCCGCTCGCCGTTGCGGGCCACCGCGATCACGACGGCGTCGTACGTCGAGCGAAACCGGCCGGCCCGGATCGTGCCGCCCACGAGCGGGCAGGTGTTGGAGACGACCGCCTCCAGGAGCACCCGCTCCGACCGCGGACCGTCGAGCTGGAACACCTGGTTGGTCGCCGGCCGCAGGCCGCGGATCTTCTGGAGCTCGACGACCGAGTCGACCACCCCCACGAACACGAGCCGGTCGCCCGCCTCCAGCCGCTCGGTGGGCGCCACGGCCGCCATCACATGGCCGCCGCGGTCGATCTCCATGAGAAACAGCCCCTCGAGCCCGCGGAGCCCGGCCTCCTCGATCGAGCGGCCCACGAGCGGGCTGCCCGGCTCCACGACCATCTCGAGCGAATACTGCCGCGGATCGTCGCTCTGGCTCATCGCGGGCCGGCGGTCTTTGAGCAGCCACGAGCTTTTGCTCGCCACGAACAGATAGACGAGGCCCGCTACGAGCAAGGGCACGCCGAGCCAGGTGATCTCGAACATGCCGAGCGTGTGGCCCGTCTTCGCCGCCACGAGGCCGCTCACGACGACGTTCGTGCTCGTGCCGATGAGCGTGCACAGGCCGCCGAGGATCACGGCCGCGTTCATCGGCATGAGGAGCTTCGACACGCTCAGGCGATGCTTCTTGGCCCAGTCGCGGACCGCCGGCACCATTAGGGCCACGACGGGCGTGTTGTTCATGAACGCCGAGAGCACCGCCGGAGCGATCATCGTGCGCCGCTGCGCCGAGCCGAGCGACGTCGGCCGGCCGAGCGCACGATCGACGAGCGACGCGAGCGCTCCCGTCCGCTCCACCGCCGCCGCCACGACGAACAGCGCGGCAACGGTGAGCATGCCCTCGTTGCTCATGCCCTTGAACGCCTCGTCGGGCGTGAGCACGCCGGCCGCCAGGAGCACGACCACGCCGCCGATCATGGCCATGTCGGGGGCCCGCTGCCCGAAAAGCAGGGCAGCCAGTGTGACGAACACCACGGCCGCGGTGAGTGCGGCCTGCCAGTCGCGGAGCAGGGGTTCGAAGAGAGAGGGCATGGAAGAACAATGGGCTGCGAGCCACCGACCCGCACCGTTGTGCCGCCGTCAGCCGCAATCCGCAAGGGCAAATCCCCTCCCCGGCCCTCCCGCGGACAACGTGTCACGTGATAGCCTTGCCGGGGAAAGATGCCCCCGGAAACCCTCTGCCTTGATCGACGTGCTCGTCGATGGCTGATCGGGACCGGCGGCGCCAAGCCTGACCGCCCTGGCGCGAGAACCGGCCGATGACACACTCCGCCCCCGAGAGCGACCGCGAACGGTTCGAGGGCTACTACGCCGCGCAGAAACCGCCCTGGGATATCGGCAGACCGCAGCGGCCGTTCATGGAGGCAAGCGATACGATTCACGGCCGCGTGCTCGACAGTGGCTGCGGCACCGGGGAGCTCGCCCTGTGGCTGGCAGAGCGGGGCTGCCAGGTCACGGGAGTCGATTTTCTCGACGGGCCGCTGGTCGCCGCCCGGAGCAAGGCGGCGGACCGCGGGCTCGACGTGAACTTCCTTCAGATGGACGCCCTCGCCATCGGCGAGATTCCGGAACGCTTCGACGCCGTCACCGACTGCGGGCTGTTCCACGTCTTCGACGACGCCGCCCGGGCCGCCTATGTGGCGGCGCTCGCGAAGCTGCTCGAGCCCGGTGCCCGCGTGTTCATCCTCTGCTTCTCCGATGCCGAGCCGGGAACGAATGGCCCACGGCGGGTGGGCGAGGCGGAACTGCGCCGGGCGTTCGGCTCGGGCTGGGTCGTCGAGTCGATCGAACCGGCAAGGTTCGAAGTTTTGCCGGGAATCCCTGGGGCCGAGTTCACCCCCGGCGGGGCCAAGGCCTGGTTCGCCACCATCCGGCGAGCCTAACTGTCGGTGGAAAAAGCCATCCATGGCTTTTTCCACGGGGTCGCCGCATCGTGCGGCGGAATCGCCCCCGCGAACCGTCCACATCAGAACGCCGTAGAGTTCCCACGAGCCCTGAGTTTTGATCGGAAAAGAAAAAAGGAGCGAATCATGACACGGTCTTTGATGCTGATGCTCATGCTGGTTGTTTTCACCTCTGGCGCGGCGATGGCCCAGCAGGTGGCCGTGGCCCAGCCGCAGGTCGTGCGGATGGCACCGCAGGGCACCCCCCAGCCGGTGCGGGCGTACCGGAGCTACTCCGTGACTCCGTCGGCACCGACCGCCGCCACCATGGGCGACGTACGGCCGACCGGGCGGCATGCCGGCGAAGCGAGTTGGCGGCACGCCACCGCCAAGGCTGCTGGCCACTACAACGGCGGCCGGTAATCGGCTCGACGTTGAGGAGCCCGGCGCGACGAATCGCGCCGGGCCCTCGGCGTTCACGTCATCCGATCACAGGGGCAAAGCCCGCTCCGGATCGGACTAGTTTTTGGCGTCGTTGAAGCTCAAGGAATGGATGGGTGGCACCTCCTTCCAGGCGGAGTCGAAAACGTCGGACATCTCGAGCCCGTAGTGGCGCTCGAAGGCAGCGGGAAGGTCGCCCGACTGGGCATCGGCGACGAACCGAATGAAGGTGGCGGCATCGCGGCGGGCGATCAGCCAGCGGACGAGGGCTGCGCTCTGGCCATAGAAGACCCGCTGCCTGGCGGCGTCCACGGGATAGTGTTCGATGGCGAGCAGGTCGGCAGCCGAGAACGCGAGCCCGCGGGAGACCGCCGTGCGAAAGTCGGCCTCGTGCCCGGCTTGCTTCGCGATGCCGTCGAACAAGAGCGCGATTCCCTCGTCGGCCCAGCGCGGCGGCGCGGCGGCAGTGAAATGGTCGGCGAGCACCACGTGAACGAGCTCATGGGCCAATGCATCGGGAATCACATCCGGCCCGTCTCCCATCACGTCGATCCGCCGGCTGATCACGCGATCGGGCCCGAATTCGAGGGATGTCGCACCGCGGGCCGTCGCCGGCGGGCCGCCCACGGCGGCCGCGAACGAAGCGGGCGTGGCATGGACATGGATCGCACACCGCTCGATCCACGGTCGCGGCCGCGGCTTACCGAGAAGCTGTGCAAAGGCCGTGCGGCGGACTTCTTCGGCGTGGTCGGCGATCGCCGTCGTCCGAGCTGGGCTGGCTCCCAGCACGACGACGCTCGACGCGGAAGGTTCTCCGGCCGTTGCTCCGCCGCATGTCAGGATCCCGCTCCAGATGACGGCGGCGACGACCGATTGCTGACGCGACATCACGCAGGCTCGCAGAGGTGCGGTGAAACGATGGTGCACGCCTCGTGCCACTCGGGTCTCGAAATCCGGTGTCGGGCATGAACCTTTGAATTTCCGCAGCGTCGTGGGCCTTGCGCACAAGCCAGCCAACGGGCGTGCGCCGGTCGGCCGGGTTGCCTGCCTGCAAACGAAGCACCGCGTGCCCGAGCTCTCGGCAGCGCCGCCCTACACTGGCGGCATGCGACTGTTTCCCTGCGATCGGTTTCCCCTGCCACTCCCGGACGGCCACCGGTTTCCGATCGACAAATATTCTCTCCTCCGCCGTCGGCTCGAGATGCACGCGGCGGCTGGCGAACCGCTGGAATTCATCGAGCCGCATGCGGCGACCGACGACGAACTCGTGCGGGTGCACGATCGGGGCTACGTGGGCCGCGTCCTCTCGGGCTCGCTATCGGCCGGCGAGGTGCGGCGGATCGGGTTTCCCTGGAGCGAAGCCCTCGTCGAACGATCGCTGCGGAGCACGGGCGCCGCGGTCGACGCTGCGGCGGCGGCCGTGGAAGACGGTGTGGCCGCGAGCCTCGCCGGCGGCACCCATCACGCCGGCACCGACTGGGGCGAGGGGTATTGCGTGTTCAACGACACGGCCGTGGCAGCCCGAGAACTGCAGGCCCGCGGCGCCGTACGGCGGGTGTTGATCCTCGACTGCGACGTCCACCAGGGCAATGGCACGGCGGAGATCTTCTCGGGCGATCCCACCGTGTTCACGATGTCGATCCACGGGGCGCGGAATTTCCCGATCCGGAAGCAGCCGAGTTCCCTCGACGTGCCGCTCGAAGACGGCACCGGCGACGACGAGTATCTGCGCCGGCTCGAGCCGGCGGTGGCGGAGTCGATCGAGCGGGCACGGGCCGATCTCGTGCTCTACATCGCCGGCGCCGATCCCTATGCGGGCGACCGGCTGGGGCGGCTCGAGCTCACGAAGGCCGGCCTGGTCGCCCGTGATCGCCTGGTGCTCGATGCCGCACGGGGCAGCGGCCTGCCTGTGGCGATCGTCTGCGGCGGCGGCTACTGCCCCGACCTGGAGGCGATCGTGGACATTCACGCCGCCACGATCCTGCTGGCGTCCACCTACCGCGCCGCGCCCTGACGGCCCGCATCTCCCGGGCCGCGGCCGTCTCCCCGCACCATTGCGGGAAAGAGCGGCAGCACGACATCGATCGCGGTGCCCTTGCCTGGCGCGCTCGAGATCGTCGCCTCTCGGCCGAACAGCCGGGCCCGCTGCCGGATGCCCTCCAGGCCAAACCGTCCCTCGGGAACGCTCCGCACGTCGAAGCCGATTCCGTCGTCGGCCACCCGCACCGCGACATCGGTGTCGCCTCGCGGCTCCAGCACGATCTCGACGCTCCGGGCCGCCGCATGTTTGCGGATGTTGGAGAGCGATTCCTGCACGATCCGGAAGATGGCCGTTTCCACGTCGGGGTCGAGGCGGCGCAGGGGCTCCGGATGGAGGTAGCGGATCACGGGCACGACGTCATGCATCCGCTCCACGAGCGACTCGACCGCCTCTTCGATGCCGAGCTCGTCGAGCATCGGCGGACGCAGACCGTTGATGAGCCGTCGGGCTTCCGCAGCGGCGGCGCGCATCAGTCGCAGGCCCTCCGTGCAGGAGCGGATCACGTCGTCGAGCCCGGGATCGCGGCGCGACTGCATGCTGTGGAGGCCGGCCTCGAGCTGCATGATGGCACCTGCCTGGTATTGCGCCAGCCCGTCGTGAATCTCGTACGAGACGAGCTGCCGCTCGCGCTCCTGTGTGCGCAGCATCTGCTGCAGGGCCTGGCGTTCGTTGCGGAGGGCCTGTTCGGTATCGTGTAGCAGCCGGGCATCCATCGCCGTGGCGACGACGGCCACCACCTGCCCACGCTCTAGCACGGGCGACGCGCGGACGGAGTACGACACCACTTCGCCGTGCTGATTCGCCGCCGCAGCCTCGTAGGCGGCTGCCTGTCCGGTGGCGAACACCTCCGTGAGGATGCGCTGCACGCGATCGCGGTCTTCCGCCACCAGGAATTCCGTGAGCGGCAGCCCCACGACCTTCTCCGCAGCCGCGTGGCCGACGTCGGAGTGGTTGAGAAATCGCAGCCGCAGGTCACGGTCGATCACACTCACGAAGCCGTCGATGCTCGAGGTGAGCGAGTCCCAGAGCAGCCGGGCGTCGGGCAGCGGCGGGGCACGCTCAGGCGGCGGTGGCTCGGACGGTCTGGCAGGCATGAGGGGGTTCGACCTGCGGTTCGATGATTCCCCTGCGGCCCCGCGGCTCGCGCCATGCGAAGGATCGAATACTCCCGACAGGGATCGAACCTGTAACCTTCAGCTCCGGAGGCTGACGCTCTATCCAATTGAGCTACGGGAGCGGACGGTCGAAGTCTAGCAGGGCTGGCGGCGCGAAAAAAGCGGCCGTCACGCTCACGCCGAGCGCCGTAGCGGCGTGGGATCCAGCCGCCGCGTGGGCGCGTGCACCGTGGCATGCGGTCCATCGATCCGGATCGTCGGCATGTCGTCCCCAGTCGGCTCCGGGCGGGAGTCTTTCATGAGTGCCCGAAGCTGACGGTAGCGGGGCAGATACGCGCCGAATTGCATCAGGGCCACGAGCCTTCCCGCGAGCATCGGCAGCGTGCCGAATGGCGCCCGAGCGATCGCGTGCCGGAGCACTTCGGCACCGTGAGCCACGACCGCCCAGGGCAGAAACTGCCCGGCGATAGAACGCCAGAACAGCCGCTCTGCATGCAGCCCGGCCGTGAACGAGCCCTTCCGACCACGAACGGGGCCGTCGACCACGCGAGACGATTCGTCGACCACGACGGCTCGTCCACTGCGAGCCAGCGCCACCGCCATGTCGGCATCGGCGCAACTGTCGCCGCAGGCGGTCGAAAATCCCGGGCCCGCCTGCCGGAGAAAATCGGTGCGCCAAAATCCGGCCTCGAGCGCGGGGCCATGGGGCCGCGAAGCGCCGCGAGCAGGCTTCACGTCGACCCGCCGACCACCGCACCCGCAGCGGATGCCCGCTGCGACCGGCCGCGTGTGATCGTCGGCCGACACGGTCAGGGGAACGACCGCCGCGGTGGCCTCGTCGTCGAACCGAGCGAGCGGCCCTTCCGTCCAGCCATCCGTGGCCCTCCAGCCCGCGGCCAAAATGTGCGTCACGTCGGCCCGGCTCGAAGCGACGCCCACGTTGACACAGGCCACGAGGCTCGAGCCGATCGGCGCCTGCACGAACGTGACTTCGTCGCAGATGTTCCAGGGATCGTCGTAGACACACCCGAGCGCCACGATCACTTCACTGCCCGCGGGCCGCTTCTCGAGCACGCTGACGAGCGTGTCTTCGAGGGCCGCCACGTCGGACGGCGCGGCGATCACGATCGACAGTTGTGGCTGGCTCGCTCCACGCGGCATCATCCCTGCCCCCACGCACACGGAACAACACGACGAACAGGCTCGGCACCACGCGGCCCGAGGCAGGCGTCTCTGACCCAGGATCGCGTTACGTCAGGCGGCGGCCCGCTGCGGCTGCAGTTCGGTGAACAGGTTCACCGTGTGGAGCATCTCGCCGTCGGCGTCGTAGAACTGCAGCACGCCCACGTCGATCAGCCACATGGCGAACATTTCGGCGGCGCGATAGCAGCGGGCGACGCACCGGCCACGATCGATGCGGATGTTTTCCTGCACGTCGGCCACGTCGACGGCCTCGGCACCGAACTCGAGGAAGTACCGCGTGACGATGTGCCGCACGTCGGCGGCGTGCATGTTCAGTCGCATGGGAAGCAACCTCCTGTTGCGGGCGTGTCGAACGACTTCCTGTCGATCGGAGGCGGAACCATACCGGGCCGTTTCCGGCGACGGTAGGCGACTTTTCCGGGCCACGACCCGGCTCAAAGCCCCGATTCCCTCCACTTCAAGAGATATCGGCGCGATCATGTCCTCATGGTGACTGCCGGCTCGGGGGTCTTTCCAAACCGCATGCGCCGGCGAGTCTCGCCACGTTGCCCATTCGTGCCAGCCCCTACAGGCGGGCGGTCCAGGCGGGCGCTGCATAGCGTTCGGCAACGAGGCGGGCCACCCGCTCCCGCGGCCACGCGGTGCGATTGCATGCTGGCGCGAATGCCTCGCGGACAGCAGTTTCGAGTGCCGTCACCCCGAGCCGGAGGTTTGCGAGAAATGCCCCGTGGGGCCGCCGGCCTCGATAGTCCGGCTCGCGGGGTGGGTGCCGGAGAACCCGGCCGATGAGATCAAGATCGAAGTCGTCGAGCAGCGTGCCGTGATAGAGCACCCCGTGCCGCCGCACACGGAGTGCATTGCCGGACACCTTCCGATCGCCATCGGCGGCGCGCACCACGAGGTCGCTCGAACCGCGGCGCGTGACGCCGCCAGGCACGGCTGCCACGCGCGAGAGCGCCGCACAGAGCGGGTCGAGCATGCGGGCGTGGATCGCGTCGATCGGCGGTGCGCCGTCCGGGCAGGGCTCGACCACAGACCACATCAGACACCCAGGCCCCAGCAGCACGGTGAGCCCGCCGCTGGGGCGGCGCACGATCCGCACACCCGCCGCCCTGCAGGCGGCCAGATCCACCTCCGTGTCCAGGCAACTCGACGAGCCGACGACCACCACCGGCTCCCGCGCCATCCATGTCCGCACCACGGCCGTCGTGGTCAGGCCCTCGTGCGCCTCCTCCAGCAGGGCTTCGTCGAGCGCGAGCTGCTCCTCGACGGTGTCGACGTGGGCGTCGAGCCACACGGCCCCCGGCCAGGAACGATCAAGTTGACGCTCCACGTGGCTCCCCTAGACTTTTCACAGTGCACGGCAGTCCCAGGGCTCACCCATGGCAGAATTCAAGCGGCCGCTTTCGGCAGACGACGCCCTGCCGCCCGTCGAGCCGCCGAGTGCCGCCTTTCTCGTGCAGTTGTTTCTGGTGCCGGGGCTCATCGTCTCCATCATCGTCTGCGTGTGGCTGGCGTTCCACTGGCTCGCCCATTTGGGCAATGATCCCCAGGCTTATGTGCGCACCCTCCAGCGGGCCAACGAGGGTCGCTGGCAGGCGGCGCTCAACCTGGCCAACGACCTGCGCGGGCCGGGCAGCGCCGCCCTCAAGCAAGACGAGCCCCTGGCTCGCGAACTAGGCAGGATCCTCTCCGAGGAGGTCGTGAGCGGCCGGTCGGGCGAGCAGTCCGAGACACTCCGCGTCTATCTCTGCCGCGCGCTTGGTGAATTCGCCGTGCCGGCTGCGGCGGCACCGCTCGTGGAACGTATCGCCGATGCATCCGATCCCCAGACGGCTCGAGCAGCCGTCGAGGCACTCGCGGTGCTCCAGGCCAATCTCGTGGCGGCGGGGCGAGACTTCGCCGACCCGGCTGCTGTGGCGGCAGCAGTGATCGCAGCCTCACAGAGCGACGACGCTCCGCTTCAGTCGGCAGCCGCCTTCACGCTCGGTGTGCTCGGGGGTGAGGCCTCCGTCGAGCGGTTGCTCACGCTGGCCGGCGCCACGAACGACGACGTCCGCTTCAATGCGGCGCTCGGGCTCGCCCGCCAGGGCCGCACCGAAGCCTACGAAGGACTCGGCGAGATGCTGGCCCTGCCCGACACTCCGCCCGGCCCCGGTGACGACGCCGCGGCCCAATCGCGGCGGTATAAGCGGGCTCTTGTGGTCGTCAACGCCCTGCGCGGTGTGGCGCTGCTCGTCGACGCCACCCACGAGCCGCCCCCGGCCCTGCTCGTCGATCGCCTCAAGTCCGCCGCGAGCGACCCGGTGGGCGACGTCCGCTCCGGTGCCGCTGCCCTGCTCAAGAAGATCGAACGCATCGCGGTCCCCGCGGCCGCCTAATCCCCACACCAGTCGACATCCCGAACCCGAAGGAGGCCCACGATGGCCGTGACGACGAAAGAGACGATCGCCCTTTTGCTCGAGAGCTACTGCATGGAGCTCGAGACCGTGGTGAACTATCTCGCCAACAGCGTGAACCTCGACGGCGTTCGCGCTGAAGAGATCAAGAAGTCGCTCGGCGCCGACGTGCCCGGCGAGATCGCCCACGCCCAGCAACTCGCCAACCGCATCAAGCAACTCGGCGGGCACATTCCAGGCTCGGCAGCGCTGAAAATGGGCGGCCAGATCCAGCCGGTGGCCGACACCACCGACGTGGTGGGCGTGATCAAGAGCGTGATCGCCGCCGAAGAAGCGGCCTGCGCGCAATACAAGAAGGTCATCAGGGCGGTCGATGGCGAGGACTACGTCACGCAGGACCTCTGCATCCGCCTGTTGGCCGACGAGGAAGAACACCTCGTGCAGTTCAAGGGCTTCCTGAAAGAGTACGCGAAGTAAGAGCCCCGTCTCGGCCGGCCGCCCGTTTTTACGCCCACGCCGGCTTCGGGCTCCCCGTGTCCCGTCGCCAGACGGCAGGGCAGGTGGCAATTACCCGCAATCGGAGCCGGCGGTAGTCATGCTCGCCTCCGGTCGTGTTGAGAGTACAGGACTCGTGGGTTTTGATCAGACGCCGATAGTCCTCAACGACTCCC
>Ga0208856_1000335_pt1 | contig 18977 bp, 14 predicted proteins | sample LakMenEpi13Jul12_FD_150690 | JGI IMG/M metagenome (GOLD analysis project Ga0208856, IMG submission 150690) | Freshwater microbial communities from Lake Mendota, WI - 13JUL2012 deep hole epilimnion (SPAdes) | ecosystem: Environmental > Aquatic > Freshwater > Lentic | place: Lake Mendota, Madison...
TGAGCCAACCCAACTTCAGCCTCTCGGAGCTTCCCGATGATCTGCTCCGCCGTGAACTTCTTCCCTCGTGGCATCTCTTGCCCTCCCTTGGTTTGCACCACCAGAGATTCTCTCTCTGAATGTGGTGCCGTTTAAGGGGGGCAGGTCACTTGAACTGCTGCAGGCAATGGATTGCCCGACGCCCTATGGAGTGTGTACCCTCTTGGGGGGTAGGACCTCCTCGGGAGACAGTTACACATGCGAATCATTCGCGGGTTCGTTTTCTCCGTCGCAAGCATCGCCTTCCTGGCTCTCTTGAGCCGATATGACTCGCTCCCCAATGAAATAGCCTCAAGGCTTGGGCGGTCGCCTGAGACCGAACTCGCCGAAGCGATTACCGTCCTTCGTGAGCGTGATCCGAAAGCGGCTGACGCGCTGCAGTCGCTGACGGATGCCCGTCGTAGGCGAGCGATCGAGGCGATGTTGCGCGCCGAGAACCGAATGTCCGGAGGCGATTCGATCCGCGTGGCCGAGCGTCTCGCCAAGGACGTTGGGCAGGGCTCGGATAGCGCATCCGTGGATGCAGCGCGGTATGAGTTGGCTTTGATGGCCAGCGATCCGCACCTGGTCAGAACCCGAGCGGAGCGGGATTCCTTCATCGCGGGGAATGCGACGGTCGTAGATGCGATCGGCTCCCTGCGGGCCATCGGGAATGACGGCTCAGCGGCAGCTGACGTTGCGCTCGCTGACTACTTGAGCGATGTCGAAAAGGTTGCTACGTCACCGGCCGCATACCGTGCAGTTGCCGATGACCCGATCGGCATCATGCTCTTTGACCAGGAGCGGGATACCAAGTTGCGGCAGTTCTACCTGACCGCCAACGCGAATCCTGACCATCCGGATTGGCTCAAGGCTGTCATCGCACAGACGGTTCAAGTATCGGCCCGCGGTGATGCTCCATTCCGACTGACTTCGCTGGCCAAGGGAGCTGCTGAAGACGAGGAAGCAATGGACGCCTTTTCAGTCAGCGATGTCGTGCGAATCGCCTACGACAATCACCCGCTCTTTCAGCAGACTTTCTTTGACGATCTACAGCTTGCCGAGGACGACCGTCGTCCTGCGCCGGTCGTGGTCGCGCTCTTCCGTGAACACGGAGATTTGATCCGTCTGGCCACCGGCCCAAAGGGGAATGTGCCGAGGTCGGAGATTCTCGACGTCCTATTTGCGAACGATGACTTTCTCGAGCGTTGGTGGATCGAGAGGGGCGAGTCCAATAACGCCACGCTGGAGTTGGTGGCTCATTTTGCAGACCTTCAGAAATCCAAGCCGGGCGTGTGGCGCGAAGCGAGGTACTCGCCGCTGGCGCTGCGGCTTGAGGAGGCAGCACCGCGGCATGCCAACGAGGTGCTCGAGGAATACGGTCCGGATGACATCGCGACGCTGCTACTGAGCGGGTATGAGGAGTCGGCAGCGAAGGCTACCGAGGCCGTCGCTCGATTCGGGGATATCGCAATCGTCGTGCTGCAGATGTATGCGGATGAGGCAGGAGAACATGAAGGCTTATTTCATCGCGCTCTTCGGAATCCGGAGGTAGGCGTACGCGTCGTGCCATTTGTGGCCTCTAAGGGAGACGACGGCCTTACGAAACTTGAAAGCGACACCGGTTGGTTGGACAAGTATTTCTATCCGGATGGCCGGCCTCGTGATGACGTGGTGTGGTACGAGGCAGTTCCAATCGTCGGAGCTCCGGCGAAAGTAGCAGCGAATCTGGTGCATGGTCATCCCAATACGTGGGAAGAGCTTGGGTGGGCCGCTGTGGATGTTGCGGACGGGGCGTTGTTGGTGGCAACCTTCGGCGCGAGTGCCGCCAAAGCACCGGCGCAGCAGGCGGCGAAGCAAGCTGCCAAGCAGGCAGGGAAGCAAGCCGCGAAAGCAGCCGCAATTCAGAGCGGTCGTCGACTCGCCACCAACACGACGCGCTTGGCGGCCCGCCAGGCTCGGAAGCAACTGGGGCGTTCCCTCTTGCGAGGCGCTGCGGCCTTACGGCTTGTGGGCAAGGCGGCGGCAATCGCAGGCAAGGCCGTCAGCGCTGCCTGGAAGGCCTTCAAGTATGTGCTGTCGGCGACGTACAAGGCCTGCGCGACGGTCATCCGGACTGCGGATGATATTCGCAAGGTGTGGGGTCGGGTTCCGCAGTCGGTGCGTCGCGCAGTGTACGGGGGGCTCCTCGCATCCACGATGTATGTGAGAGTGCGTGATCGAACCTTGCCTAACGCGCATCTCGTGGGTGAGGAGCTAGGACGATTTGCAGGAAAGACCGTCACGGCAGCCGGAAAGACCGCGGCAACCATGTTTGCCGCCGCGATCGACGAGGTGTTTGGGCACCCTCCTCAATGGCTCGTGGGTTGGATCGCGTATGCAAGCATGTGCGTCGTGACGGCCGGTATCGCATGGCAGGCGCGGCCTTGGCTCAGGCGGAGGGTCGTCTATGTATAAATCAGCGACAGCAGCAGTCGGACACCAGCAGGGACAGAACCATAGTCGGCAGGTCAAAGTGTGCATGCTCGGCGCCAAGGGCGCCGGAAAAACCTGCTTCCTCGCAGGGCTCGCGGTTTTGTCGGAGCCGAATCGGAAGTCCATCATCACAGCCATCCACGACGATCCGGAGACGGCTGACTATCTGGATAGTCTACAGGCGACGCTCCGTAGCGGTGCATGGCCGCCGCCTACAACGGCGACCGTTGTCCTCGATATGACCGTGATGGTTGAAGGGGCTGCGGTCGATCTGCGAGTCGTTGATTATGACGGTGAGGACTTCACGGGAGCACTGCGTACGCTCGATCGGGAAAGTGTCGAGAAACTTTACCAGTTCACGCGCGAAGCCGACATTTTTCTGCTGCTCTTCGCGCCGCAGCGGGATCTCATGGACGACGGGTCGGCTGAAAAAGCCAAGACCCTTATCGAACGGCAGCGAGCGCATCTCCAAGCAATCGCGCAAGTGTGGAGGGAGAAGGTCGGCCAAAACGAGACGCCCGCCGGCAACTCCAGGCCCGAATTAGGGCTCGTCATTACGCAGTGCGACCGTGTGCCGGGACTCAAATCGCCCAAAGCCGCGAAAGCGTATTTCGGTGTTCATGCACCGAATCTCGTCGAACGACTCGCCGAGTACGCAGCATCGGTCAATTGTTTTGCGCTGTCTGCAATCGGCCCGCCAGCTGCGGCGGGTACGTCCGCCAACACGCAGGCCATGGACCGGCCACCGCCGTCGATCAGCCCGTTTGGCTATGAGCCGCTGTTTCGCTGGATCCGAGGTCATCAAGCCCGGAAGCGGTGGTGGCGGAAGCCGTGGGTTGTTGGTCTGGCGGCCGCCACGGTGGCGGTTGCCCTTACAGGGCCATTCATTGATAGGGCGATGCGCTCGTCCCGCGTGCTGGCAGTACTGGACAGTCCGACACTCACGGACATCGAAAAGGTGCAGCGATCGGGCGGGTGGGTCAATCAAGCCGTCGCCCGCCGCCGCTCGGACTTTCTGCGCGAGGTTTTGGCGACACTCGACGAGCAGTTGAAGGCGGCAACGACGGATGACGACTTTCAGCGCCTTCGCGTCGAGGCTGAGGCGCTGAGCGACAAGACGTGCGACACCGGATCCTTCCGGGGCGAGTTTTCCGAGTTCTCCACGCGAGTGAAGGCCCGGGAACGCCAGTTGCGGCTCGACGTGCTGGTCGATGGCTACAACTCCCAGCCGCGGCCCACGGCGTTCGTCGATCAATGTCGCCTTTTTGTGGAGGAATATCGGTCTGGCGACGATGTCGAGAAAGTGCGGCGAATGCTCATTGGCGTCGTTGATGAGCGAATTCAAGATCGACGTGACACGATCAAGAAAATGCCCCTAGGCACCAGCAGTCAAGTGGCAGCGAAAGCCAATGCCATTTTTGAATTTACGCGTGAGTTCGAGCGTCAGTTGTCTGAAGAAGTGGCCAGCATGCGCAAGGCCGCGGAATTGGCCCGCCTAGCTGCCGGCCAAGGCAAGCAGGGGCAGTGGGAGGTGACTCTCGTGCGGTCTGGCGGGCTGGCTACGCCATATGGACAGTACGTGGAACTCTCGAAGAGCCGCAGTGCGGAACCGACGTATACGTTCAAAGACGGCAGTGGAGCGACAAAAGATAAAACGTGGTCAAGTTCTTCGGCGTTGATCGCATGGCAGGCCAGTGATCCGCTGTGTGTCCAACTAGTTCTTGACGGATGGTGGAATGTGCCCATTGGATATCTGGAAGATAAAGGTCCAATGGCGATCGGGCTGTTTGTCGGGAAGCATGTACTCAATGTTGTGCCCGACAGTGAGAAGTATGTCGCTGAGCCCTACGTGGAGTTCCGTCTATCTGCTCCCGGGGGGGCCCTAGTGACCAGCGAGGATTGGCAGGCCGTGCAGGACTTCATCGTACCCGGAAACCGTTGGTAGCCGAATCGTGAGCCCACAAGGATTACCCACGGCTGCCTTCGGCAAGTCTGCGAGTGGCGATGACGGCTTTCGTATTCTCTGGAGCAGCCCGGGGTTTCCCGAGGAAGCGCGACGCGTTCTGGGCGACATGGCCAAGAGTTTTGGCCTAAAAGGGGATGGGGGCGAGGCTCCATATGCTCCGTGCTATGCGCTTTGGCCAACGCGGACGCCCGGAGGTTGGGTGGCTGCCCGTCTGCGGGACGCAGGCAACGACTCCTTTGGCCGTCCGCACACGCTGCGAATCGATGCTGTGTATGTGCCGCACGAAGACTTGGCACTTGCGTCAGGTTTTTTGCAGTCCTCCGCGTGGCCGAGCGGTGATTGGCAGGAGGAAAGTGCCGCCGTGACGTCATTACCGACGGCAGACGACGTGCTATTCCAACGCATGACCCGCGACTGGCAAAGTAGCCGTCGCCCAAGCGTCCTCCGCGCATTCCACCGTTCGTACACGAGCAGCTTCGATATCGACTTGGATTCCGCAGGTGACGTGGTGCGGCTCCGGGAAGAGTCGCAGGGCGCTGCGCCCGTCGAAGCCACTCCGCCGCAAACGAAGCCTGGTACATCTTTGCACCGCAGCTCCCGGCCAAGCCTGGAAGGAACCCTCATGAAGTCATTGATGTCCGGCGTGGTCGGGCTCGCCGTTGGCGCCGTAATCGCTTACGGGTGGCATGTCTGGTCAGCAAATGAGGGAGCGCGGCGGCACGAAGAGGCTCTTCGTTCGCTCGCTGCTGATCGCGACGCAGAGCGTGCCAAGGCTGAAGATGCAGCGAAACGACAGGCTAGGCTTGAGCAGGACAACAGGAAGCTGACGATTCAAGTTGAGGAGGCACGAGAAGGAATTCAGACGGAAAACACCTTTGCTCGGGTCGCAAGTGCGTATGGCATCGGCAACGCAGCCGAACTCCGGCAGGTGTTGGAGCAAGTTCGCGGCGTGCGGCAAGGTGATCACTCGCCAGAAGTTCGTTTTCCCCGCTTGATGAACGATATGGAGTCTCTCCTTAACGACATGCAACGCACTTGGAAGCTGCGGACGCCCGCTGCCCGGCCAGTGCCAGCGGAGTCACCCTAGTGCGCACGGGTGTCGGTGAAGAAGGACGGGCAGGGGAACAATCACGTCGATAGGCCTGATCTGCTGTGACCGGGTTGGTGTCCATGGCACCGCAGTCCTAAGCGTCGCAAGGGAATAGTGGTGCGCAAGACGCACCCTTGCGGCGGATATCGCGGGCTCCACAGCCAGTGTCCTGGTCAGCGCAAGCCATTTGAGGCGGTGGCTTTTGTCCCGTCGTGCCGGGCCGGAGGTGCGCTGGAACGTGCGTTCGTTGGCTTGCTACGCCACGTGTGGCCGGCGGAGTCTCCGGCCTGCTCCTCAATCGCGAATCTCAGTCGCGATGCATCTTCCTTGAGCGTCTCGAGTTGTGTGGACAAGTCATCGACGCTGGCGGCTATATCGCTTGCGCAACGTCCAGATTGCAGCCATGCGAACTTGGGTGCCCGAAGCACAGCCTCTACAGCACGATCGCAGCGCAGTCTGGCGACAGAGATGAAAAGAACGATGGACGCGGGTAGCATCGCTAGCAGGAACAGCGATACAAACTGAAGATAAAAAGTGGTCGGCAACCACTCTCGCAGGTAGGCCGTCTGAAGAAGAAGCACGGCTGCCCAGAGGAGAGGAACAGCTGTCAAAACAGCCAGAAGATTGGTTAACCGGCGAGGCTTCCTGCCCTCCGATTCCACCTGCCTTTCAATCTCCGCGTCGAGCGATCGGCTGAGATCATCGACCAGGACGCTCGTGCGTCTGCTCGCCCTTGAGAACAGTGCAAGCCGTTTGGACCACTTTGCGCCGACGACCGGCACGTCGGCGGCGAGATCTTCGATGAGCCCGGTCGAGTCATTATCCCCCGGCTCCTTCAGGCGTGGCTCCAGTCGCAGCCCATGCTGCCGTATTGCTATGCCGATCGCACGCTCAAGGCCTTCATCGATAGCTTGAAGACGTTTTTCGTATCTCTCAATAACACGTGTGACCGCAGTCTCGACCCATTGAGAGGACATCCACGCGCGGGCAAGGCTCCAGAGTCGAAAGATGCTGAATCCGGCTGTGGCCCCGCGAAACATCGTCCAGGCGACTAAGGCGGTCTGAATCCGGGCCCGCAGCATCGCGACCAGAGATATTGGTGGCCACAAGCTGTGGGTTGCAGCAAGCCATACGCGTCGCTGAAGTTCAGCCCCCAGTTGCCCCACGAGTGACGGCCCTATGCCGCTGGCGCTGCGACCATCGCCCTGCCAGAAAATCTCTTGGTATTGGGCAGTCAGCGCATCGGATGGTTTGCTCACAATCGCGTGAAATCGGATCGCCAGGTTCGTGAGCCATGCTTTGTCGGACTCAGTGAAGGCCCCTTCAATCGCTGCTAACTTTCGGTCGTGCGCTGCAATGAAAACACGGTTTGCATGATCCTCGTTGAAAATGCTTTCTTTGAGACGAGTGAAGTCGAGAGTCCTCTGCTTCGAGTCAAAGACGTGCACCATCTCGTCGTCGACCGTTAGACCTACTTCGTGAGCTGTGTTTTTAATGGAGCGACGAATGTCATCGGGGTTCTGGTTCTCGCGAACGGTCGCTGCCAGCCACCACCGGCGGTAAAGGCCGTTGGCCTGCAGCCAGTTCCATGCATCCTTGTTTGAGTAGTTCCAACCCGAAACGACCCATACGGCGACATCTGCTGCATCGAGGATGGCGGCGGTGCGTTCGAGATGCTCGCTGATTGGGCCATTGATATCGGGGCAGTCGACCAAAACTAGGCCCTTAACGGGCAGCCTGTGAGGGACGATGTGGACGTGAGGCAGGCGTTTTCTGATTTCCGGTTCGAGTTCCTTGTCGCACGCTACAAGTGGCTGGGTCGTGCAGCAGCGATTGTCGTGGCCCACTGGGCTAACGTCGTCTTTCCCCAACAGTGTGTTGAAAAGCGTTGATTTGCCACCCCCTGTCGGGCCGCACAGCGCAATAATTGAATAGCCTCGTTCCTCATCTGGTAGGTCAAGCCGCGCTGCCGCATGAAGCCGTAGGGCAAGAGCGGGAATCCCTCCGAGGCGATCAACACGTGCGCGAAGCGCGAGCGCGCGATATGCCAGTTCCTGCACGAGTTCTGTCTCAAAATGGCTCATGACGGGCTGCCTGTTGACTCTAAAACGCCTCTGAGGCGGTCGATGGACTGTCGTAATGCCTGGTTTGCCGAAGTGGCAGTCCTGGCTGTGGGAAGCATTGCATCACGTGCGGCGGCATGGCTGCGCACAAGTTTGCCGGCGTAAGGATTCAGGATCTTTGATTCGAGCATGCGCGTCACCTGCCGGCGGTACTTGCGGATCCATTTTCGCCTGAGACGGTCGACACGTCGTCGGATGTCGGCTTGGGCGCCGGTCATCAGAAAGTCCGCCACCTTTGGGCCCAGAATGACTGCCGTTCCGCCTGCAACCGACTTTAGCAGCACGATGAGAGCAGTTCCGAGCCCGCCAACCGACAAGTCCCAGATCAACAGCCCGACGGTGCCGCCCGCGATCATCGGCGTGATGAGCGGCTCCGCGTACAGCAGTAATGCGACCAAGGCCCAGTTCCTCTCGTCGTTGCACCAGTCGGTGGCCTCGCGACGGACCTCCTTGTCCCATTTATTGGACAGATACTGGAAGTCACGAAGCGGCTCCTCCACAAACGCATCACACATCGGAGCCAGAGTCGCGGGATCGATGCCGTATCGGCGAGAGAGCGACGCTTCTTGATTGCTGACTAACGCGGCGCTTTCAAGAAGGCGTTCCGTGGCCGTCTTACGAATCTTGGCATCGGCTTCGTCAAAAGGGCGCGAGTCTTGTTTCGCCAGTAGGCCGAGAACGGTTTGCAGAAGTTTCCTGACAGGCCACCCCATCCACCTGAGAACTTGGCTTACCGAGTTGCCCTGAACTGCGTGGGCCTGTTCGATGGTAATTTCCAGAACCCTTGCCAGTGGCAAAAAGTGGCTTAGCGATTCCGTTGCGAGTGTCTTCGGTATGGCCGATTCGGCTAATTCCTTGAGTGTCTCGAGATCCCGGTCGATGGTGTCACTTTTGCGTTGAAAAGCCTGCAGCAGTTCGCTGGTGCGGGCTTCTAATTTTCTTAGCCGTCCAAGTTGCCGCTTTGCCCGACTCCGCGCGAGGTTTTGGGCGCTCAGCGCGGAGCCGAATGCTTCACTCGTAGATTCTCCCGAAGAGAGGGAAAGAATGTCTTCCAAGGCGGGTTGTGCCGAGTGTGAGCTGTAGAAAAACCGCGCATTGCTTGCGCGGGTGAGAACCGCTGTACCGAACGCGTCCTTTCGTTCGGGTGAAAATGCTTTGGAGTGTGGCAGTAGGCGAGAAACCAAATCATCTTTGAGGCGATGTGCCGTCTCCAGAAGTGCGTCTCGAGAAGTAGCATGAAGCTGTGTCACCAGAACGACGACATCACCATCGGCAAGCATCGACAGAACTTCCGCAAATGCTTCGACCACCAATTTGTTGGCATACGTGTGTACGGAGCAGGTAAAGACGAGTCGGTCGGCCAGCGAAATAACTCGTCGAGCGCGTTCGTGATTATCTTCGACGGCACCATCTATATCCGGCAGGTCGCATGCGATGACGCCGTCCAGTCGGGACTCCGTGTAAAGCAGGCGGTTTAAAGGGGCGTCGCGGTTCCTCGCATCGTCGGGGTGCTCACGCTTGACAAGCTCCATTCCCGGCAGCAGCGAGCATGCATCATCAAGCATCAAGTCCGGTGGGATTCCCAAGCAGGGCACAAAACTGCATGGGCGGATCGAATTGCTTGTTGCCGTGTCGATGCCGGTAAGCAGTTTGAAGACGGTGCTTTTGCCAGCGCCGCTAGGACCTACGAATGCGACAAGCGGCACTGGAGGTAGAGCATGAAGCTCTTGTGCGACCACCGGCTCGAGGTCGGCGCATTCCTGCCCTAGGTACTTGCCAAGAGCGGGGAGTGCTTGCCAGAGGGCTTCAATCGTGGCGGTGGCCAACGCCGAGGAGGGAGCGGTGTTCTCTTGCGTGGAGTCGTCCATTGATACCACCTGCATAGTCTCCGGGTGATCGCGAGGCAGCAAGGCAACCCGTCAGCGTTTCCCTAATGGGGCGCGAATAGAAACGTGGGGCGGAGCATTTTGCGGTCGCGCTGCCGCGATTCGCAGTCAATTGGCATGCTGTTCATTCTGAACCGCCGCCATCTGGCCCCGGTAGGCTACCTTCTTCTAGGGGGGATAGCCAGCACCGCGATTGAGCTGCTCATTCGGTTCGCGGCAGGCTTCCGTTACGATCTCTCGGCCGCAAGCGTTCTGCTGGGTGAGCAGCCGGCTCGCCAAGCGTGGAAGGCGAGGCATCTTCCGCGTGAAACGCAAGCCCGCTCAACGTCGCTTAACTTGGCGAAGTATTGCGGTAATGCGTGAGTTGGCCCAAAGCCCGACGCGCATTCCCGGAATAGATTACTTCTTGTCGCCACCAGCGGCTTTCTTGCCGGTGCCGTACAGGTCTTTGCCGACTTCAGTACCAACACCAGTGGCAACACCCACGCCAGCGGCAGTCCCAATTTTCTTAACAACCGAGGGGCTGACACGGCCGCAGCCGACTGCAGCCGATGCGAGCATTGCTGTTGCAAGAGGAAGGATAGTAAGCCAACTTCCAGATAAATGAGTTGCCATCGGATTCTCCTTGTCGGTACCCATCCAGGCGAGGGGGAAGTCTACCGTATTGAAAACGCTTTCACCAGAGTTCTCGCGAAGACTCGGGGCTGACTGATACCAAAGGAAGGGGCAGACGGTTCGCGGGGCGAGGCGTGGTCCTAGGGCGCACGCCACGGAGCCGCAACATGGCTAGCACACGACGCTGCCGTTTGGAGTAGTAATAGAGGCCACGATGGCGGCTTTGCCATGTATCGGATGAGCGATGACACCTGTGGTTACGTCCCAGGATCGCTCGCTCGCTGCCAAACGTACATCGGCCGGACCTATGGCATTCGCTACCGGATCGATGACGAGAAAAGATATTGCTGTGAACTTCTCAACAAGGCTCTTCGTAACGCGACAGGCGAGCAGTTGCTCGGTGACTTGACTGGGATGACCTGTCGGGCCGAGGTCACAGCCGTACCCGGACGATCGCCTCCGCCGTAGCCGGGCAAAGGGCCATCTGGTTCATCGTCTCCGAGTGGGTTACCGGCCCGCCGCGAATGCGGCTGAATGCGTCGGCAAAGTCTTTTGGCTTCTTCTTCAGCCGATTGTGGAGGGCGGCGTAGCGGTCGCAGATCTCGCAGTCTTCACCTTGATAGTCCTCGCCGTTGTGATGGCGGTGTGCGTCGAGCACAAAGTGGTTCGTTTGGATGAGGGGCTTGCCCGGCTTAGGCCTTCGCCTGAGGAAGGTATCCGCCGTGCTCTCGATGACGACTTGCTCCTCCGGCTTCGTGCCCACGGCGTGGGCGAAGAAAGAGGTCATGGTCTGGTATTCCGTGAGCCTGCGCACAAGCGAAGGGAACGTGAGCGATGAGTCGCAAGCCTTTCGCAGGCGATGCATCGCCGGCCACTGGAAGAGTTGCGGGCTCCCGGTGGCGGGTGCTTGATTGAGCGTGACGGCCCACTCGCCCACCCGCATCGCGGAGAGCACGCCGACGCAGCCCAGAGGGGCAACGTTGACATAGCTATTGCCGCCGTTGTGGAAGCGGGTCATCACGGTGTAGCGGCCCGTCGACTCGGGGAGAGCCCAGTCCATGTTGCGAACGAGAACGGGAGAGCCCTCGACCGTGACGCTGAAGCTGGAGCACGCCCCGAACAGACCCTCAGTACCCACGGTCATGTCGTACGTGAGATTTGCAAGAAAGAGTTTGCTTTCGGGAAGCCCGCTCGCGTGGGCGAGGCCGCGGATTTCGGCCTGGTAGTCCTCGCCGAACGACCGTGCGATCGTCGTCGCGAGTTTTCCGGTGATTCGGCTCCCGCCGCTCAGCAGCGGCTTGATAAGTGACTTCGAAAGTGGTTTGAGGAAGGCGGGGATGTACCAAGCAGAAGAGTCCACCAATTCGTCTACACAGTCGTGGGCCATCGCTTCGATATCTCGAAGAAAGCGACCTAGCTTCGCCTTGTTACGCCGGCCGACTTCTTGCCAGCGGTCGTAGGGATCAGCGTCGAGGTCGATGTCGTAGACGGGGCGTTTTGTGCGGTTGTAGTCAACGAGCGGCATGAATGTGGCTCCCTGGGTTAGGCGGTAGTGTACTACCTGCGGGCGGCCACGCGGCAAGTGGCTCCGAGGCAGGCATAACGCGAGGGGGAACACATGCTGGGTGACTGGTGTTCGTAGGACTGAATCTTCTCAGAGTTGATACGCCAGTAGCCGTTTTCCTGTTTCACGGCCACGAGTGACACAACATCGAAACGATCTTGGGAGAGCACCAGCCGATATTTGACGGCGACCTCACCTGTGGTTTTTCCTGCCTTGATAACCTGTGTATCGAGTAACTCCATGGCCACGTCATGTTGGACGAAATGAATCGCAGCCTGCTTGCGAATCTTGGATTTCGTGCTGCCTGTGAAGCAGTTGACGAATCCGTCGAGGTTCTCCGAGTTCGCTGCCTCAACGGCGTTGCTGAGGCAATCGTGAATATCCGTCTCCTCGATGGTGTGAGCGGCAACGCGAACTCGGGGTCGCAAGAGTGCCGGTGTCGCGTCGCCGCCCAGGAAATCCTCAGCGGTTGCTGGCAAGGCCGAAAAGCCTATGAGCACGAGGCCCGCGACGCTTACGACCATTGAGGCCCGGACGCTGGCATGTGTCATTCGTATCGCTCCTTAGTGGTGATCTGGGAATCACCCGATTATCCGGGGGCGAGGGACAACCTTGGTCCGCGGGCCTATGTGCCGGCGGGGGGCAGGCCGACGGTCCGGAGGCCCACCGGCGTGCCAAAGTTCCCGGAAAAAGCAGCCAAAACCCAAGCGGCTATGGCTTAGCGGACTCGGCTGGCTGCTCAATTGCGATCTTGTGAGAAAAGACGGGCTCCAGTTGCGGTGCCCTGGCTAGATCCCGTGGTGTGATCATCTCGCGATCGACAGGGACTGGCCCGTTCTCGATCTGCCGAATTAGGGTCTCATACGGCCCCCAGTTCATGTCGCCAAACTTCACGAGGGTGCCGAGTTGCTGGCCGTCGGTGGCGTCTCTGAAAGCCTTGAACACGAGTTCCGAGCAGTAGATCTTTTCGTCGTCCATCCGGTAGCGGATGTCGTATGGCCGTCCCAAATACTTTTCGCAGCACCTGAGAGTTTCAGGGATGTGCGCGCGGCTCTCCGCGCGCAGCCTGTAGACCGCGAAGCCGCCACCGCGCCCCCTCAACAGAAATGTCCTCAAAGGCGTTTCCGATACGCCTCGATACGCTTCGTACACGATCCACTGGCCGTCGCGGCTGCCGATTATGCCGCAGTGGGAATAGGGCGACCCAGTGACGCCCTCGATGGCCCAGACGACCGGGCCATGCGGGAGCGACTGGAAGATGACATCGCCCTCTTTGGGCTCGTACTTCAAATAGCCCGCGTACGCCGCCCACGCGTTCCAGACGCCCGCCCCGGCCCACACCAAAGTGAGCGACAGTGGCAGTGCCACGACTAGTCCGAAGATCAACCAACGCCAGCGAAAACGTTGGCGTTGTGTGTGCGTAAGGTTTGTCGGAGTGGTTTCAACAGAGATCATGTGCGCGTCCGCGAGAGTATTTGAGATTATGGCAATTGTGACGGGATGCAGCAGCCAAGCGGTTTTGCCATGAATGCGCAAATTGTTTGCGCGGGTTTGTCCAACGGTCACCATTTAGGAACTCCCGAATGGTGACCGTTGGATCATCGGTACCGGCTGCCTGGCCGGCAGCCGGTACCGATGGATTTTCATGCCTTGTCGTCGGGACTACGACTCACTTGCGTCCGTCCGACCCGTGGCCCCGTTTCAGCGGAACGACAATCTCGCCCTGACCCCCTGCGGCCGGGCCCGCAGTGGCCCCCCGATCTACGTCGTTAAGATAGCCCCACAGCCCTCGCGACGCATCGTCGCCATTGGGCTCGATCCCTTTGCCAATCGCCGCCAGGGCGGGGAGGGCATTGATGGTGAAATTGGCCACCATTTCGGGCCGCTTGCCGTTCTCCGCCGGCCTGGCCTCGAGTACCACGTCGCCGGTCAGGGCGTGAAGTACCGGGGCAGCGATGCCGACGTCGGACTGGAGCACTTCCCGAAGCCGGTTGAGCTCGGCCAGGACGTCCTTCTCCTTCACGCGAGTGATTGGTGGCCGCTGGCTCCGCCGGCGTTGCTCCACCAGTTCTTCCCGCATGCGGTCGAGATCCTCCTGGAGCTCCTTCACCTTCGCCACGATGGACCGGATGGCCGCATCGCCCTCCATGTCCACCAACTGATCATTGACCCGGGCAATCTGACGCTCCCGGGCGGCGATGGCATTTTCCAGTCGTTTGGTCGAGCCCTGCGGTCGGCTCACCGCCTCGGCCAGGAGCGAGTTGACGTCCGCCGTGAGGGCGGCAGTGAACTCCTCCGTGAAGAGCGTCGCCGATACGGCCCTGAGGACCGCGTCGTCGATGAGTTTGGCCGACTTGTAGCCCCGGTTCGTGCAGCCCTTGATGCCGCTGAGGGCATTACGGCAGAAGAAACTCTGATACTTGCCCGACGAGCGTCCCAGGATCATCGGGTGGCCACAGCCTCCGCAGATCGGGCGGATCAGCGTCTTCGGATAGACCTCAGGCCGAAACTCCCGCTTGTATCGGTCCGTCGCCTTGCGGCCGAAGGACTGGGCCGCGAGGTTGAGCTTCTTCTTAACCGCGTCAGCCAGGTCGTCCGACAGAATCCGCAGGTGCGGCGACTCACGGCGGAGCCACTGGTCCTCGGGCAGTTTCACGTAGCGGACCCTGCCGGTCTGGCGGTGCTTCTCCTGCCGTGTCGTCCGGAAGACCTCCCGGCCGACGAGCCGTTCTCGCGCGTAGAGGGTGCGAATCCGGGTGTCATCCCACGTGTGCTTGCCGCCCACACCGTGCTCGTTGAAGAGCCGGGCCACGTCGAGAGGGCTCTTGCCCTCGTGCGCAATCATTTCCGCGCCCCGTCGGATCCAGTCGGCCGCCTCGGGGTCGATCTCAGCCCGCTTCTCCACCGTGCCCTTGTGGGTGTAGACCACATTGCCGGCGGCGTCGGTGACGGGAACCATTCGATAGCCCACCCCGGGTGGCTGGATGTTCTCGCCCCGGCGAAAGGCATCGTCCATGCCTCGCTTCACTTTGGACTTGAGTTGGTCGATGAAGGCGGCATGGATCGAACTGAGCATCGGTAGCATGAGCGACGACTGCGGGTTGGCACTGTCGAAGCCGTCGCTGGCACCAATCAGCCGGGCCCCCATGTCGGAGACCAGTTCCTCGAGTTTCAGCGAGTCGATCGTGTTTCGGCTCATCCGCGACAGGTCGTCGATCAGGAAGAATGCCACGCCGGTCTCGGCCCGCCGTGCGACGAGCGCCTTGGCGACGGCAAAGCCCCGGCGAAACGGCACCGTGCCGCTGACGGCGGCGTCGGCGCACACGTACTCCCACGGCACGAGAACATCCTCGCGCCGGGCCTTGCCGAGCACGTTGATCAACTGCTGATCGAGCGACCTCGGGTTCGAGCCCTCGTCGCTGAACCGGACGTAGGCCGTGCCGAAGGCTACCCAGACCTTCCGGAGGCGACCGGGCTGGAAGACGTCGATAGTCTGCTGCCTGAACCGCCGCTCAAAGCCCTCGGCCATGGTCTTGAGCGTGGCTTCGGAGATTTCGGGCACAGCGGCCGTGCCGACCAGGTCCGGCCAGAGCCGGGCCTGCGTCTCGAGGTAGGTGCGGGCGAGTTCGAGCAGTTCCGGCCGGCCGGGTAGGCCAAAGTCGTCACTGCGGGTGCGGCCGCGGTTGGAGGAGGGGGAGGGTTGGGAATCGTCAAACGAAAAACCGCCGGCTCTGCCGGCATCATTGTTGAAACGAAACATTGTTAAAAACCTCGGAGGCGATTGAATTGCCTCCGGGGTGGAGCAGGGGGGCAGGCCTTTTGGCCCGCCCCGTCAGCCGCCTTCGCTTTCACGCCGAGATGCCGATCGCTCCCGCACCGCATCCCCGTCGAACCATATCTGGAACGGGAAGGGGTATGGGCAGAGACCTGCGGTTTTCTCGGGCGTTTTGCGAATGTGCTGCCTCATGAGGGAGCGCACGTTCGGGGTCGCCCCGACTGGTTGATAGCCCTAGGAAACAGGGCCAATTGGATTTGCCGACGTTCGGCAGTGCTCAGGGATGAACCCGAAAACGGGGAAAAAGAAACGGGGAAATCCCGTTTCCCCGTTTTTGTCTCCCGGGAGGCGCTGAAATGGGACGGAATCGTCGGCATTCTTTACCGCAGGTGCGGCTTCACTCTGGCTCCGGACACGCCCGGGTCAGGATCAACGGCACCGAACACTGGCTGGGCCGGTTCGGGTCCCCTGAGGCTCAGGCGGCGTATGACCGCCTCCTCGCCGAATACCTCGCCAACGGTCGGCAGGTTGCCCCCAAGGCGGAAAGGCAGGAAAGTCCTCCTCCAATCCCGCAGCCTGAGGCAGTGCCAGCCAACCCCAGCCAGAAAGCCCGGAAGAAATCTGCTAGTCCGAAGAGGCCACCCCGGGACCGTTATGAGGACGCTGCGCTCAACCGCTGCATCAGGCGGGCCTGTGAGAAGGCAGGGATTCCACGATGGACTCCTCTGCAACTTCGTCATGCAGCCGGAACCGAAGCAAGAAGTGTTGGCGGTGGACTGGATGCGGCACAGGCGAGGCTGGGCCACAAAAACGCCAACATCACGCAGGTCTATGCCGAAGTCTCCCGCGAGAAGGCGGCAGAGTTGGCGCTCAAGTTGGGCTGACGTTCAACGCAGTCGACGGGTCGTGACCGTGTCTGTGAATCTCTGCCCTTATGAAGCGTTGCCGGTCAGGCCGCTTTCAGCCGACGGCGCTCAAGCAATCCCAGCGAACCCAGCACCAAGGCCAGAACGCTCCCAAGGCTATTCGGGTCGATCTCAGGGACGGGGGAGGGAGTAGTGGCGGTCGCTTCGATACTGAACAGCAGAGGCAACCCAGGATACGAGCCCCAGCTGCCGCCGTTTCCGTTGTTGACGGCATAAGTGTTGGTCGATGGGATGCTCCACACCCCGGTTGATGTAATCGAACCACTATAGTCGTAAATTTAACCGTAGCTTCCGTCCCCGGAAGACACGCCCGCTACGAGCCAGTAGGTCGTGGATGGGTCGAGACTGATGCCGGTCGAAGTGTAGGTGTACTGTCCTTCCGACTCAGGGTTGGCGGAACCACTCAATGTGCCAAGCGAACTGCCGGGTACGTCTGTCGCGTTACTGTACAAATTAACGAACAGATTTCCTGAAGGGTTATACGCTTTGAAGAACAACGTCGCACTCGTAAGCGTCCACGCCTGATCGTTGGTCACGAAACTCTGGGCAATCCAAGGGCTAAGAGAAACGTCATTAGCATCCGTTTCGGTCACAGTCAGATTCGAAAGCACGACTTCCGCCCGTGCAGGGACGACGAGACAGGCCAGTGCAGCCAGCCAAAGGGAAAGCGTCTTAAACGAGATGCGAATCATGATCGTGGCTCTTGGGATGCGATGGAGGGCGTGGCCGGAATTGCGGCCCTGTTGTTGCATCCGGCCCTAACCGTGCCAAATAAATGGTCCCACGCCATTGAAATGCCCGTAAATCACGGATTCGGGAGAGGTTTCTCCGCCGTTTTCAGCCTTTGCGCATCCCACCCGACCAGCTCCGGCGTTTGCTCCTCATGATTCGCCCCGCTGGGCCGCGACGGGGCACCGCGGGCTGACACCGAACGGCGGGCAATCCCTGCGGGATCGGCCGGCTTTTCCGCGGCCGACGCTGCCGGTTATGCCAGCGGTGGCCGGCAACGCCGTCGCACATCCACGCCGCGGGCGGGACCGGACGATGGCTCCCTCCACTTCGGTCGCAGCGTCACGGATGACTCCCGCCCGATTTTTTCTCGCTATCGATCAGGAGCAGCAGCAATGCTGATGCAACGATTCACCCGGCTCGTCGCCGTCGCCGTCCTGGCCGCGTCCTCCGCGGCCTCCGTCCGCGGCGAGGATTCCTTGCTCTTCGAAAATGAAAACCGGTTCTATCTTGCCCCGATCGTCGGTGCGTCGTGGGGCACGCTGATCAACCATGAAATCCCCGAACCGGGCGAGCCCCGCGAGCCCGGCCAGACCGTCATGGAGGGGAACCTCTTCACCGCGGGCGGCGCCGCCGGCGTCGCCTTGGCCCGTGAGTGGGGTCAACTGCGGCTCGAGTTCGAGGGCCGCTACCGCGACAACTTCGGCTTCTCGCGAAATTTCGGAACTGCCAGTTTATCCGTGCAGACCACCGACAACTGGTCAACCATGGCCAACGCATGGCGGGACTTCTCGATCACCAACCGGCTCGGAATCTACGCCGGTGGCGGTATCGGAGCGGGCGGTTACGGACTAAGACCCTCCGAAAACTCAAGCCTTCCAATCTCACTCTCCGGCTCCACGATGACCGCGTTTGCCTGGCAGGCCGGTGGTGGCGTCCTCTACGCCCTCAACGAACGCATGTCCCTCGACCTCGGGTACCGCTTCTACTCGATCGGCCCGGGTAACTCGACGCTGCAGGCCGACATTCTCGGCCAGCGGGTCGGTTCCTGGGTGGTCAACACGTCGTTCGATTCCAGCGAAATGCTTCTCAGTCTGCGGATCTACGAGCCGTTCCGCAGCTGGCGGTGATCCCCGGCCGAAGAGATTGAAGCCGAGATCACGGCCTATCGTGCGGAGCGGCGTCGTGCGGCTGGTGCTTGACACGAACACCGTCGTATCAGGCCTCATTTGGGGCGGGGTGCCAGGGCGACTGATCGACGCGGCTGCGGCCGGCACGTCCGACAGAATTCGCAGGTGCGGAACGTCCCGCCAGATCCATTCCGATGCGGGCAAGTGGATCACCTTCTTCTTGCCCGTCTGGTCTCGAGGTAGGTGCGGGCAAGGTCCAAGAGCCCGGACCGCTCGGGCAGGCCGAAGTCAGCGCTGCGAACCCGGCCCCGACCGGTTGTTGAGGGGAGGGAAGAGGAGGAATCGTCAAACGAAAACGAGCCGGCTCCGCCGGGGTTGAAGGTGATATCCATGATGGGTGAATCCCGCGGGGCGAACTACTAGTTCGCCAACCGTTGGAGACACGGGCCGGAAGAAGGGCACGCGAGGGCCGTTGCGGGCCGTCATGTGACCGTCCTTCCGGCGGCACCCTCGACCACCAGCCGCAGCACTTCCTGCCCCTCGAATTCGAGGTATTCAGGGAAGATAGCCAGGGTGGCGATGTGACCTGCCCCCCTTAAACGGCACCACATTCAGAGAGAGAATCTCTGGCGGTGCAAACCAAGGGAGGGCAAGAGATGCCACGAGGGAAGAAGTTCACG
>Ga0208856_1000337_pt1 | contig 18917 bp, 13 predicted proteins | sample LakMenEpi13Jul12_FD_150690 | JGI IMG/M metagenome (GOLD analysis project Ga0208856, IMG submission 150690) | Freshwater microbial communities from Lake Mendota, WI - 13JUL2012 deep hole epilimnion (SPAdes) | ecosystem: Environmental > Aquatic > Freshwater > Lentic | place: Lake Mendota, Madison...
GGCTGGCCGCACTCGCGGCCCAGTCGAAGGAGGTGGAGGTGCTCGCCGCGGAAAACGCGATCGACCGCCGGCTCATCAAGAGCCCGCTCGACGGCGTGGTGGTGCAGCTGTTTCCGCACGAGGGGGAATGGATGCAGCCGGGCGACCCGCTCGCCCGTGTCGTTCGTGCCGACAAGCTGCGAGTGGAGGGCTATGTGGACGCGGCCCGCCTCAACCCCGAAGAGGTGAGCGGCCGGCTGGTGACGGTGGAGGTGACGCTCGCCTGCGGACGCCGCGAGTCGTTCAAGGGCAAGATCGTGTTCACGAGCCCGCTCGTGGAGAGCGGCGGCGACTACCGCGTGTTCGCCGAAGTGGAAAACCGCCAAGACCCCGGCTCGCAGCTCTGGCTCCTCCGCCCCGGCCAAACCGCCACCATGACGATCCACAAGTAGGATGTGGGGCAAGCGTCCCGCTTGCCAACAAAAGCCCATGGCAACCGAGACGGTTGCCCCACAAGCCAACCACCCCTCTTCCCAAATGTCTGTGGGGCACGCGTCCCGCTTGCCAAGCACTCACCCATGGCCTCCGCCGACGTCTTCCGCTCGAGCACGACCCGTCCGGTGGGCCTCCGCCGCCGTGGCGACCTCATCACCACGCGGCAGGTGTATCAAGGCCAGGCCTGGTGGGTGGTGAAAGACCCGATCGCGCTCTCGTATTTCCGGTTCCGCCCCGAGGAATACGCCCTCCTCGACATGCTCGACGGCGAGGCGAGCCTCGAAGACTTGAAGGATCAGTTCGAGGCCCGGTTTCCACCGCGGCGGATCAAGCTCGACGAACTCGCCCGGTTCGTGGCCACACTCCACCGCTCCGGCCTCGTGATCGGCGACAGGCCGGGGCAGGGGCCGCAGCTCTTCGAACGGCGCCGCCAGAAGACCCTCCAGCAGTGGAAGTCGTGGCTCGGCAACGTGCTCGCCCTGCGGTTTCGCGGCATCGATCCCGACAAGCTCCTCACCCGGCTCGATCCCTGGCTGGGCTGGCTCTTCGAGCCGCCGGCGATCGTGGCGATGCTCGTGTTTGCGGCGAGCGCGCTTCTGCTCGTGCTCGTGAACTTCGACACCTTCCAGGCGAAGCTGCCGGAATTCCACCAGTTCTTCGCCTCGGGCAACTGGCTCTACCTCGCGATCGCGTTGGCCTTCACGAAGGTGTTCCACGAGTTCGGCCACGGCCTCTCGTGCAAGCACTACGGCGGCGAGTGCCACGAGATGGGCGTGATGATGCTCGTGTTCACGCCCTGCCTGTATTGCGACGTCTCCGACAGCTGGATGCTGCCCTCGAAGTGGAAGCGGGCGGCGATCGGCGCGGCCGGAATGTATGTCGAGGTGATCCTGGCCTCGATCGCCACCTTCCTGTGGTGGAACTCCCACGGCGGCATCTTCAACCAGCTCTGTCTCGACGTGATGTTCGTGTCGAGCGTGTCGACGCTGCTCTTCAACGCCAATCCGCTGCTGCGCTACGACGGCTACTACATTTTGTCCGACCTGCTCGAGATTCCGAATCTCAAACAAAAGGCGAAGTCGATCACGAGCCGGATCATGAGCAAGTGGTGCCTGGGCATCAAGCAGCCCGACGATCCCTTTTTGCCGCAGCGGCGGCTCGGGCTCTTCGCCCTCTATGCCGTGGCGTCGGGCCTCTACGGCTGGTTCGTCTCGCTCTCGATCTTTCTGTTCGTGTGGAACGTGTTCAAGCCGTATCGGCTGGAGGTGATCGGCCAGTTCCTCGCCTTCATGGCCCTGTGGGGCTTGGTGGTGCGGCCGGTGCAGGGCATGATCAAGTTTCTCAACATCCCCGGGAGGCGCGACGAAGTGAAGGCGTTGAACGTGACGATCACGGCGATCGTGGCCGCGGCCCTGCTCGCCGCGATCGCGCTCATTCCGCTGCCGCAGCGGGTGTGGTGCGGGGCCGAATTGCGGCCGCGGGGCGAGGAGACGGTGTATGTGACGGTCGCGGGCCGCCTCGAGAGCCAGGCCGTGAAGGCGGGGGCGCTCGTCAAGCAGGGCGACGAGCTGGCCCGGCTGTCGAGCATCGACCTCGACCTCCAGATCGCGGAGCTCGAGGGGAAGGCGTCGGACGCTCGCGCGCGCCTGGCGAGCCTGGAGCGCGAGCGGTTCACCGACCCGGCGGCGGCCCTGGAGATCGGCACGGTGGAGAAGTCGCTCAAGAGCATCACCGAGCAGCTGGAAAAGAAACATAAAAACCGCACCGAGCTCGTGCTCCGCGCACCCCGCGACGGCATCGTGCTGCCCCCCGCGAGCGTGAAGGAGCAGCCCGAGGCTGCAGGCAAGCTGCCTGCCTGGAGCGGCAGCCCGCTCTCCCCGCAGAATCTCGGGGCGATGCTCATGGAGGGCACGGTGCTCTGCATGGTGGGGGAGCCGGAGAAGTTCGAGGCGGTGATGGTGGTGGATCAGTCGGAGGTGGAGTTCGTGGGCCGCGGGCAGCATGTCGATCTCCGGCTCAATTCGTTTCCGTGGCGCACGTTCACCGGCCGCGTGGAGGAGCTCGCGGAGACGCACATCGAGAGCAGTTCGGAACGGATGAGCGTGAAGGCGGGCGGCCTCGTGCCCACCGAGACGGATGCCTCGGGCCGCGAGATGCCGATCTCGACGAGCTACGAGGCAATGATGTCGCTCGACGACTCCGAGGCCGTGCTCACGCCGGGCATGCGGGGCACGGCCCGCATCCAGGTGGGCAGCCGCACGGTCGGCCAGTGGCTCCTGCGGCTCCTCTGGCAAACCTTCAACTTCCGCATGTAGGCAAAACATGGACCTCCGGTCCATTTTTGCCTTGCCGGCCTCCGCCGGCTGGCGTTTACCCGGCCTTCCGGGCCTGGCTTCAGCCCGTCGATGCCGGTCCGTGGTGCGTCACGATCCGTCCGTACGTGGCACGAGTTGGCCCTCGACGAACTGGTGAATCAACGCCGAGATCAGGCTTTGGTAGGGAATGCCCCGTTCAGACGCCTTCCTCTGAATGCCCGCCAGATCGTGGTCGGACAGCCGAATGTTGATTCTCCGATCCTTTCGCAGCGTGTTTTCGGCCGCGGCGGCGAACGCCGCGAGCACTTCCGCGCTCGGGTCATGGAGCACCAACTCATCGCGCTCGAATGCGTCAATGATCTCTTTTTCACCCGGACTCAACCTGCTGGCACGAGACTTCATCGCCGTCGCTCCTGTTCACTTCGGTATTGCCGCGTGGCTTTCCTGCTCGGAATGATCGTCCGCAGATGGATCACTTCACCCACGATCTCGTATGGCACCAAATGCACATAGTCATTCACGATCACGAATACAATCGACTGGCGCGGGTATATCTTCGGATTCGGATGCGGGGTGGTCTTCCACACGTCGCCGCGGCCGAGGTGCACAATGATCTCGTCGAAGGAGATGCCGCGGTGCTTTCGCAGCCAAGCATTTTTCTCTGGACGCCAATCGAACCGCATGGGAATAGTATGCCTATGAGGCACACGCGTGGCAAATCATGCGATCGGCTCGGCCTGGTAGCCCTGTCGTGGGACCGGCGTCCCGCCTGTCCGGAACGTCGCCGGAGGCGTACGCTCTTCGCATGCCCACGCTCGATCGGATCACGCTCTATCCCGTGAAGAGCCTCGACGGCGTCGACGTCGAGGAGGCCCGCGTACTGCCCTCAGGCGGCCTCGAATTCGACCGCCGCTGGCGGCTCGTGGATCTCGACGGCCGCGTGGTCAACGCCAAGCGCACGGCGGCGTTTCATCCGATCCGGGCGGAGTTCGACCTCGCCGAGAGGCTCGTCTCGCTCTCCCGCTGGGCTGATCCGCCCACGGCCGCGGCCGCCACGTTTCCACTCGTGCCGGGCTGCGATGGCCCGTGCGAATGGCTTTCCGACGCGCTTGGCATCGGCGTGCTCTTGGAAGAGCGGCTCGACGGTGGGTTTCCTGACGACCGAGACGCGCCGGGGCCCACGCTCGTCTCGACGGCGAGCCTCGTGGAAGTGGCCCGCTGGTTTGGCTTCGACCTCGCGGAGAGCCGGCGGCGGTTTCGGGCGAACCTCGAGATCGGCGGCTGCGACGCCTTCTGGGAAGACACGCTCGCGAGCCCGGCCCGTCCCGACCTCACGCCCTCGCTCACCGATCTCCCTGGCGACATTCCGGCCGATCCCTATGCCACGCTGCCGCCGCCGGAGCCGCAGGAGTTTTCGATCGGTGACGCCTGCTTCCGGGCCACGAACGTGTGCAAGCGGTGCGTGGTACCCACCCGTGACAGCAGGTCAGGGGCCGTCACGGCCCACTTCCGCGACGCCTTCGAAGCCCGGCGGAGCAGGGGCCTCCGACCGGATGTCGATGCGAGCGGGTGGGGGCACCTTTACCGGCTGGCGGTGAATACGGCGAGTGAAGGGGGAGCAATTCAGAACGACCAAGACGTCATGGTCGCATGATCTACGACGCCAGACTGGCGAACACGGCTGTCCGCACCGAGACACGCGGCTTTTGCTGCTGGAGCGCGGAACTCACGGCCACCGCGAGGTTGGCAGACCGACTCGCGGCCCTCCCAGAAGCGGGCGGTGAGTATGGATCGGCTGCCATGTAATTCACTCGATAGCCGATATCAGCGAACTGAGCGACGGTTACGCGGCTGACTGGCGCTCCGGTAATGCTGGGGTCACCCGCATGCACCATCGCCTCAAAACCGAACACGCTGTCCCGCCAATGCGCACCATAACTTCCGTCACCGGGAGAACCTTGCTCATACAGCGGCACACCGGTGTCCGACCGTCCAAAAATCTCGTTGAACGCCTGCGTCGCCTGCCGGCCGAGGAACCGTGGATCACCGGAAGTCCCACCTGTCAGGCTCAATCGTGACCACATCGTTGGGCTGAAGCCGAGCGAGTGAGCGAGTTCGTGGACGATCGTGTCGTATATTCCCGGTCGATCTGCATAGATGGAATTCATCACCATTTCGCCCAGGTAGGGCAGTCCACCCGGCCCCGGCCGAAATGCCAGCGACCGAGCGTACCCCAACAGTGTTGGCGAGAGCGTCTGGAAACTCACACGAATCTCGAAATCGTCGATCAACCGCCCTTCGTGCATGATGTCGGGAACGTCGCCAACGATGATCGACTGCCACTTTGCAACCGCCCGCTGGACCGCTGCAGTCCAACCGGGCTGCATTGGCGTGAGATAGCTTACGGTGATTTGAAACGCGGAGTCATCGTCTTGGATCAGTCCCGTGGCGGTGACCGTCTGAGGTCTGCCGGCAAGCGTCGCACTGACCGTCAAACGAAAAGTCTCCGCTTCTTCAACGACCTCGTCGCCATTCACGATGATGGACACGGTCTTGCTGATCTGGCCACGCGAGAACGTCATCTCGCCCGTCGCCGCCTGGTAGTCGCTGCCGGCCGAAGCAGTGCCATTGGAGGTCGCATACTGCACCACCACCGGCTCCAGTACCGGGGCTGACAGCCGAATCGTGAACGTCAGGGCTTTCGTTCCTGAGTTGCCCTCGACGACGGAGCCATCGACGACTGCCAGCGTGATCGGCGCCGGCCCCGTCCCACGAATCGTGACACCCACTGACTCGATCGCCGGCATGTCCGCAGACCGGGCACGGGCGGTCACAAGAAAATATTCGTCGGTCTCGGTGTTGTTGGTATCGGTCACCGTATTCAACGAAAACGGCTGCGACCGCTGCTGGCCAGCGAGAATGGTGACCGGCATGTCTCGCAAGGGCCGATAGTCAGCCGTCGTGGCCGTGCCATCCTGCGTGCTCACGTAGAACGTTTCAGCACGCGTGGCCGGTTTAGAGAGCTCGATCACAAACGGAGCGCCGGCCCCTTCGTTCACCCGGCTCGGCCCCTGCGGCACGAGCGCTGCCGTGTAGTCGTCGTTGTCGAGGACCGAGATATCCACGCCGGAACTCGCAGCGTTGATCGTGCAGCCAACGGGCCGGAACAGTGTGAACCGCAGCGACTCCGTCCCTTCCCGCACCGCATCGTCAACCGCCGCCACCCGCACCTGCTTCACGGTCTCGCCGGGGCGGAATTCGATGCTGCCTGATGGACCGGCGAGGCCCGTCGCCCCTACCGTCAGGCGGTAGTCGGCCGTGTCAACTGCTCGGATGCTGCTATGCCCAGTAATCTGATAGCCAACTTTCACGGCTTTCGTCGCCGGCGCCGACAGGCGGATCGTGAGAAGTTGCGACTCGCCCCCCTCGGCGATCGTGCCGCCGCCAACGACGGCGACGACCGCCGGACAGTCTCGGCGCTCGAGCGACTCGAGGCTCAAACGGTACCGACGGTGAACGCCTGGGCGAAACACAGCGGCAATCGCCGCATGCGCGCGGCTGGCAATGGTTGACCGTGGCATCGGCGCGGACTCCTCAGGGCGTGGGAACGGAAACGTTCCCCGAAGCCCCGAGAATACCTATCGGCCACAAGGGGGGCAATTTTTGGGCACTGGACGCTCGTGACGGCATCCGCCCCAAAAACTGCAGAGAAATCGCCTATCAGGGCGGCAAGGTGACACTTACGGACGCTCCGCCCGGTGGAACTGGGCCGGTGGTGGAGTTTGCAACGTTGCTGGTCGTACCGCTGACGAAGCCGCCGGCGCCATCACTTACGAGGAACTGATCTGTGATTCTGAACGTACCTGTCGCTTGGCCCACCATACTCACGGCAATCCCTGAGGTTCCCGTAACTCCCGACTGCAGGGAGACGAGGGTGATGTCGAACCGCGAGTCGTCGTTGCTGTCAAACGTGGGTGCAGTTCCCGTGGTTTGCAAGGAACTGCGACCGTTGATCGTCAGCGACGATGTGGTGTCGCTTGAGAGCGCCACGAATGCTGAGTTTGTCGCAGACACAACGTTTAGGTTCGTGAAGGTCGTCTGCGTGTTGCTACCGCTCTGCACTAAAACGCCACCTTGGGTCGGCCGAGTGATCGTGGCCTGACCGATATTTACCGTCTTCACCGTGGCTCCGCTGTTGTTGCTCGCAACCTGAATCGCGGCCGGGGCGGCCGACGCCGTGTCATTAATCGCCAACGGGGCGGATGCGACGAATGCTTGGTTTCGAGCCACGGGCGTCGCCAACGTATCCGTCGTCGTATTCACGTTGACCGAGCCGCCACCGAGGCTCTGCACCAGGACGCTCTCATCGGTCGCACTCGTGCTCATGATCAGCCCCTGAAACTTTACGTCTGGTGCACCGCCGCCCACCCACAGGCCAAGCCCGGCGTTCGTGACGTTCATGTTGTAGAAGTTCACTTCACCGGAAGGCACGGTGTCGACAAAGACTGCGACCTGATTTGTCCCTGTCGTGATCTGGACATCATTGACGTTCGCGACCGTCGTCAGGGGTGGTGTCGTACTTCCAGATGCGAGGATTCCCACCGGGGCATTCTCGATCCGGAAGTGGTCCACAATCGCACCGTTTCGCAGCGTGATCGCGGTGCCGGAGCTCGTCAGCACGGGATACGCCGTGGCCGGGCCCGTGGCGAAGAACTGGCGATAGCCGCAGGTGGCCGTGTTGAGTGACAGCGTGGAGCCTTGGCCCACGAGGATCTGGTTGTCGGCTTGGAACAGCCAGTTCGATGCATACGGCGTGGTGGCGCTGTTACCCGTGCGGACGAACACGATGTCGTAGGGGTTGGTAGCCAGAGCCTGCGCCGCGGCGAGCGTCTGCACGGGCGTCTCGGCCGTACCGTTGCCCCGCGGAGCAGCCGAATTATCAACGTGAATCACGTTCCACGCGGCATTGGTGACGGGATTGATCGCGACGATCGGCGTCTGGTGGGCCCGCACGATGTGCTCGTTTCGCATCATCGGCTGCTCGACCTGGTCGGGCACGTTGCGGCGGCGGCTGCCGCCCATGCGGTAGGTCAGCCGCGCGAAGCCGGTCGAGTCAAAGTAGCTATCGTTGTTGTATTGCAGCGAGAAGTCCCAGTTCTTGAGGAGCGTCAGGTCGAGGCGGGTGTAGACGCCGCCGAAGTAGGGCACCACGTCCTGCCCTGCCTGCGATCCGCTGCCCCAGTTGTAGCGGGCGTTGCCGAACGTATAGCCGCCCACGCTGATCATGCCGGCCCAGTCGGAGAGGCCGGGGATGTAGGCGCCCACCTCGAGGTCGGCCCCCGAGAGAGCCGCGTCGAGGCCGTATTGGCAGAGGATCGAGTTGCCCACGAACCAGCTGTCAGGAGCCCCGACGGTGTAGGCCGTCGTGCCTACAGGGATATAGCCGTTGCTGCGGAGGTTGCCGAAGTCGGTGAGCCACTCGCCGCTCACGCCCACCTGGTTGTATGCGTGGCCAAACTGGCCGTACTGCGATGTGCCGAGGGCGCCGTTGGTGGGATATTGGTTGAGGTCGCCGTCATAGTCCCAGTAGACGCCGAGCCCGAGGAGCGTGCCGCCCAAGAACTGCTTGCGGACGATGCCCGTATTCGAGAAGAAGCCGCCGTAGACGGAAAGATGGCCACGGAGATCGGCGGCCCAGAGCCCGCCAAGATCGTCTTCGCCGTAGGGGATAAACCCGCCGAGCGTCATGTAGCTGCCGTTGTAGCCGAGGCCACGGTCAGCGGCGTTGACGCCGTAGTAGAGCCAGCCGGGACCGTTGGCGTTGAGATCCTGGAACCCCTGCACGGCACTGCCGACGAGGCCGCCAGCCGGCGCCATCGGCGCCTGGCCCATCTGGGCACGCGCGAGACCTGTAACGCACAGCACCAAGGCCATGGCGGCGAGCGTTCGCGACAAGGTTGCCTGTGGATTGTGCATGGTCATGGACTGGTGGTGGAGGGCGAATTGTCGTCGCGTAGGCGGGAGGGGATCAGGGAGTCGGTGGCGCCGGTGGTGGTTGCAGAACCGGTGCGATTCCGGGATTAAAGTTGATGTTGATGCCGGGCGCGACACCCGCGGGTTCGTCAACAACGTTGGCACCGTTGTTCAGGCCCTCGAGATTGCCGACGCTTCCGGCGGCGATACTGATGGGGCGGTTGCTCGCAGGAACTAGGAAAACCCCTCCACCAGGCGCTGCGTACTGCAACGGTCCGCCAACGGTGGTCAGTAAAATGTCGTCGTTGCCCCCAGTGGAAATATTATTCCCAACAATCGAGGCATTGACCCTTGATAGAACGGTCCCAGAGGTAGCCGCTGGATTCGGGTCCCATTCTGCACTTACATTGATGCCAGCACCCGCACCATTCGTGGTAACAGAATTGTTTCGTGCAGTGAAATCGATGGTTGGCACACCTGGCCCATCATTTGCCGTCACAACGATGCCGTTGTCCACGCCGCTGATGATGGCTGAATCAACCAGCGCCTGAAAACTTAAACTGGGAGCAGGCCCGGGGTTGTTTGCCACGACCTGAATACCGTAGTCCCCGGTATTGGAAATCGTGGTCTGCCGACTCCTGGTCGATGCCGCGTCGGCTCGTTCGACTCTCAGATTGCTATCCGTCACCGAGACACCGGCCGTCTGAGCATTCCGAATCGTCGCGCCTTGCACCCACACCGCCCGCAGACCGCCTGGGATATTCAGATTCGTCGTGGCTCCGGCAACGCCAGTCGCGAGAATCCCGCTCGCGCCAACCGTTTCGATCGTCGATTCGACGACCTGCACGGCGCCACCGGTCGAGACGATGCCACTATCGGCGGCGTTGGTGATCGACGAGCCATCGAGTACACGGGCGAATGCGTTGACGTTTTCCACCGAAATTCCATCGGCGCCAATGTTCCGCATCTGCGACCGTTGCATCGTAAACGTCGCATTGGCGGCCTGCACTCGTGCACCAACACCTCCGGTGTCGCTCAACTTGCTTTCTGTCAGCGTGATCGTCGAAGCGTTGCCCTGCAGGTCGATGGCAGGGCCGGCACTGCCTGAGGCGATAATCGTCACACCGCTCGCAGTGATGGAAGCGCCGACACCCTTGGTTGCCGTAAGCAGCGCTGAGCCAGACGTGTTCGTGATCTTTGAGTTCGTAACTTCGACACTTGCTGCCGGACCGGCGGCGACGACGGCATTGCCAGTCGTATTGGAAAGTGTGCTACTCGCCAGCACGATCTGGGCCGCCGCACCGGATGCCTCGACTGCGTTGCCTGTCGTACCTCGAAGCGACGAGTTGGAAACATTCACCTTCGAGCCCGCTCCCGATGCCAGAACTCCCGCGCCCTGCACATCCGTGAGCGATGAGTTCGCCAGGTTGACGGTGGCAGCGCTCGAAACCGCCAGGCCGCTGTTTGCCAATCCAGTCAGCCGAACGTTGTCAAACGTAAATGTGCCGGAGGACTTGGTGATATCGATGCCCCGCGTCGCCAGCCCCGGACTGCCTTGGATGATGATGTCCGAGATCATCGCTTCATCGGGTGCGGCGATGCCGCTGCCATCGGAGATGCCCACAGGTGAACCGGTGATCTGGAAATGGCTGACCTGCGTACCCGCCTGATTGACGGCGATCGCGGCACCAAGAGGATTCGAGATCTGTGGATAGTCGCTGCTGCCATTGCCGGTAAAGAACTGCTTCGGACCACACGACAGCGTCGGAATGGCGAGCGTGCTGCCTTCGCCGATCAGATATTGGTTCGTATTCGCGAACGTATAGCCAGCCGCAGGCGTGAAATACGGGGCGATCGCGCTGTTGCCGACGTGGACATAAACGATGTCGTAGGCCGTGACGGCCGCGGCCTCCGCCTCGGCAAGCGTCGTGAAGGGGGCCTCGACGGTGCCCGTGCCGCCCGGGGCGGCGCTGTTGTCGACGTGAAATACCTGCCATGCGTCGCCCGTCGTCCCATTGATGGCTACTTCCGGCACCTGACGGGCGCGCACGATGTGCTCGTTGCGCATCATCGGCTGCTCGACCTGGTCGGGCACGTTGCGACGGCGGCTGCCGCCCATGCGGTACGTGAGCCGGGCGAAGCCGGTGGAGTCGAAATAGCTGTCGTTGTTGTATTGCAGCGAGAAGTCCCAGTTCTTGATGAACGTCATGTCGAGACGGGTGTAGACACCGCCAAACCATGGCACTGCCGCACTGCCGTCTTGAAACTTGTACCGGTCATTTCCGTAGGCATAGCCGCCCACGCTCACCATGCCGGCCCAGTCGGAGAGGCCTGGGATGTAGGCGCCGACTTCGAGGTCGGCACCACTGAGGGCGGCGTTGACGCCGTTTTGGCAAAGCACGGCATTGCCTAGAAACGGCCCTACGAGTTGGGCTGTGGTGCCCACCGGGATGTAACCATTGCTGCGCAGGTTGCCCCAGTCGGTGAGCCATTCGCCGCTCACACCCACCTGGTTGTAGCTCTGTCCACCCGCGAACGAATACACGTTGCCCAAGCCGACTGGAATGGGCGTCGGCGAGTATTGATTCTGATCGCCGTCGTAGTCCCAGTAGACGCCCACGCCAAGAAGCGTGCCGCCGATGAACTGCTTGCGGACGGCGCCCACGTTCGAGAAGAAGCCGCCGTAGTTCGAGAGATGGCCGCGGAGGTCGGTGGACCAGAGACCGCCGAGATCGTCCTCGGCCACCGGGATGAACCCGCCGGCCGTCATGTAGCTGCCGAGGTAGCCGAGGCCTCGATCGGCAGCGTTGATGCCGTAGTACATCCAGCCCGGGCCGTTTTGGAGCCGCGTCACGGCACCGTTCACGAGGCCGCCGGCCTGCCCCATACCCGACTGGCCCATGCCCATCTGGGCTCGTGACTCGTGTACCGGACCGAGCAACGAACCCGCCACCACGGCAAGCGTCATCGCCCGCCGGGCGGCACGCTTCCACGCCGCGGCCCGGCGACGGAGCGCCCGCAGCCGGGCGGCGTTCCGCTTTATTCCCGCACGGTTCGCAGTGCTGTGGGCCATCCGGCTCGATCCCTGACGGTTGCCGGCGTTTCCGGCGGACGCTTGCCCGCGCGGAAAAACCGGCATGATCGTCAGAGGTGATCGACTCACCGCCGTCGACGGCATGAGAATTTCCGGCAGAGGGGCCGGAATCGGCAGGGCGAGCGGAGATTGCCCAGATTGACAGGGTGTGTGGGGCAAGCGTCCCGCTTGCCATGGCGACCGGGACGGTCGCCCCACATAGCTGGCGACCGGGACGGTCACCCCACGATCAGTCCAGGTTGAAGTGGCTCACGGTGTCGGTGAGGCCTTCCACGCTGCGCACCATGTGCTGCGAGGCGTCTTTAAACTCCTTGAGCGCCTCGGCCGCGGCCCGGGAGCCGTCGGTGAGCGTCACGAGGGCCTCGGTGATCTGGGCGGCCCCGGAAGCCTGGGCCTTCATGCCTTCGTTCACGTGCTCGAAACGGCCCGTCAGGCCCTGCACCTTGTCGATTACGTCGGAGAACTGCGCGCTGATCGCGTTCACCCGCTCCACGCCTTCCTTCACTTCGCCAGCAAACGTGCCCATCTGCTCCACTCCCGCCGTCACGGCCTGCTGCATCTGCTCCACGAGCCGCTCGATGTCGAGCGTGGCCACAGCTGTTTGATCGGCGAGCCGGCGGATCTCGCGGGCCACCACAATGAAGCCCTGGCCATACTGCCCCGCCTTCTCGGCCTCGATGGCGGCGTTGATGGAGAGCAGGTTTGTCTGGTCTGCCACCTTCGTGATCGTGGTGATCACCATGTTGATGTCTTCAGCCCGCTGCCGGATCGCCGCCAGCCGGTCGGAGAAGTCGGCCGTCGATTGCTCGAGATGGGCCATCGTCTCGCCGATGCCGGCGAGATTCTCGCGGCCCGCGCCCGCCACCTCGGCCGTGTCTGCCGCCACCGCTGCCACTTCGCCCATCGTGCCGAGCAGCTCCTGGCCCGTGACGGTGATCTGCCGGCTGGCCACGGCCGCCTCGCTCGTGCTCGCCCCCAGTGAATTGATCGCGTTTTCCTGCTGCCGGCCCGCCACGGAGAGCTGCCGGGCGGTGGCGTTGAGATCGAGGCTCGATTGCTTCACCTGCGACACGATGCCCCGCAGGCTCGCCGTCATCGCGCCGATGTCGCGGAGCAGCTGGCCTGTCTCGTCGCCGCCGCGCGTGTCGATCGCCCCGGCGAGATCGCCCGCCGCCACGCGCCGCGACGCCTCCACGGCCCGGCCGATGCGGCCCGTGAGGCTGCTCGTGAGCCACCAGAGCAGGCCGAGCACGCCCGCCATGCCGCTGCCCGCGATCACGGCGCTCAAGGCCAGCGGCTGGCGCACGCGCCCGAGCACGTCTTCGCGGGCCATCTGCATCACGACAGTCCACGGCCCCGTGGGCACTCTCGCCGCGGCGAACAGGCTCGCCTCGCCCGTGAGCGGGTCGGCCTCCCGCACCACGCGGTCGAGCGTGGCCGCGGTATGAAACCCTGAAAAGATCTTCGCATGCGGTGTTTCGGCGAGCGGTTTGGCCGAGAGGTCGGCCGTCTTGAGCGTCGACACGATCACCTTGCCGAGCCGGCTGAGAAGAAAGATGTCGACATGCCAGCCAGCGAGCCGCTGCTTCTCCTTGATGGCTTGCAGCTTGGCCCCGAGGGCGTCGAGATCGCGGTCCACGCCGGCCACGCCCTTGAACGCACCCTCCCTCGTGATCGGAAACGTCTGCTCCACCATGAGCTTGCCTTGATAGTCATACGGCTCCGTCACCATCGCCTTGTCGGGCTGCGAGGCGTCGAGAAACCGCTCACGGCAGCCCTCGTAGTAGAGGCCGTCGAGGAGCACGAGCGGCGCGAGGCCGATGTTTTGCGGTTCAGCAGCGCTGCGAAACCAATACGGAATGAACCGGCCGCCGGGGCCGAGCGCCTTCTCGGGCAATTTTTCCGCGTTCGCGCCCGCCTCGGCGTCGCGGCCGTCGGCGTCGGGCTCGTAGCCGAAGTAGGCGGCGTAGAACTGCGGCGACGTGTCGAGCACGCGGCGGGCGAAGGCGAGCGACTCCTGCCTGCGGCCAAAGAGCCCTTCTTCGGCGGCGAGCGCCATGATCCGGGCCGTGGTCACCGCCTCCAGGGAGCCGCGATCGATCTCGGCGGCGATCACCTGCGCGCGGTCGAGGAGCACCTCTTCGCCAAACGAGAGTAAGAGCGACTGCATCCGAAAATAGTTGATCGCCAGCGCCGTCGTGAGGATCAGCACGGCCGGCACGATGCCGAGCAGGAGCATGCGGGTGCGGATGCCGAGAGCGGGAAGCTGCATGACGGGGAAATCCGGGTGACAGACCTGTTTTCCAGCGCAACCATAGGTTACTTTCCGGACGACTCCCCCGCGGGTTTCCCCCCGAAAAACGCTCCCTTCAGGCCGCACAATCATGCCGACCCCACCCGTGTGGCAGCTCCAAGACCACGACGCCTTGCTCTTCGACTGCGACGGCACGCTCGCCGACACCATGCCGGCCCACTACCGGGCCTGGCTGCACGTGACCGAGGCCCACGGAATCGCGTTTGACGAAGACCGCTTCTACGCGATGGGCGGCCGGCCCACCCGCGACATCGTGGCCACGCTCGCCGGAGAGATCGGCCTCGAGATCGATCTCGATCATGCCGTGCACATGAAGGAATCGTCGTTTCTCGCGCAGCTCGAGCACGTGGAGGCGATTGACCCGGTGATCGACGTGGTGCTCCGTTCGCGGGGCCGGATTCCGCTGGCCGTGGTCACGGGCGGCTACCGCGCCGTCTGCCGGCAGATTCTCGAACACGTGGGCATCGCCGACTGCTTCGACACGATCGTGGCCAGCGAAGACACCACGAAACACAAGCCCGACCCCGAGCCGTTTCTGGAGGCGGCCCGTCGGCTCTCGGCCCGGCCGGAGCGGTGCGTGGTGTGGGAAGACAGCGACCTCGGCATCGCCGCCGCGAAGGCCGCCGGGATGACGTGGATCGACGTGAGGGCATTTCACGCCCCGAAGAGGCTCACGTGACCCTCACCCTCGCCGACATTCGTGCCGCCCACGAGCGAATCCGGTCTGGCATCTACCGCTCGCCCTGCCCGCCGAGCATTCCGCTCTCGGATCTCACGGGCTCCGAGATCTTCTGCAAGCTCGATCTCTTGCAACGCACCGGCTCATTCAAGGAACGTGGCGCCCGCAACGCGCTGCTCCTGCTCGATGATGCGAAGCGCCGCCGGGGTGTGGTGGCCGCCTCGGCCGGCAACCACGCGCTCGGCCTCGCCTACCACGGGAAACTCCTCGGCATCCCCGTGACGGTCGTGATGCCACGGTTTGCACCGCTCGTGAAGGTGGCCACCTGCCGGCGGCTCGGAGCAACGGTGATCCTGGAGGGCGACACGTTCGACGACGCCCGCCGGCTGGCGATCGAGATCGCCGCCCGCGACGGCCTCGAGCGGATCCACGGCTTCGACGACCTGCGCGTGATCGCAGGGCAGGGGACGATGGGGCTCGAGATCCTCGACGACGTGCCCGACGCCGATGCCCTCGTGATCCCCTGCGGCGGCGCGGGCCTGCTCGCCGGCGTGGCCACGGCCGCCAAGGCGCTCAAGCCCGGGATCACGATCGTGGCCGTCGAGCCCGCGGCCGCCGGCAGCCTCTCGGCCTCGCTCGCCGCCGGCAGGCCGACGGCCGTGGCGATTCGGCCCACGCTCGCCGACGGCCTCGCCGTGGGCACGGTGGGCGAGACGTCGTTTGCGATCGCGGCGCCCCTCGTCGACCGTGTGGTGACGGTGGGCGAAGACGCCCTCGCGCTCGCCGTGCTCCGCCTCCTCGAACTCGAAAAAACGGTCGTCGAAGGGGCAGGGGCGGCGGCGCTCGCCGCGCTCTTCAACGACCACTGCCCAGAACTCCGCGGCAAGAAGGTGGTGCTCGCGCTCTGCGGCGGCAACATCGATCTCTCGATGCTCGACCGCGTGATCGACCACGGCCTCGTGGCCGATGGCCGCCGCTGGAGGTTTTCGACCCGCGTGAGCGACCGGCCCGGCGGCATCGCCCGGCTCTCTGCCGTGATCGCGGCGGCCGGAGCGAACGTGCGCGAGATCGTGCATGACCGCGCGTTCTCCGGCCCCGACGTGTTTTCGACGAGCGTCGAAGTGACCGTCGACACCGCCGACCGTGACCACGTGGCCACCCTCGCCGCGAGCCTCGCCGCCGCCGGGTTTGACGTCGGGTAACTCGAGCCTGTGGGGCGACCGTCCCGGTTGTCTGCTATCGGCAAGCGAGACGCTTGCCCCACGCAGTGCTAAACCCTGCTGGTCATGCGGATTACGCAGCACGACCAGTTTCCGCTGCAGACCGCTCGTAGTTGCAGCCGATCTCCCGTCATTGGTGCGAAGGGCCGGCTTCGCTGCCAGGCAGGAGACCCATCCATGGTCAGCCATTCGACAAGCCTGTTCGTCGAGACGGCCCGCACCAGTCCCATCACATCCCCACCCGACCGGGAACGCGAGCGGCTCCGCCGTGAGCTCCTGCGCCGGATCATCGACCGGGAGACGAGGCGGCAAGCCGTTCGCGGCGGGCCGCACTAACGCTCCCACCCATCGCCAGGAGATCCTCACATGCGACGCACGTGCAGCACGCTTCTCCTGGCGACGATCCTCGCGGTGCTGGCAGCCGACGCCCGCGGCCAGGGGCTCGCCGCCTGGGGCTGGGGCTTCGGCTCACCCACCGCCCAGAGCGGCAGCCAGAGCGGCAAATGGTCGCCCGAAGCGTTCGCCGACTACATCGGCACCGGCCAGGCGCCGCATCCGGCCGTGGCGCGGATCATCGCTCCGGAAAATTCCGGCACGTCGATGGGCTCCGGGATTCTCGTTGACGTGAATCGCAACCAGGGCCTCGTGCTCACCAACTGGCACGTGATCCGCGACAGCCGCTCGGGCGTGCTCGTGCAGTTTCCCGATGGCTTTCAATCGGCCGGCACGGTGGTCCGCTGGGACGAGCCCTGGGACTTGGCAGCCATCGTGATCTGGAAGCCCAACGCCACGCCCGTGTCGCTCGCGGCCGAGAAGCCGCTGCCCGGCGAGCCCCTCACGATCGCCGGCTACGGCCGTGGCCCGTTCCGCACCGAAACCGGCCCCTGCACGCAGTATCTGGCTCCCGGTTCGGGCTACCCGATGGAGTTCGTCGAACTCTCGGCAACCGCGCGGCAGGGCGACTCGGGCGGCCCGATCTTCAACTCGCAGGGCCAGCTCGCCGGTGTACTCTTCGGCCAAAACGACGGCCGCACGATCGGCAGCTGCACCACGCGGCTGCGGGCGTTTCTGGGCGACGTGGGGTCGAGCGGCTTCCAAGCCCTGCCGATCGCCGAGTTCTCAGATCAGCCCGCGATCGACCGTAGCCTCGGCACGCCGGCCCCACAGACCCCGGCACGGCTCGCATCGGCCACCGACGCCGAGATCCTCCACCGCTCGGCCCACGTCGCCGAGCCGCAGCCGACGCCTGGCTACGCGCCGCCCGAGCCCACGCTCGAGCAGCTGCTCGACGTGCGCACCAACGGCCAGACGATGCTCACGGCCGCCGGTGGCGTGGCCCTCGTGATCCTCGGCCTGCGCACGATCTTCGGCGGCCGCAGAGGACAGGCGTCCCACCTCTCGTGATGTGGGGCAAGCGTCCCGCTTGCCATTGGCGACCGAGACGGTCGCCCCACGAGTCACTTCGGCTTCTTACTGACCGTCACCTTCTTGATCACGACAGGCTCGACCGGCCGATCCTGCGCACCAGTCCGCACGGCGCCGATCGCCTTCACCACGTCGAGGCTCGCCTGATCGGCCGTGCGGCCAAACGCCGTGTACTGACGGTCGAGGTGCGGCACCTTCTCGAGGCAGAGAAAGAACTGGCTGCCGGCCGAGTTTGGATCGCTCGTGCGGGCCATCGAGAGCACACCCGGCTCATGAGGCGTGCGGTTGAACTCGGCGGGGATCGTATAGCCCGGGCCGCCTGTGCCGGTGCCCTGCGGGCAGCCGCCCTGGATCATGAAGCCCTTGATGATGCGGTGGAAGCAGCCGCCGTCATAGAAGCCGCTCTCGGCGAGGGCCACCATGTTGCGCACGTGCCCCGGCGCCGACTCCGCGTCGAAGGCGAGCCGAATCGGCCCGGCCGACGTGTCGAGCGTGACCTCGTAGTCGAAGTGGTCGAGATCGACGGCCTTGGCGGCCTTCTGCAACTCGGCGGCGGATGGCTTGGGCATGAAAACTCCTCGGGGGGCTGATACGCTGGCTCCACATGCAGAGCGACGGCTCCACGAGCGTTGGCAGCGATGGGGATCTTTCCGGGCGCAGGCTCGGAGGATACCGGCTCGTGCGCCGTCTGGGAAGCGGCGCGATGGCCGACGTCTATGTTGCGGAGCAGGAGTCGCTCGCGCGGCAGGTGGCAGTGAAGGTGCTGCGGCCCGAGACGGTGCGGCAGGCTACGGCAGTGCAACGCTTCGCACAGGAGGCCCGCGCGGCCGCTGCGCTCGTGCACGGCAACATCGTGCAGATTCACGAAGTGGCGTGCGTGGACGGCGTGCACTTTCTCGCCGAGGAATACGTCGCAGGCCCCACGCTCAAGGCCTGGCTCACCGTGCGCGGGCCGCTCGATGCCAGGCAGGCCGTCACCGTGCTCGGGCAGGTGGGCTCGGCGCTCGCGCGGGCGGCAGAGCAGGGGGTGGTGCACCGCGACATCAAGCCCGAAAACCTGCTCGTCGCGCCCGGCGGCGACGTGAAGGTGGCCGACTTCGGCCTCGCGCGGGTGCTCGCCGGCTCCGAGGGCATGGATCTCACGCAAGACGGGATGACGCTCGGCACACCGCTCTACATGAGCCCGGAGCAGGCCGAAGGCCGGGTGGTGGATGCCCGGAGCGACCTCTATTCCCTGGGCGCGACGATCTATCATCTGCTGGCCGGCAAGCCGCCCTTCGACGGGCCCACGCCGCTCGCTGTCGCCATGGCCCACATCAATCAGCCAGCCACGCCGATCGCCACGCTGCGGCCCGACCTGCCGGCCGGCCTCTGCGCGATCATCGACACGCTGCTGGCCAAGCAGCTGGTGGCACGCTTCGCG